>ERZ773170.185-NODE-185-length-70053-cov-9.646718_pt1 | contig 70053 bp, 53 predicted proteins | sample MGYA00581002_ERZ773170 | MGnify/ENA primary metagenome ERZ773170 (study PRJEB29015, sample SAMEA2737811) | human gut metagenome | biome: human gut; feature: human-associated habitat; material: faeces | place: China | collected 2012 ... | reverse complement strand
TTCCCACCAGTGACACGCCAAAACAATCCGCAGGCAGCTTTTCTGTGATCCTCAGATAGGCAAGCAGTGTGGATGCCGCTGCTGCACAAAGTACAAACTGCAGTGACGGCATAGGGAGTATCAGACGGTTCAGTTCTGCAAGGTAATCCTCCGGTGACATCTCCAGATGTGCCCGCAGCACAGGCGGGCTGTGAGCTGCACCGCACCAGTGCAGTGTATTGCTGTCCTTCCATCCCAGGACCTGTCTGGCATCCTCTACCGGTAACGCTGCCACAGCAGCGCCTGCAGGTACATGCTCATCGCTTCATAAGCTCCGAAAGTACGATTGAACTGGTATTTGTTTTTCATGATGGTCACATAGAGCAGAGGCATTGGGAGCATCGTTCACGCAGTGAAAGCTGGACGGATAAAATGAAAAAGCAAGCAAGCGAGAGGAGTAAAAATGCCAAGAATAACAGTAATACCGCAAACAGTTAATCCGCAGACACGCCTTTCAGCCATAGAGGTTGTGAAACGAAAGGTTACGGGATATGCACGAGTATCGACAGATCTGGAAGAACAGATCACTTCCTATCAGGCTCAAAGAAAGTATTACACAGAGTACATACAGAAAAATCCTGACTGGGAGTTTGCAGGAATGTATACGGATGAGGGCATTTCTGCTACATCTACCAGGCATAGAGAAGGATTTAATCAGATGATAAAAGATGCTCTTGACGGAAAAATCGATCTTATCATCACAAAAAGTGTCAGCCGATTCGCAAGAAATACTGTTGACAGTCTGACAACCATACGTAAACTGAAAGAAAATAACGTGGAGTGTTATTTCGAGAAGGAGAATATCTGGACATTTCAGTCCAGCGGAGAACTGCTTCTCACCATTATTTCATCACTTGCACAGGAAGAATCACGTTCCATCTCGGAAAATGTTACATGGGGACAGCGTAGACGTATGGCAGAAGGTAAAGTTTCACTTCCCTACACAAAATTTCTCGGATACAAAAAAGGTGAAAACAGTTTGCCTGAAATCGTTCCAGAAGAAGCAGAAGTTGTAAGACTTATCTATAAACTGTTTATTGACGGTATGACACCTTACTATATTGCCAAGGAACTGACAAGACGTGAAATTCCTACACCCGGAGGTAAAAAGATATGGGCAGGCAGAACAATTGAAAGTATTCTGACAAACGAAAAATACAAAGGTGATGCTCTCTTACAGAAAAAGTTTACTGTGGATTTTTTGACCAAAAGGCAAAAAATCAATGAAGGCGAAGTTCCGCAATATTATGTGGAGCACAGTCATCCGGCTATCATAAGTCCGAAAGAATTTGACCTTGTGCAGACTGAATTGGAAAGGCGAAAAGAAATCAACTACAGCGGCATGAGCCTTTTCTCAAGCAGAATTATCTGCGGAGACTGCGGCAGCTTTTACGGTTCTAAGGTTTGGCATTCGACCAGTAAATACCGCAGAACCATATGGCAGTGCAACAGTAAGTTCAAGGGCGAGCATTTCTGCAGCACACCGCATTTATATGAAGCGGAGATTAAAGCCAAGTTCCTTAATGCCTTTGCAAAATACTACAACAGAAGAAAAGAAATCATCAAAAATCTGAAAATGGTGCTTGCCGCACTGCAAGAGCCTTTTCAGCCTGATGACACAGAGCTGAGAACCTTAGAGGCAGAACTCGAAGGATACATTGCTACGCATACCAACGGTTTCACAGACGAATACCGAAAAAAGTATGAACGCTTTGAAGAACTGCAGTCTGAACTTGACCGGGAAAAAGCTGAATATGAATCAGCACAGGCACGATACAAACAGATTCAGGATATCATCCAAACCTTGAAAGACGATGTGCTGACAGAGTTTGATGATCGTGTCTGGAATGCAGTAATCGCAAACGTTACCGTTTTTCATGACGGCAGTATGGTGTTCCAATTTAAAGACGGAACAGAAATCAAAGAATAACAATAGAGCCGGGCAGAAAAATGCCCGGCTTTTTTTGTGCCTGAAAATAGGTAAAAATCCTATTTGCAAACGATAACAGTGGCTATCGTTTGATTGCAAAAGTTATCGTTTGTTTTTACACAAAAAATTTCACCCCACTTTTGTGAGGTGAAATTCTACATTGTATCATTACAGATATTTTAATGAATCAGTTCAAGCGATGCGTAGGTTTAAGTGCCTCTGAATATATTTCACAGTACAGAATAAACTATGCCTGCAAGAAAATTGCGGATACACCTGAAAATATTGCAGATATTGCATTTGACAGCGGATTTCGCAATCTTTCAAACTTCAACAGGCAATTCCTGAAAACTGTGGGTTGTACTCCTTTGGCTTACAGAAAAAAACATCAAGCAAAGAATACAGACTACCTGATATTACCTTGTTTATATTTCGCCTTATTTTCATACATTCTTTTATCAGCAGTATCAAGACATTCAATAAAACTTGTACTGCTGTTTTCAAGATATGAAACGCCATATGAAATACTTACATTTTTTCGCTTTATTGAAAAGTGAACAGCTTCATTCTGAAGTTTTCTTACTATTTCTTCAGCTTCTTCAAGACTTGTTTCTGTAAGTATTATAACAAATTCATCTCCTCCGACTCTGAAAATTCTGCCTTTATGCTGTATAACAATATTTGTACGGAAAAGCAATGCTGTCATTCGTATATATTCATCTCCCACAAGATGACCGTATGTATCATTTACTTTTTTAAGGTCATTGCAGTCAGCAGAAATTACGCTTATAGGATATTTTCCGTTCTTTTCAATAGATGAAGTATACTGTTCAAAAAAACGTCTGTTGTATACATTGGTCAGACCGTCCATCAAAGCACTTTCTTCAAGACTTAATCGCAGAAGTTCTCTTGCAGTTACATTGTTTATAAGTCCTACAATACCTTTTACATGTTTGTTTTCATCAAAAAGAGGCTGTTTTATTATTTCAAAAAATTCACGTTCTCCATCAGTATTTATTTCTACTGTATAGGCTGTCCCCTTTCCTGTTTTTATAATTTCCATATCAGCTTCCATAGCTTTTTTAGCATTGTCTTTATCTTTTCGTATATCAATATCAGTTTTTCCTCTGATAGTCCATTCAGGGTCATCTTTGTGTTCAATATGATGCCAGTAATGAGTGGCAAATATATATCTTCCCTTTTCATCTTTAAGATATATATTTGAAGGGAGTTCTTTAAGTATTTTTTCAACCTGATAAAATGTCACTGAATTTTTTTCATGCATGGCATTTTCAATTTTATGAATAAGAAATTTGCTGACAAGCGGAGGATATATTATATCAACAGCACCGTTTTCAAGGCATTTTTCAGCATATATATCGCTGGTTATGTCATTACAGTATATAATTACCGGAACTGATGAAAGAACCGGATTTACCTCAAATTGCTTAAAAACCTGATAATTATTTTCAGATGCCTTTTTACTGCTGATAATCAGTGCAGAAAAGTGACTTATATTTTCGCTTATATACTCAAAACTATATAAATTTTCACTGACAACAATAAGATTATAATTTTCTTCAATTATATCTTTTATATCAGAATAATTCTGTGAATCATCTGAAACGATTATAACTGTCTTTTTAATGCTTTTTGAAATTTCCATATTTTCCTCCATTATTCTAAAAGGCTCAACGTAATTTGTTTTCTAAGTTTAACATAAAAAACGCCAAATGTCAATTCCGTTAAAAGACGATATTCTCTTTTTTCGATTCTTCCATGTCCTTTATTTAAGAGCTTGTGTTCATAGGCGTTTTAAGAGTGTAGCAACATGAGAAATCATAATCATTGTTTCAGCAGAGCAACAAGAAGTTTCATAATCCTTTGACAACCTGCGTGAACCATTCAGCCATGCAAAAGTACGTTCAACAACCCAACGTTTTGGTAAAACCTGAAATCCTTTCTGTTCTTTTATTTGCATAGAAATATCAATTCTGATATTGTAAAATTCATCAAAAGTATTCCGGAATGTTCCTCTATAACCGCCATCTGCATATCCCGTCTGAATAGTTGGATATCGATAAAGTGCTTTTTCAAACGTGTATACGCCGCCCTTTGTATCGTGAATATTTGCCGCATGAACGTGAATACACAGGAGATTTCCCATCGTATCTGTTACAATGTGCCGTTTTCTTCCCTTCATTTTTTCCCCGTCATATCCATGATTTTCTCCATAACACGTTGTTTTTACGCTCTGTGAATCGATCAGTGCGTAACTTGGTTCTTCATTCCTTCCTGCTTGTTTTCGTGTTATTTTAACAAGATGCTTCATCATTTTGTCCCATACGCCGTTCTCTCTTGCTCGGCGATAAAAACTCCATACCGTATCATGCGGTGGATAGTCATGTGGTAGCATTCTCCACATTTGTTGCTTGATATTCTTTTTTCATATCTCTTATTATACCACTTTTTTGCTATGAACACAAGCTCTCTTCTTTGACATCTTCATATCCTCCGTTTTTCCTTTTTTCAATTTTATTCCCTTGTGGCTTATGTGTCAAGTTTTATTATACAGGATCAGTTCGTGACGGACGACATGGAACGATTGACCAGTTGAACACCATGTACAATCGGTACAAGATGTGTCCGGCATATATCTTGCCCCATTGGGTGATTTTTAAAGCAAAGGTACAGTCTTATTTGAATGCTGGAACTTCTACTATTTCTGCATCTTCTACAAAGCAGCTTTACCGGGTGAGAAAGTCTTGGGCAGATGCAAAGTCGCAACTGGGTGCGTATTCTTCCTTAGAAAATGCGAAGAAAGCCTGCAAGGTCGGATATTCTGTATTTGATGCCAACGGAAATGTGGTCTACACCAATGGCAGCAAGTTCACAAAAGGACAGAAGGTTGCCATTCGTGCCAACACGCCTCTGTTCGCCAGTGCAGAAACTACATCTGTAACCAGAAGAATCAGCGGCACTTACTATCTCTATGACGGCATTGCCTGCAAGAACGGTCGTTATCGGATCACCACAAAGCCGGAGTTCTGCGGAAAAACACCGGTGGGACAATATGTGACCGGTTATGTTTCTTGGGATAATTTCATCTAACCATTTCCCGGAGTTGTTCTCTTTGAACAACTTCGGGATTTTTTTGTACTCAAATTGCAGTTTTTTCTCCATAGGAACTTAGAAGGAGGTATTTTCTATGACACAAAGTCAAAAAGAAATCATTTCACAAATGCTTGCTGCAGGAGAAAAGACAGCTAAAATTGCAGAATCCCTCGGTATCTCTCCCAATACAATCAAATCTTATCTCCGAAGAAAAAAACAGAACAGCTGTCCGAATTGCGGAAAACCCTTGATACAGCTGCCCCATAAAAGACAGAAAAAATTCTGTTCCGGTCGCTGTCGATCTGCTTGGTGGCGAAAACAAAACCTTGCCGCCGGAATGCTGGATTATACTTGTGTAAAATGCGGCTCTACTTTTAAAGCCTATCCCAGCCAGCACAGAAAATACTGTACGATTGCCTGTTATCGGGAAAGGAATCAACATGACGACCAGTAAGCTGCAACAAATTGCTGCCTATCGAATCGCAGTTTCTCTATTCCGTCAGCTTTGGAAAAATGGTACGATTTCAGAGTCCGAATATCGAAAATGTGAGCGAAAAATCGCTGAACGGTGCAACATTCCAGACAAGAGTATTTATCGGGAAATCGCTTGATTTTTTTCCGGATAAGAGCGATGATAGAGGGACAAAGGAGGCGTATTTATGGAACGTGTTGTTGAACAAGTCGTATTTCCGGAAAAATTTCCGAGGATGCAGAATGTTGTAGCTTATGCCAGAGTGTCCAGCGGAAAGGATGCGATGCTCCATTCTCTGTCGGCACAGGTCAGTTATTACAGCCGTATGATCCAGCAGCACCCCGGATGGAAATACTGTGGTGTTTATGCAGACGAGGCAATCACTGGTACAAAAGATTCCAGAGAACAATTTCAAAAGTTGTTGGAACGCTGCCGAAATGGCGAGATTGATTTGATTCTTACAAAATCAGTTTCCCGTTTTGCAAGAAACACCATCACACTATTGGAAACGGTGCGGGAATTGAAATTGCTGGGGGTTGATGTTTATTTCGAGGAGCAGAACATTCACTCCTTGAGTTCTGATGGCGAACTGATGCTCACGATTTTGGCATCCTACGCACAGGAGGAAAGTTTCTCTAGCAGTGAAAGCCGGAAATGGCAGATTCGAAAGGATTTTTCCAATGGCAAAATCGGCAGCATTACGATTCTGGGCTACCGCCGAAATGCGGATGGGATCTTGGAGATCGAACCGAAAGAGGCGGAGCTTGTCCGTATGATTTTTTCTGATTACATCTCTGGTATGGGTCAACAGCGAATTGCAAATAAGATCAACGAGATGGGTATTCCTACCCGTCAAGGAAATCTATGGACACATCCGAGAATTCGTGAGATTCTGACCAATGAAAAGTATATTGGAAACTTGTTACTTCAGAAGTACTATCGCAATAACCACATCGAAAAGATAAAAACAAAAAATCAAGGCGAATTGGCGAGATACTATGTAGAGCAAGCCCACGAACCGATTGTCGATTTTGACACCTTTATCAAAGTACAAACCATATTGGATCTGCGACATGAACAGTATACCCATGATGGAGCTACAAATCGTTATCCGCTTAGTGGTCTCATTACCTGTGGATTATGTGGAAAGAACTATCAACGAAAACAACTCCCACAGGGAATCATCTGGTTATGTGCTACATTTTTGCGGAGAGGAAAAAAATACTGCCCCGGTTCAAAGCAAATTCCGGAATCAATTCTATATTCTTTAATTTGCGACATACTGAAACTAACAGAATTCGATGAGGTCGTATTTCGAGATAACATTCATCACATTGTGATCCCAAAACCATTTGAGGTACAGTTTTTCTTTCATGATGGAACATCAGAAATACGCCACTGGGAATATCCCTCAAGATCAGAAAGCTGGACAGAGGAGATGAAACAGGCAGCACGAGAAAGGAGTCGAAAATGGAACGAAAAGTTACCATGATTCCGCCAACCATCAATCCACAAACGCACCTACCCAAAACGCAGAAAGTGAAACGAAAGGTTGCCGGCTATGCACGTGTTTCCACAGATTTCGAGGAGCAACTCACCTCATATGCGGCACAGGTGGATTATTACACAAAATACATTCAAAAACGTGAGGACTGGGAGTTTGTCAAGGTCTACACGGACGAGGGCATCAGTGCTACCAGCATGGCTCACCGAGATGGGTTCAATCAAATGATTGCAGATGCTTTGGATGGAAAAATCGATCTGATCATCACCAAAAGCGTTAGTCGATTTGCAAGAAACACGGTGGATTCCCTGACGACTGTACGAAAATTGAAAGAAAAGAATGTAGAAGTTTACTTTGAGAAAGAGAATATCTACACATTGGATTCCAAGGGAGAACTGCTAATCACCATCATGTCCAGTTTGGCACAGGAGGAAAGCCGTTCTATTTCGGAGAATGTGACATGGGGACATCGAAAGCGATTTGCCGATGGAAAGGTTAGTCTGCCGTACAAACGATTTCTGGGATACCGGAAAGGAGCAGATGGCTTGCCGGAAATTGTGCCGGATGAGGCAGAAATTGTTCGACAGATCTACAAGCAGTTTTTAGAGGGAAAATCCTACTATGCAATTGCAAAAAATCTGACCGACCGTGGTATTCCAACGCCTGCCGGAAAGGAACAGTGGCATATACGAACGATTGGGAGTATCCTGACCAACGAAAAATACAAAGGTTCTGCTCTGCTGCAAAAGAAATTTACTGTGGATTTTCTCACGAAAAAGACCAAAGTAAATGAGGGTGAAGTACCCCAATATTACATTGAGGAGAGCCATCCTGCCATTATCTCCCCAGAGGAATTTGAACTGGTACAAGCAGAAATGGCGAAACGCAAACAGCTGGGACGTAAATTCAGCGGAAATGATATTTTCTCTGCAAAAATCATCTGTGGTGACTGTGGCGGCTTCTTTGGGGCAAAGGTCTGGCATTCCAATAGTAAATATCGGCGTGTCATTTGGCAATGCAATCAGAAATTTTCTCAAAATTGCACGACTCCGCATTTGTACGAGGATGAAATCAAAATGCGATTTCTAACTGCATTTGCGAGTTTCTTTCAGCAAAGGGATTTGGTTTTAGAAACTTGCCAAATGCTCATCGATGATCTTTCCAATACGACACTACTCGACCTGCGAATTGAAAAAGCCAGTCGGGAGATGAATGCGGTAGCTGCCGTGACAAAAAAACATATCGCACAAAATGCTGAAACCGAGCAAGATCAGGAGGAGTACGACCAAAAGTATCATGCATTGGTGCAGCAATATGAGAAGTTACAACAGCAGTTCACCAAGCTGCAGCAAGAGAGAGCAGCACGCATCAACAGGATGGATACGTTACATCACTTCCTGGAAACCATCTCTGCTGTTCCGCAAGTGCTGGACAGCTTTGATGAGGAGTTGTGGCGAACAACGATAGAAAAAGTGACGGTGTTCCATGATGGGAAAATGATTTTTCAATTCATAGACGGAACTGAAATCCAAGGGTAAAACAAACCGGCGTATCTTGCGAATATCCTCGCAGGTACGCCGGTTTTTCTTTGTCTTGAAAGCGGGTGCATTTCAAAAAATTTTGGGTGCATTTTTGCCCACAAAAAAACGTTTACGCGAACAGAAAACCGATTCAGAGGGAAATCTGAGCCGGTTTTTCTGCTTTTGAACACGTCCCAAAGAACGATTACTTTTTAAAATCCACGCTGTTTCGCTGGCTTTTGGGCATAAAAAAGCGGTTCTTTTGCAAATGTTGGGGTAGGCGAAAACAACGCAGTTTCGGGAAGAATCAAATGCGTACAGCATTCTGAGAAATTCTCGTAACACTGCAAATATCGCAAAACAGTCCATCTGTTTTGCAGTGGATACATTCCGATGCATCTGCTGCAAAGCGGATGGATTTTTTGCATTTTAAGTAAGGTGGACATGATGTCCACCTTTTCTAAAATGTAAATTCTATACAAAAAATGCCATCTGAAAAAGATGAAACGGACAGTTTCAATTTTCAGATGGCTTTTTTATTCGCTGAGGGAAAAACGATGATTGAAAGTACAAACAGGAGGGCAAACAAATGAGAACACTGAAAAATCGGGAAGCAATCGTAGCAAAGCTGGCTGAGATGCTCAAAAAATTTGATCTGGAACTGAACCGCTATAATACCGATGTGTATCTGTACTACGATAAAGAAAAACAGACCGCTGAATTGGACACCTTTATCAATGTAGGCGGCAACTCGTGGCTCAATGATGACCACTACACCATCTATACAGACCGCGAACATTACGAAACTGATTTTGACATTTTTGACAATTTGGGCGATCTGGCTGATGCGGTAGGAATTCAAAAAGAAAAGCTGATCCAAAAAACTGCTAAATATTTTGATGCTGATGTGGAGGATGTGGAGTACCACGAAGTTACAGTATTTATCAAATCAGATGAAAACTTGATGAAAAAGCTGCATGAAGCATATGCGGATTGCTTAGATGAACTGGAAAATAACTATGATGAACGGGCAGATTACATCATCAGCGAATGGGAGTCCAATGAGGAGGAAGATTATTGTGAATGACATCAATCGTTATGCACTCGAAAACAATCATTTTTTTGAAACCAAAAAGAAAACCGTTCTTGCCGGTGAAAGCCGTATCTTTAACAATTGGAGAGAACATTCCACAATTACAAGGGAGGATTTTCTCGAAGCCCTTGAATGGGTGTGCTCTGACCCGCTTAAAGAAGATGGGAGAATGACAAGAGAAATCGGACTTACCCCCACCGGAATTATCAAACTGCACAGATGCTATGGGGTAGATGGATTTTGTGCATTTTATTGTGACTGGAAATTTCAGAACGGAAAAGCTTACGGGAAACTCTGGAACGGAGAGTTTTTTGAAAGACCTTGTAAAAACGAAAAAGAAAGACTGTACTCTTTAAATGGAAAGACCGTAAGAGAACATCATAAAATTTGTTTGTCTTGTCGAGATAGAGTGTAAGAGCAACGACAAGTAAAATTGGCTAAACAAAAATGTATGTTTCACTGCCGCCCGCTGGAGCGTATCCAGCCCACTACCCTTCGGGGAAAAACAATTAAAAAGGAGAACCTACTATGAGCAACTGTAGAGTAATCGCACTGACAAACCAGAAAGGCGGCGTTGGAAAGACCACGACCGCTCTGAACCTTGGCATCGGACTTGCCAACACCGGCAAACGTGTCTTGCTGATCGACAGCGACCCTCAAGGCAGTCTGACGGCTGCACTGGGCTGGAAGAACTCCGATGGTCTGGAAGTAACCCTTTCCAGCATCTATGGAATGCTGCTGGATGACAAGCTGCCGAAAACTCCATCGTATGGGATTCTGCACAGCCAGGAAGGCGTGGATCTGCTGCCTTGCGACATTATGCTGTCCGGTACAGAAATGGCTCTTATGAGCAGTATGTGCCGGGAATCTCATCTGAAGCGGTACATCGAATTTGTGAAGAATGGTTATGATTACATTCTGATCGACTGTCTGCCTACGCTGGGAATTCTGGTGCAGAATGCCCTGACCGCAGCGACAGAGGTGCTGATTCCTACTCAGGCACAGTTTTTGTCTACCAAAGGTCTGACACAGCTGCTGCACACCATTTCTCAGGTACGTCGAGGACTGAATCCGGCTCTGACACTGGACGGCATCCTGTTCACCATGGTAGAGAGCCGTGTGGTAACCAGCAAAGCACTGATCGAGATGCTTCGGGAGCAGTACAGCGATTTTGGCGTGTTGCATACGGAAATCCCCAAGGCAGTCCGTTTTCAGGATGCATCTCTGAATGGCGTGTCAATTTTCAAAGAGGACAAGAACGGCAAGGGCAGCCAGGCATTTGAAACACTGGTACAGGAAATCGTGAATATGGGGGAAAAGAAAGTATGAATACTATTTTCCGAAATTCACAGCATTTCGACCGATGCCGGAAGATATTGAAGCAAATGCGTTCATCAGACTGCTATCACACTGCGATTGCATATCTGTTCACACTGGACGATGTGTGTTATCAGCATTTTGGCGACCTGTTTGATCTGGAATCTGATGCGATTCTCGGAGAAAATGCATTGTCACTTTCGTGGCAAACTGATACTTCCAGAAAGACAACTCGGTTGGCATTTAATCTTTGGAATAGTTTTGAAAATGGCATCTACAGTTCTGTGGATGCCATTTTCAGTTGTGAATATGCACCATTTTTCTGGGAAGCGATCAAGCTTCGCTTTCCGGACTACACGAAAGGAGAATAAGAACATATGCCCGTATCGCAAGAAAACATGCGGTCTGCATTAGGGGAAATCATGCAGGACAGCAAAATACAAGAAGCAAAATACGCCCAGATCATCACCACTCAGGAGCAGCGTGACGAAGCTGCTATGCCAGAGCGGCTGATGATCTATCCCCGGCAGCTGGTAACATTTCCGAATCACCCGTTTTACATCCGGGACGATGAGGATATGAGCAAGCTGAAAGAATCCATTATGAATTCCGGAATCCGGACACCAATTGAGGTGATCCGAACCGGAGAGAAGAATGAGCGTGGCGAGGATACATTCTATATCGTCGCCGGACACCGCAGAACCCATGTTGCACGACAGATTTTTCCGGAAGATCATCGTCTGGAAGTCAGAATCCATAACATGACCATGGACGAAGCCATTGTTGCTATGACAGAGAGCAACTTGCTGACCAGAGAGAATATTCTCCCGTGTGAGCGTGGCAATGCACTGCGAATGGAAGTAGAAGCAAGAGAACGTATTTCTAATCCAAACAACGAAAAATATCCCAAGAATGTTAAGACACGAGATTTGCTTGGCGAAACGTATAACATGACTGGACGCAATGTGCAGCGATATATTCGTTTATCCTATCTAATTCCAGAATTGCAAAATCTCATTGATGACAATAAGATCGGCATGGTGACCGGTGTAGAACTATCCTATCTCACCGCAAAAGAACAGCATGATGTCTGGGATGAGATGGAACTCACCGCATTTGAACATTATCCAAACAAAGCACAGGCGGTCGCTATGCGAAAGCTGTCCAAGGCAGGAACATTGGATATGGATGCCGTTGTAGACATCATGGAAGTTGATAAGCCAAATCAGATCGAACACGTTCGATATGTTCCCCGAAAAGAAGATCTTCTGGAACAGATACCGGCATATCTGAAACCAGAAGAATGGAAAGCTAAAGACTTCACCGACTTTATCGGAAAGGCAATTGCGTTTTATGCAAGTTCGCTGCAAGAACAGCATGCACAGGAAATTGCAGACCGTATGCAGGAAGCAAACCGCAACCGAAAGCCATGGGAACGTTCCATTTAAGATGAGTGATAGCGAGAAAAGGAGTAAAGATTCATGAAAGTTAGAGTAAACAACATTCCGGAAAAGAAACCGCTGCCGTTTTGGATCGTAACACGAAAATTCGCCGTTGAAGAATTTTCGGAGATCGCCGAAAAACTAAAGCACAGCTGGATTCCTTTTCCGGAGCCGCTGATGTACAGCAACATCCACAGAGAGTATCACAACATCTCTCTTGGAGCAAAGGTGCTGTACAGCTTCATGCTCAATCGAACACTGGACTGGACAAACAATCCGTTTCATGAAGGCAAGCAGTTCTGCAACGAAAACGATGAGGTCTATGTGTCTTTTCCGCTGGAAGAAGCTGTAGACCTTTTGCAATATGGAACAGGAAAGAGCAAGAAATGCTACGAGGAACTGATCCAGCTGGGAATGATCGCAAAGAAAAATGATACCGACGAATTTTACGTCTATTGCAACGAAGATATGTTGAAGTACAAGCACATCAATGTAGAGTGATGTGTAGAAAGAAAGGTAAGGAAAGAAAATGACACTGGAATACATCACAGAAAAGAATGCACCAACAGAAGCAGAAATCGTGCAATACATGAAATTGCCGCTGGTGCTGTTTAAGACCGCCGAATTTAAGGAAGAACTCTCTCTGGCGGCAAAGGTCCTGTACTGCTTTTTGCTGGACCGGAGCAATCTTTCCTTAAAGAATGCAGATCGTTTTACGGACAAGAATGGCAGGGCATTTGTCTACTTTTCCTGGGACGAAGCCATGGATACCCTACAGTGTGCCAGACAGAAGGTCAGCAAGACGTTCAAAGAACTGGTGCATTCCGGTCTGATCGAAAAGGAGGATTGCGGTATTGCAAAGCACCCCAAGATCTATGTGATGCGGTTCTATAACGACGTTCCGAAGGAAGCAATTACCGAGGAAACTTGTCAGACTGTGACGGATTTTGCCGGGTATGAAAATCATACCTGCGAGTATGAAAATCATACTCGCTATATAGAATCAGACTTACCACAAACAAACTTACCTTTTTCTGATCTTTCGGCAGAGCCGAAGAACGACACAACAGCAAGCTATGAGAAAAAGCTGGAACAGGTTCAGACACAGGTGACATCGGAAAAAACAAAGCGGTTCGGCAGCAAGGCGATTGCAGAAATCGCTGCCATTCTGGCATGGGTTGCAAAAACCGCCAAGAAAACACTGAAAGTCGGCGGCGTAGAGATGCAGACAGAAACCGTTCGGGAAAAATTGCAGACCTTGACCGCAGATCAGACCGCAGAAGTGATGAAAAATACTGCCAACCGAAAAATCCGAAACCGCAGAAGCTATCTGCTGACCTGTTTGTATCATGCAGCTGACAGTATAGCAGTATCGGCAATCCCCAGAAGCGAAAATGCCGATGCTTATGAATCGTTTATCTTCAACTTGTGCTGACAACCACCGAGGTGAAAAACATGGAATCAGCAAGAAAAGAAGCCATTTCCTGCATTTACTGCGGCAAAAAGACGATGTGCGTGACATATGCCGGCAGCTATCAATACCGTGCAGTTTGCCTTTCCTGCCACAGACAGTTTGGCTTTTCTGCACCGTCCAGAGCAGCGGCAGATCTGATCTGTCGGGCGTTGCAAAAATAGCAATAGCAACACTGGCATTTTCAAATGCGGATAGTCGCATTCCCCAAACTGCATAGTTACCCCCTATGCACTCCTTTCAATCATCGAATTTCCAGACTATCCGTACTTGAAAATGCCAGTATTACGCCACATATCCGGTGCTTTGCCCTGCAAATATCCTCTCCGCAAAAACCTCCATACAGTTGCTCGTAGTAGGTGCGGAATTGCTTTTTGTGGATATTTGTGGGGCAAAGTGCCGGAACCTGAAGATTGGGGAGGTAAAAATCATGACATACATGGAACAATTTCCGAACGCAGAAGCCTATGTTCTGCACCGGATCACACACGGCAAAGGGGTAATCTCCAAAGACGGACTGGTCCAGCTGGCAAAGGAACATCACATTCCAATCAGCAATTTCTGGAGAAAAAACGAAATCGCCGAATTTCTCATGGAAACCATTGGTGTAGAAAGCCTTGCAGATGCCTGTGAGCAAATGGGCGTAAGTTCGTATTCGTTCCAGCAAAAATTCGGGATCTCCGGCATTGATGTGAAACTGCTGGCGAACAGAGGAATGCTGAAAATCACCGGAAAAGGACGGTTTTCTGTTCACGGAGAACCACACTACGCACCATTGTACAGCGTGATACAGTTCTATCTGCTGACACCGGAAATGGTGCACAAATCTCTGAAGGAGATGCAGCATGATGAATTATTCTGATTTTTTTTCAATTTTCTGCACTATTCTTACCGTTGTTGCTGCGGTATGGATGGTAATCAAATGTATCATAATGGATTTTCGTGCAGTTCAAAATGACCTAAAGAAAATCCCGAAAATCAAACAACAAATGGTTCGACTTCTGGAAAATAGAAAGAAGGGTAACAAAAATGAATCCAGTGAAAATCAAAGAGATTCTGAACTCCGGTGAACCGGACTGTGTTCTGGACTTTCAGATGCTTGCACGAGAAACTATGAAACAGGAGGAAGAATACAGCAATGCCGACTGGTTCTGGAACTATGAAGAATACCGGAGAATGTTATGGGCATAAAGAAAATGAAAGTGATTTTTGGTTTTCCGGAGAAGCGACGCTGTTGTCAATGCAAAAGCCATATGGTTGTTACGCTGTATCATAACAGATGGTATTGTGATACATGTTTTCAAAAAAAGCAGCTATGCTGCATCTGCGGTGAAAACCCGGTAGAGGTCACAAAGGGCGATAACGGTTACTGCAAAAAATGCTACGAGAACAGCACGAATACAGGTTTTACCCGGTCTGTGGCTGTACTTGCATTTTGCGGCAGTCTGATCCTGCTGCTGTATTTCTTCTGGATCAAGATCCGGTTGCCTGCAATTCCATCGGTCATTCTTGCAGCAATCGGCTCTATCGCCATTGCAGTTGGAAGCAGACTGTTGATTCTATGGTATCAAAAGAATCGTTAGCTTTCTTTTTGAAAGTAAAAGATGTGAATCACTTTATATTCTTTAAAAATTGAGTGATCTGCAATTGCAGATTTGACAAAAAAATTCAGAACAGGTACAATAAGGGTAGAAACGATGATTGACCTGTACGAGGTACAAGGAGGAATGACATATGAAAACCAACAAAAATAAGATCTGGAAAACTGGTGTGATCGCAGGAATGCTTGCCATGCTGGTACTTGCTTTTTCCGCTTGCGGCAGTGAGCCAGAGGACAGCAACACCGCCGAAGTCAAGACCACAACGACCATTACAGTCACCACAGAAGCAACAACAACCACTGTGGAAACCACGACTACCACAGCAAAAACTACAACAGAAACCTCCGAGATCACCACAACAGCTGAAACTACAGCAGCTACAGCGGCAGAAACCAAGAGAGAGCCGGAAAAGAACACCGCCGCAGCTGAGCCGATGGTGGAAAAGCCAAGAGCCACCACCGCAAAACCGGCACAGCCCACACCGACCAAGAAAACCACCGCAGCCCCCAAGGGACATTACGAAACCATCCACCACGAAGCTGTGACACAGCAAGTCTGGGTGGAAGATTCTCCGGCTGGAGAAAAAAAGATTTTCCAGTGCAGATGTGGTTTAAGATTAAATTCATATAACGAATATGTAGCACATAGTGATGCATTGCTTGACGATTATAACGAACATTGTACCTATGAATTCTGGTACGAAGACACCCCTGCCCAAGGACATTATGAAACCCAGATCGTAAAAGCAGCTTATGATGAGCAAGTCTGGGTGCAGGACTAAAATAATTGAATAAGCATACAAAAGCCCGGAAACTTCTGCGAAAAGTGCCCGGGCTTTTTGTATAGATAAGGGTGTTTGGGAACTGCTATTTCTCAAACGCCTTTTGTGGTGGTTAGGTTATGCTTCATTTACGCTTCGATTCCAGATGATTTCCTGGAATACTGCGTATATGAAGTACAATCCTATTGTGACAAATGTGATCTTCGCACAAAATCCACTTTTTAGATGATCCCATGTAATCATGATAAGATCCCATTGACTATTTGCAAGTATGTCAATGAAAAAAACGCTTAGCACAATAGAGGGAATTCCAGCAGAAAAGTAATGCCGTCTTTGTTCTTTTTGAAAATAATCCTCATATTCCAAAGAACCATAAATACGATGGGTATGTGTTATTTCATTTTTGATTTTCCATAGAATATTTGCTAGGTATTCTAAGACGAAAAAGTCAAAACCGATCGCACTCAAATTTTTCATGTGAAACTGCAAATCATGCCATTTCAAAAGTGTATCGACCCACTCGGCAATATCACTTTCAAAAAGAAAAATCACATGAAGAAAAAAGACTGCGAGAAACAAAGCAGCTATTGTGCTGGAACGAATCCAACCGTCTAAAAAGTTGGAGAATTTGTCCTTGAGTACATCTTTCACAAGATCACCTCCTCTCTTTTCAGATGCTTTCAGTATATCAGATTGGCAAAATGCTTGTCAAATCTGCGACTGAGAGCATCTATTGTATACAAAAGCCCGGAAACTTCTGTGAAAAGTGACCGGGCTTTTTGTATAGATGAAGGTGTTTGGGAACTGCTATTTCTCAAACGCCTTTTGTGATAGTATGAATTACTGACACATCAGAATCAGAGTAAAGAAATACTCCAACAGAATGAGGTTGTTGTCTTTTTTCATACGATCACCTCCTTTACAGAAGGATGCTTCCAGTATATTAGGTTGGCAAAATACTTGTCAAATCTATGGCTGAGAGCATCCGTTGCTTACAGAAGCCATTGGCTTTTTGTATAGATCCCACAGGAAAGACCGCCGGAATGCACTTCGGCGGTCTTTTTTGGTGAAACCAACAGAAAGGAATGAATCCCATGTGAGAACAAGTGCATCCGAATATTCGAATTTGAACCGAAAGGAGAAAAAATGAAATTTCTTTCAAAGCTGAAAGGCAGCTTGAAACGTGGTTTTACTGTGCTTTGTGCCACCGTCATGGTTCTGACCTCCGGCATTCTGACCGGAACGGAATTCCAGGCATCGGCGGCAAAGCTAAATGGTTCTGTGTATCTGAGCGATGCTTTGTATCGTCTGAGCGGCAATAAGTACAAGGAAACCAAAGAACAGTGGCAAGCGTTTCTGACCGAATATTCTACAGGCGGTCAAGAGAACTACTATCTGGGAACACCATACAACAGCAGTCTGTATGCTGCTTCCCCCAAAGGCAATCAGTGGCAGGGATACAGCGGCATGAACTGCCAGGGCTTTGTCTGGTACATCATCTCACATGGATTGGCGTACTACAACAAAGTTCCGGTAAGCACAACAAGCCCATATGTCCCGAACCTTGCAAAGTTTAACCAAATGGGTTATTCCTACAAGTGCTGGGACGGCGGCGGTTGGTACGCCTTTATCACGCAGAACAATCTGCACTATTACGAATTCAGTGACAAAGACGAAATGCTGAAAAGCGGCGTGCTGCAAAAGGGCGATATTATCTGGTGCGTCAACAAAGCAAGTGGTGGTACTGGATTGACTGGTTTAGGCAATCGTGATAAAAATCATCATATCGGCATCTATATGGGTGATGGTAAATCAGATAGTTGGTGGCAGTCTGGACCGGTCAACGGCAATGGAATTATCAGTGTTGAAAAGAATTCTATTAATCCAATCTACGGAAAAGCAGAAACCAACACTTATGTAGTAATTCCGTGGGCAGAGCAAAAGGAAGCACCTCACTTTGACCCGACTTTTCTGAGGATTCAAAAACTCGATTCGGAAACCGAAAAGATCGAAAAGATTGATGAAAATGAAGTAAAGGCAGTGCCTCAAAACAAAATTTCTTCTTCTCTGGAGGGTGCAGAATTCACCATGAAGTACTATCCTGGTACTTCTGCAACTGGCAATCCGACTAGAACATGGACTTTGGTTACAGATTCTAAGGGTGCGGCAAGATTAGACAAGGATCATCTGAAATCAGGCACATTGTTTACTGATAACGATGGTGATGCCTATCTTCCTCTCGGCACAGTCGTGATCAAAGAATCTAAAGCTCCAACTGGATATAAGCTTAGCGGTCTGGAACGCACATTGCACATTGTTGAGAAAAATGGCAAAGCAGTCATTCAGGAAGCTGGAACTGAGGTAAAATATGTTGCAAACTTCAAGGAAGATATTGTCCGTGGCGATCTCAGCTTCAATAAGGTGGATGGCAACCAAAGATCGCTGGCATACATTCCGTTTCTGCTGACCAACACAGACACCGGAGAAAAGCACATCATCATGACAGACGTGCATGGTAAGTTCTCCTCCAAGTCTGGGCGTGGACAGCTGAATGATCTGGACGACTATTTGCAGTTTCTCTCAACTGATGAGAACGGCGATTTGAAAGTTCCGGATGCGATTACAAACGAAGCAATCACACAGCTGGGTGTGTGGTTCGGCGATGAAAGCAAGGCAGACAGAACGAAGGGTGCATTGATCTGCGGTCATTACAAGCTGCAGGAACTCCGCTGCAAGAACAATGCCGGATACAAACTGATCACCAGACAATTTTTCATTTCCAGCGGTGTTACAGATTACAGTGCCGGAACGCTGATCGATACTACAAACCCCGGCAACATCGTCGGAAAGAAGGTAGACGAGGACGGCAACGGACTTGCCGGAGCAGTTCTCGGACTGTTTACGCCGGATACCACAGAATTTACGCTGGAGAACACCTATACCGGCATGACTGCGGTTTCCGGTGAGGACGGTTCCTTTACCTTTGAAAACGTACCGAACGGCAAGTATGTGGTACACGAGATCACACCGCCGGACGGCTATATCCTCTCGGATCAGAGTTATCCGGTTACAGTTAAAGTCAACAAGGCAAATGAAGAAGTCCAGCTGGGCGAAGATATTGTCAATCACCCGACAACTGTGGAATTTTCCAAGGTTGACGAGAACGGCAATGCCCTTTCCGGAGCAAAGATGTCGATCATGGAACTGGGCAGCACTTCTGCTGTAGATTCCTGGACAACAGACAGCAGCAGCCACATCGTAACTGCAAAGCTGGCAGTCGGAAAGAAGTATGAGTACTGGGAATCCGCTGCACCGGACGGTTACATCAAGGCAGATCCCATCTACTTTACCATTCAGGCTGACGGCAGCGTGACCGATCTGGACGGCAATCCCATCACATTGCAGATGGTAGACCACGCTACACAGGTCGAGATCAGCAAGTATAACGACAGCGAAGAACCGCTGAGCGGTGCAAAGATGCAGATCCTGGACAGCGACAAAAACGTGGTTGAGGAATGGATCACAGACGGCACAACGCATACGATCACTGGCAAGTTGATCTACGGAAAAACATACACTCTGCATGAAGCAGCAGCCCCCACCGGTTACTACACCGCAGAGGATATGGAATTTACCGTGGGCAAAGACACCGTATCCATTGGCATGGTGGACGATGCAACATGGGCTGGTATCATCAAGACAGACGATAGAGGTCACGATGTCATTGGTGCTGTCCTGCAAGTCAAGGACAAAAGCGGCAATGTCATCGAAGAATGGACAACAGACGGCACCCGACACGAAATGAGAGCCGTTCTGAATCCGGATGAAACCTACATTCTCCACGAAGTGTCCGCACCGGAGGGATATTTCCTTTCCGAAGATCTGGAATTTACAGTTGGACAGCGTGTGATCATGGAAGATGTGAAGCAGACTGGTCTGACTGTCGGAAAGCTTTCTGACATTCAAAAGCAGACGGCTGGACAGGAACTTATCTTCCTGCCGGGAGCAAAGCTTCAGATCATCGATAAGAACGGCAACGTTCTGGACGAATGGACAACGGAAAACGCACAGCACCAGATCAACAAGGTACTGACACCTGGCGAAACCTACACTCTCCACGAAGTGTCTGCACCGGACGGTTACTGTGTGGCAGAGGATATTCACTTCACCCTGAACGACAAGGGCGAATTTGTCAAGAGCGATGACTACGAATCCGGCGAAATGTGGATTCGGATGTACGACCTTGCGACAAAGATCGAGATCCAGAAAACCGATGAAAACGGCAAGCCGCTGAGTGGTGCTGCATTGCAAGTCATTGCAGCAGACGCAGACGGCAAAGAAACTCTGGTGGACAGCTGGATCACAGATGGCAGCGTCCATCAGATCTACGGCAAACTGATTGCCGGACAGACATATATCCTCCGAGAAGCATCTGCTCCCAAGGGGTACGCCAAGGCAGCAGATCAGCAGTTTACCGTCGGTACGGACGGTAAGGTGCAGAACATCACCATGCAGGACATTGCAACCAAGGTCGGCATCGACAAGGTTGATGAGGACGGCAAGCCGCTGTCCGGAGCAGTCCTGCAACTCCTGGACGCAGCTGGCACAGAGGTCGAGCAGTGGACAACAGACGGTACAACACATCGCATAGATGCAGTGCTGACTGCCGGTGCAGAATACACGCTGCACGAAGTATCCGCTCCGGACGGCTATTGTGTGGCTGCGGATCAGAAATTTACCGTCAATGCAGACGGCAGTCTGACCAATGTCAAGCTGACCAATCTGTCTACCAAGGTACAGATCAGCAAGACAACGATCACCGGCGACACAGAACTGGAAGGTGCAAAACTGGAAGTGCGTGACCTCAGCGGCAATGCACTGGACAGCTGGACTTCCGGCAAGGAAGCCCATATGATCACCGCCAAGCTGACTGCCGGTCAGACCTACGTTCTGCACGAAACCGCAGCACCCAATGGCTATGTGGTTTCCAATGACATTGAATTTACAGTCAACGCAGACGGCACTGTGACGAAGGTCATCATGAAAGATGACACCACCAAGGTAGAAATCAGCAAGAAGGCAGAAAACGGACTTCCCCTTTCCGGAGCAAAAATGCAGCTGCTGGATAAGGACGGAAAAGAAGTCGATGCCTGGACAACAGACGGAAAGGCACATACCCTGACTGCCAAGCTGACGGCTGGTGCGACATATACTTTGCATGAAGTATCTGCACCGGCAGGCTACTGCGTTGCAGCAGATCAGACCATCGTTGTCGGCACAGACGGCAAGCTGCAAAGCTTCACCATGACAGACCTGACCACCAAGGTATCTCTTACCAAGTATGAGATCACCGGTGAAAAGGAACTGGCAGGAGCATCTCTGGAACTGTACGCAGCGGAAAGAGATGCCAACGGCAATTACACACGCAAGGGCGATGCCATTGAGAAATGGACATCCACCGACAAGGCACACGAGATCATCGGCAAACTGACTGCCGGTGCATCGTATATCCTCCACGAAACCGCAGCCCCCAATGGCTATGTAGTTTCCAACGACGTGCCGTTTGTAGTCAATCCGGACGGCACTGTCACAAAGGTATCCATGAAGGACGATACCACCAAGGTAGAGATCAATAAGACTACCGAGGACGGCACACCTCTGAAGGGTGCAGTTTTACAGCTGCTGGACAAGGACGGCAAGGAAGTGGAGCAGTGGACAACTGACGGCACTGCACACGTACTGACTGCCAAGCTGACAGCTGGTGCAACCTATGTGCTGCACGAAGTATCTGCACCGGCAGGCTACTGCAAAGCTGCGGATCAGTCGTTTGTCGTTCCGGCAGACGGCAGCAAAAAGATTCTCACTATGACCGACCTTGCCACACGGGTGACCGTGGAAAAGCTGGATGCTGACAGCAAGCCGCTGTCCGGAGCAAAATTACAGCTGCTGGACAAGAACGGCGATCTGGTAGACGAATGGACATCTGATGGCAAGGCACACACTCTGACTGCAAAACTAACTGCCGGAGAAACCTACATCCTGCGGGAAGCAGCATCTCCGGACGGTTACTACAAAGCAAAGGACATCACATTTACAGTCAATGCAGACGGCACAGCCAATGAAGTGGCTCTGTACAACGCAAAGACCAGAGTATCCATCAGCAAGTACGACATCACCGGCGAGAAAGAAATCCCCGGTGCAAAGCTGGAGGTACGGGACAAGAACGACAACGTTCTGGACAGCTGGACATCGACCGGAAAAGCCCACGAGATTGTAGGCGTACTGGTAGCCGGACAGACCTATGTACTGCATGAATCCGTTCCGGCAGACGGCTATGTAGTTGCCAACGATGTAGAATTCACGGTCAATCCGGACGGCACAGTGACTGTGGTTGCCATGTATGATGACACTACCAAGGTAGAGATCAACAAGGTAACGGAAGAAAACAAGCCGCTTTCCGGTGCAAAAATGCAAATCATCGATAAGGCAGGCACTGTAGTAGACGAATGGCTGACAGACGGCACGGCTCATGTGCTGACGGCTCAGCTGATCTCCGGTCAAACCTACACCCTGCACGAGGTATCCGCTCCGGCAGGCTATGTGGTATCTCCGGATCAGCAGTTCACTGTCAACACCGACGGCAGTGTAACCAGCGTATCTATGACAGATATTGCAACTGTTGTTCGAGTAGACAAGGTCGATCCGGACGGGAAACCCCTTTCCGGTGCAACCTTGCAGATCCTGGACAAGGACGAGAATGTACTGGATGAGTGGATCACCGACGGCACAACACATACGCTGACCGCAAAACTGACTGCCGGACAGACCTACACACTGCGGGAAGCAGCTGCACCGGCAGGCTACTACACCGCTGCGGATTCTGCCTTTACGGTAAATCTGGACGGCACACCCAATGCGATCACCCTGTACAACATCAAGACCAAGGTAGAGATCACCAAGTATGACATCACCGGAACCAATCCGCTGCCAGGAGCAAAGCTTCAGGTCAAGGATCTGGACGGCAATGTCATGGACGAATGGACATCTACCGACAAGGCACATCTGATCGAGGGCGTACTGGTATCCGGACAGACCTACATCCTCCACGAGGAAACTGCACCGGACGGCTATGTGCTGGCAAGTGATATGCAGTTCACCGTCAATCCGGACGGCACGATCACGACCGTTGCCATGAAGGACGATACCACCAAGGTATCGATCACCAAAAAAGACATCACCGGCGAAAATGAAATTACCGGTGCAACGCTGGAAGTCTGGGATATGCAGGGCAATGTTATTGACAGCTGGGTATCCGACGGTACAGCACATGAGATCTCCGGCATTCTGACTGCTGGTGCAAAGTATATTCTCCATGAGGTATCTGCACCGGACGGCTATGTGGTTGCAACAGACGTAGAGTTTACTGTCGATGCAAACGGCAATGTCACCGAAGTCACCATGCTGGACGATACCACAAAACTGCACGTCACCAAGAAAGACATCACCGGCGAAAAGGAACTGGCTGGTGCAGCACTGGAAGTCAAGGATACCGACGGCAACATCATTGATGCCTGGGTATCAGATGGCACAGAGCATCAGATCATCGGCGTTCTGGCAGTGGGCAAGAAATATATCCTCCACGAGGTATCTGCCCCCAACGGTTACGTCGTTGCCGAAGATGTAGAATTTGAGGTCAATGCAGACGGCAGCATCACCAGAGTGGAGATGCGTGACGACACCACAAAGGTGGCTATCACAAAATATGAGATCACCGGTGAAAAGGAACTGCCGGGTGCATCAATGCAGCTGCTGGATTCCAAGGGCAATGTAGTTGACGCATGGATCTCTACCGACAAGGCTCATGAGATCATCGGCGTTCTGACTGCCGGAGAAACTTACACCTTGCATGAAGTATCCGCTCCCAATGGCTATGTGGTTGCCGCAGATGCAAGCTTTACGGTCAACACCGACGGCAGCATCAATGTGGTTTCTATGTATGACGATACCACCAAGGTATCCATCAGCAAGACGGACATTACTACTGGTGCGGCTCTGGCAGGGGCAACACTCCAGATCATCGACCAGAATGACAACGTCATTGAAGAATGGGTATCCACAGAAGAAGCACATCTCATCGAAGCAGTCCTGACTGCTGGCGAAACCTATACGCTGCGGGAAACCTCCGCACCGAACGGTTATGTCATTGCAGAGGACGTATCCTTTACCGTCAATCCGGACGGCAGCGTGACACACGTTGAAATGCAGGACGATGTGACCAAGGTGTCTATCAGCAAGACAGACATCACTGGTGACAAGGAACTGGCTGGTGCGGCTCTGGAAGTACGGGATTCCAATGACAATGTGATCGATGCATGGGTATCTGACGGTACAGCACATCAGATCAACGGCGTACTGGTAGCCGGACAGACCTACACCTTGCACGAGGTGTCTGCCCCGAATGGCTATGTAGTTGCCGAAGATGTCACATTTACGGTCAACGAGGACGGCAGCGTAAACATGGTTTCCATGGTAGACGCACCGACCTCCGTCCACATCAGCAAAAAGGACATCACCACCGGTGAAGAACTGCCGGGTGCATTCCTGGAACTGTATGACAAGGACAACAATCTGGTGGATTCCTGGGTATCCACCAACGAAGCACACATCATCGAAGCGGTTCTGATTGCAGGCGAAAAGTACACGCTGATCGAAACATCTGCACCGAACGGCTATGTTATTTCCGAAAAGGTAGAGTTCACCGTGAATCTGGACAACACCATCACCCATGTGGAGATGCTGGACAAGACCACTAAGGTACAGATCAGCAAAAAAGCGATCACTGGTGAGGATGAACTGCCGGGTGCAGTGATGCAGGTACTGGACAAGGATAACAACATCATTGACCAGTGGACTTCCGGCAGTGAGCCGCACATGATCGAAGGTGTCCTGATTGCAGGTCAGACCTATGTACTGCATGAAGTATCTGCACCGGCTGGCTACACACTGGCAAAGGATGTAGAATTCACTGTCAGCGAAACCGGTGAGATCGACTATGTACAGATGATCGATGATACCACCAAGGTATCCATCAGCAAAACCGACATCACCGGTGAAAAGAATGTTTCCGGTGCAACGCTCCAGATCATCGATAAGAACGGCAATGTGATCCACGAGTGGATCTCCGGCACAGATGTCAACTACATGGAAGCACAGCTGACTGCCGGCGAAACCTACACACTGCATGAAACCAATGCTCCGGCTGGCTATGTGCTGGCACAGGATCAGCAGTTTACGGTCAATGCAGACGGCACAGTTACCAAGGTCAACATGAAGGACGATACCACCAAGGTATCTATCACCAAGTATGATCTGACCAGCGGTAAGGAACTGCCGGGAGCAACGCTGCAAATCATCGACAAGGACGGCAACGTCATTGAAGAATGGATCTCTACCAGCGAAGCACATCTGATCGAAGGAATTCTGACCGCAGGCGAAACTTACACACTCCGTGAAATTTCCGCACCCAACGGCTGGACGATCTCCGAAGATGTCACCTTTACGGTGAACGCAGATGGAACGATCACACACGTTGAGATGTACGACAAGCCCACCAGCGTATCGCTCCGCAAGGTAGATCCTGACGGCAATGACATCAAGGGTGCAGTCATGCAGCTGCTGGACAAGGACGGCAACGTCGTTGAGGAATGGACCACAGACGGCAATGCACACGTTCTGACCGCACAGCTGATTGCCGGCGAAACCTACACGCTGCACGAGAAATCCGCTCCGGCAGGATATGAACTGGCAAAGGATCAGACCTTTACGGTTCCGGATGACGGTGAGATCACAGTCACTATGACTGACGAAAAGACACCGACCACACCGCCGGTTGCAACACCCACCACGCCTACCCCGACTTCTACAGCATCCCCGAAAACTGGAGATGCAACACCGGTAATGGCGATCGGTACAGGACTGCTGGCAAGCTTTTTCATCATGCTGCTGACACGCAGAAAGAAGCGGAGAAACAGAAAGGCAGCGTAAACAAGACCTCATCGACAAATCTTCATTATCAAAACATTCACCAAAAACACTGGGATAAGAAAGGAATGGTGAGTCCCATGTAATCTATATTTTTTCCGAATCACCCGTAGAAAGTAAGAGATGTGACATGAACTGTACCGACAGCTTCGGCTGCCGGTATACTTGATGTCACAAGCATCAAAAGTAAAGTAAAAGGAACACGGAGGAATTCAAAATGGCAGGAGATATGAGGAAATTTCATGCATCTATCAAGGACTTGAAAAGCAAGATCGAGAGATACATGGAGCAGTACGGGAACAGCATGGGTACACTGGACAAGAATGATTTCAGTCTGATCCTTGGAGAGAAACCTGGGTTCTCGCAGAACAATGTGGCGATTTGCCGATTGATCGCATGGAATGTTCTGCTGCATCGAGATGCACCAGAACTGGATAAGGAAGTGGTAGACTGGGCAAATGCTATGCGTGTCTACACCCACGTGGTAGATTATCCGGCAGTATATCGCATGGACAGCATCGATGATCTGCGGCATCTCAACGCCATGGCTCACCTGTCCATGCAGTATATGCGGAATGAAAGCGACCGGCGGCAGGCAAACTGTTACAAGACGTATGAAGATGTTGAGAAGTACGCCAGCAATCCGAAGGAGAGTTTGCAGTATCGGAGAAAGACGGCGGAGTGATTCACAAAAGAAACAGCGAAATTGCAAGGTGGACATGATGTCCACCTTGTACAGATTATGAATGTAGTCAGAAATAAAAGAATCACAGCTATCGTTTCTTCTCTTTGATTGCATTGAGCATCACAAAAGAAACAGCGAAATTGCAAGGTGGACATGATGTCCACCTTGTACAAATTATGAATGCAGTCAGGAATCAAAGAATCACGGCTATGGTTTCCTCTCTTTGATTGCATCAAGCATCACAAAAGAAACAGCGAAATTGTAAGGTGGACATGATGTCCACCTTGTCTAAAATTTGAACACGGAGGTGAAATTCATGAGAATATCCGACAACGACATCGCCAAAGCAGAACAAATGGACTTGCTGACCTATCTGCAAATTTACGAACCAGGGAATCTGAAACGGGTTGCCGGCAATGAATATCGAACAATCGACCATGACAGTCTGCGGATCTCCAATGGAAAATGGCACTGGTATTCCAAAGGGATCGGCGGACACAACGCCCTGCAATATCTGATGAAGGTGCGAGAAATGAAATTCCCAGATGCAGTACGGCAGATCCTACAGCTGCCGTCGGAGGAATACCAGAGTGCAATACCGCAACGGCAGCCAGAAAAGAAACGGGAATTTTCTCCGCCCTCCCGAAATTACAATCACAACCAAGTGATCGCCTATCTGGAGGGACGAGGAATCAGCCGGAATGTGATCTTCCACTGCATTAAAAATAAGACACTGTATGAAAGCCAGAAATATCACAGTGTTGTGTTTCTGGGAATGGACAGAGAGAATCGTCCCCGGTACGGTAATATCCGTGCTACCAAAGGCGATTTCAAAGGAGAATGTTCTGGTTCAGATAAACGATATGCGTTTCGTTTGATGCCGGAACAGCTGCAAAGTAATGCGGTACACATTTTTGAAGCAGCCATTGACGCTCTGAGTTTTGCAACTTACGCAGAAATGCGGGGTGCTCCATGGAAAGATATGAATTTGCTGGCACTGGGCGGTGTTGCCGGAACTGGTCAGAAAGTTCCCCTTGCACTGGAACAGTTTTTGCAGGACTATCCGCAGATCAAAACCTTGTATTTGCACCTGGATAACGATGCACCGGGACGTGAAGCAACACAGCATATCACCAATTTGCTGCAAAATCAGTATCAGATCCGGGATGTTCCCCCGATCGGCTGTAAAGATGTCAATGATTTTCTCATGAAACTCCGCTCCCAGAGCCGAAACAGAACGCAGGAACGGCAAAGCTGCCCCTCTCTTTAAGGAAAATCGTCTTTCAGACGAAACAGGATGCGTAGCATCCGTTCGTAGGACGATACACCCGGTGGGTGTTCGTTCTACGGCAAGCAACGTCTTTGGGTGACCACACCCAAAGACCACAAAATTTGCAATTTTGTGCTTGTTAGGGGCAAGCCCCTAAGACCCCGATTCGGAAAAAATAAAGTTCAAGGAGAAAAATATGCGAGAAAGAAACAAACGGATATGGATTCGCATGACAGATAAAGAATATGCTGATCTGGAAGAAAAGCGAAAGAAATCCGGTTATCCCCGTGAGGTATTTCTCCGGCATCTGATTGCAGATGGAACTGTCCGGGAAGCCCCTTCTGTGGATTATCCAAAACTGCTGCTTGCACTTAGCCGGATCGGAAACAATCTCAATCAGCTCACTGCGACCGCCAATACCATTCACTACATTGACCCGCAGTCTTTGGAAGAAACGACCGGTGATCTGAAGCACATCCTGAAAGAGATACATCGCTCTTTCCTTATCCCCGACCAGAGAAAACTCACAGAGGAAATCATTTCTGACTTACAGTACATTTTTCTGGAGGTGCAGAAAACACTTGCGGGACAGGAAGCAGCTTCTGATCCGGACGCAGTGCTGCAATACATTCGGGATACGGTTCTGGAACGATTACAGAAAGACAATCAAACCGTTCGGCAAAAACGGCAGGAAGCAGACTGGAAAGAACAGCTGCGTGAAGTGCCGCCGCTGTACCAGCCATTTCAAGAGCCAAAATCATAAAAAGGAAATGACGGTGAAAACATGGCAACTACATCGATCTGGGCAATCAAAGGCACTGCTGCTGCAATCCGGCGAGTAGAAATGTACATTGAAAACCCAGAAAAGACAATCGAACAAACTGGACTGGAGTATCAGAGCAGTCTGCATCAGATCGATCAGAACGGCAGCATGATACACGAGTACAGTCCGGAGGAACTGAAGCAAGAAAAAGTCTGCTATGTGTCTGGTATCAACTGCACTGCTCCCAACGATGCCTGCGAAGAATTTGCAGCTGTCTATGATCTCTGGGGAAAGCCCTGCAAAGGCAGAGTGTGTTACCATGGCTATCAGTCCTTCCGGGAAGGCGAAGTCACCGCAGAGCAAGCACACGAGATCGGCGTGAAACTGGCAGAGCAGCTGTGGGGTGATCGGTTTCAGGTTGTGGTTGCAACGCATCTGAATACCGGTCACTATCACAATCACATCATGCTCAATGCCATCGCCTTTGCAGATGGGTACAAATTTGTCAACCGCAAGTCTGACTATCAGCAGATGCGGAAGGTGTCTGACGATCTATGCCGGGAGTATGGGTTGTCTGTCATTGAACACCCAGGACAAAGCGGCAAACATTACGGCGAATGGAAAGCGGAACAGGAAGGCAGACCGACCCAGCGTGGCGATATTCGTCTGGATCTGGATGCCGCCATTGAAAAGCTGGGCAGCAAACCAACTGACCGATCCAGACGACCAACGGTGCGTGGAGATATACGGCTGGACTTCGATGCAGCTGCCATGCAGTCTGATACTGTACAAGATCTGATCCGGCAAATGGAGGAAATGGGATATACCTGGAACTTCTCCGGCAAGTATCCCAAAATCAAACCGCCTGGAAAAGATCGTTACTTTCGCCTATATAAACTGGGAGCCGGTTATGACAGTCTGGAAACGCTGGCAAAGCGAGTGCTGCATATGCAGGAGGAAACGTCCGGCAAACGCAGAATGCCGTCTACCTATTATCGCTATCACGGAAGCTTTCGCAAGCGAAAGAAAGCTACTGGCTTTCTGGCACTGTACTACTATCATTGCTATCGAATCGGTGTATTTGCAAAGCGAACATACCCCAAGTACACATCGGAATTTCGGGAAGCACAGAAGCAGCTGCATGAAATGTCAAAGGCAGCTGCTTTTTTGCATGGTGCAGAAATTCACAGCAAGGAGCAGTTTCAAAGCTACCGGGAAAAGCTGAATCAGGAAATCCAGCTGTGTAATACGCAGATCAAGGAATTGCAGCAGCAGCTTGCTGTAAGCAATGACCCGGCAGAAAATGAAGCACTGGTGCATCAGCTGGATAAGCTGCACCAGCAGCAAGAGAATTTTTTGGAGCAGCAAAGGCTCTGTAAAATTGTTGTCCAGCAGCAGGTACAGGAAGAAGCACCGCCGCAGCCACAGGAAACTGAACCGACAGCACCGAAGAAACAAAGTGGTGCGATCGGAGTAGACTAAACTTTCGCTCTCAAAATCAAAAGAAAAAGCCGTTCGCTTTTCCCAAAGAAAACGAATGGCTTTTTTCATATATATACATATCCAAATTCAAAAAGAAAAAAGGAGTTGATCGAACATGGATGAAGGTGTACAGGCAGCAGGAGCAATGCTCTATGTGCTATCCGAATCCGTCAAACTTGCGACCGATCTGCTGGTTGCAACTGTAAAAACAACTGGATCAACCGGAAAGGCAGTCGCAGCAATGCTGGCTGCCCACTGGAAGAACAGCACGCAGAAAGAAATGGGTGAGATCTCATTAAAAGCAATGGTCAAACGAAAAGAACCGTTTGATATGCTGGCAATGGACACCGTCGATGCCGGAAAATTCCGGCGGCTGGCGAATCAAGTGGGTTTGCTGTATAGTATTCGTGCAGACAAATCGGATTACGATGATATGACAGTAGATGGACTGACCTCAGTTCTCTATCGGCAACAGGACGCTCCACTGGTCAAAAGTATTCTGGAGCGGCTACATATCAATACACTTGTGACCGCACAGACAGAAGATATTGCAGAGATCACGCCGGAACAACAGAATGCACTGCAAAATGCAGAAAATTCAGTTGCTGCATCTGTCACAGAAGAAGCACCTGCGATGCAGCAAGTTGACGATATGACAACGATGCAGCAAGTTGTACGGCAGCAAATGGAGCAGAATCTGACATCAAGTGCCGGAATGTCAACAGCGGATCTGTTGAATCGCAATCGGCAAAGTGCAGAAAAAGAACCAAAAAAAGAAATGCCCCTGGCGGAGGATCTTCCGAAGATGGATCCAATGCAGGGGCAATCTATTACTGATCTGCAAAAGCAATTGACAGATCAGATGCAGGAACACCTAAAAAAACCAGTCAGAAAAGGACAATCCCTGGATCTGTAGGAGGTCAATCAGAATGGAACAGGAAGCACCAGCATTTTCTCCCAGTTCTCTATATGAAAATGGTTTGAAAATGCTAAAGTATGAATCTCTATTGCAGGAGTTTCTGCGATTTTATGCAAGGTATCAAGGTACGCTTGATCTGGAAAACAGTATTTTGCTGTTTCAATCGTATCGGCAGGATCCAGAAGCCGGATACGCACAGACACTGGAGGAATGGAATGCAGACGGCAAAAAGATCTGTTATGGAGAAAAAAGCAGTCTTTTCCTATATGCTCCGAAAAATTTCCAGGGACGTACTAAAAAAATAGAGGAACGAGAGATGATTCCGCTGTTTACAGAACGGCAAACAGAAACTTGTGAAAAATACCGGAACAGATCGGCAGAACACCCGTTTCACCTAAAAGAGTGCGGCGAGATTCCCAAAGCAAGTGACGAAGAAATGCTGCAAATCTGTGTGAACACTGCGATCAGCTGTATGATGTCAAAAGGATGCGGAATGCCAGTTTTCGTAGAACCAGATACTGAAATATCATTGGAAAATCCAGTTCAATATAGTCCTAACACCAATCGTCTGTATATCGCCAAGGGAGCAGCTTATGACGATGTTGCCTTTGCAATCATGCGGGAGGTGATCTATAGCAAGCAGTTTCAGCCGTTACAATCCGAAGATTTTTACATACAGCTCAAAACACAGGCTGCATATGCGGCTCAGACTGCTGCCTATCAGATGGGTATCGAAAAAGCGTTTCCGATGAAAATGATCGCCGAGATGTCAGAAATCGGTCTTTCTGGCATCCCGAAAGGGATTCAGTCCTTACAAGAAGATTGGATTCGCATATCGCAGCAGCTTAAACAAGAGAATCCGCAGAACACCGTACAGGAAACACCACTGGAAACAGAGCAGTCAACTCCTATCGAACTTTCGGAGAAAGAAAAATTGGAGATCCATCAAGAGGTTGAGGATTTCTTTTCCGGAATTGCATCCGAGGTCGATCAAAGACAAGAAGCTACGGCTTCGGAAGATCCATTTATGAGTTGGAGTGAACTATTTCCGGAAGATACAGCTTCCCCAGAGAAAAACAAAAACTGGGAGGATGCTTTGGATTTCAGTGATTTTTCAAGCACAGCCAATAGCAGCGGACGAAAGCGTTCTCATGCCGCAGAATTATAACGACAAATTCAAGAAGGGTGGTGATTCCGATGCACAATGCAGTTGAAAATAAAATGAAACGAGGTGAAAAGGTGTGGCAATACTCTCCCCTGATGAAGCCAGAAGAATGGCAAGAATGGAATTTGCGATCGTCGTCCAGACAGATCTGTGTGCGTTTCTGAATGCTGCACAGAACTTTCCCAATATGTCTAAGGAAAATATTTGTCTGCTGATTCTGCAATTTCCCGATGCGACCGATCTCCTGACAGAAACCGAATGGCGGCAATGCGGCAGCATACTGCTGCCCAATGCACAGGCAATCACATTGATTACAGACGAAAAAAACGTGGTTTACGTCTATGACATCAGTCAGACAAATAAGCATACCGCAGAAGAACCAGTGCCAGATGCAGAAAAAGCGTATCACGCATTGGTAGACGTGCTGAAAACCGATGTGATCGAACTGGAAAACACCCAGGAACGTATGGCATATTATCACGAAAAGAAGTGGTACGTCAATCTTCGGACAAATTATGAAGACCGCTTCTATTACATCATCTGCCATCTGATTGCTCATGTCCTTGAAAGCGAAAAGGATATTGATTCCATCACAGCTTGTGATATGGCAGCATACATGATTTGCCGTAAGTACGGTGTCAGTACCTCGAAGATCAACACAAGTGTGCTGCAAAGAGCCATATCCAGACTTTCCGCAGGCGGACAGGAAAAGACCATCTATGCGGCGATGAACTGCCTAAACGCTCCTGTTTTCCGGGATTTGAAAGCAATCTACACTGGTCAGACCAAGGACCGGGAATTGCAGCGGAAGAAAGAGGAAGAAGAACAGGCAAAAAAAGATGCGGCTCAAAAAGAAAAAGATGAAGCCCGAATCCAACTGCTCGCAAATCAGCAAGCGTATCAAATGGCTGAAATGCTGGCACAGCAAAAAGTCGATGCATTTATACAGTCTGTTCCAGCACCGCTGCGTGGTGTTTTGGAGAAGATTCGGAGGAAAGAATCATGAGAAAGACAAAACAACAGCAAAATCGACAGCTGTTTCTGATCTATGGAATCATCTATGTCTTTTTGGTGTATCTCTGTATTGTCTTTGCTCCCTATTGGACAGGGACACTCATCGATTCTCTCCCCAAAATGGCTGCAATGCCTAAAAGTGCATTCTGGCATCTGCAAAAAAGTCCATATACGTTTTCAATGATCTTGATCGTCACAGTGATCTATGCCATTGTGATACTCGTGTATCATTCCAGCCGACGAAATACCCGTTTTGGCGAAGAACAAGGCTCTAGCCAATGGGGCGATGTCAATCAAATCACCAAAAAGTATCAGAGTAAGAAACCGATCTGTTACACAATTGAAAAAGAGGAAAACGGGAAAGTAACGCAGGAGAAAGTTGAAGTTGCATTTCCTAATTTGATCCTCACAAAAAAGATGCTGCTGAGCATCGACGCACAGAGCCATCGGCGAAATCTGAATGTCTTGGTGATCGGTGGATCTGGTGCAGGTAAGACTATGTTCTATGCCCGCCCCAATCTGCTGCAAGCCAATACAGGATATATCGTTCTGGACCCAAAGGGCGAACTGATAGAAGATTGCGGTGGGTTTCTGAAAAAGCAGGGATACACTGTGTGGGTACTAGACCTGAAAAATCCAGAGAATTCAGATGGATATAATCCATTTGATTTTCTGGAAACGGAAGATGATGTACTGATGCTGGTGGACAATCTCTTTGATAATACCACAGATAAAGACGCTCGAAAAGGCGAACAAATTTGGGATGATGCCGCAAAAGCACTGCTGCGTTCCCTGATTTTTTATGTGCGAGAGATGCTGCCGCCGGAACAGCAGAATTTTAGTTCCGTTATGAAGTATCTGCGTAGAGCCAAGACGGAAGAAGATGAAATGGGCAATCCCAAACCATCTCAGCTGGACGGCGATATGCTGGAATTGCAGCGGAAGTTGGAAAAAAGCAACAGAAAAGCAGAAACGCACCCGGCTTACCGTGCCTATCAGGAATACCGCAGCGGTGCGGCAAAGACCATGCAGTCTGTCCTGTTTACGTTAAATGCCAGATTGTCAAAATTCAACGTACAGAGCATTTCCGATCTGACTAGTCACAACGACCTAAAGTTGAAACGCATGGGCAAAGAAAAGATCGCCATATTCGCAGTGATTCCAGATGATACACCGGCATACAACTTTCTGGTCGGTATTCTGTATACGCAGCTGTTCCAACAACTATACCGCAGTGCCGATCTGTATCCCGGAAAAAAGCTGCCTGTTCCAGTGCATTTCCTGATGGATGAATTTGCAAATGTTGCCCTGCCGAAAGGCTTTGACAACCTGTTGTCCACCATGCGGCAGCGGCAGATCTTTTGCTCGATCATTTTGCAGAATCTCTCGCAGCTGAAAGCCCTATACGAAAAGCAGTGGGAGTCCATTGTGGGCAACTGCGATTCGTTTCTCTATCTGGGCGGAAATGAGCAAAGTACCTTCGAGTATGTTTCCAAGCGTTTGGGAACGGAAACCCTTGATACAAACACTACTGGAAGATCCAAGGGCAGAAACGGTAGTTACACTACCAATTATCAAACTACAAAGCGTGAGTTGATGCAGCCGGACGAAGTAGGACGGCTGGATAATGAATATGCGATCTATTTTATGCGTGGCGAGTATCCAGTGATTGATCAGAAATATGATGTTTGGCATCACCCCAACATTCATGAAATTGGTCTGGGTGGTGCTGCCCCCTACAAGCATGGCATGATCCGCCAGCAAATGCAAGAAGATGCAAATGCAGAACAACGGTCAGAAACATTGCAGGAATTTTTCAAACAGCATACTTTGCAAAATGGCGTTGTTCAGTTTGCAGTCAATGAATCAGAAACCACAGAAACAGATTGGATGCAGTATGCAGCCATTCTGCTGAAACAGAAAGGAAAGAAAGAAAATGAAGATCAATAAGAAAAATTGGAAGATCGTAGCCGTGTGCAGCGTATTGATCGCTTGCTTTTTCGCATTCTCTATGTTGGCATTTGCGGAACCGGCAGCAGATGCCAGCGGTGCAGCAAATGCAGTGTGGTCATTTAATGATGTCATTTCCACCATTGTGCAAGCGGTCGGAGCTTTGGTATCGCTTGTCAGTATCGTGTTTTTGGCGGCATCCATTGCTGGTCATGATACCTCTCAGCGTGTCAGTGCCGGACTGGGACTTGCTGCCGGACTGCTGATCGCCTTTGCACCGACGATCCTTTCCTCGATCGGGATCGGAAAATAAGGAAAGTTTGCCGGAAGAAAGGAGGGATGCCATTTGGAATGGCTTTCTGCATTTTTGGACATTATGTTCGACACTCTGAATTCCGTCATTCAGAATATGGTCGGATTGCTTTCCCAAAGCCCTGAAGCATTTAATGGTACATTGTATGATTTTGCAAAAGGATTAAACTCTGTATTTCAGGCAACTGGTCTTGCACTGGTCGTGCTGTTCTTTTTTATCGGGTTGTCTGATCCGTCACATAATCTGGCAGAGATCAAACGACCAGAAGCAATTATTGCTGAATTTGCCCGCTTTTTGCTCTGCCAGCTGGTGGTAGCAAATTCTTATCTGATCTTGCAGCAGATCTCTGCGATCGGTACAAGTCTGATCTCAACAGCATGGAGTGCTGTGACAAGCGGCGGTGGAATGCCCACCATATCTGCTGACGGTACAGTCAAGGAAGCATTGAACGAAGTAAAGTTCAATATTCTCTCGATCTCCACAGACATGATCATGCTGATCCTGCTGAACTTTATTATGATCGTCACCCTTGGCATTATCATCATATATATTTCCGTGATCGCCTATGTACGCTTTTTCAAAATATATATGTACATCGCCATTGCACCGCTGGCATTGTCCACTTTTGCTGCCAGGAACACCTCCGAAGTTGGAAAACAATTTCTGAAAAGCTTCTGCGGTGTGTTGCTGCAAGGTTTGGTTTTAGTGCTTTCACTGCTGATGTTTGCCATGTTTTTTAGTAATACGACCATTGATGGCGGCGATGGAGCGATCACAGTTGTCTGGGAATATTTTATTTCTATGTTTGGTCAGCTATTTGTTTTAGTAACTGTGGTCAAAGGTTCAGATCAAATCATTCAGAAAATGCTGGGCATATAAGGAGGAACACATGGAAGTCAAAATGAACAAGGACATTCGGGAGTACAAGTCAAAGAACTCTCTGAATCTAACACTTGTGCAGACTTTTGTTGGCGTGATCGGAGTAATTGCCAGCGGATTTACGATTTTCGCACTTCGTCGTGCCATCGGACCTGGCACACCCGTTCCGGCATTCGTCGGAACGGCAGTAATGCTGCCGTTTGCATTGATCGGCGACTTCGGACCGAAAATCCAGGGCTTATCCACACGCACCTTTGTTCTGCTGTGGTTTCGGTTTTTGTTCCTGGAAAAACGCGAACTGAAGTTTGTCGGAAACAATTTCATCCGAAAAGAAGCAGAAATGATGCAACAGGAAGGAAGTGATGATGGTGGAATCTCTGAAAAAGATACTACCAAAACCAAGAAGAGAATTTTATCCTTTGCCCAAAAGCGTACAGGAAACGATACCAGTACAGCGGCTCTGGAAGGACGGCATATTTCAAAGCGGAAAAAGCTGCACAAAGACATTTCGGTTTGAAGATATTAACTATCAAATTGCCGGAAACGATGCTCAGAGTACAATGTTTCTGAATTATTCCAAGGTACTGAATAGTTTGGATGCAGACAACTTTGCACAGATCACAATTCGTAATCACAAACGAAACATGATTGAATTTAACCATGATGTGCTTTTCCCTATGCGTAATGATAATCTGGATTGTTATCGAAAAGAATACAATCAGATTCTTTCCGATCACGCCAACGAAGGCAATGGAATTGTACAAGAGAAATATCTGACAATTACCACCTCCAGTGATAAGGATATTCAGACAGTTCGCAATCAGTTTTCCCGAATTGAAACAACATTGAACACCAAAATGGAAACGTTGGGTTCTGGCATGACGGCATTGGATGCCAGAGATCGTCTGCGGATCCTGCATAGCTTTTTCCGGAAAGGCGAAGAAACTATATTCTCCTTTGATCTGTCAGAATCGATGCGGCTGGGACGGGATTTCCGGGATTACATTTGTCCTGATGCCATGGAGATACAGAAAGATTGTTTGAAAATTGGCAGCCGATATTGCCGAACTCTATTTTTCAAAAGCTTTTCTACCTATATTGACGATGCCATGATCAAAGAGATCTGCGACATGGACAGAGATATGATGCTGAGTATCACCATCAATCCACTTTCCATGGAAGCCGCCAATCGTCTTGCTGACCGTCAAACAGACAATGTAGAAACCAACATTGCCAACTGGCAGCGGCGGCAAAACAAAGCTAACAATTTCTCTGCGATCATCCCATACCATTATGAACAGCAGCGAAAGGAATGCCGGGAATTCCAGGAAGATTTGCGAAACCGGGATCAACGAGTATTTTTTACGACGATCACGCTGGTGCATCTGGCAGATACGCTGGACGAACTGGATGCAGACACTAGAAAACTGCAAGCGATCGCCGGAAACAAAGGCTGTCAGCTTGCACCGTTGGTCTATCAACAAGTGGACGGCTTAAACACGACACTTCCCTATGGTATTTGCAGAGTGTCTGTGGATTACACCATGACCACAGAAGCCTTATCTGCATTCAGTCCGTTCAATACCCGTGATCTGAATCACCCTCACGGTGTATATTTCGGACAAAATCTGGTCAGCGGCAATATGATCCTGATCAATCGGCTGATGCTGCAAAACAGCAATTGTTTTATCTTAGGAGTATCTGGTTCCGGAAAGTCCATGACCGGAAAGAACGAGATTCTTTCCATCGTTCTGAACACAGATGCAGATGTCATTCTGATCGATCCGGATCGGGAGTACGGCAAGCTGACACAAAAGTTAAACGGCGAACTGATCTGTTTGTCCGAAGTATCTGAAAACCATATCAATGCCATGGACTTCCGTCAAGCACATGACGAAAGCATTGAAAATGCCATTAAACGAAAGCAAAGTTTTGTACTTTCGCTGTGTGAGGAAATCATTGGCGGAAACATCGATTCCAAGGCTCGCTCTCTGATTGACCGGTGCAGCGGCAATATTTATCGCCGTTACATTAAGGAACAGAAAGAGATGCCGACTTTGCGAAGCTTATATGAAGAACTGAAATCACAACCGGAAGAACTGGGAAAAGAACTGGCATTGGAAATTGAACTGTACGCCACCGGTTCTCTGAACACATTTGCACAAACAACAAATGTAGATACAGAAAACCGGCTACTTTGCTATGACATTCATGAAATGGACGAGGATCTGATGACCGTAGGAATGTTGGTAGTGCTGGACAGCATTATGAACCGCATTTCCCAGAACCGGGAGGACGGCAAAAAGACATTTATCTTTATTGATGAGATCTATTTGCTTTTCCGGCACGAATACACATTTAAATTTTTGTCACAGCTATGGAAAAGAGTACGAAAGTACGGCGGCAGCTGCACCGGTCTGACGCAGAATGTAGAGGACGTACTGCAAACCAGAGAATCCCGTGCGTTGATTGCAAACAGTGAGATGCTAGTCATGTTGAATCAGTCTGGCACAGACCGTCCGATTTTGGCAGATATGCTAAAAATACCGGAATCTCAGCTTCCCTACATTACCGGTGTCAGACCAGGACATGGACTTCTGAAGGTTGGTTCTGCTTTAATTCCTTTTGGGAATGAATTCCCCAAGGACACCGAACTCTATCAAATCATTACAACAAACCAGGACGAAATTCAGAGGCATAAACAGAAAAATGAAAAAAGCAGTAAACAATAGGATTGAAACTGCGGAAAGGAAGTGATTCCCATGTAAATCAAAAATAATAAGAATAACTAACAGTAACAGGAGGTGTAATGAATGAATCTGCAAATCCGCTGCACTGCAATTGCAGTTGCTGGAATTTTTGCATTCAGCACAATCCCGATTTGCACAGCATCTGCGGAAGAATATGCTGTAACCATGCAAAATATCAGAGAAGATGCCAGTGTTCTTGTCCGAAGATCTTCCGACAATTCTCTCTGGTGCAAACCGCAAGTGCATGATGACACTGCGGTTTTTCCGATCGAATCTGAGGAAAACTATCAAGTAATCGTCACATATCACCAGGGAAACACCTACGTTTTTCTGGACTATATCATTGAAAATCAAAGTGGCACTTTGCAGTCTGCAACAACTTGCAGCTATACCGAACAGGGTTCTTTGCAAGCTGACGATCTTATCCGGCTGTTTGATGTCACAACAGGAGAAAGAGTGACATCATGGAAAAGTGATGGAACATTCCACCACATAGAGGAGGTGCTTGAAGAAGGTCACTTGTACTATGTCAATACATTTATTTCGGATAATCACGCAGAAGAACTGTATTTTTCCGTCAACAGCTTCGATTTTTCCACAATTGCATCAGGAACGCTCTATGGTGATGTCACACTGGACGGAAAAGTAGATATTTCCGATGCAGTTCTTTTATCAAAAGCAACGTCTGGTATGGTAACATTAAGCGATCAAGCGGCAAACAACGCCGACTGTAACGCAGACGGTGAACTGGGAATGGACGATACAATGGTATTGCTGCGATTCCTGGTACATTTTATCAATGTCCTGCCGACAACAGAATAATGAAAGGAATGGGTAACATGAAAAAGTCTATTATTTGCGTGGCTGCAATTCTGGCAGCCGGAGCATTCAGCTGCAACATGGCATTCAGCTGTGTATCAGGCAGCACTGCGTTTTCGCCGATCACCGCATTGGCAGCAGAAGCAGCTACTGGTAATCTGATCGTCAACATCAGCGGTGTCAAGACACTTTCTGGTGTCACGATCACCGTCACCGGAAACGGAAACACTTATACCGCAGTGACCGATGCCAAAGGACAAGCGATCTTCTCCAAACTGCCGGTCAATGATGCTGCCGGAAATGCGATCACCTATACCATCAAAGAAACCATACCGGACGGATACATGGCAGCATCGGCAATGACTACCACCATCAGTGCCGGAGCAACGGTCATTGCATCGATCCCAAACACAGAAAAGACATATACTATCGCCATTGACTGCAAGGATTACAAAACGGACAGCACTACGCCCAGCGGCGATGCAGTTCTGAACGGCGGTTCGTACACTGTCTACCATGATGATGTTGCCTACGGTACATACTCCATCGGTGCAGACGGAAAATTGTGCGAGTTTACGCTGCACGGCAAGGAATACGAGGGCAAATGGGAGGTGCAGATGGACACTGCTCCGGTGGGCTACTACCTGACCGGCGAAAAGCAGGAACTGGGATACTATGACGGTGACACGTGGATCGCACTCAACAGCAGTTTCCCCCAGTACACCCACGCCACCATGCACCTGAGTTTGATTCCCATCAGCGGCAGACTGGCAGTGCAGGCAAATGCGGACGATCAGATTCGCATCTGGCTGAAGTCCTCCGGCAGCTATGAGAAGTGCAAATCGTCGGAACGTGCGACACTGACCATCGAAGAAAGCGGCAAGGCAGTGCAGACTGGTCTGCTGCCTTTCGGCACATACGTGGTAGAAAATCTGACCACAGGAGAAACCGTGACCCAGAAGATCACTACCTATGGATCAATCGTTCCGGTAGAATTTGAGCATTCCATTGCACCGGCAATCACCGCATACAAGATCACATTTGCCACAGACGATGGAAAAGTTCCCACCGGCGGTGTGTACAACGTGCTGGACGAAAACGGCAATCAGGTATATCGGTTTAGTCCGACCAATGGTGAAGCAGTGATCCCGAATCTGGAGAGAGGAAAGAAGTACACCGTGCAGGAAATCATGGCACCGGATGGCTACATTGCGGACAAGGAAACCTATACCTTTACGGTAGATACACAGAAGCTGGTTATTTCCTATCATTTGATTTCCGTTACAACAACGGCTTCCACAACTGTAACTAACACCACAACGACAACAACAACTTCTGATGCAGAAAAGCGTTCTATTACCTACGAACTCTACGACCAGACTGAAAAAACACTGCTGTCCAGCGGCGATTATGATACTAGCACAAGGAAAGTAGAACTTCCGCCAGATTGGACACCAGACAGCCGTTATTGGTTAGTTCTGGAGGAACGTGTGGTCAAGCCGGATGGCATGATCTCCTCTGCAACGAAAGAATGCGTCATTTTACATCGTGATGGAACGTGGGAACGGTATCAGGAAAGCACTTCGATTCTATATGGCGATGTCAATTTGGATGGAAAAGTGGATATTTCCGATGCTGTTCTGCTAAACAAAGCTGCTTCCGGAATGGTGACGCTGAATGATCAGGCGGCAAAGAACGCAGACTGCAATGATAATAGCGAGTTGGGTGCAGATGATGCTGTTGTCCTGTTGCAGTTTTTAGTACACGTTGAGAATACGCTGCCGGTAAGGAATTGAGGACAGGACAATGAAAAAGAATCGCATTTTTGCATCATTTTCTACAGTTCTGTTTGCCGCAGCGGCTGTGCTGCACCCATTTCCTGTACAGGCTGCCGGAGATACGACAGTGCATCTGGTTGCAAAAGGCAGTCTGCCCTACTTTTCCGGAGCAGCCGTTGACCTCAGCGACCCAAACAACGATATGTACTTTGTTTTACAGCATACCCGTGGCGATATGTACATCAATGGCTTTGGCATCGGCTTTTCCGTTTTCCTGGGAGATGGCTTAACGTTCCCCATCCCAGCCGGAGAAGAAACAGACAGCTGGAATCTCTCTTATCATCTGACCGGTTACGACACACAAGCAGAAGAACTGGACATCACAAAAGCAATCCGTGGAAAAAGCGGACAAGATGTCACAATCGAAGTAGAAACCCCAGTGTTAATCACAGGAACTGTAACCATTTCCGCAGCACCTGGCGATCACATTTCCATTGTTCCAGAAGATGATCCGGAAAACACAGAGCGTATGGAATACTATCGCTCTATCACCGGCAATGCAGAAACCGATGTAACGGACACCTCTTATGGAGCGTTGGACTGTGCCGATTTTATTATGCCGGAAAATGGTACAGTCACACTACAGCTTGCTTTTGACAACTATGCCATAGCAGATACAACTGTACAGAAAACTGAGGAATTTTCAGTATCCGAAATGGGCGATGAAAAAGCGATCTCTTTTTCCGGTGCCAGTCCTTCTGTTCTGTACGGCGATGTCAATCTGGATGGAAAAATTGACATTGTAGATGCTGTATTGCTGAACAAAGCGGCATCTGGTTCGATCACATTGAATCCGCAGGCACTGAAAAATGCAGACTGCAATGCAGACGGTGAACTGGGAACGGATGATGCACTGGTTCTGCTGCGATTTATGGTGCATCTGATTACAAGTTTGCCGGAGTAAATCTACGCCATATGAAAGGTCGGGTGATTCCCATGTGATATATATCTTTTCAAAACCGCACCTGCAATCAAGAAAAGAATAGGAAATAACTATGCAATTTTTAACTGTGTGCTGTACTGTGAATGATACAGAGATTACAGCTTGCTTTGTTGGCAGCGAAGGAAAAGATGCTCTCTGCCGACAAGGGCTGCAATCTCTCTATCATAAATACGGCACATCTTATCAGCCAAAATGGCTTGAATATCGGGATACCAAAAAGCCAGAAGAATTTGTACACATCGATTATTAGGAGGAATCATTATGCGAAACAAAAAAGGCATCCTCTTTTTGCTGTCACTCTCGTTGCTTTGTGGCTGTTTTACCGGCTGCAAAAAGAACAATGATGACAGCAAGAAAGCAGAAGAAACCACGCAGACGACTGTGGTGAGCAGCACATTTTTGGATGCAACAACGAACAGCACAGAAACGACCCTAATCTCAACACATTCCCCGTTATATCCTGAAGGAGCAAACACTATGCCAACCTATACCACAAGATCAGATGAATCCTCTGTTCATGTAGAATACAGCAGAAATGCAATGCAGCCGACTACGATTGACGGGATCGTTGGATATTATGCTCCGGTGGTGGAAATCCCGGTGGACTGTACCAAGATTAATGACAATGCATTTGAGAATAACCCAACCGTGCAGACTCTTTCTTTTCAGAATCCCTATACAGAGATCGGAAGCTATGCTTTCAGCAACTGTAGCAGTCTGAGAGATGTAACATTCCCAGAAAAACTACAGACTATTTCAGACAGTGCATTTCAGGATTGTACCGGAATCAAAGAACTGGAAATCCCGGAAAGTGTAGAAAGCATCGGAAACACTGCCTTTTATGGCTGCACGGGAATGTACAAGCTGACACTGCATGAGGGATTGAAATCCATTGGCGATACTGCTTTTTACGGTTGCAGCAGTCTGATCAATGTAGTTATTCCAGACGGTGTGACAGAGATCGGAGATTATGCTTTTGGGAATTGCAAAAGCTTGCTGAATATCACTATTCCGGAATCTGTTGTCAAATGCGGACTGTATCCGGCAAGCGGTTCAGCAGATGTACCTGTGGAACAACAGCAAACGATCCAGGTTTTTGTAAAGGAAGGTTCCTGGATCGACCAGAATTTCGATATGGTGTTCCAGGGCATCAAATGCCTGAAGGTGTATCAATGAGGTGAGGAAAATTGTCTGATATTCGGAGAAGAAACACAGAAAACCATGAGATACATCAACATCAGGATTCTGTCCCCACTCAGAAAAAGACGTACATTCTAAAGAAAAAAGAAACGATTACGCAAAGAGGATCTCCTGATACATTTGTACAGCAAAAGATCCGGCAGATGTGCTTAAAACCACAAAAAAGAGATCAGGCAAACGAATCACAGGAGATCCGGGAAACAGATGCAAAAATCGATCATTCCATAAAACAAGCCAGCCGTACACTCAAAAAAGCGGCACAGAGAAGCAGTATACGAAAAAAGGCAGAAGCAGAAAAGCCAGAACAATCATATTCTTTTCAACAGCCAACAGAAAAAGAAGAAGCTGTTGTGAAAAGCAGCATGGATCAGTCGATCAAGACCAGAGAAAATACGATCGGTATCCGTACTTCTACAGAAGAAGCAAAGAAAAATGTTGTTGCAAAAGAATATGCAGCGATCCGCAAAGCAGAAAAAGAAGAAAGTGCCGCAGCGATGCAAGCAAAAAGTCATGCAGCTGCGGAAACGGCAAAAGCAGTCACTGCGGAAGCTAAGAAAAATGCGGCAAAGGAAACTGCACAAAAAACAGCAAAAAAAGCTGCTGCTTCCTCTGCGAAGGAAACCGTGAAAGCAACTGCTTCTGCAAGCGGCGGCGGTTTGGTTTTCATTGTTGGTATGCTCCTTTTCATTATCTTCTGTGCTTTGGCTGTGTTTATTTGTGTGATTGGCAGCAGCAAAGCCAACGAAGAACAAAATCGGCAGAATGCCAGCAATGGCACTGCTGCTGTTAGTGAAAATGTGCTGCAATACAGCAATCTGATCACGCAATACGCCAATGAGAATGGCATTGGCAGATATGTTGCTTTGATCGAAGCCATCATGATGCAGGAATCCGGCGGTGTTGGCACAAATGTCATGCAAGTCAACTTTGGTACAGTGACAACGGTAGAGGATTCTATCCGTATGGGCGTGGGATATGTGCGAAATTGTCTGGAAATGGCACGAGTGACAGACCCCAATGACATGGATCATATCAAAGTAGCCTTACAAGGATACAATTACGGAACGGGATACATCACCTGGGTATGGAACAATTATGACGGCGTATATTCCGAAGAAAATGCTCAGGCTTATTCTGATATGCAAAAAGCCAGTCTAGGATGGGGTATCTACGGCGACCCGCAATACGTTCCTCATGTGCTGCGATATTACAGTGTCAGCAGTGGGGACGTAGAATTTATTACAGACGGAGCCACGTTTGCATGGCCCGTTCCGGGGCATACAAACATCACAAGCACTTACGGTTACCGCTGGGGAACCCTGCACAAGGGCATTGATATTTCCGACGGCGGTATCGAGGGACAGCCAGTCGTTGCTTCCCGTTCCGGAACTGTGACCAGAGCAGACAACGCTTGTCCGCATAACTATCCCAAAAACTCCAGCTGCGGCTGCGGCGGTGGTTATGGGAATCGAGTGGAGATTTCTCACGGTGACGGAACGTCTACCCTATACGGACATATGCTGACCATTACAGTATCTGTAGGACAAACAGTCAACCAAGGTGATATTATCGGATATGTAGGCTGTACCGGATATTCCACCGGCACACACTTGCATTTTGAGATCAAACAGAATGGAACACAGGTGGATCCGATGCCGTATTTGTAAGGAGAGAAGGACAAAATGGATGAAAGTATCTGTCAATTGATGAATTTTCAGCAAATCACTTTACAATGGATCGAAAAAATGCTATTCTATGATAAGGTAAGGCTAAAAGATATTCCAACAGAGGTTCGAGCGACTAGTGCAGACATATACATTGTTGCATTTCGCATTAGTAGAAACATAACCTGTCAGCGGTATCTTCAAGATCTTGAAGTGCTTTGTTTGGATTTGACCGCAATGAAAAATCAAGATCCAATGAAAAGCAAACTTCTCCGGATTTTGTCAAACGCCTTAAAATTTCATGATTTTGGAGAGAAACAGGAATTTGTCAATTTTCAGAAAAATATGCCAGAGATTCTATTGCGGCAATTGCAAGCAAAAGAACAGGCTGTACAAAATAATATCAGAGATCAATTCAAGAAATAAAGAATTGGAATGTAAGGATAAAATCTACAAAAACTTTGAATTGTTCAATGAAAAAGGTGAGGCTATTGTATCTATTGTGCCGCTACAATCTCATATCATTGTAATTACAAAGGAATGCAGAAATCGTGTGTATCATTTCTATGAAAAGCACGGTTTTTTAATCACGGATCAGAAGGACATTATCCTAGAACTATATCAACAAAATTGAATTTAATATCTAAAACCGCAGGAATCTCCTATTCCCTGCGGTTTTCTTTTACCCCAAAGGAGGGCATGCTATATGAGCAATACCGTACACACACTGGAATGGCAGGGAAAAAACGGCGTGATCCGTTTAGAAGCTTCCTATCAGGCAATGCTGCAAGAGAAAACCAACAATCTGGATGGCGATATTTGTTACACTGGAAAGTTGGAAATCATAGAACGGGCAAATCTGACGGCGTATTTTAATGACAAACAATTGGATTCCGGCTGGAATCCAGCTTCCTGGTTTCTTGTAGAATCCCCTGTACCGGGCGTGTATCAAATTCGTGACGTTCCCAAAATCGGTATCCAGGCAGAAATGCGGGAAAAAGTCCGGCAATTTTTAGAGGATACCATTGCACAAGGGACACCGGTTTCGGTTCAGGCGTTTCGACTGGATCATGAATTGAAGCAAACTATGTACGATCTGGCATCTTATCAGAACACCTTGAAGGAAATCAAAGCACAGAAAGATCTTCCCACTCGTCAGGAAGCACGCCGCCGCATGAAAGCATACAATGATCTGTACAACGAGGGCGGCGAAGGATATGTTCCCTACATTCACTGCATCGAAGAACGGGACCATGCTGTAGATCAGATTGCTGTATGCCAGGAAAAGATCAAAGATCTGACTGCTCAGAAACAGCAGCTTTTATTTGACCACGCCACAGAATACTGTATTTATCAGATCAAGGAAGGCGAAGCTTATCATGGCATTCGCTTTTTCAGCAGTGAAGATCAGGAAAAAATGGGTGTCACACTTCATCTCGGCGATTATGATATGGTGTATCAGGGAACGATGGAAGAAATCAGCGGAACCAATAAGCTGGATGCCATTTTTGCAAAGTGTAACCAGGATATTCCGGCAGGATATATGGGACATTCCCTCAGTGTCAGTGATGTAATCGTTTTGAAAAATGGGATCGCAGTCACTGCTTTTTCCGTTGAACCTACCGGATTTCAGGAAAAGCCAAATCTGGAGAATGAACTGTTCCAAAACGCCCAAAGAGCATTTTGTCAGCATCAGAGAAGTCAAGGCATTGCACGATAAGGAGAAATCATATGGAAAATTGGTATCGAGATGACAGCAACGGCATTCGCATTGGAAAAGACGAAACATCTTTGCGAGTGATCCTCGGAGCATGGAAAAAAACGTATGCGGATACGCTGCAAAACCGCATCGAAGTGTTGCAGGAGATCCGGCGTGTCCACGGAACAGAAGTGCCACATGTACAGGCAATGCTTCACGAAACGGAAGAAATGATACACGCTGAAGCAGAAATGCAAGACGGCTTTTGTGCTGATGATCCAGACTGGTACGAAGCCGGAAAAAGTGCATATCAAGCAGCAGAGCAGCGATTTCAGAAGATCGCTGATACCTTGCAGGCACTGACACCGGAAACAGACGCATACACCTTTTCTCAGGTGATCCTGTCCGCAAATGGGGTTGAACAAATGTGTTTCTTTCCCGGAGAGATACAGTTGGAAAGTATCAAGGAATCGGAAGCATTTCAGGCATTTCGGGAGGACATAAGCACACCGCAGCAGCTGAACGACACTGTTCAGATCGTGATTCGGAAATGCCGCTATGGACAGGGATATGAAACCACACCATGTGCCAAAGAACTAGCTGATCTACAGCAGAACTGGCAGCAGTTCCAGCCGGAAGTCCGCTGTATCTCAGAAGAAACAACCGTTACTTCTCTATGGATCAGTGTAGAAGAAGTGATGCAGTCCTATCTGGAAATGGGAAAAGTGCTTGTAGAACACTACCAGACGCAGGAAACTGCCGGACAAGCGAAACTGCATCTTGTACCAGAAAAAGCCGGACAGCTGCATACAGCGGTCAAACAGATCAAACTCCAGACTGGCACATGGGTATCTCCGCAAGAAGCTGTGGCAGAAATGAATCGGAAAGGCTGTGCAGAATATCCGAAAAATATTGCATATGTGCGAGCTGAATGCCGGAACACAGCCGGAAAAACCAAGCTAGTCGAATTGACGATGGAGGAATACGCTCTGCTGTATCAAAGAACTGAGCAGCTGCTGCATCGGCAAGCTAAAAGGAATCGTAGTTTGGGACTGTGATGCACTAAATTGACACCGGGACAGAATTGTGATAAAATAGTTAGGAACAAATATCGCATCTTACAACAGAAAGAGAAAATCAAAAAATGAAAAGAAACAAGACACTTTTTTACAGCAGTCTTATCGCAATTGCTGCTGGACTATTGTTTTTCCCAAGTCATGCTTTGGCAGAAGAACAAGCAGCACCGCCAATTGCAACAGGAACAACTGTAATTGCAACGGACACAACACAAATTCAACCAGAGTATTCCGGCTGGCAAAATGTTGACGGACAAAAATATTACTTTAACCCAGAAACGCATCAAAAAGTGACAGGAGAACAAGAGATCGACCATGTTTTCTACCTGTTCGACTGGAATGGTGTGCAGAAAACGGGCTGGCGGACGGTAAATAGCAAAAGAGTATATTTTGATCCGGAAACTGGTGCAATGCAGACTGGTTGGATCTCTGTGTATGATAGCCGGTATCATGCAGATGCAAACGGAAAACAAACTGGTGAGATCCAGGTAAACGGCACTCGTTATCTGTTGGACAATGAAACCGGAAAACAGCACACTGGCTTCTGCACCTTTTCTGATGGAACAATTTCCTATTATGCGGAAGATGGAACGATTCAAAATGGCTGGATCGACAGTTGGTATGGAAGAAGCTTCAGCAAAAACGGCATTTTGCAGACAGGCTGGCAGACGATCGACGGAAAAAAATTTTATTTTACGGAAAAAGGATTTGCCCAGACTGGTTGGAAACAGCTGGATAATAACAGATATTTTTTCAAGTCCAACGGTGAAATGCAAACTGGCTGGTTATGCCTTGATAAGACCTACTATTATTTCACAAAAGACGGAAAAAACGTCAGCGGATGGCAGAATATTGACGGGAAACGGTATTATTTTGTTTCCGGCACAGCTTTGATGGGCTGGCAGACACTCGACGGAGAAACTTATTATTTCACTCGCAATGGCATTACGACCGGTGATGCAGTAATAGACGGAAAGACATATCACTTTGGACAAACCGGCTGCATGACACCGCAGACGATTGCTTGGCAGCAAGCGGATGGTGCAGAACAGCAACGAAGCAAATACTTGATTGGAATTCGTCGTTGGGATAATTACGTCTGGACTGTCTGTGGTGAAAATGACCAGACGATCGCCAATTCAGCGTGTGGCATCTTTTCCGTGATCAATTCAGTGTATTACAAGAAAAATGTGTTCCTTGATCCGATCACGATTGCAGACTGGACAAAAGCAAATGGCTACCGTACCGCACACGCCGGTGTCGATGTACGTTTCTTTCCGGCATACTTAAAAACATTCGGAAAAAACTATGGCGTTCAGTACGCTGGACAGTTATACAGCGTAGATGCTGCATTACAGCACGTCCGAAACGGCGGAACGATCTGTGCCAATATTCCGGGGCACTGGATCTCTGTTGTGGATTACGATAAAAAAACCGGAAAATATTTACTTTTGGATTCAGCTGCTTCTTATCCCCGAACCCAAACGATTCAGTGGCAATCCACAGGCGTTGCATGGGTAAGTGCAAGTGAATTCACGCAAAACTCGGCATATCGCTTTTTTGTGAGCGGACGCAGAGTTTATGCTTTGACATATGGTAAGTAGAAAGGAATACCATGAACAAAAAAGAATTATCCGAACTGAAAAAATATTTTTCCGCAGCCAGTGACCGTTTTACCTTAAATCGTGTGGCAACTGCATTTGTCGATGTGGATCGGAATATCCATAACATCCAGATTCGCCCCTATCACAGCATTCCGGCAGAGGAAAATGAGTGCCTGATGGCGACACTGAAACGTGTCCTCTCCGGCACACTGGGAAAAGGACTGATCGAATATGAGTTCCCGCAAGAAACCTACGAAGAAGGCGGCAGTCAGAACATTCTCTATGGAGCAGTGCAGTCCAAGCTGGAAAATGAAGATGATGTGTCACTTTTAATGCACCAGATCGCTGACAATCTGAACTATCTCTCCACCTATGCCATTCTGATCGGTCAGTGCAATTACACAGTCTTTCAAAAATCCGCAGATGAAGCAGAAAATCCTTACGACACCTACGAGTATCCATTTCTGATCGCAGCCATCTGTCCGGTGGAAACACGGGTAGACGGACTGGTGTACAATGAATCAGAAGAATCCATCGAGCGGAAAACGGATTGCGACCGTGTTGTTGCAGAAATCCCCTCAGATGGTTTTCTCTATCCCACGTTTACCGGCAGAGGTCCGGACGTAAATCATGTGCTGTATTCCGCTCGTAAACCGAAAAAAGTCAATATCAGCATGATAGAAGATGTGCTGGGATGTGTATTTACACTGACCGCACAGGAACAAAAGGAAACATTCCAGACACTCTTGCAGGAAATCGTAAAAGACGAACTCAGCTATCCGGTAATTACCAGCATCAATGATAAACTCAAAGACATTGCTGCAGAGTACACCAATGAGCCGGATCTGCCGGTCATTGACGATATTCATGTGCGGGATATTCTGCTGGATTCCGGTGTCAGTCAGGAACGTGCAGAAGCCATGCAGCAAGCGTACAAGGAAGCCACACAGGACAAGCCGATTGCCGTCAATAACCTGATCGAAAGCAAGACGACCATCACGCTGGACGGTGTGACACTGCAAATTGCCGGAGATGCAGAAAGCAAGGTGCGGACACAAAACAACAACGGCAGACGGTATTTGCTGATCGATTTGGACAGTCCGGAAATACAGATCAACGGCTTGACGGCAAGAGTTGCAGAACAGAGAGGAGATGATGACAATGCAGGATAAATATCACCTGACATTAGAACAAAATCTTTATCTGGCAAAACGAAATCTGATCGACAGTATTTGGAGAAGTGCGAAAATTGAAGGAATCAATGTGACCTTTCCGCAAACCTATGCCATTATCGAAAAAGCAGCAGTGCAAAATGTTTCTGTAGAGGATATTCTAAAAATCACAAACCTAAAACACGCATGGCAGATCTTGATTCAGGAACCGGAAGCACCTTTGACTTTAGAGTGGCTTTGCAAAATACATGGTGAAGTGGCAAAGGATGAAGCGTTGGAATGGGGCAAGCTGCGAACCGGAGAAATTGGTGTTGGAGGAACGGACTATGTGCCGCCAATTCCCAATGCAGATGCTGTTCGTGTTTTTTTGCAGCAAATGGAGCAAATTCCCTCGCCTACGGAACGAGCAATTGAAACCATGTTCCGGCTCATCAAGCAGCAAATTTTCTGGGACGGCAATAAGCGTACTGCAATGCTTGCTGCCAACCACATCATGATTGCTAATGGCTGCGGACTGATTCTGGTACCGGAAAAAGAAATCGAAACCTTCCAGACAGTTCTGCTGGATTACTATAACCATGATACACTGGACAACGCCAAGCAATTCATATATAGCACTTGTATCAAAGGAATTGATTTTCCGGAGAGAAAACGAACACAAGGTATTTCTCTCTAAAGCAGAAAGGAGCCAATACTATGCAGGATAAATTCTCAATGCCGCAGGAGTACAACATTTCATTTGCCAAGCGAATGCTGGTGGATTCCATTTACAAAAGTGCCAATCTGGAGGGCATTGCGGTAACATTTGCCCAGACAAATGACATCTTAAACAACGTAAATGTCGACAGTCTAAAACCAAATGAAATTCGCAAGGTTTGTGATATGCGTGACGGATGGGAATATGTGATCCAGCATATCAACGAACCGTTGCATCTGGGATTTCTGGAAGATATTCACGCACTGATTGCGAAGGCAGATGTGGAATACTGGGAACTGGGTGTGCCACGTTTCAGCGATGTGGGAATCAGCGGAACAACATGGCGACCAGAACTGCCAAATGTAGAAAAGCTGCACAATGAATTGCAAGAGTTACTGACCATTGAAAATGTAACAGACAGAGCAATTTCTGTGATGCTCTGGACGATGCGAAGTCAGATCTTTCAGGACGGAAATAAACGTGTTGCATCGCTGACTGCCAACAAAATTATGATCGAAAACGGAAAAGGCATCATTTCCATTCCGGTAGAACTGGATGGTACATTTAAGACCATGCTGGTACAATACTACGAAACCAACCAGATGCAGCCCTTGAAAGAGTGGGTGTACGAACATTGTGTAGATGGTGTACAGGTGGACGCACGACAGGTAGAAGAAGCCAAAAAACGTGCTTTACACCGAAGAAACCGAGGGATGGAACTATAAGTGCAGAAAGGAACTCAGACAATGATTTATCCAGAAAATCCGATCACAGTCGGTCAAATCCTACAGCGTTCCATTGACCGCATCATGCAGCAGCCAAAAACAACAGACAATATTTACGATGATTCTGCTTTCCGGCAGTTTTTGCTGACTGCCGGAGCCAATGAGGAACAGTCACTGGTCAATCAGCTGCTGATCTATGAACAGGCTCCGGAAACTGACGTATACATTACAGAAGCACAGCTGCGTGAAAAGCAATGGCAGGCAAAATCCGGCAGCAAATCGTTCTGGCTGCTGAATGTGCAGACGGAACACGATGACAGCTATCTGAAGCTAGAACGTGCCTGGGCAAGAAATGACGTGCTGGGACTGGGTGCTGTTGTGGAGCGAAAGTGGCGGCTGCATCCGCACTTTGAATTGCAGGAAGTGGAAATGCTACGGAAATCTTATGGCAGCATCACTGCGGAAACGCTGCCCCTTGCCCTGAAACAAGCCGCAGAAACCGAAGTGCGGAATGGAATGCGGGCGGAGGAATGGTACGATCAGTTCCGAGAATGCACCGGCAGAGTATCTGTAGAAGAAATGCGTTCCCGTATCATGCCCACAGACGATATTCCCTTTGAGAGCGATACAAAGATCGAAGCGGAAACGGCATGGCTGGAAAAGATTTTGGTCAATGCCGTATGGCTGGAACTTCTCAGCCGCTGTGAGATCCGGTTCAATTCCTATGTGCCAGCTGGCACATTGCAGCTTCAGCCCTACTGCACCAATGAAGATGTTCTGTTTTTCCTGTTGACCAAGATCCACCGCATGACGGACAGTGTGTTCAGCGTGTTTTACGGAAAAATTCTCCCGAAATACGATGATCTGCTGAGTTTCGAGCAGAAATTTCACATTGCAGAGCCGCAGCATGAAGCACTGCCCATGATGACCATGGAAGATAAGACCATTTGTCCGGCAATGATTCTGCCGGACAGTGAAAATGAGATCGGTGGCTATGCCCTGCAGCGAATCGAATACCTGGAGGACTACGAACCGGAAACTTACCTTAGTTATCTTTCCGGGGATATGCTGATCTCCCATGCCATGGAAACTGCGGAAAGAGCCGTGGAACGCAGATGCGACATTGTGCAGAAAGCAACAGACGACATTGCAGATTATGCGGAATGGGAAAAAGCGGTAGAAACCGTCAGTGATGATGCTCACCGGACAGTCTATCGGGAGATCATTACCTCTTGAATGAACAATAAAATATCGTGAAAAAGAGCGAGATCACAGCAGTGGTTTCGCTTTTTTTGATTTCCTCTTGCAAAATGAGGAAATCTCATATATAATAGTAGAAAGGAAGATTGCAAGTTATGGCAACGATGCGAGAAGTTCAGAGCAACTGGACAGAGATCACCAATCGCCTATTGCACGACAAAGGAGAAATGCTGCAATTTCTGCGGTTCTCTGCAAATCTATACAAGCTGCCTTTTTCCAACGCAGCACTGGTGTATCGGGAGAACCCCAACATTCAGTACATCGCCAGTGCAACACAATGGAATCACAGCGGACGGTATGTCAGATCCGGAGAACACGGCATCACTGTATTCGACGAAACGCCTAGCCAAAATGCACTGCTGTTTTTGTTCGACGTTTCCCAGACCGATAATTCCAGTACGCCGGTCACATGGCAGCTGACTGCCGCAGAAACACCGGAGATCTGCAAATTGATCGGAACAGCACATCAAGCAAGCTATGCCACAGCTGCGGAATTGTGCAGCGGTTTGGTGGAGCATTATCTGCAAACTCCCAGAATACAAACGGAAATTCGCTCTCACATGAACGCCATGCGGCTGAATGCGACCCAACAGGAGCAATATTTGACCTCGCTTCGGGAAGCAGCCGGCTATGTGACCGCTCTCCGAATGCAGCGAAATCGTGATGTCACATGGGAAATTCCAGAACCAAATCTGGATGCTATGGACTTTTTCCGAGAAAATCAGAATCTGATTCGATTCTGCCGGATCACGCAACAGATTTATGGCAGGGCTTTGCGGTTAATGGACAAAGCCATTTTGAAAAATGATCTTGAAGTGGAGGCAAAAAATGAACCGAGAACTACTGGAGAATATCAAGAAAGTTATCAAGGGAGAGGAAGATCTCATGGAAGAGTACTCCATGCCGTTCATGGGCGACTGGGAGTGCATGAAGCAGATCATGATCAACGACAAGGGCAGATACGGAGAAATCTGGTGGACGTGGCTGCAAACGAATCATCCGGAAGAAATTCGATTCTCGGAGAACAATCTGTATTATCTGGTTCTGCATCACGAGATCAATCTGAGATCGGAGGTAGAATACCGGGAACTGTACACCAAGTACATGATCGAGCAAAAAACGGGGACGTTCTCGGAGCAGAGCGAGAAAGCCAGCCGGAAAGCAGAGGAACAGGTATTGCAGCAGATCGTGTACCGGATTCCGCCGGAACTGGACATCATCAATCACTGCAAGACACCGGAGGACTTTCGGAAACTGCCGGAACTGCTGCACTATTAAATGCGGAAATCACAGAAGAAACTAAAGAAGCGGAAACAGAAGTCACATCTGTTTCCGCTTTTGCGTTAGAAGTCGATCAGGCACTTGCCGGAGAATTGTCCCAGTACAATGCCCTGAAAGTGTGTGATACACCAGAGATCCTGATCCAAGCCGGCTGCCAGCCGCTGCCCATGCTCTATACACAGAAGCATCTGCGTGATGCTGTCCACCCCAAGGGCAAAAACAGCCACTGGCACGGTCTGGCGGTGGAACAGATCAAGCAGCTGCCGGAACTGATCCAGGAACCGGTCATGCTGTTTGATTCCATTTCGCCCCACAATCCGGAAAATATGCTCATTGCACTACTGGCAGCAGATCAGGAAAATATGCCGCTCATTGTCAGTCTGCGGGCAAATGGTACAGGCACATACGACCTGGAAAAAGTCCCCACCAATTTTATCACCAGCATCTACGGCAGAGTAAATTTTGCCCAGTATCTGGAGCGTGTCACAGAAGCAGACGCACTCCTCTACTGGAATAAAGAAAAGAGCCAAGAACTTTTCAGGGTGTTGGGGCTACCTTTGCCCCAATGCCTGGAACGCTTTGACTCTGACATCATTATACACCAAAGCACAAATATTGTCAATTCTATTGCGGAAAAAGAAGCAGAAATGGAAACAGTTTCGGAACACGCACAGCAGCTTTCTCTGTTTGCCGAGCCAGTACTGGAAATGCAGCCGACACCGGAAAATGATCGTCCGATGGAGATCGCAGAAGCCATTCGCTCTGATCTGGAGCAAATTTGCCGAAGATATAACGTACCTGTCATGCTGAAAGAGGTTGCAGTGTATGGCAGCAGAAGCAAAGGCTATGAGCATGAGGATTCGGATCTGGATATTCTGGTGGAATACGAGGGAGATTTTCGGGAAGATGAACTGTTTGCCCTGTTCCACGACAGTGAAGAACCGCTGCAATATCATGGTATTCCGGTAGATGTCAATCCCATTCGTGCAGAGGAAAGCGGCACAATCGAAACATATTTGCCGGCAGCAGATGCGTTTCTGGAGCATCAGCACATGATTCAGACAGCATTTGCACAGGTACGGTCCCAATTCAATTTAACCGCATCCCAGCAGAAGTTTTCCCGACATCTGGAGAAATTTGCGATTTTGGAACAGCTGGATTCCGATCTGATCTCCGCAGCCTTTGAACGCTCTCACAATTTCCGCCGCATATACGGCAGTGTGCAGCTGCTAAGCAAACGGATATTTGCCGGCAGGCTCAATCGTTTTTCCGAAGCTCTGCAAAACGCCATTGACCAGCAAAAGCCACAGCAGGAGATCCCTCTGACCGATGAGGAAAAGGCATTTTTGCGGGAGGATCTGGCAGCGAATCTGGCAAAGGCTCCGCTTGCCTGGGATGAGATCGAGAGCCTCGGCTATGTCTTTTTTGAGGATGGCTATCTGGACAAATTTCCTCCCAGTGAAAAAAGCATCTACGGCAACGGTCTGACTGAGCCGGAACTCTACGCTCTTGCCAGACGAATGCAGCAAGGCGAAGATATACGAAAGGAACTGGCAGTCGCTCTGCTTGGCATACAGCGAGGATTTGAACGGCAAAACGACAAGCCGTTTTCTGCGACATTTGGCGAAACGGAATTGACTGCGGTCTATGGCAATGCACGGAAAACGATTTCCTATGAATCCGTGGGAGATGCCATTCTTTCTCTTGCTGAAAGCGAGTATCAGGATATTGTACAGAGACGTACCATAGACGATTTGCGGCACAGACTTCCTACACTGACATCTGATGCGGCGGCAGAACATTTGATACAGGCTTTTTATGATGCAAAAATGGCAGACTGGCAGGGCGATCCCGTTAAGGAAAACCGCATGAAAAAGGCTCTCTATGCCATTCTGGAAGATGAGGAGCAAACGGAAAAAGCTTTTGCTTCCATTGCAGATATGAAGTATAATTACAAGGTTTTGCCGGAAAAAGAAACGGTGTCCGATTCTGTGACCATGGTATGGAACAAGGAATGGTTTACAGAGAGCAGCCTGTTTTCGGACTTTATCGAAGCCAATCCAGATGCCAGCTTTGCCCTGACCAATGCGGTACTGGAATTTTTGGACGAAAAGCAGCATACAGAACGCAGTAATCCGAAGCTTCATGCCGGTTGGTATAAGAAAACAAACTTCACGATTTCCGGTACACTGGACGGCGAAGAATTCCACTATGAAGGCAGATTCGACATTGGCGACGGAAAAGGCACAGGCGGCGGCAGTCTGATCGACCACATTCGGGACTTCAATCAGGGTGTTCTGGATGCCCAACGGTTTCCCTACAATGATGCAGAGCATCAGGAAACTGCCAGAGAAACACTGGATGTACTTGTGCCGTTTCTGGAAGCCCACGCCCAGTTAACACCGGAGGAAACACAGATTCTGGAGGAATTCAAGGCAAAAAATCCGATCCGGACAGCGGAAACCTTGCAGGAAATCGCAGCGGAAAAACCGGCAGCATCACCGCTTGGTCTGGAAGTCGGCGATGTGATCCGTTATGACGGAAAACGCCGTGAGATCGAGGAGATTGATGACCGGCACATCACCATGAAAGATCTGGATGCACCGGATTTTGGCGGCGTGATTTTGGGGCAATCTGACGAACTGGTCTATGACGGCTGGCAGCAGGATATGCTGACAAAGGGATTTGAGATCCTCTACCGTGCATCACAGAAAGCAGAACTGCAAAGTAATGTGCGGGAGTGGTATCTCCATACATTTCCCACAGACGACCTCGGAAAAGATATTGCAGCAGATGTTGCTTTTTCCGATTTGTACGGAAGAAAATCCACAGAGATCTACGAGATCCTCGGCATAGAGGATTCTGTGATCCGTGAGCGTGTGGAAGATCAGCTGCGAGAGATCACAAGCCCGACAGAGAAAATCGAGATCCCCGTTGTCAAGAATCTGGCTCAACTCAAAAGAACTGTCAAAGCTGGCATGGAATTTGAGATTACTGACCACACCCGTCCGGAATACGTCGGAGAAAAAAGAATCATTACCGGTGTTTCTACCGTTGATTTTACTTCTCGTAAGCTTGACGAAACCGGAGAGCCATACGGCAAAGACATTCACATGGACTTTGGCAAGGCGAAGAACTGGAATTTTGACGAAAATGAACTGACTGCCTACCTGGAAGACGGCAGCTTGCTGATGCAGTTTCACTTTGTGGAACCGGGAATGCTTACAGAGAAAAGCAGAGATCCGGAACTTGACAAGGCGATCAATTACATCAACGACTTTTGTATGGACGAATACAGTTCCGAAGCAGATCTCTCAGACCTTTCCAACATCTTCATCGCCTACACCACAGATGAAGATACTGATATGGAAATTCAGGTGACGGCAGATTTGGAGCAATTCCGGATGCTGTATGCCTATGGAAATTCCATTGTCCGGACAGAACAGTACGAATCTCTGGAAGAAATGAACCGGAATGTGCTGTCGGTTCTGGATTTTAATGATCTGGTCACTCTGTCAGACGATGAAAAGGAATCCGTCCACACTGAGCCGCTTTCCAGAGAAGCAGCATTGCAGCTGGAACTCATGCGAGGAACGGGCTTTGTGGGCGGAAAATTCCGTGTTTCCAAATATTATGCCGATCGCCAGCCAAACCAAAAGGAATTTGCCGTATTTCTGAAAGATGAATACGGCATCGGCGGTCACAGCGGAATCACACCGATCTACATGGCGAACCATGGTGCGTCCGGCATAGAGATCGAACTCGAAACCCATGAGAAATACACTTACAAGTGGAACGAAGTCGCAAAAGAAACTGCTGCCTTGCTGGATGCCGGCACGTACATTACTTCAAAGGACATCCAACGGCACATTCGTGATGCCAAGGACACCATTGAACATTTTGATCCAGTGTACGACACACTGGCTTCTCTGGAAAATGCGAAAGCCGCTCTCCGGAAATACGAACCGGAAGCTTTGGCAGAAGAAACAGCTGCACCGGAAAAAGAACCGGAAATGACAACGAAAAGCGACGTTGCCATTGGCGACCGTTTCCGCAATCTGACCACTAAGGCAGAACCGCAGACAGAAGTTGTGGAACAGGCAGAAGAACCTGTTTTTTCCGAAGAACAGCCGGAAAGCAATGCCGAACTGCCGCAGAATTACCGCATCACCTCAGATACACTGGGCATTGGACTGCCCAAAGAACGAATCGAAGCCAATCTGCTTGCGATCCGCACATTGCAGGAACTGGAAACGGAACAGCGACCGGCAACAGAAGCAGAACAAGAGATACTGGCGGAATATGTGGGCTGGGGCGGTCTGAAACAAGTTTTTGAAACCACCTCCAGTTACTATGATGAGGTAAAGAAACTGCTGTTCCCGGAAGAATATGCAGCTGCGAGAGAATCTACCCTGACGGCTTTCTATACGCCACCTGCCGTGATTCGTGCGGTGTATCAGGAATTGGAACGGATCGGCATCACTTCCGGCGAGATTCTGGAACCGTCCTGCGGCATCGGGACATTTCTGGGACTTTGCCCGGAGAGTATGCAAAATTGTCATTTTTCCGGTGTGGAACTGGACAGCATCTCCGGTAGAATTGCACAGCAGCTGTATCCCCAGTCTGCAATTCAGGTCAACGGTTTTGAAAAGACCCATTTTCAGGACAATGCGTTTGTTGCCGCCGTGGGGAATGTTCCCTTCGGCGATTTTTCGGTATATGATGCCGCATACGACAGTCATCATTTTCTGATCCACGACTATTTCTTTGCAAAAACGCTGGACAAAGTATGCCCCGGCGGTATTGTCGCACTGATCACCTCCAAAGGTACTATGGACAAGGAAAACGCATCTGTCCGTCAGTATCTGGCAGAACGTGCGGAACTGCTGGGAGCAATCCGGCTGCCCAACACTACCTTTAAGTATGCTGCTGGCACCGAAGTCACCTCAGACATTCTGTTCCTGCGGAAACGAACAGAGCCAATGACAGAACAGCCGGAGTGGGTACAGCTGAAACCAGATGCCAACGGTATCCGCATCAACGCATATTTTGCCGACCATCCGGAAATGATTCTGGGCGAAATGCAGATGACCAGCGGCAGATTTGGTGTAGAGAGTACTTGTGCAGACACGCTGCGAAATTCGCTGAGCATGGAATTGGAACGTGCCGTGAATCGCCTGCCAGTGCCGCCAGTACCGGTTCCAGTGAAAGAATCGGTAGAAATGCCGTTTGTTTCAGCGGAAAATGTGCGGAACTATTCCTACGCCGTTATGGACGGCAAGCTGTATTACAAAAAGGACGGTATCATGCTGCCGTTTTCGCCGGAACTGACCAATCTCACCAAGGCAGAACAAAAGAGCACAACAGATGCAGAAGCCAGAATCCGTGCTGCACTGCCGATTCGGGATTGTCTGCGGGATCTGGTAACTTTGCAGCTAAACGGTGCAGAAGATACGGAAGTCCGCAGCAAGCAGCGGGAAATGGAACGGTATTACGACCAGTTTGTGCAGCAGTACGGCAGAATGACAGAAAAGAAAAACCGCAGGATTCTGGAAGTAGATACCGGTTACACACTATTGTCCGCACTGGAAAAAGTAGATGAAAAAGGCAAATTTGTAGAAAAAACCGACCTGTTCACGAAACGGACGATTCGCCAGAAGTATCAGATCACAAGTGCAGACACTGCACAGGATGCTCTGACCTACAGCATGAATGAAAACGCCTGCGTGGACATGGCATATATGCAGAATCTGACCGGAAAAACAGAAAAAGAATTGTATATGGAATTGCAGGGACTGATTTTCCGCAACCCGTCCTATGATGCTGCGGATCCGGATTCCCATGCGTACTTGCCGGCAGATGAGTATCTCTCCGGAAATGTACGGAAAAAGCTGACCATTGCAGAAGATGCCGCCAGAACGGATGCCGGATATACCCTGAACGTAGAACGGTTACAGGCAGCACAGCCCCAGTGGTTGGAAGCTGCCGACATCTTTGTACGTCTGGGGACCACATGGATTCCCACAGAGTACTACGAGCAGTTCGCCAAGGAAACCTTTGAAATCTCTTTCTGGAATCGAGATTTTCACGTGGAATTTGATGCTTTTTCCGGTTCCTATCGTGTCAGCGGACGAAGTACGGAAAAAAGCAACATCTCGGTCACTGACATCTACGGAACGAAACGAATGAATGCTCTGATGATTCTGGATAACCTGCTAAACTCTCGACGGGTAGAAGTGGTAGATTATTACGAGGATCCAGACGGCAAAAAGCACCGTGTGGTCAACAAAGATGAAACCGAAGCGGCACAGATCAAGGCGGATGCCATTAAGGAGCGTTTTTCCGAATGGATCTGGGAAGATGCAGACCGTCGGGAAAATCTCTGTCAGATCTACAATCAGTCGATCAACTGCATCCGTCCACGGGAGTATGACGGCAGCATCTTACAGCTGCCCGGCATGAATCCGGACATCACACTGCGACCGCATCAGAAAAATGCCGTTGCCAGAATCCTGTTCGGCAAAAACACACTGTTGGCTCATGCCGTTGGTGCCGGAAAGACCTTTGAAATGATCGCTGCGGCACAGGAACTGAAACGGTTGGGGCTGTGCCGGAAAAGTCTGGTGGTCGTTCCTAATCATCTGACAGAACAGTTTGCAGCGGACTACATCAAGCTGTACCCCTCTGCCAATATCCTTGTAGCGACACAGGCAACCTTTGAGCAAGACAAACGAAAAGAATTTTTCACCAAGGCGATGCTGGGCGACTATGATGCCATTATCATGGGACACAGCCAGTTTTCCCTGATTCCGGTTTCTCCGGAGCGAGAACGGGCATTGCTGTGGCAGCAGGAAGATGAGATCACCAGAGGAATTGAAGAATTGAATCATTCCGGAAATGGCAGAAGTTTTTCCGTCAAGCAAATGGAAGCATCTCGGAAAAAAATCAAAAAGAAACTGGAAGCTTTGCAGGACAAAAAACGAGATGATGATACCGTCTATTTTGAAGAATTGGGCATAGACCACTTGTTTTTGGATGAAGCCCATATGTTCAAGAATCTGGAGATCTTCACAAAAATGCAGAACGTAGGAATTTCCAGCGGTTCTGTTCGGGCATCTGATCTGTACATGAAAGTACAGTATCTGGACGAGATCACCCACGGAAAAGGCTGCACCTTTGCTACCGGCACACCAATCTCCAACAGCATTGCCGAAGCCTACACTTTCCAGAAATACCTACAGCATGAGGCTCTGGCAGAAATGGGCATGATACACTTTGACTGTTGGGCTGGCACATATCTGGAAGCTGTCACCGCAGGAGAAGTGGCACCGGAGGGCGGAAGATACCGTGTCAAGACCAGATTCTCCAAGTTCCACAATCTGCCGGAACTCACCAACCTATTCCGGGAGATTGCAGACATTCAGACCGCAGATATGCTGAATTTAGACGTACCGAAAGCCGTATTTCACAATGAAGTGCTGCCTTCCTCGGAGATTCAGAAGCAGTTCATGCAATCCTTTATGGAACGTGCTGACAGGATCCGCAGCGGCGGCGTAGACAGTTCCATGGACAATATGCTGTCCATCACCAACGACGGCAGAAGTCTGGCTCTGGATCAGCGTTTGCTGAACCGTGACCTGCCGGAATCGGAACACAGCAAGGCTCTGGCATGTGCCAGGAACGTATACCGTATCTGGCAGGAAACCAGCAAACAGCTTTCTGCACAGCTGATCTTCTCAGACTTGTCCACACCGGACAAAGCCAAGAGCAGCGAAGGATTTACCAACATCTATGACAGCATCAAGAACCACCTGATCGACATGGGAATCCCGGCAGAACAAATCGCATATATCCATGAAGCAAGTACCAACAAGCAAAAGGAAGCCCTCTTTGAAAAGGTACGTACCGGAAAAGTGCGTGTGCTGCTGGGATCAACGGAAAAGATGGGTGCAGGCACAAATGTGCAGGATCGCCTGATCGCACTGCATCACGTAGATGTGCCGTGGCGACCCAGCGACATCGAGCAGCGAGAGGGGCGAATTATCCGGCAGGGCAATCAAAATGCAGAAGTACACATTTACCGCTATATCACAGAGGATACCTTTGATTCCTACAGCTGGCAGACCATTGAGCGGAAGCAGAAGATCACCGGTCAGATCATGACATCCAAATCTCCCAACCGAAATGTGGAGGACGTAGACGACCGTGCATTATCCTATGCGGAAGTGAAGGCAGTCTGCACGGGAGATCCCCGGCTAAAGGAGCAGATGGAACTGGACATTGAGGTATCCAAGCTGAAAGCATCCAGAAACAGCTGGCGAAACCAGCGGTACCGGCTGGAAAACATGGTCCGGAACGAATATCCGAAACAAATTCAGCAAAAGGAGCAATTCATTCAGCATTACACAGAGGACATGAAGCACTATACGGAACACTACACGCCCAATGCAGACGGATTCTCTCCCATGTGCATTCGTGGTGTGGTGTACACAGAACGAAAGAAAGCTGCTGCTGCTCTGATGCAGGCAATTCGCAGTTTTGTCAAGCCGGACAATTCCAAGGCAGAGATCGGCGAATACTGCGGATTTGCCATGTACGCCCGTTTCGAGCCGCTGCAAAAGGGATACACCATGACATTGGAACACAGCGGTGTACATCGTCTGGAACTGGGCGATGACAGTTCCGGCAACATCACCCGAATTGATAATGTGCTCCGTGGTATCGAGGAACGGATCCAGACTGCCATGCACCAGCTGGAAGATCTTCAGACACAGCAAAACACAGCGGAAGTGGAGATGCAAAAGCCATTTGCCAAGGAAGCAGAGTATCAGGAAAAATCCAGCCGTCTGGCTGCCCTGAATGCTGCACTGCAATTCGAGGACAAGGACGAAATTATCAGTGAAGGCTCTGATGCTCCGGAGCAGAGTGCTGCGGAACAAGAGAGAAAGCCAAAAGACTGCATTGATCTGTAACGAAAATCCGGATGTGCTATCCGTGCCGGAAAAACAAATCGGGCGTATGAAAAGTGGAAGGTGAAAATTATGACTGATCTGATAGGAGAACGATTTGGAAAGTTGACTGTGCTGGAATACATCGGTAACAGTCAATGGAAATGTCGCTGCGATTGTGGGAATATCACAACAGCAACGACAACAAGATTAAAGCGTGGAGAGAAAACATCTTGTGGATGCAAAATTGGTGGGTTTCAAGATTTAACAGGACAGCGTTTTGGACGTTTGATGGTAAAAAAATATGCTGGAAAAAGTCGATGGATCTGTATCTGTGATTGTGGTCGCGAAACGGAAGCAGCGGCAAACAATCTGAAAAATGGTCATGTCACCTCTTGCGGATGTGCCAGGGGGTTAGGGATTGTTGGACAACGATTTGGAAAATTAACCGTATTAGAGCAACTTGACGAAACACATTACATGTGTCGCTGTGATTGCGGTGAAACATGTGAGCGTAACTACGGCTCATTGATTAATGGTCTTACCACAACGTGTAGTAACTGTACAAAGGAACGTAGAGTTAAAAGCACAGAAAAGTATTTTGTGGAAGGCACACATCTTCCACAAATAAAACTCGACAAGAAGCCGCCAAAAACAAACAAGTCCGGACACATCGGTGTTTGCTGGGACAAATCCCGTGGCAAATGGATGGCGAACATCCGCTTTCAGGGAAAACGGTATAACCTGGGACGGTTCGATCACATTCAGGATGCCATAGATGCCAGAGAAGCCGCTGAAAAAGCGATCTTTGGAGATTTTTTGACGTGGTATGAAGACAACAAGGGAAAATAATACGTCGTGCAACATGAGAAAAAACAGTTGACATTCTTGTGGTGTTGTGCTATAATAAAAGCGAAAAGAAATCATGTAAAGGCAATGCGTTCACGCAGAAAGAAAGCCCCCGGAGCTGCAACTCTGGGGGCTTTCGCCTTATCCAAATGGATCAGGCAATTGTTAGGCTATTGTCGGGCTTACTTCCTGTCTAGCCATTTGTAGACTTTATACAAGATAATGTCTACCATAACAGAAGTGAAAAGTGAAATCATGTAATATAGCAAATACGTTCACCTCCTTCCTGACGGAAGAAGCCGACTGTTCTATTATACCATATTGTAAGAGATGCTGTCAAATGACGGCATCTCTTTTAATATCAAGCCGATCCTGCACAGACAAAATTAGTATAGCACAGAATCAGTGACTTGTAAAATCTGCGATGACACACGTTTGCAGATTTTACAAGCCGGAACGTTTCTGGTATAATCGGAAAGAAAATATCGTGAAACTGGAAAAGAGATTCTGCTATGCCTACTGATTTTGCAGCACAACTATTTGATATTGACGGATTGCTTCTGACAAAAGTCGAATCCAATCGTGATACTGTCACACTCCATATCGAGATGGAGCGTCAGGAGCAGCCTTGCCCAGAGTGCGGTGTTCTGACAGATGCAGTACACGACTATCGGCAGCAAAAAATCAAAGAGGTATCGATCCTCGGAAAAGAAACGACACTGATTTTGCGGAAACGTCGGTATGTATGCAAAAGCTGCTGCAAGCGTTTTCCGGAAAAGAATGACTTGTTGCCCAGATATGCCAGAATGACTGCACGTCTGACAAATCAGATCTGTTGGAAGCTGGAGAATGAATACTCGTTTTCCAGTGTCGCCAGAGAGAGTGGTACATCTGTTTCCACGGTGATCCGCACATTCGATCAAAATGTTTGCTTTGATGAATTACCCGTTCTGGAGCAGTCTGTTGCGATCGATGAGTTTAAGGGAAACACTGGACGGGAAAAATATCAGTGCATTGTTACAGATCCGGAAAAGAAAAAGGTGCTGGACATTCTACCAGACCGGCACAAAAGGGATGTCAAATCGTATTTCTTACAGTGGAAAGAAAAAGCAAGAGAAAAGGTCACACGTTTCATTTCCGATATGTGGAAGCCCTATCAGGATACGGCAGCAGAGGTGTTCTCCAATGCAGTGCGAGTGGTAGACAAGTATCACTGGATTCGGCAAGTCATTTGGGCGTTTGAAGCGATCCGGAAACAAGAGCAAGCAAAACTCAGCCGCAAGGAGCGAGTACAGTTTAAGCGTTCCAGAGTGCTGCTGAACAAGCGATTCGACTATCTGAAAGAAGAAGATCAGGAACACGTGACTGCCATGCTCCAGCTATCAGAACGGCTGCACAAAGCACACCGCATCAAAGACGACTTCTTGCAGGTACTGGATTGTGATACCGGAGAAGCAGCAGAACAGACATTAGACCTCTGGCTGAGCCTTGCCAGAAACAGCGGATTGAAAGAGTTTGTCGCTTGCTGTGACACCATAGAAGAATGGAAGCCGGAAATACTCCATTCGTTCGACTGTCCTTACACCAATGGTTACACAGAAGGCTGCAACAATCGAATCAAGGTGCTAAAGCGAAATGCCTATGGGTATCGTAACTTTGGACGTTTCCGAAATCGTATCTTGCATATGTTTTCTGGCTCTTACAGACGGCGGGAAACAGAAAAAGCTGCCCAAAATGGGCAGCCGTAAAAACAAGAGCATATATTATACCATAAAATAAAGCGTTTGTCAAATCTGCAAAAAGGTCAAATCGCAGATTTTACAAGTCTGTTCTTTTGTGGTATAATATATTCAAGATCAAACGATAGTTTGATCTTGGGTAGTAAACCATCTGTAGCTTGACAAATGAATACAGCAGGAGCAAATACAGAGATCTGCGTCCAGGATAACGTGATGCAAATCACCACCGCATTCCCGAAGTATCGGGTTGTGATGCAGCGGAAAGCACGCCATGACACACCTACTATTCAATTCCAATCAGGTGGAGAGCGAGAATGACAGACCGCAAAGTCGATGATCAGATCGACTGCATAGGATACATACGCAGATCAATTGACAAAAGATACTCTGTTCCGACAGGAATAGCCGTGGGAAGTAAACCCTCCGGTGGCTGAGATGCCGTGGTTGCTGCTTTGATACGCAGCCGTTTGCTTCTGTTTACAGATGGATTTTACTACCCCAACATTTCGTAAAGAGCCCATTTAGAATTTCCGAAGTTTTTTTACGGATTCCGGTTCCTCCGGCTGATGAGCAATAATCATGCAGCTAGAATTTGCAGTTACAGTAGCAAATACGAATGCCAATGCAGCAAAACACTGCCCAAATCGCAAAAACATTTTTTTCATGTATACACCCCTTTCTATCTGCCAACTATACAATACCATAAAATTCGAGTTTTGCATCCTATCTTGTTGAATTTGATATATGTTAATGTTGAAATTTAAAGAGATCATATGGAACTATGCGTATTCTCTTGTTTTTATAATCCTTTATTTTTCCATTTTATGCTTATACACTTTTGTTACAAACAAAAAAGCAGAGGCATCCATATTTGAATGCCTCTGCTTTCTGTAATTTATTTTACGCTATAAAAAGTTATTATACATAGAGGAGAAGTTTAACTGTAAACATATTGTCATCATGCAGTATCTTGACAGTTCCATTATACTTATCAACTGTTTTTTCAATATTCTTTAATCCGTACCCATGAATACGGGTATCTTTTTTTCGACTTATGATTTTTTGGTTTTTCATGATTACTGTGCCATCATAACTATTAGAGATAGAAAGGATGATTCTTCCTTTTGTTTCACGGTATAAAAAATGGATGGTCTTATTTGAAACAGAAGCAACAGCGGTAATCGCATTATCTAATAAATTTCCAAGTATAATAGTGAGATCTCTTGGATCAATCACTTGATCGGAAGCGGCTTCAACTCTATACTGCAGTTTTGTTCCCAATTGTTCTGCTTCTGATAATTTGAAATTAATAATACTATCCAGATAAATATTTCCTGTTTTGCTGTACACTTTTGTAGTAGGTAATGATGCTATATTTTTTTCAATATAATCTTGTATCTCTGTGATTTTGCTTTCTTCTGCCAATCCAGCAAGCACCATCATATGATTTTTCAAATCGTGCCGATAAGAAGCTGTATTTTCTTGCATTTGATTCATCAGTTCACACTGATGAAAATAATATTGTCTTTCTTTGTTCAACACCTCCGCATCGACTCTTTTCATGTAAAACTGTGCCAAGAGATCATAAAGATAAAAAATCAGAATATTCGCAATTACTAGCAATACGAGAGCGATTGTAAGTTGGATTGTATGAATTTCCTCATTAAAAAACAATGTAAATGCAATGATGACAGAAATAATTGGAATCAAACAGGAAGCAGACTATATTGGAATAGAAAGGTTGGAGTTTAATTTCATGCTCTTTATGTTATAAAATATTAAAGTGCCTAAGAAGAATAATAATTTCATGATTATTAAGCCTGCGACATTTTGATAGCTGCCTTCTCCAATCATATCCGTTTTTGCATAACCAGTTATATTGCCGACTATCAATTCTACTACAGCCATATAACAATATAAAAACAATACAACACAAATTTTCTTCCATAATCGTGTTCGATAAGTACAAGTAACAAATGAAATTGCAGAAATAGAAAAGATTAAATTGAAAATAGGGGCATCTATGATTAAGTGAAGAATTCCTGTAGAAAGAAAATAGTATACAAAAGCAAAATACGTTACTTTCGTATGTTGTTTCCATCCAAAAAACAAATCCATGTACCTGTATATGATAAAAATTTCAAATATATCTGCAAGTAAATAAAAAATAGGATAGGTAAAAGTACTCATTTACATTTTATTCCTCCATATCTTCGATTTCTAATTGTAAGTCTCGCATCTCTTTTCTTTTCGATTGGCTAATTGGAAGTCGCTTTTGATTTGACATAATCACATTGTCGTACTCAAATTTTCTGATATGATAATAGTTTACTAAAAACGACTTATGTATTCTAAAAAACTGAGATGGTACTTGAGATTCAACATTATCCAACTTATCATAGAATTCCAACATATCTGTGGTAGTTATAATATTGATTTTTCGATTTGTGCTTTCAAAGTACAAAATATTTGCAATAGGAACCCTCTGCAGGACATGATTATTTTGAAATGTAAAAACATCTTCTGGTCGTCTTGTTAATTTCCGAAATCGATTTACTGTCCTTTCTAAATCAGAATAGCAAATTGGTTTACTTAAAAAATCAAAACAATTGATAGAGAATAATTTTCTATCATAGCCATCTTTTCCGGAAATAAATACAATTTGCATCCACTCATCCTGAGCGATTTCACGAATCCAATGTCCCACTTGAATTCCATTTTGGATTGGCATTTCAATATCTAAATAGATTAAATCAAAATGCATCTCATGATTTATATCTAGTGTCAACAAGTGCCCATCTTCATATGTATAGATTTCGAATACCACAGAATTTTTTAAGGCATAGGTATTCAAAAATCTTTTAACCTGCTTACGAATCATTTCATTGTCATCTACTACTGCTATGCGAATCACGCAATATGCCCCTTTCTTAGCTTTCTCTCTATTTCCATAATACCATAAAAAATCTCAAAAAGCAAGAAGAATAGATGGTTTATCACTGGAGATACTAAAAGGAAAGAAGC
>ERZ773170.162-NODE-162-length-78465-cov-9.709667_pt1 | contig 78465 bp, 66 predicted proteins | sample MGYA00581002_ERZ773170 | MGnify/ENA primary metagenome ERZ773170 (study PRJEB29015, sample SAMEA2737811) | human gut metagenome | biome: human gut; feature: human-associated habitat; material: faeces | place: China | collected 2012 ... | reverse complement strand
CTGTTTGGTCAAACCATCTGTATCTATGCAAATTGTGGTTCAGATACTCAATATAGGAGTGTCTGCTCACAAGCCATCGACTTTAGCCGATGGTGGTTGACCGAAGCGGAGGGATTTCAATGGCAACGCAGCACATCGAAAACAAGCTGAAACTATTGCCTGATCAGCCTGGATGTTATTTGATGAAAGACGTCAATGCAAAGATTATCTATGTCGGCAAAGCCAAAAATTTGAAAAATCGCGTTCGTTCATATTTTAAAAGTTCACATGAAGGCAAAACGGCCAAACTTGTTTCTGAAATTCATGATTTTGAGACGATCGTAACGTCGACTGACAAGGAAGCGTTTTTGCTTGAAATTACTTTGATTCAAAAACATAAGCCTTATTACAACATAAAACTTAAGCGCGGAACCGGCTATCCTTATATAAAAATAACGAATGAGCGCGATCCGCAATTAATGATCGTAAGTAAAGTTTTAAATGACGGCGGTTATTATTTTGGACCGTATCCAAATGTTTACGCTGCACAGGAAACGGTACAGCTGCTTCAAAAAGTCTATCCGCTAAGACGGTGCCCCGGGCATCAGAAGAGACCATGTCTGTATTACCATATGGGGCAATGTCTGGGCGCATGTTTTAAAGAGGTTCCGGTTGAAGCTTATGAGAGAAATATTCGCAAGATCAAATCGTTTCTAAACGGCAACGTTTCACAGATTAAGCGCGAATTGACTGCAAAAATGAATGATGCGGCAGCCAAACTTGAATTTGAAAGAGCTGCTGAAATAAGAGATCAAATCCGTTATGTTGAAATGACTGTTGAGAAGCAAAAAATTATTTCAAACGACAATACGCCAAGGGACTTGTTCAATTTCTTCATGGACAAAGGATGGCTTTCGATTCAAGTCTTTTTCATCAGGCAAGCACGTTTGATAAAGCGTGAAAAGCGCTTGTTTCCTTGCGTTGACCTTCCGGAAGAAGAACTTGCTTCATTTATCCTCCAATTTTATAATCAGAAAAACCGCATTTTGCCAAAGGAAATCCTTGTTCCGCCAGGGATTGACAAAAAAGTTTTAAATGAGATTCTCGGAGTCTCGGTTAAAACTCCTAAAAGGGGGCAGAAACGAGACTTGTTGGAAATGGCTCATAAAAATGCCCAGCTTGTCTTGGAAGAAAAATTTCGACTTCTTGAACTTGATGACAGAAAGACGGTTGGTGCGATGAACGAGATTACCGATGCATTGGGCCTTCCGAACGGACATCGCGTGGAAGCATTTGACCACTCTCATCTTCAGGGGACAGACATCGTGTCGGCAATGGTCTGCTTTGTCGATGGCCGTCCTGAAAAAACTCTGTATCGCAAGTACAAGCTGAAAAATACTGATCATGCAGATGAAGCTGCAAGCACGAGAGAAGTAATCTATCGCAGATACAGTCGCCTGTTGAAGGAGCATGAAAATCTTCCTGATCTGATTTTGATGGACGGTGCGAAAATTCAGATCGATGCTTGCATCGACGTGCTTCAAAATCAGCTTGGGTTAAACATACCGGTTGCCGGAATGGTCAAAAATGAACATCACAAAACGGCCGACCTGATGACCGAAACCGGCGAAAAAATCGGGCTGAATCCTAAAAGCGAGGGATTCTATCTGCTGCAGCGCATTCAAGATGAAGTGCACCGATTTGCAATTGCTTTTCACAGACAAGTGCACAGCAAGAACTCACTTTCTTCAAGACTGGAGCGAATCAAGGGAGTCGGCCCCAAAACACGAACGAAGCTGTTGCGCAATTTTGGTTCTTTGAAGCGGCTGTCTGAGGCCAGCGTTGAAGAATTGATCGGTTTGGGAATTCCTCAAAAAACGGCGCAAACAATCAAAATCAGCTTGGCAAAAGAAAATGAGACATAATCATGAATTTGATGGTATGAATTTGAAACAAACGCTTGAAGTTGTGTTATAATTTGGTCATAAAATCAAGAGAAGCGAAGCGGTTGTTTTCAGCTGATTGGGGGAATTTTCCATGAATAAAAACGTGTGCCATCAGAAATTGTTTATGCTTATGATTATTTGTGTCATGATTTGCGGAATTTTCTTGCCGGTGTTTTCCTTTTCGCAAAGTATGCCTAAAAAGCAAAGTAGCCTGAAGCCGCATAAGATAAGAACCGTAATTCTTAAGCCGGGTTTTGAAAAACGACTCATGAAAAAAACGGCTGAAATCTCAGGCGTTTCAGGAATTATTTTTTGGTGTGGCGTCTTTATTTATGGACATTGCAAAGATGGATCAAGATCAGCTAAAAAAAATCTTTGATTTTGTCAAAAAGTTTACGCTAATTTTTAGAAGTTTGCAGGTCGAGAGAATCTCTTGGCCTTTTTTAATTATTTTTTACAAATTCTTTGACCCTGGTTCTCAAAACTGTTATATTAAAGCATGGTACTATGTTTGACGGGCTTAACGTTCGCATAAAAATTCAAAAGCATAGCGCAGAATTATGATTGATTGTTAGTGTTTGACTAAGATGCACTCAATTAAGTAAGGATGAAAAAAATGTTTGTAGATCAAGTGAAAATACAAGTAAAGGCCGGAAAAGGCGGGGATGGAGCTGTTGCTTTCCGGCGTGAAAAATATGTTCCGAACGGAGGTCCTGCCGGTGGTGACGGCGGCAAGGGCGGAAGCGTCGTTTTGAAGGTGGACGAAGGCTTGAGAACTTTGATGGATTTCAGATTTCATCGAATTTTTAAAGCAAAACCAGGGCAAAACGGGATGATCAAGGGAATGTACGGTCGCGGAGCAAAAGACCTTTATATCGACGTTCCGCAAGGCACGACGGTCACGGATGCTGAAACCGGAGAAATCTTGGGAGACCTGATAGATGCAGGTCAGGAACTGGTTGTTGCGCAAGGCGGTCGCGGCGGTCGCGGCAACATTCATTTTGCTTCTGCCAAAAATCCTGCTCCCGAAATTGCCGAAAACGGCGAGCCGGGAGTTGAACGCACGATTCAGCTTGAACTCAAGGTCTTGGCAGATGTCGGCCTGGTCGGATTTCCTTCCGTTGGCAAATCGACGCTTCTTTCCGTCGTAACGAGTGCCAAGCCGAAAATCGCCGACTATCATTTTACCACGCTTGTTCCAAATCTTGGAATGGTTCGTTTGGACGACGGTCGCGACTTCGTAATGGCCGATTTGCCGGGATTGATTGAAGGTGCCTCCCAGGGCGTCGGTTTGGGAATTCAATTTTTGCGTCACGTTGAAAGAACGCGGGTTATTTTGCATTTGATCGATATGTCGGGCGTTGAAGGACGAGATCCGTTTGACGATTACAAAAAGATCAATGCTGAACTTGCCATGTATGATCCGTTATTGCTCGAACGCCCGCAAATCGTCGTTGCTTCCAAGATGGACATGCCTGATTCTTCTGACAATCTTGAAAAATTCAGAGCCAAGCTTGAAAACGATGACACGTTGAAGCATATTCCGGAAGTTATGGCGATTTCATCGCTGACACACCAAGGTCTTGATGCATTGATGCAGAGGACGGCAAATATTTTGGAAGAAACTCCTGCATTTGCCACGCTCACCGATCGCATTCAAGAAAAGAAGCGAGCTGAATACGGCTTTGAAGCTGATGACGATAAGCCGTTTACGCTTACTCGCGATTCTGATGCCGTTTGGATCCTTTCGGGTGAAAAACTCGAAAAACTCTTTAAGATGACAAATCTTGAACATGATGAAAGCATGATGAGATTTGCAAGACAGCTTCGTGGAATGGGAGTTGATGATGAGTTGAGAGCAAGAGGCGCAAAGAATGGAGATCTTGTAAGAATCGGCGACTTCACGTTCGAATTTGTTGAATAATCAATTTTATAAGGTGAGTAATAATGGGAAAGAGACTAAAAAAGAAGCGATACATCAAAGGACTTGACGGAATTCGCGCAATTGCGGTCGTGGCGGTCATTTTGTATCATTTGGCACCGTTCAGCTTTCAAGGCGGTTTCTTGGGGGTTCCGATATTTTTCGTTGTTTCGGGGTATTTGATTACTGACCTGCTTTTTCAGGAGTTCCAACAAAACGGGACGATTGATGTCAAGGCCTTTTATATCAGAAGAATCAAGCGGCTTTATCCGGGATTGGTTGCAATGGTTCTGTCAACGGCCGCATATATCACTATGTTTTCAAGAGGATTGGCTGAAAATTTAAAATCAGTAATCGGAACTAATTTTTTATATGTTTATAACTGGTATCAGATCAATCATCATGAATCGTATTTTGACAAGTTCGGCAATCAGTCGCCGTTTACGCATTTGTGGTCATTGTCGATTGAAGGACAATTTTACTTGTTGTGGCCGATTTTCATTTTTGTCATGATTAAGTTCTTTAAGAAAAAACAACCGATTATCGATACGATTTTGATCATGATTCTATTTTCAGCCCTTGAGATGGCATTTATGTATCATGTCGGCGAAGATCCTTCGCGTGTTTACTATGGAACGGATACTAGAATGTTCTCGATTTTGATTGGTGCAGGTTTGGCCGTCGTCTGGCCAAGCACGTCATTAAAAAAGCAGCTTCCGTCAAAGCCACGGCTGATCCTGGACGGCATCGGTCTTGGATCTTTTCTTCTGCTTGCTTTGATGTTTACGAAGATGACGGGTGAAAACGAGCTTGTTTATCGCGGCGGGATGTTCTTTTTCTCGCTTGCTGCCATGATTTTAGTGGCGGTCGTAGTCCATCCCGGTGCCGATTGGGGTGATTGGCTCGATAATTCGATTTTCAGGTGGATCGGAAAAAGAAGCTACGGAATATATCTTTATCAGTATCCGGTAATGGTTTTTTATGAGTCCAAGATTCAAAACATCGCTGCACATCCTGTGCTGCACGGCTTGATTGAAATTGTTATTATTTTGGCAATCAGCGAATTGTCGTACCGTTTTTTGGAAGTTCCGTTGAAAAAATTTGATTATTCAAAGACGTCAAGCGTCGTCAAAGAATTCTTTAAAGCGGATTCTTCATATGGATGGAAACGCGTTTATGTCGCAATTCCGTTGCTGATTTTTGTTTTGGCGGCAGTCGGGTCGTTTATGCCTTCATCTGTTGCCGCATCAGACAGCAAAGATGATGGGCAGCTTGAAAGCGTCATAAAGAATAATCAAAAGAAGGCGTCTTCGGTCAATCAAAAAGCTGACAAGAAAACTTCCAAATCATCATCTGGCAATTCTTCTGTTTCAGAGTCATCGAATTCTTCATCAGAATCAAACAATGATGGGAAAAGTCCGATTTCATTGACTGAAAGCGAGCGAAAAAAGGCGCAAGGCCTTCAGATAACTTGCGTTGGCGATTCCGTGATGGCAGACGCTTCTGCTAAGATGCAGGAGATTTTTCCGAATATGTACGTTGATGCCAAAGTTGGTCGTCAGGTTTCAGAAATCGTACCGATTCTCCAATCTTTGAATTCTTCAGGAAAGCTTGCACAGACCGTTTTGATCAGCGAGGGGACGAACGGACCGTATGATGAAAATACGATGGAAAAGATTATGCAAATTCTTGGAAAGCAACGAAAGGTTTATTGGATCAATGTGTTTGTTCCGACAAGAAGATGGCAGGATCAGGTAAACCAGGAGCTGAAAGATGATGCTAAAAAATACGGTAATCTGATGGTCATCGATTGGTATTCGTATTGCAAAGATCATCCTGAATGGTTTTATGATGATCATGTTCATCCGAATCCTGACGGCTTGAATTACTTCGGACCTTTTATTGCACATGAAATATTAAAGTAGATGAATAGTGGCCGCAGCTTATGAATCAAAGTTGCGGCTATTTGTTTAATTAAGCAAAATTTTATCATTGGAAATTTTTAAGCCAAATACGTATTGCGGCGTTTCATTGACGAAAAACATCAATTTTTGCTCTTTTTTTAGAAAATTCAGTTGCTTTTTTGCGTCTTTAACAGTAAGAGGTTTTTTTGTTTCCAAAAAGACAGCTGCCCCGTCCGTAACGCGAAGAATTCCTGCAGGAACGGGCGGAGTTTGATCGATATAAATACGGTAGTTTTCATTCAGATCAGCTGTCATTGTTAAAAAGTCTCTGATTTCCAAAAAAGTCATCTCCTTATGTCTGTATTTTATCAGAATATACGTTCGCGAGCACGCAATTTGTTTTTTTTAAAAGGATTTGATGATAAAATAGAGTCAGAAAGGGTTTTTGAAGGGTCATACTTTCTTGAACTCATAATTCATGAATAGATAGGACATTTTAGTATGGAAATTGAATTTTTAGGAACCGGTGCCGGCTCGCCGTCAAAGTTCCGCAACGTGTCTTCGCTTGTCTTGAAACTTCTTGACGAAAACAATTCCGTTTGGATGTTTGATTGTGGTGAAGGAACTCAGCATCAGATTTTACGAACAACAATCAGGCCGCGAAAAGTTGATAAAATTTTTATCACTCATCTTCACGGTGATCACCTTTTTGGCCTTCCGGGTTTTCTCAGCAGTCGTTCTTTTCAAACGGGAGAAGAAACGCGTCCTTTGACGATTTATGGTCCAAAGGGGATTGCAAGCTATGTAAAGGCATCGATGCAGGTAACGCAGACAAGATTGTCATATCCGCTTAAATTTGTTGAACTGACTGATGAAGGAACTGTTTTTGAGGATGATAAATTTAAAGTCGAGTGCCGTTTTTTGGAACATCGAATTCAGTGTTTCGGTTATCGAATTGAAGAAAAGCCTCATCCAGGGGAACTTCTGATTGATAAGCTGCGTGAAGACAAAATTCCGGAAGGCCCGATTTACGGTCGCCTAAAAGCAGGAGAAACGGTTAAACTTGATGACGGTCGTGAGATATGCGGTCAAGATTACGTTGGTGCTCCGCAAAAAGGACGGATAGTGACAATTTTGGGTGATACTCGTCAGACACCAGCGATTTTTGATTTGGCCAAAAATGCGGATGTCTTGGTTCATGAATGTACTTTTGGTCGCGGAGACGCAAGGCTTGCCCGCAATTACTATCATTCGACTTGCATTCAAGCGGCAAACGTTGCTTTAAAAGCTGACGTTTCAAAACTGCTGCTTAATCATGTTTCGGCACGTTATGTCGGACCAAGTCTTCATCAGTTGGAAAAAGATGCAAGGAGCGTTTTTCAAAACTGTCGCATTGTTAAAGATTTTGATGTTTACGATATTCCGTTTAAGAAGGGGGTATGACAATGGTAGGTTATAAGGAATTGAAAAATTTGCAGGGACGCATTGTTTTGATAACCGGCGCTTCTTCCGGAATGGGTGAGCAGATTGCTTATCAGGCTGCAAAGAAAGGCGCCATCGTCATAGGTTGTGCGCGCCGGATAGAAAAGCTGGAAGAAGTGGTGGCAACTTGTCGAAGGATATCGGGGAATGACGCATATGCTTTTCAAGTTGACGTATCAATTCCGAATCAGATTGAGCGTGTCGTTGAAAAAGTCGAATCAAGCATCGGACCGATTGACGTCTTGGTAAACGATGCAGGTTTTGGATTGATGAAAGAGGCTTTGGACTTTGACATGGCAATTGCCGAAAGAATGTTTCGCGTGAACGTTTTAGGATTGATGTATATGTCCAAATACGTCGCGCTTCATATGGCCGAACGAAGGCGTGGCGCGATTATCAACATTGCATCGATTGCCGGGAAGATCGCAACGCCTAAGGCCTCCGTTTATTCTGCAACAAAATTTGCGGTGTTGGGATATTCAAACGCGCTTCGTTTGGAGTTAAAACCTTTGGGAATCAGTGTCCTGACTGTAAATCCGGGACCCGTAAGAACCGATTTCTTTGATATTGCCGATGAGTCAGGACATTACCTTGATTCAATCGGGGCGCTTTCTCTTAACCCGGAAATCGTTGCCGAAAAAGTCGTCAAATCGATCGGAACGTCTAGAAGAGAGCTGAATCTGCCTGAATATATGCAGTTGGCTCATCATCTTTATGAGTTGTGCCCTCGCCTTGGCGACTATTTGGCAGGCGGAATTTTCAACAAAAAATAATTCATAGGGGGATTATTATGAAAAAACAAGGAAGATTGATCCTGGTTATCGTCTTATTGCTGATTGTTGTCATTTTCTCCTGGCTCAACGTCAGGAACGTGACCGTCAGTTTCGGTTTTACTAAAGTGACGATGCCGTTAGTGATTTTGCTCGTGCTTGCGATTTTGATTGGTGCGATAATTGCAGCTTCTTTGTCCGTTTCAACGATCATGTCTCAAAAAAAGAAAATCAATGAGCTTGAAAAAAGCCTTAAAGCCAATCAGACGATGAGACGCACCGATGCTTCAACAACAAGTACAAAATAGATAATTGAGGGATTAGTTTGATTGATTCAAGATACGAATGGAAAAAGAGACCGCAAACTGATCAGGATCAAACGAAAAAATTAGCCGAGGCACTAAATTTGTCAGAGCTGGTGGCCGAAATCTTGATTAATCGCGGTTATGATACAAAAGAAAAAGCAGAGAATTTTTTAAAACCAGGGCCGGAAAATCTGTACGATCCTTATTTGATGCATGATATGAAAAAAGGAATCGACAGAATCAGGACCGCAATTGTTGAGGGACAAAAAATTACGGTTTATGGCGATTATGATGCTGACGGATTGACGAGCACGTCAATCATGTATGAAGCATTAACGCAGCTGGGGGCGGAATGCGACTATTATATTCCGAATCGCTTTGATGACGGCTATGGCCCAAACAAAGACGTTTACAAACGTTTGATTGACAACGGAACTCAATTAATCGTGACCGTCGATAACGGGGTTGCAGGTCATGAGGCAATTGAATTTGCCAAAGAACAAGGCGTTGACGTCGTAATTACCGATCATCACGAATTGCCGCAAGAGCTGCCGGATGCGTATGCGATTATTCATCCGAAAATTCCGAATGATGACGGGGACTATCCTTTTGGAGGACTGTCCGGTGCCGGAGTAGCATTCAAGGCGGCAACGGCATTGCTTGAAGAGATTCCGCAAGAAGCTTTGGATCTTTGTGCGATAGGAACCGTTGCTGATTTGGTTCCGTTGGTTGATGAAAATCGCGTTCTTGTCAAGTACGGGTTGGAGGCTTTGCGTTCAACGGAACGGATAGGACTGCTTGCTTTATATGAAGAATGCGGATTAAAGCAAGATGAAGTCGATGAAGAAACGATTGGGTTCGGTATTGCGCCAAATCTTAACGCCTTGGGGAGAATTTCTGATGCGACAGTTGGGGTAGAGCTGTTGACGACAATGGATGAACAAAGGGCTTCAGAAATTGCAAAAAACGTGCTTCAGCAAAATATTGAACGTCAAAATCTTGTCAAAGACATCACTGCCCAGGCACAAGATCTTTTGAACGAAGAATCAAAAAATCATCTTGTGAATCTTGTTTGGGGTGAAAAATGGCATGAAGGCGTTCTGGGCATTGTTGCCAGTCGTTTGGTCGAATCAACCGGGAAACCGACGATCGTCTTGGGCGTTAATCGCGATTCCGGTCTTGCCAAGGGGTCAGGTCGTTCCGTTGAAGCGTTCAACCTTTTTGATGCATTGGATGGACACCGCGATCTTTTGGAAAAATTCGGTGGTCATCACATGGCATGCGGGCTGACCGTTTCAGCGGATGAACTTCCGAAGCTTCAAGAAATTCTTGACCAGGAAGCCAAAAATCAAAATTTGGAATCTGCAGCAAAACAAGCGAAAATTTTGGACGGTGACATTGATTTAAGCGAGATTAATCCTGAAATGATTCAGGAACTCAGCGTAATTGGTCCGTTCGGGACGAACAATCCCAAACCTGTTTTTTCATATCGGGGATATGTCGTCGAAGATGCAAAGCCGATGGGAAACGGAAATCACTTGAGATTAAATCTCTTAAATGATGAGCGGACAGTGAAAGTAGCGGCCGTTTGTTTTGGGGTCGGCAGCAAGATTGCCGAACTTTTAGCAAATCCTGAAGCGATTAAGTTTATCGGATCGTTGTCGATCAACGTTTGGCAAAATCAGCGCTATCCGCAAATCATGATTGAAGATTTAAAGAAAACTGGTATCTCGGTTGAGCTTTTAAGAACCAATAGGCTGAAACAATCAATGTTTGCTGATAATATGACTTATGTTTTTTTCACAAAAGAATTATATGGAAAAGCCAAGCCTTATCTTTCAAAGGGGGCAAAAAGCGTGCTTGTCTGCAGAAATATGGATGCCGTTTCGGCAGACAAGGTTGCTTTTGTCGATTGTCCGATCAATTACGCACAGCTGATGCATGGAATAAAGCATATCAAAGCCAAGAGCGTGCGCGCTATTTTTTACCAAAATGACAATGTGTATATAGACGGAATTCCTTCACGCGAGGTTTTTGCCCAAGTGTATCGTAAGATCCGTAATTTGGATAATTATCCGATTACTAAAAACCTTGACAGGATCAGCGCGTATTTTAAAATAAAGAAATCGGATTTGATTTTCATATTAAAGGTGTTTTTTGACGCTGGATTTGTTAAAATAGAAAATGGGTCTTTAAGTGGGATGAAGCAAATTAAGCACCATAATCTTGAAGACACCAAAACTTACCAGGCGCGTAAAAAGCGCATGGAAGTGGAACGGCTGCTTATAGCTGGTTCAGAAGCCGACGTGAAAGCCTGGCTTCTTCAAAACATGCAGTAATTGCAGCTGTTGGTGAAAGGAAGATTTACAAAATGGCATTAGATTTAAACAACTACATCGCAAGCATCCCGGATTATCCTGAAAAAGGAATTGTTTTCCGAGATGTTACTCCATTAATGGCTGACGGTGAAGCATATCGTCAAGCAACGGACAGAATCGTTCAGTTTGCAAAGGACAAGGGCGTTGAAATGGTCGTGTGTCCCGAAGCCAGAGGCTTTATCATCGGATGTCCCGTTGCATATGAACTCGGTGTTGGTTTTGCGCCTGCAAGAAAAGCCGGAAAGCTCCCAAGAGAAACGGTTGAGGCTAAGTATACGCTTGAATATGGTACTTCAGCGCTTTATATGCATAAGGATGCAATCAAACCGGGGCAAAAAGTCTTGGTCATAGATGACTTGCTTGCAACCGGCGGCACGATCGGTGCGACGATTGATCTTGTCAATCAGCTTGGCGGTGAAGTTGTTGGGTGTGCCTTTATTATTGAGCTCAAAGCCTTGAACGGTCGCGAAAAGCTTAAAGGCTATGATACTTTGGCGTTGTTGGAATATTAGCAATTAAAACGACATTGGCGAGGCGGAAGGACTTTTGGTCATTCCGCCTTTTTTGAAAGGGTGAACCGTCACAATGAAGAAACAAACTTTTGCGGTTATCGGATTGGGACGTTTTGGAGGAAGCGTCTGCAAAACTTTGGCCGATGCGGGACAAGAAGTTTTGGCAATTGACAAATACGAATCTCGTGTCAATGATTATAAAGATATTGCGACTCAAGCCGTTGTAGCTGATGCACAGGATGAAGACGTGCTTCGTTCGCTTGGAATCAGAAACGTTGACCACGTAATCGTTGCAATCGGTGAAGATATTCAGGCAAGCATTTTAGTAACTTTGATGGTCAAAGAACAGGGCGTTAAATATGTCACGGCCAAAGCTCAAAATGAGTATCATGCAAAAGTGCTGGAGAAATTAGGCGTTGATCGGGTAGTTCATCCTGAACGCGACATGGGGGTTCGTATCGGTCGGAGTTTGACATCAAAAAACATGGTTGACTATCTTGATCTGGACGCCAATTTCAAATTGGCGGAGATATTGATTACAAATCCAGAGTTTGTCGGCAAATCATTGGCTGAAATGGATTTTCGCGATCGCTACGGGCTGAATGTCATTGCTTTGGCACATAGCAGACAAGAGATGGTGCTTCCGTCTGCCGGAGACGTTTTGACTGAAAATGACAGCATTTTGGTTGCCGGACCGACAAGAGCGATTGATAAATTTGAAGAATTGATGCAGAAAGGAAAATAGCTGAAAAGCGATTTCTGCTGCTGCATTTTATGGACGATGTTCTGAAGAAGCATTTTTATGATAAATTAAAAAGACAGTGCCGCACGTCAGGCGTGACACTGTCTTTTTGCTGTCTTATTTGCGCTTTCTCTGTTTTCCGGCATTACGATTGGCTTTTGCATGTTTTTTTGCAACGTCTGCTTTTGACGGAGCAGGTTTTTTCGGCAAGACGACCTTCTTAGGCGGAGTCTTTTTGAGTTCTTCAGCGATCTGCTGTTTGATTTTTGGCCGCATTGCATTGATAATCAATGTTTGTATGCAGGCGAACACGCCGCCGACGAAAAAGTATAGTCCAAGTCCGGCAGGTGAAACAAAAGTCATTACCGTAATCATTACAGGACTCATGAACATCATCATTTGCATTTGTTTGCGCTGTTCTTTAGGCATGCTGAGCATGGAGATCCATCCTTGCAAAGCATAGGCCGCAAATGAAAGTATCGTTAAGATAATGCTGCTGTGCCCTAGGTTTATGCCGTAGAAATATGATTTGGAAAGTTCAGGCGAATACTGGATGGCAGCATACAGAGCGGCAAAAATCGGCATCTGAATCAAGAGAGGCAGGCATCCGATTCCGCCGGTCATTGAAATGCCGTTATCACGGTAAAGCGACATGAGTTCCTGACTGATTGCCATTTTTTCAGCGTCTGTTTGTGCTGCTTGTTGGCGCTTGGCGATATCATCCATCAATGGTTTGAGATGACTGATTTTTTCTTGCTGAATCGTTGCGTTTCTTGATTGTTTCAGCATGACGGGCATTAAAATCAAACGGACGACGAACGTCAGCAAGATAATTGCCCACCCAAGGCTTCCACCCATGAGGTTTGAAAGCCAAACCAGGAAATGCTGCGTCGGAACAGCCATGTGGTCATATACAAATCCGTATGGTTTTCCTGAACTCGTACGTTGAACACAACCGGACAAGACAACAGAAGCTGCAGTCAAAGTCGTGGCAATGGCCAACAATTTCTTCTTTTTCAAAGTATCATTATCCTTTCATAATTACAGGTATCCTTATAAATATATCTTAAAAAATGAATATTTTCAAGTTCAGCGATACATGACGCTGAAACGAGAGTATTCCTTTGGTTTCATTTCTGAAACATCCATCTCATCAACACGTCCTGCCGGAGAAGGAGAAGATTCTACCCCGGCAATAAATTGTTCCAAAGAAGCTTCGTCAGTGCTTTGCGCTTCGATATAGACCGATCCGTCAGGCATGTTGACGACTTTTCCTTTGATTTTCAATTCATCTGCCAACATCTTAGTGGTGTATCTGAAACCAACGCCTTGAACGAGGCCTTTGACAATAATTTTTACAGCTTTCAAAAAATCACCTCAAGCTAAATATCTTCAATCAAATTTTAACATTAAAGAATGCTGCAATTCAAAAGAAAACAACAGGGTAGTTGACCTTTAGGACATGTGATACAATTCTAGAAGAGAAAATGAAACGAGGTAAATGGTTCTAATGAAGATCGGAATAGACAAAATCGGCTTTTATACGTCAAACATGTATGTTGACATGACAGAATTGGCAAATGCAAGAAACGAAGATCCAAATAAGTACCTGATCGGAATCGGTCAGGAAAAAATGGCGGTCATCCCTCCGACGCAAGACTCGGTTACTCTGGGCGCAAACGCTGCATTTAAAATCCTGACGGAAGAAGACAAAAAAGCAATTGATCTGGTTATTTTTGCAACTGAATCAGGCATCGACAATTCAAAATCAGGCGCAGTGTATGTCAGTCGCTTGCTTGGCCTTTCGCCTTATCTTAGGGCCGTAGAGTTAAAACAGGCATGCTATGGAGCAACTGCAGCTTTGCAGCTTGCAAAAGGCCACGTGGCGCTCAATCCGGATAAAAAAGCACTTGTGATCGGTTCTGACATCGCGCGCTATGGTCTGCACACGAAAGGCGAACCTACGCAAGGAGGCGGTGCGTGCGCAATGATTGTAGGACAAAATCCGCGCATTTTGGAGCTTGAAGAAACGAGTGCGTGCTACATGGAAGACGTGATGGATTTCTGGCGTCCGTTCAATCATACCGAGGCGCTCGTCAATGGCAAATTTTCTGCAAATATCTATGTTGATTTCTTCAAAAAAGTTTTTTCGATATACCGGGAAAGAACTGGTGCCAAGCTTGAAGATTTTGCCGCTTTGCTGTTTCATTTGCCGTACACTAAGCAAGGACTTAAGGGATTGCGTGCTGCCATTGAAGGTGCGGATCCCAAAATCAGCTCGGAGCTTTCGCGTCAATTCGAGTTTTCAAGAAAGTACGGGAGACTTGTCGGCAATTTGTATACGGGTTCGCTTTATTTGAGCCTTCTTTCCTTGTTAAACAATTCAGACAGTCTCAGAGCAAATCAGCGTTTGGGAATGTTCAGCTACGGATCGGGAGCGCAAGGCGAATTTTTCACTGGAAGACTTGTTCCCGGATTTGAAAAAATGCTTGATAAAACAGGCTATGAAGAGATGCTCGAAAAAAGGGAAAAAATTTCCGTTTCAGAATATGAAAAAGTTTTTTCTTCGCTTGAAATGCGTGCAGAAAATCTTGAATTAAACATTGAAGATGATCCGGCGGTATTTGTTTTCGCAGGAATTGAAGAATATTCAAGAAAATATTTGAAAAAATAAAATAAATTCCCCTTTATTTGCGTCTTTATCAGTATAGGAACTTATAAAGGGGGATTTTTAAATGACTGTTTTAAAAGAGGAGTTTTCAAATAAATTAGGACGTTTGTTCAGCCTCAGCCTGCGAATCAAGCAAGAATACGAGTATTTAACGGAAAACATGGACTGCACGCATGCAAGAGACATCCTTGAGCGCAAATACTTTAATCGTGCCAACGGCAAACATGATGAAAGTTTTTATCTGACGGTGACGGCATCGCTTGACTTTTTGGTTGAGAATCGTTTCCCGGAAGGCGGATTGGCAAGCGCTGTACCGATGACTGAAACTGATATAGTTTTTGTCAACGAGGAAAACATGGTGTCTCCTGTCAAATTCACTCAAAAATCTCATTCCGTCTATCCTATCGAACCTTTGATCTTAAGACTTTCAAAACGCAATCTCTTTGAAACCAATGATGGTTTTCATTATCCTTACTTCAATCATTTGAGCAAAAAACAGATTCGTAATTTTAAACAAAGGTTTGGAAAAAATGCCATGGAATATTATCATGCCATGCTGATCGAAAAATTGTTAAAATACAGGCGGGTTTTCGTTTGCGTCATCGTCGAAGAAGATGCGACCGATCGATATCTTGGAGAGCAGTCTGCATTCGGCGCAATGGTCGCATTGACATGTCAACGTGAAAAAATTCCGTGCAAGCTGTTTTTTTGTGTCGGCGACGGAGTTGTTGACTCGATTATTCCGGAAATTGATGATTCGGGGGAAATGTCCGCATGATTCTTAAATTTTCATCCTTAATCTAAAAATATCGTTAAATTAAATGCCAGAATTTTGTTTTTTGAGCTATTAACGATAAAATAGTATTATGAATACTGTATTTATGAAGCGAGGGGAAAAAGATGGATAACTCAAACCAATTTGTTTTGGCTGATCATAAACAGGCAACGATCGATTTGACAAATGAAATCAAAAATAAACTGGACTACTTGCAGTCGTTAGGAAGGGCGGTCCAGGCACAGGACGATCGCCTGGTTTATCAGCTGATCGACAGTGAAAAATATTCAACTGAAATTTTGAAAGCACGACATTCATCGTATGACAAATCGAACGAACGTCTTGTTGAAGATGCATACGGTCTTGTCAGTGAATATCTCAGCAGTAACCTGATTGGGTTTTTGCGTGAACGATATCCGTTCTTTTATTTTGAGGAAACGGAAACGGGAAAGTTTCAATTTTACTTCGGAAACTGGTGGGGACGTCGTTTGTTCGGAACGCTCGATGTTTTGAACGTTAAATTTAATTTTGATGAAAATGAATATCAAAAACTTGCTCGTTCTTTTGAATTTGAAGCAGAAAACAAACGATTGAACACCGACACGATCGAACGACTTTCTCAAGAAAACGATGAATTGCAAGAGCTGCTTGATTCTCAGAGCAACCGTGAAGCGGAAAAGGAACGAATGCGAAAGAAGCTGAAACAGCTTAACCAGGAAAAGGTGATGCCATGGGATGCCGGCAAACAAAGGGAAATGAAACAAAGACTGACTGATGAACTCAGTCGAATTGCAGAAATTGACGAAAAAGCGGCCAATGGTTATCAGCGGATCCATGAAAATGAAAAGCGGGTTTTGGAACTTTCAAAAGAAGACACTTTGCTTGGTTATGAAAAACAAAGCATCATTGCCAAATTCGGAAGTTTTGAGAACTTTAAAGAAAAGAATGCCGCTTTGTATCGTGATTACATTACTGATTTGATTGCGACGGGAAATCGGAGGAATTAATGATGAGTGAATATGAAAATCCTACAATAACGTTTTATCCGCATGAGTCTGAATTTGACGTAACTCCTGAAGAACAAAAGCCTGCGCTTTCGACAAATGAGCGTTTGATGAATTATAACGGCAGATTAAAAGAAAGTCTGAACAGCGGAATCCGTTTTACCGAGGTCTTTGATACGCTGATTAATACGACCGATCTGAATGAATTGTTTCAATCGATCAAAACGCTTGCTTCATATCAGCTTGATGATGATTATCTGGTTTATCCGATTCAGTACAGTCGTGCCGACTTTTACTTGATTTTCATCAATCGTTTGCTCAGTTTGAACGATAAGGAAACGGTTATTTTGATGTCGAGCGAAAAAGACAGGGCCTTGTATCATGAATTTCCGGGAATCAATGCTTGCGGCAGATTTAAATTCAAAGTTGATTCTGCAGATGAGCAGCGAGCATTCTACATTGACGAACGGACGGGCCTGAGCTTGTTTTATATCGATTTTTCAGACAATGTTCTGTATTTCAACAGTCGCGATATTGTGGAGCTGCTTATTGCAAATGATGCAGAAAACAACAAGGAAGATTTGATTCGTTTTGAAAAGTATCTCGTTTCGATCGGAGAATGCGTTGAACAAGCTTACGGATACGAAGTTGATTTCAATCTGCTCAATGCAAGAAGGAATGCCGTTTATCCGATTGTTTCCGAAACGGAGCCCGAAGTTGCATTGGATCGCCTGTTTATCATGGGTTCAGAAGCAGGATGCATGCTTAAATCCGGCATGAACGGCGAAGCAATCATGAATTTGTCAGACAGCGTCGTCTTGACTTTGTTTGATGAAAATCTTGCCGGCGGAAATTCTCCGAAATGGGTCATTACCGTCAAAGATGATGAAGACAAGATTTCTTTCTTTGATTTGCTGGTCAGATATGATTTCTTTAAAGACTGGTATCTTGAAAATCTCCAAAGCGTTGAAATCAGACGCGCAAGATGTTTTTGGAAAAAAGACGATGGTGAAGCATGATGGATTTTGCAAAAATGGCTAAAGATGCGCTTCACGTTTACCCAAGAAGGGTTTTGCCCGTATCAAGATACAGCGACCAGGAAAGAATAAACGGGTTATATGCGGATTTGACCTGCAGTTGGTGTGATTTGATCGAAGCGTCAGGAAAAGCCGATGATAAAGAAACCGTTTATGATGCGTTTTCTTCCGTTATGCTAGGTTTTTTCATGATTTCAAACGAACAGAAGACGACATATAAGCTGTTGATGACAAAAGAGGAACTGGACAGCATGAAAGGCAAATGGAAGAGCGCATCTTTTAATGCGGTTTGTCTGATTATGCAGCAGCAGCTTTTAAAAAGCCATTTTGAGCATAAAATTGATGCTTTTGTTCGTGCTTGGCATATTGCTTTGAAATTCGGGTTGACCGATCTGGGTTTGGATGAAGCAGTGATTGTCAAACACTATGACAATTTAATCAGGTAAGATGAGCCTTGCTGATTGAAAAATCGGCAAGGCTTTTGAGGTTCGGATGTAAAAAGCGATTCAATCTTTTTGAAATAAACCAAATCTACGGCTTTCTTGCTATGATTACCGCCCTATATTATAATTAAATGTTAGAGACTATTTTAAGAAAGTAGGAAGAACTGAATGGATTTTGAACAAATGAAGGAGCGCCAAAAACACATTCGGAATTTTTCGATTGTGGCACACATCGATCACGGCAAGTCGACGTTGGCGGACCGCATCCTTGAATTGACGGATACGGTTTCAAAGCGTGAGATGAAAGATCAGCTGCTCGATTCGATGGATTTGGAACGTGAGCGCGGGATTACGATTAAATTAAATGCAGTTGAATTGCATTACAAGGCCCAAAATGGCGAAACGTATATTTTTCATTTGATCGATACGCCTGGACATGTCGATTTCTCATATGAAGTTTCAAGATCCCTTGCTGCCTGCGAAGGAGCAGTTCTTGTTGTTGATGCCGCCCAAGGAGTTGAAGCGCAGACGTTGGCCAACGTTTATCTTGCACTGGATGACGATTTGGAAATCGTGCCCGTAATCAACAAAATCGATTTGCCGTCTGCCGAACCGGAAAAAGTTCGCCAGGAAATCGAGGACGTGATCGGTCTCGATGCATCAGAAGCGGTTCTTGCTTCTGCAAAGGCGGGAATCGGAATCGAAGAGATGCTCGAACAGATCGTGTCAAAGGTTCCGGCACCGAACGGCGATTTGAAAGCGCCTTTGAAGGCCTTGATTTTCGATTCCGTCTATGATGATTATCGTGGAGTTGTTTTGAGCATTCGCGTAGTTGAAGGCACCGTCAAACCAGGTGATCGCATCAGACTAATGAACAGCGGCGCAGAGTATGAGGTTGTAGAAGTCGGGGTCAATTCCCCTAAACCTTTGAAACGCGATTATCTGATGGCAGGCGACGTTGGCTATCTTACGGCCAGCATCAAGGATATTCAGGATACGCGCGTCGGTGATACGGTGACGAATGCCGATAACCCGACCGATAAGCCTTTGTCAGGATATCGTGAAATGAATCCGATGGTTTATTCAGGCCTTTATCCGACCGACAATGCCAAGTATAATGATTTGCGAGAAGCACTGGAGAAGCTCAAACTAAATGATGCAGCGCTTGAATTCGAACCGGAAACATCTCAAGCTCTGGGATTTGGATTCAGGTGTGGTTTCTTGGGGCTGCTGCACATGGATGTCATTCAGGAGCGTTTGGAACGTGAATTTGGCATGGATCTGATTACGACGGCACCTTCCGTCACCTATGACGTTGAATTGACGGACGGAAGTCATATCAGCGTCACGAACCCTTCCGAAATGCCGGAAGCGCCTAAGATCAGACAAATCAACGAGCCTTTCGTCAAAGCTGAAGTCATGGTTCCAAACGAATACGTCGGAGCCGTAATGGAGCTTTGTCAACGTAAGCGCGGCAATTTCAAGACCATGGAATATTTGGACGATTATCGCGTCAACGTGATTTATGAAATGCCGCTTTCAGAAATTATTTTTGATTTCTTTGACAAATTAAAATCAAGCACTCGCGGCTACGCATCGCTTGATTATGAGCTTGACGGAACACGACCGAGCGATCTGGTCAAAATCGACATCTTGCTCAACGGTCACAAAGTCGACGCATTGAGTTTCATTTCGCACAGAGAGTTTGCGCCGCAGCGCGCCAGAGTAATTACCGACAAGCTTAAGACGATTATTCCGCGTCAAAACTTTGAAATTCCGATTCAGGCTGCAATCGGAGCCAAAATCATTGCCAGAACAAACATCAAAGCCTACCGCAAGGACGTTACGGCAAGGATTCATACCGGTGACCCCGACAGACGCGCCAAGCTGCTCGATAAGCAAAAGCGCGGCAAGAAACGCATGAAAGCCGTCGGTCGAGTGGTTGTTCCGCAAGAAGCCTTCATGGCGGTTCTCAAAACTGATGAAGAGGTCAAGTAAAGGGGGATAAAATTGGACGCACGTCAATTATCAAAACGCTTGGAAGAAGTCGCCTCTTTTGTGCCTGACGGGGCGCGTTTGGCCGACATCGGCTCAGATCATGCTTATCTGCCGGCCAATCTTGCCTTGAACGGAAAAATCGCATTTGCAGTTGCGGGCGAAGTCGTCAAGGGACCTTTTGAAAATGCACAGCATGAAATCAAAAAAGAAGGTCTTGAGGCAAAAGTCAAGGCACGTCTGGCAAACGGACTGGCAGCAATTGAAGCAAACGATCAGATAGATACCGTTACAATCTGCGGAATGGGCGGACCGCTCATCTGCGAGATTCTTGAAAGCGGCAAGGAAAAGCTTGCAAATCATCCATTGCTGATTTTGCAGCCGAATGTCGGCGAAGAAAACGTCAGAGTTTTTTTGCAAAAAAACGGATATTGGATTGAAGACGAACGAATTCTTGAAGAAGACGGGCATACGTATGAAATCATCGTTGGCAGATATCATGGCGAAAAACAGTCGTTGACGAAAGAAGAGCTCATGTTTGGGCCGTTTTTGATGAGGAATCAAAGCCCTGTATTTGTCAGAAAATGGCAAAAAGAGATTGAAAAGATCAACAAGGTTTTGAGTCAGCTGCAAAAAGCAAATCAGGTTCCTGTTGAAAAGAAGCGGGAACTTGAAACGGAAATCAAACGAATCGAAGGTGTCATCAATGGTTAAAGTCAAAGAAATCGTCAACCGCTTTTACCGCTTTGCGCCGCGTTTTATTGCCGAGCCGAACGATCCTGTCGGATTGCAGCTCGGAGACATGGAACATGAAGTCAAAAAGATGATGCTGACGCTTGACGTCAGACCGGATGTCGTCAAAGAAGCAATAGAAAATGACGTCGACTTCATTTTTGCACACCATCCGGCAATGTTTGTGCCCGTTCATCAAATCGACTTGAGCAATCCGCAGCAGAAGATGTATGCTGATATCTTAAAACATGGGATTACCGTTTTTGGAGCGCATACGCTGCTTGACAATGCCAATGGCGGGACAAGTGACTGGCTTGCCGAAGATTTAGGTCTGAAGGATTGCGAAATTTTGCTTTCGGAAAAGCAAGAGACTTGGTATAAGCTGGCTGTTTTCGTACCTGAAAACGATGCTGAAAAACTGAGGAACGCTTTAGGCGCAGCTGGTGCCGGCAAGATGGGCAACTATTCTCATTGCTCGTATTCGCTCAAGGGAACGGGACGTTTTTTGCCTGAGGATGCCGCAAATCCTTATATCGGCACTCCCGGCAAAGCAGAAGAGGTTGCAGAACAAAAAGTTGAAGTCGTTTTTCCGGCTCATCTGAAAGAAAAAGTCTTGGATGCGATGCGAAAAAATCATCCGTATGAAGAAATCGCTTTTGACCTTTACCGTGTTGAAGGATTAGGCGAGAAGTACGGAATGGGGCGAATCGGCAATTTGAGACATCCGATGACCGTCAAGGAATACGCTGAATTTGCCAAAAAAGCACTAAACGTCGAAGGCGTGCGTCTGATTGCCAAAGATCAAAACAAGCTGGTCAAGAAGGTCGCCGTTTTAGGCGGATCAGGTTCCAAATTTTATGGCGATGCGCTGAAAAAAGGTGCTGACGTCTATGTTACGGGCGACGTGACGTATCATACGGCGCACGATATCTACGAATCGGGGCTGGCCGTGATCGATCCGGGACATTATTTCGAATCCGTTTGCAAATATCGTTTGACGGACATTTTCAAAAATTGGACAAAAGAGGAAAATTGGCCGATTGAAGTCATGACGTCAAGAATTAATACGAATCCGTTTAAATTGATTTAAAAAAATTTATGCATAGAAAGGGTTTTTAAAATGACAAAATATGAAACGCTTGTACCACGCTTTATCAAATACGTAAAAAAGGAAACTCGTTCCGATGAAAATTCGACAACGGTGCCTTCAACGGCAACGCAGGTCGAATTTGCCAAGGAAATTGCCGAAGAGCTCAAGAATTTGGGCATGTCAAATGTTCGAATCTCGCCTGAAAGCGGCTATGTTTTTGCAACGCTTGAAAGCAATCTGGACAAGGATGTCAAAAAAGTCGGCTTTATCGCGCACATGGATACGGCCGATTTCAACGCGACAAACGTCAATCCGCAGATCGTTGAAAATTATGACGGCAAAAGCGACATCAAGCTTGATCATGACGGCAAATACGTTTTGACGACTTCCGAATTTCCGAATCTTAAAAATTACAAGGGACACAATCTGATTACGACGGACGGCACGACGCTTTTAGGTGCCGACGACAAAGCCGGCGTGGCCGAAATCGTAACGGCAATCGAATACCTGACGAATCATCCTGAAATCAAGCACGGCGAAATCGAAGTCGGAATCGGACCTGATGAAGAAATCGGGACCGGCGCCGACCGCTTTGACGTCAAGGATTTTGGAGCGGATATCGCATATACGGTTGACGGCGGACCTTTGGGAGAATTGGAATATGAAACGTTTAACGCTGCTGCAGCCAAGATGACGTTCATCGGCAAGGACGTTCACCCCGCAACGGCCAAGGGCGTGATGGTCAATGCCATTCAGCTTGCGATGGATTTTCATGCAGCGCTTCCCAAAGACGAGGTTCCTGAAAAAACGGAAGGAAGAGAGGGCTTCTATCACGTTTTGTCGATTGACGGAACCGTTGACGAAGCACACAGCCAGTATATCGTGCGCGACCATGATCGTGAAAAATTTGAAGAAAGAAAGCAAGTGATGAAAGATATCGTCGAGAAGATGAATGCAGATCTTGGCGAAGAACGCGTCGTCATGAACATGTTTGACCAGTATTACAACATGCGCGAAGTAATCGAAAAGGATATGACGGTCGTTGATCTTGCCAAAAAAGCCATGGAAAATCTTGACATCGCACCGGTCATCTATCCTGTTCGAGGAGGCACCGACGGATCAAAGATTTCATTTATGGGTCTGCCGACGCCGAACCTTTTTGCCGGTGGCGAAAACATGCATGCGCGTTACGAATACGTTTCAGAACAGGTTATGGAAAAAGCTGCGGACGTCTTGCTTGAAATCGTGAAGCTGGTTGCGGAAGATTAATCGTCTGTAAAATTCAGTGTCGCAATTCGAGGTGGAAAATGAACGAATGGAAGAACAGGTTCTCTTCGCTGACGATTCAGATGGCTGGCAGTATTTTGCGTACCATGAAAGAGATTCCGCTTGTCAGCGTTGACGACAGAAACATATTTTTTACGGCGGTCTTCAGTCAAAATATCAAGACAACCGTCACGCTGACGGAAGAAAGAAACGACATCGAACAATCGACCTGCCAGTGCGGTCGCAGGAATTGCATTCACTTGGCGATGCTGATGACTATTCTTGAGCATAAGAAATTGCTTGGAGAGGACAATTCTTCTGAAAGCAGGAATTTCGATAAAAGCACGTTTAAATGGCTGAGAGATTGGGATGAAGAAACTTATTACTATAATCTTCCCAAGCTCTTTTCCGACCTTCCGTTCAGCGAATATGACTGGAACCAAGCCCTTAAAAAGCGTGATGAAAACGCTGCTTGGTGTCATTTTGAAATCAAAAACGGCTGTTTTTGCATGACCATGGACAGAGGTTGGGGAATCGTTGAAATTCGTTTCAACCGAGAAAAAATCGTCAGTTACGATTGTTATAGCAATCCTGGCGATTGGTGCAAACATTTGACTGAGTGCTGCGTAATGGTTGCAAAGGATGTTTTGGAAAACAACGTCAATCCCGAAGAAGAAACGTTCGGCAAAGATTTCGTCTGCATGGATCTTGGAGGAGAAAAAAAGACGCCGACGCTGAAATTGTATCCGGAAATCTCCAAAAAATATACCAGAGATTATGATGAACTGTCATTCAGGGTCGGAAGAATCGATGAGAAAAAAAGTTTTGTCGTTAAGGACATCAAAGATTTTTATGAAAAGCTTGTCGCTGAGGATGAGTATCAGATTACGCCCAACAAATCGATTTTTTTTGATGAAGAAAGCTTGAACGAGCAGGATGAAGAACTGATCAGGTTCGCATACAATGAAAAAATCGAAGATGATTACGTGCGCGGCTATTCCAGGATCGAATCAAAGGCGCTTGCGATGTCGTCTTCAAGATATGATGGCTTGTTCGACAGGGCAAAAACGGTAAAAATCGATAAAAACGTCTATTCTAAAAAAGATGGCGAATTTGATTTTTTGTTCGAATGCAAAAGAGATGACAAAAGAAACGGCTATCACTTTCTTTACTCATTTCCGTCGAGGATGGTTGAAGGGTCAGAGCGAATCTATTATTTTGATCGCAACGATTTTTCCATGTGCGAAAGCAGCGTTACCGATACAAAGAGAAGACTTATCAGAAAACTTGAAAAATATTGCGCATATCCCGGAGAAAGACAGGACATCTTTATCAGTGATGCAAACAAGCATGAATTGAGCGATCTGATCGAAAAAATCGAAAAATTGGGAATGAAAGTCGAAGGAAAGCCTGAACTTTCAGAAGATGAGGCAAAGAAACCAGAAGTTTCCTATTATTTCGATGCTGATAAGGAAAATTTCTTCTGCAAGGTCGAATGCACGTACGGTGGTGAGCACTATCCGATCGAGCTGAACGATTTCGGAATAATCAAAGGTCAGAAAAATCGAAAGCGCAACGAATATTTTGAAAAAAAGGCAATCGAACATTTGCGCGGCAAGTTTGTTTTTGATGAAGAAGCTTTCGTCACGGAACGCGACACGGAAAATACTGAGATGATTTTTGAAAGATTGCTTCCAGAACTGAAGAAAACAGGCAGTGTCATGGGAACGAGGGCCTTTCAAAATGCCCACATTTACCGCCATCCTAAATTTAGCGTCGGTTTGTCGTTTAACAACGATTTGCTGAACATTGAAGTAACCAGCTCTGATTTTTCGCCGGAAGAACTGGCCGAAATTTTAGGCAGCTATACGCCTCAAAAGAAATTCTATGTGCTTAAAACGGGGAAAAGGCTCAAATTTGACGATGAAGACAAAACGTTTGAAGAATTATTTAAAACGATGAACATGATCGGTGCAACGCCCGAAGAATTTGTTAAAGGCAAGCTTGATCTGCCGCTTTATCGTGCCTTTTATTTGGAATCAGTGCTTCAGCAAAAAGAAAGATTGGCCGTTTCTTCCGATGAGCGAATCAAAAACTTTGTAGAGAGTTTTGAAAGCTTTACGGAAGAACAACTGCCTCTTCCCTCGGGATTGAACGCCAAACTGCGTCCTTATCAAGAAGAGGGCTATCGGTGGCTGGCTTCGCTTGAGAACGGAAATTTCGGCGGAATCCTGGCCGATGAAATGGGGCTTGGCAAGACTTTGCAGACAATCACTCTTTTGTTGGCCGCCAAAGACGACAAAATCAGTCAGGTCAGTTCCGGTCAGGCTTTAATCGTGACACCGGCTGCCTTACTCTACAACTGGCAAAACGAGTTTGAAAACTTTGCGCCGCCGCTCAAGACATTGGTGATCAATGGCACTAAAAAACAGCGTCACGATCTGCTTGCAGACGTTGCCGACTATGATATCGTTTTGACCACTTATGATCAGCTCAAGCGCGACTTTGAAGATTATCTCGAGCTTGAATTTGAATACGAAATCATTGATGAAGCTCAAAACATCAAAAACAGCACGACGCAGGCTTCGAAAGCAGTCAAAGCAATTGATGCCAAAACGCGCTTTGCTTTGACGGGAACGCCGATCGAAAATCGTTTGAGCGAGCTTTGGAGCATTTTTGATTACGTCATGCCGGGATATTTGTTCAGCTACAATGAATTCAGAGAACAGTTTGAACGTCCGATCATGATCGATGAAGAAAAAGGCATGCAGAAGGCTTTGATCAAGATGATTGTGCCGTTTGTGCTGCGCCGAAAAAAAAGCCAGGTTCTAAAAGACTTGCCAGAGAAGATTGAACGGCCATATTATGCTGAAATGTCTAAAAAACAGGCCGGCTTGTATCAGGCAATGGTTAATGAATTGAGAACGGAGCTCAGTCAAAAAAGTGCTGATGAATTCAAGCAGTCAAAGATTGAGATTTTGGCGAAACTGACCAAAATTCGACAGATTTGTTGCGACCCAAGTCTAGTCTATTCTGATTATGATGGAGAATCGGGCAAAACGGACACTTGCATGGAGCTGATCGAATCGGCTCTTTCCGGGGGACACAGAATTATTGTTTTCTCGCAATTTGTTTCGATGCTTTCGATTCTTGAAAAGAAACTCAAACAAAGAAAGATTGAGTTCTATAAGATTGTCGGTGAAACACCTAAGGAAGAGCGATTCAAGATGGTCGAGGAGTTTAACCAAAACGACGTGCCGATTTTTTTGATTTCGCTGAAAGCAGGAGGGACGGGATTAAATCTTGTCGGGGCCGACGTCATCATTCACTATGACCCATGGTGGAATGAGGCGGCGCAAAATCAGGCTACGGACAGGGCGCATCGAATTGGTCAGACAAAAAACGTCTTGGTTTATAAGCTGATCGTCAAAGATACGATTGAAGAAAAAATTCTTAAAATGCAAGAGCAAAAATCAAAGCTTGCAGATGACATCTTGTCCGGCAAGGGCATGCAGAGCGGGATTATTGATAAAGATGATCTGATGAATCTGTTGTGAAACTAAAAAAAGGCTTTGAAAAAACTCTGTCTCAAATTGAAAAACCGGATGATTTGCAATTAATTGCAAATCTTATCCGGTTTTTTTGCGTATGTATGACGATCGCCTTCCGTGATGAAAATCGTCGAAAACAGTGTGGCGGTACATTTGACTGAGAGCTTGCCGCTGACTTATCAGACGCTGCATTTGGCAAAATCACTGCCGGTTACGGACACATTGAGTAAAATGCAGGATTTGGCCGTAAAATTTGAATGAGATTTTGAATAAACTGGTTGATCAGCACCGTTTTAAAAAAGATAGCGCGTGGAGACTTTTTTCCCAGCCTCTTTTGGTTACAAGCAAACGGTAATGCCCTAAGCAATTTTATTGACAAAAAGTAAGTGCCAAATTATGATATAGATAACAAATTTCGATGGAAGGAAAGAATACGATGATAAAACGTTCAACATGCAGAAATTGTTATTCAAATAAAGGCGGAATCATTTGTCAGATAAAGGTCTGTTGCAGAAATCATCTTGCAGAAGAAACTTTTCAGTGACCCGTGTTTTCGTTTTGCATTGCGGAAAGCACGGGTCTTTTTTTAATCAGATAAGGGGTTTTTACTATGAACGATAAGAGAAAAAAACTATTTGCGGCATCAATAATGCTATTGATCGGGGCGGGACTTGCCGGATGTGCAAAATCAAGCGATGATGCGAGTCAAAAGCAGGTTTTGAAACTTTCTGCAAGCGCTCCGCTTGATACGATCGATATTTCAAAAGCAACCGGATACGGACAAACAGGCAATATCTTTGAAAGTTTTTACCGTTTGGGAAAGGACGGGAAAGCAACACCGGGATTGGCAAAATCCGGCAAAGTTTCAAAGGACGGACTGACGTGGACTTTTAAACTCAGGAATGCCAAATGGAGCAACGGTGACAAGATTACGGCTGACGATTTCGTCTATTCTTGGAGGAGGTCGATCAATCCGAAAACCGAATCCCCGTACGCATATTTGTTTTCTGGCGTCAAAAATGCTGATGAAATTGCGGCCGGAAAGTTGAGCACCGACAAGCTCGGCATCAAAGCGCTTGACAAAAATATCGTTCAGGTTGAGCTTGACAAGCCGATTGCCTATTTCAAAGTTCTGCTCGCTTATCCGCTTTTTGGACCGCAAAATCAAAAGTTCATTGAAAAATACGGCAAAAAATATGCAACGCGTTCAAAATATATGGTATATTCTGGTCCCTTCAAAATGACGGACTGGAACGGAACTTCCGACAAGTGGAATTTTGTCAAAAACGATCAATATTGGGATAAGGGTTCGGTCAAACTCAAAAAGATAACCTACAAGGTCGTCGAAAATACGAATACGGGCTATCAGCTTTATTCGCAGGATAAGTTAGATATGACGCCGCTTTCGAACCAACAGGTCAAAAGTTTGAAGAATAATTCCGAATTTAAGCAATATCCTTATTCATACGTTTCGTATCTTTCATATAACTTCCAAGCCAAAGATCCGACGGTCAAAAAAGCGCTTAATAACAGGAACATTCGCTTGGCCTTCTCGCTTGCGCTTGATCGAAAAGTATTGATCAATAAGGTTTTTGGCGATGGTTCCAGCCTTCCGACGGGCTTTGTCGCAAGAGATCTGGCGCATGATCCCAAAAACGGGGATGATTTTGCAAAAGAGCAGGCAGTTTCCGGCACCGTAAGCCACAATGAGGAAAAAGCCAGAAAATATTTTGAAAAAGGCATGAAAGAAATCGGTGCAAGCAAGCTGACGGTGACGATTTTGGCCGCAAACGACAATGCCAATAACGGTCCATTGACTCAGTATCTGCAGTCTCAATATACGAAGGTGCTTCCGGGAATCAAAATCAATTTGGCCTCAATTCCTGGAAAAAGTGCTTTGGACAGAGCCCAAAGAGGCGATTATGATATTTACGTTTCTGGTTGGGGCGGAGACTTCAATGATCCGATTACGTTCTTGCAGATTCCTCTGACTGGTACTTCATACAATTATGGCAAGTATTCGAATCCGCAATATGATGCTTTGATTAAAAAAGCAGAGGGTGAAGATGCAAATAACGAAGACAAGCGTTGGCAGGATCTGGTGTCAGCAGCCAAAATTTTCAATGCCGATCAAGGAGTGACGCCAATTTACCAACAGACGACGGCATATATGCAAAAAAAGAGCGTCAAAGGCATCATTCACAATACGGCCGGAACCCAGTGGAATTACAAGTACGCATATATCAAATAAGTTTTTCACGAGGCTTTGAAAAAACTCTGTCTAAAATTGAAAAACCGGATGATTTGCAATCAATCGCAAATCTTATCCGGTTTTTTTTCGTATGCATGACAATTCTCCTTCTATGATGGAAATAAGCCAAAAAGTCTGTTTTTATTTCCATGTATCAAAACGGCCCCAAATAGGCCATTGTATGTAACCGAGGATTGCCATTTACGGGCAAATCTTAAAAATCGAACATTTTACCCGTAAGCCATCTTGACGTATTGATTGAGCAGGCGATGCACAGTGCTGCATTTGACAAAAAATTCAGAGCGTTGATACTTCAGCATCTTCACAATTTTTAAGGAAAGGTTAAAGTTTGACCTTTTTTGACCAATTTGAAACAAAAGTACCCCCATTTTGGATGAAACGTTGTAAAATTGATTTGTAAGAAAATTTGATCGGAGGGCTTTTTATGAGTGAAGAACCAAAATTTACTTCAGCGGTGCAGGACGCGCTTGCCGAGGCACAAAAAATTGCGGTTGCAAGACATCATCAAGCAATCGAAATTCCGCATCTATTCAAATTTTTAATTCAACCTGGCGAACTTGCATCCGATATCTACAAAAAGGCTGGTATCGACATTGTTTCGTTTGAAAAGAAAATAGACGATGAACTTGACAGAATCGCCGTCGTCGAAGGAACGAATGCATATGGTCAAAGTCTTTCGCAGAATATGTACAAATTGATGCAGGATGCGGAGATGCTTCGAACCGAATTTTCGGATGAGTACGTTGCAATCGACACGTTGCTCCTTGCTTTGATGAAACAAAGGTATAATCCGTTGAGCGAGTATTTGACCGCTCATGGTGCAGATGAGAAAAAACTGAAGAAAGTCATTGAAGAAATGCGTGGTGGTGAAAAAGTGACGTCAAAAAATCAAGAAGAACAATACAAGGCGCTTGAAAAATACGGCGTTGACCTTGTCAAACAGGTTCGTTCCGGCAAACAGGACCCGATTATCGGGCGTGATGAAGAAATTCGCGACGTGATCAGAATCTTGTCGCGCAAAACGAAGAATAATCCTGTTTTGATCGGTGAACCCGGCGTCGGCAAAACCGCCATTGTTGAAGGTCTTGCGCAAAGAATCGTGAAAAAAGACGTTCCGGACAACCTGAAAGACAAGACGATTTTTTCGCTTGACATGGGTGCTTTGATTGCAGGGGCCAAGTACCGCGGCGAATTTGAAGAACGATTGAAAGCAGTCTTAAAAGAAGTAACCAAAAGCGAAGGTCGAATCATCTTATTCATTGATGAGATTCACAACATCGTTGGTGCCGGAAAAACTGAAGGAAGCATGGATGCCGGCAACCTGCTGAAACCGATGCTTGCGCGAGGAGAACTGCATTTGATCGGAGCAACCACGCTTGACGAATACCGTGAATACATGGAAAAAGACAAGGCTTTGGAAAGACGTTTCCAAAAAGTTCTGGTTAAAGAACCGGACGTTGAAGACACGATCACGATTTTGCGCGGGTTGAAGGAACGCTATGAGATTCACCATGGCGTAAGGATTCACGACAATGCCCTCGTGGCTGCGGCTACTCTTTCAAATCGTTACGTTACCGACCGTTTTCTTCCTGACAAGGCAATTGATCTGATCGATGAGGCATGCGCCGAAATCAGAGTCGAAATGAACTCGATGCCGACTGAACTTGATCAGGTCACGCGTCAGCTGATGAGACAAGAAGTCGAAGAAGCCGCTTTGAAAAAAGAAAACGATCCGGCTTCAAAGAAACGTTTGGCTGAACTTCAAGAAGATCTCGCTGAATCGCGCGAACGGGCAAACAAGCTCAAAATGCGCTGGGAAAGCGAAAAAGAAGACATTCAAAAAGTTTCTGACAAAAAGCAGGAAATCGACAAGGCCAAGCATGATCTGGAAGAAGCAGAAAACAAGTATGATCTGGAAGAAGCAGCTCGTTTGCAGCATGCGGTCATTCCAAAACTTGAAAGCGAACTGGAAGAACTTGAAAATACGAAACGTCCTGAAGATTGGCTCGTCGAAGAGTCCGTCACGGAAAATGAAATTGCGGAAGTCGTCAGCCGCATGACGGGCATCCCGGTTGCCAAACTTGTTCAGGGAGAAAGGCAAAAGCTTTTGCACTTGGCAGATACTTTGCATGAGCGAGTCATCGGACAAGATGAAGCCGTTGATGCCGTTGCCGATGCGGTGCTTCGTTCAAGAGCAGGACTTCAGGATCCTTCCAAACCGCTCGGCTCGTTCATGTTTCTTGGACCTACGGGCGTTGGCAAAACCGAACTTGCCAAAGCGCTCGCAGAAGATTTGTTTGACTCTGAAAAACACATGGTTCGAATCGACATGTCAGAATATATGGAAAAAGCTTCCGTGTCGCGTCTGGTCGGGGCTGCTCCCGGTTATGTCGGCTATGAGGAAGGCGGACAGTTGACGGAAGCCGTTCGGCGCAATCCTTACACGATCGTTTTGTTTGATGAAATTGAAAAGGCTCATCCGGACGTCTTCAATATTTTGCTGCAAGTTCTTGATGACGGACGCTTGACTGACGGTCAAGGTCGGACGGTTGACTTCAAGAATACGATTCTTATCATGACATCAAATCTTGGGTCCGGTATTTTGCTTGACAACGTTCAAGCAGACGGAAAAGTTTCCGATGAGACCAAACAGGCCGTAATGAAACTTGCACAGACGCATTTCAAGCCTGAATTTTTAAATCGAATCGATGACATCATCATGTTTGCGCCGCTCGGAAAAGAAGCTATTCAAAAAATCGTTCAAAAATTCGTTTCGCAGCTTTCAAAGCGGCTCGAAAGTCAGGAAATCACGCTCAGGATTACCGACAAAGCATGCGACTGGCTGGCTGATAAAGGATATGATCCGGCTTATGGCGCACGTCCTTTGCAACGCTTTATCACGAACAACGTTGAAACGCCGCTTGCAAGAGAAATTATTGCAGGAAAAGTCATGCCGCATTCAGAGGTTTTAATTGATTTGGATGAAAACGGAAAATTGAGTTTTTCCGCTTCTGAAACGGTTGCAGACTGATTCGGAAGTGACGCTAAAGAGCCTCGCCAAACCGGCGGGGCTTTTTTCTGATTCTAAAAAAGCCGAGGCGATTGTCCTCGGCTCTTTTATTACTTCTTTTCAGGACTCTTAACGAAAAGCGATAAGAGATTGATTGCAATCAGTCCCCAGATTGCGGGAATGACGGCACTCATTGCGGGATCGAACGCAGTCCCGCCCAAAGCGGAAAGCACGTATCCGATTACTTCACCATAAATAGCGCCCCAGACCAAAATAGTCAGTTGTTTTGCCATTTGAAAACACCTCTCATTCGTTACATATTGTAGCACAAACTTCTTTTCATTTCACAAATAATTTGGGGAATTTGTCGCAAAAAAATGGAAGTATCTTGGAAATTTTAGTATAATATAGACAAATAGCGTACATGTGTTTTTGTTTTAGAAAGGATGACGCAAAATGTTTGCACCGCTTCAGGTAAAAAGTGCATATAGTCTGTTGCAAAGCCCGCTTAAGATCAGCGATTACGTCGAAGCCGCAAGCAAGATGGGATATGAGGCACTTTGTCTGACCGACGTCGACGTTCTTTATGGCGCGTTTGAATTTTTTGAAGCATGTCGTAAATACGGAATAAAAAAACCGGTAATCGGAATTGAGCTTAATATGCAAGGAGACGGTGAAGAAGAGCCGATTTCTTTGCTTTTGCTTGCCAAAAATGCAGCAGGGTATCGAAATTTAGTGAAAATTTCATCAAACAAACTGTCTGAAAACAGCCTTGATCCGCATGACAACCCGCAAACGTGCGATGACATAAAAGATTGTCTTGACGGGGTGGCGGTGATTGTTTCGCCCGAGTCGATCAAGGTTGCAAGCTCGCCGAAGTTTTTCAAAAAGCTGCAGTCAAACGGTGCAGAACTGTATCTGGGCAAGGGACCTCAATTTTCGCGCGAACTTTTGCTTGATGCGTATCGGATCGCAGAAACTTTGAAGATTCCGCAAATCGCCTTGTCAAAAGTCGAATATCTGAAGCCGGATGATTATTTTGGACAAGTGGTTCTCCAGGCGATTGATGCGGATGAAAGAATCAATTTTGATCAGCGTATGTCCGGTTCCGAATATCTGAAGTCACCGAGTGAATATCAAATCGATTATAAAAATGCAGGGATGGAAACCGAATTTGGCCAAACCGAGAAACTTCTTTCCGAAATCGACTTTTGGCTGACTCCATCTGAAATCTCGTTGCCGCATTACAAATTTCAAAAGGGCGTTGCAAAAGTTTCAGCACATGATTATTTGAAACGGCTGTGCGCTGACGGAATCAAGCGCTGTTTCAGAGAGAATCCTGATAAGATTGACATTTATCAAAAGCGTCTTGATCACGAGCTTAAAGTGATTCATGAGATGGGATTCGAAGACTATTTTTTGATTGTCAGCGGGATTACGCAATATGCGCGCTCAGTCGGCATCATCGTTGGACCCGGACGCGGATCTGCCGCCGGATCATTGGTATCTTATGTCTTGCGCATTACCGATGTGGATCCAATTAAGTATAATCTTTTGTTTGAGCGTTTCTTAAATGAAGAACGTCACGAAATGCCTGATATCGACCTTGATATTCCTGACAATAAGCGTGATCGGATCATCAAGTATGTTTATGATACGTACGGAAGTCGACACATGGCACAAATTATTACGTTTGACACATTTGGTGCCAAGCAGGCCTTGCGCGACGGATGCCGCATATTCGGGCTGACTCAGGCCGAGACTGATGCTTGGTCAAAGGCGATACCTTTCGGGGATAAAATGACGCTTGAGCGTGCTCGGAGGGAATCTCAGCGAATCAGAAATTTGATCGCGGACAGCAAAAGAAACGAGCGTCTGTTTGAAACTGCGCAAAAGCTTGAAGGGTTGCCCAGACATTTTTCGACGCATGCTGCCGGAATCGTTTTAAGCGATCAAAATCTTGACGAAGTCGTTCCGGTTCAAATCGGAAATGACGGTTATTTGATGACCCAGTTTTCAAAAAAACCGGTTGAAAAAGCAGGTTTGCTTAAAATCGACCTTTTAGGTTTGAAAAATTTGCGAATTTTGAATACGGCAAAGGATCTTGTCAACCAAAATAAAGCATCAAAGATTGATCTTGAACAAATTCCGCTCGACGACAAAGCAACTTTGGAACTCTTTTATAATGCCAAAACGGAAGGAATTTTTCAATTTGATTCATATGGAATCAGACAGGCCATGCTTAAAATCAGACCTGAGAATTTTGAAGACGTCGTTGCTTTGAACGCTTTGTATCGTCCAGGACCGATTCGAAACATTGACGAATTTACGGCAAGACGTCACGGACGAAAAACTGTTTCTTATCCGGCAAAGGTTTTGGAACCAATCTTAAATAGCACTTACGGAATTATCGTCTATCAGGAGCAAGCCATGCAGGTTTCGTCAAAAATGGGTGGTTTCACATTGGGCGAAGCCGATATTCTGCGTCAGGCAATCAGCAAGAAAGAACATGAAACGATTGAAAGAATGCGCGTCAAATTTGTCGCAGGTGCTCAAAAAAAGGGTTTCTCAAAAGAAGACGCATTGCGAGTTTACGATTACATTGAACGATTTGGAGAATACGGCTTCAATCGTTCGCACGCCGTTGCGTATTCGAAGATGGCTTTTCAGATGGCTTACCTTAAGGCACATTACCCGGCAGAATTTTATTGTGCGCTGCTTAGTACCGTAATCGGCAACGTTGAGAAGACTCAAAGTTTTTTGGCGGCTGCCAAAAAGCGCAAAATCAAGATCCTTGCGCCCGACATCAATAAAAGCAGTTATGATTTCCGCATTTCTGACGGTGGCATCATGTTTGGCTTTCTGTCCGTGAAGGGAATCAGATTCGATTTTATTCGACAGATTTTGGCTGAGCGCCATGCTGGCGGATACCGACCTTTTAAAAGTCTGGATGATTTCATGAACAGGATGGTTGAACGTGCTCTTGTCGATAAGCACGATTATGACGGTGATGCAAAAAAACGCGAAAAAATCGCCAAAAGCTACAGACCGATCGTTGAAACGCTGATTTACGTCGGAGCGTTTGATTCTTTGGAAGCCGATCGAAGTCAACTTTTGAACAGGCTTGACGTTTTGGTGAAGTACGATCAGCTTTCGATGAGTGTTCCCTTGCTTGAATCGCTTTTCGTGCCCAGCAAGAAAAACGTCAAGAAACTGACTCTGGATGAGCGGTTGGAAAAAGAAAAGGAACGTCTTGGCGTATACCTGTCAGCGCATCCGCTTGACAAATACAGTGCATTCGCACAAGGAATCGGAGCAAGTTCGCTTGCCGGCCTTGTTCCCGATCAGCAGGCAATCGTTCTTGTTAGAATTAAGGAAATTAAGAAGATCAAGACCAAAAAAGGCGACGAGATGGCGTTTGTTTCATGCATTGATCAGACGGGCGAGATGGAGGCAACTTTTTTCCCTAAACAGTTTCTCAGATATCATAAAGGATTGAAAAAAAATGCCGAGCTCTTGTTTTACGGCAGAGTTCAGGATCGAAACGGTCTTTCTTTCGTGGTTGATCGCGTCGAGCCGATTGAATATATTACACTGCATTTTCCAAACACAATCACGATGGAAACGAAACGCCAGTTGTTCGCCATTATGAAACGATATTTGGGACCGATACCGGTCATCATCGAAGATGAAGCAAAACAGACGAAGAAGATGTTGGACAAAAGATTTTGGCTCAAAAAAGATCAAAAGATGCTGGAAGAAATCGGTGAACTGCTGAACCGAGAAAACATCCGGCATGTCAAAGGAGATCCGGGATGATTCCCGGATTTTTTTTGTTGGATAACAAAAAAACCGAGCCCTAAAAGCTCGGTTAAGTAAGTTATGAATGATTCGGGTGAGATTCGAACTCACGACCGTCCGCTTAGAAGGCGGATGCTCTATCCAGCTGAGCTACCGAACCATCGCAACATCATTTATTATACGACATGGAAAAGGAAAATGTCAAATAAAATTTATGAAAAGATTGTAAAAACGTTTTCGTTACTAAAAGAACACGCGAATAGTTCATGAAATCAATTGTGAACGTTTAGCAAGAAATATATGACCATCAAAGCGTTCAAAGATTATTCCGGCGAAATTTCGCACCGGACGAACCGGCTTGCTTTGAACGCTTCAATTGAAGCAGCCAGCACCGGTGAAGCCGGCAAAGGTTTCTTGGTCGTTGATTCAGAGGTCCCCGATCCGGTCGAACAAAGTTAAAAATAAACGCATGAAATTGAAGAAAAATACCGGTCATTTCAAGATTTGATCAAATTTTTTCAACACTCTGCATTTTGCAGGGTGTTTTTGCTATAATGGAAACATCTTGTGGAATGCAGAGGAAAAACAATGGTCAAAAGAAGAAAACAAAACAAAAGCTTTGCGACCCTGATCATTGCCATCGGGTTGGTCCTGCTGAGCTGGACTGCCTTCGGCAAAAAAATCGGCTTGGACGAGTGGCTGAATTCAGGAGGTCAATCTCAAACAAGCCGTGTCCAAAACGACGAAAGCACACCGGAAAGACAGCTTGCAGAAAGCGTTTTGAGCGATTCGATCAGACAAAGACTCGGACAAAAAATCGAGTGGAACGGACATGGAGCCTTCATCATCAATGATAACAAGACCGATTTGAATGCCAATGTTTCAAGTGCTCCGTATGCGGTCAACAGAAAAGAAACCGGGGTGATGATTGGGGATGCCTGGCTGAACAAGACGACCAGACAATACAAAAATCGCAGCGAAACCGGCCAAGGCAGGACCGACTGGCGCCCCCAGGGCTTCAAACAAAAACTTGATTTGAGCGGTCGCTACTCTCATGCTTACGACAGAGGTCACTTGCTGGCTTATGCTTTGGTCGGAGGACTGAGAGGGTTTGACGCATCTGAAGCCAATCCCGACAATATCGCAACGCAGACGGCCTGGGCAAATGAGGCCCAAAGCGCAAATTCGACCGGTCAAAACTACTATGAAGGACTTGTCCGAAAAGCGCTTGATCAAAATGAACGGGTTCGCTATCGAGTTACCGATTTGTTTGAAGAAGGAAATCTGGTTCCTTCCGGGGCGCACATTGAGGCCAAAAGCAGATCGGGATCGCTTGAATTCAACGTGTTCGTGCCAAACGTTCAAAAGGGCATCGAAATCAATTACCAAACCGGAGATGTCAGCGTCAAATAATTGTTGAAAGCAGCTCGCATCATAGCGAGTTGCTTTTTTATTGCAATTTCCTAAATAAAAATGATATATTTTGAATAAAGGAGGGGAATATATGGACTTTAAAGAGGCAATGAAGAAACGACACGTCGTGCGCAGATATCGGGATGAAGAGCTTGACTTAGAAACGGTCTCAGCCTTAAGAAAGCGCGTCGAAGAAGACAACGAGAAATATCAGGTGCACGTCAGACTGGAAACGGAGGATTCTTCAGCACTGAATCTCATGGGAAAACTGGCTTCCAAAAATGCTGTCAACTATTTTATCATGTCAGGAAAAGAAAGCGCTGATCTGAACGAGCGCTTGGGATATGTCGGAGCAGACCTGATGCTTTATGCCCAAACGCTTGGACTCAACACCTGGTGGATCGGCGGAACGTTCAGCAAAAAAAACGTCGAAAGAAAAGTTCCCAATCAAAAAGTCATCGGAATCATCGTTGTCGGGTATGGGGAAAACGCTGGAAAACGGCACAAGCAAAAGGATGTCGAAGCAGTCAGTTCATACGAAGGTGAGACACCGGACTGGTTCGTTGCCGGTGTAAATGCAGCGCTGCTTGCACCCACTGCATTTGGCAAACAAAATTTTCTGATCAGCGGAAAAGGTCAAAAAGTCGCTTTGAAATGCGACACCTGCGGAGAAGATCTCGGACTTGTGAAGTATCACTTTGAGCTCGGTGCGGGAAAAGATAATTTTGAGTGGGAATAGTCTTTATAAGTTAACATAAAATAAATGGAATATTATTCAAACATAACGGAGAAGCTATGAAAGCAAAGCACATAAAATGCTTGGCAGTGCTCTTTTCAGCAATGACCGTGCTCCTCGCAGCATGCTGCAAAGACTCTTTTGATTACGGCGTGTTTACCGGTGATGACATAAATCAGCAGAAGAAATACGAGCGTTATGACAACATAGTGGTTGATCCGAGCAGCTTCAAAAGCAAGCAGGTTGAAACTTTGAAAGCAGACGGCAAAAATGTTTATGCATATCTCAACATCGGTTCGCTTGAAAATGCTCAGCCCTATTATAAAAGTTATGAAGACGTCATGCTTGATCAATATGACGGCTGGCCGGATGAGCATTGGGCAGACGTCACCAAAGAAAAATGGCAGCGTCTGGTGGTTCAGGATCGCGCTCGGACTTATAAAGAACAAGGCTTTGAAGGCTTGTTCATTGATAATGCCGATGTCTATTATCGATATCATACGCCTGAAGTCTATCAGAGTCTGAAGTCGATGCTTACATCACTCAAACGACAGGGTTTTAAGCTGATCGTCAATGGAGGTGACGTTTTTGTTTCTGAAACGTTAAAAGACGGCAGCTCTAAAAGACTTTATGACGGCGTTAACCAGGAAAACGTATTCACGGCATACGATTTTGTTAAGAAAAAATACGGTCGGCAGACCAAAAAAGACAAGGCTTATTACGAAAGATACCTTAAGCAAGCCAAGAAAGCAGGACTTGACGTCTACATTGTCGAATATCGTGCTGACAGGAAGCTTTCAAAGAAAATCGATGCGTACTGCGAACGGCACGGATATGAGTGGTACAATGCCGACAGCATCGAATTGAATTAAAAGTGATGACCGAAATTATTTTTATAATTTCGGTGTTTTTTTGCAAAAAAATGCTAATTGCCGCAAATTTGCGGGAATTAGCACTTAAAAAAAGCGTATGATAAGACTCAAGATGATATTTGATGAACGAAAGGAGGCAAAAAAATGGTCTGGAAAGAAATCAAAGGTTACGAAGGACGCTATATGGTATCCGATACCGGCAAGATCATGAGTCTGCCAAGGACGATCAAAACGTCCAGAGGCTACAGAACGATTTCCAAAAAGAGAATTCTCAAGTGCAGCAAGCTGAGAAACGGCACCAAAGTAATCCGTCTGGTTGACAAAGACGGCAACAAGAAGAACTATACCGTAGCTCAAGTCGTTGCCAGGACGTTTATCGAAAATGACGATCCTAAGCGAACCTTCGTGCGCCACATCGACGGAAAAGAAGGCAACAACAATGTCAAAAATCTCAAGTGGGACTACCCGGGACGTGCCGCATCCACGGAATACGGATTTAAAAGAAGAAAAAAATCCAAGAATCGAAACACCGGCCCGATTCAAGCCTTCAAAAACAACGTCTTCTGCGGCGAATTTCAAACGGCTACGGAAGCGGCACGACATTTCGGTTTCAAGAATACAGTCGGAATCTGTCTTTGTTTGAAGGGAAAGCAGAAGACGGCAGGGGGGATGGAGTGGAGGAGAAAAGAAGAATAAGAATTAAATCGTGTAAAGCTGTTAAAGATATATTTATTGGAGGAATTAACTATGAAAAAGAAGATTACAGATGAAAACGGAAAAGTATATGTGGAAAAGAAACCATTTTATAAAAAAGGATGCTTTTGGATTCTGGCAGTCATTGCAATAATTATTATCGGTGCCGTTGCCGGTGGCGGAGATGACAGCAGCAGTGATAAATCGTCACGAAGCAGCAATGCTGAAACATCGCATAAAAAAGATGACAGAACTATTTCGAAAAATGCGGAACTGAGAAAGAAGTTTGACGCAATCGTTGTTGGCGATCTGATGAGCAACGGAGATGGCGGGACATCTTTGACCGACGTTGAAAAATCATTGGGCAAGCCCGTTTCCACATCAACAACCAATCTTCAAAACGTCAAAGTTAAAGATGAAACGTGGACTAAAGACGGCGTGACGGTCACGGTTCAGTTTAATGATGACAAGACGGTTTCAAAAGACATAACCGGTTTCAAATTTACGCGTTCGCCCAAGCTTGACTTGAAGGCATTCGATTCAATCGCAGACGGGGCCAACTATGACGATGTCGTCAAGCAATATGGGGAACCTGACAATTTAAATGAAATGAAAATCAGCGGTGAAACAACGCTCAATGCAACGTGGGTCACAGGAACCAAAGGTGGCACGGCAACGTTGACGTTTGAAAACGGAGGGATGACGAGCAAGACGCAGGTTGATTTGAAGTAGGGGCTATTTTTTCAAGATAAATTCATGAATTTGTGCAGAAATAATATTAATATATGGATAACATGATTAAATAATTATAAAACGTTCATCTTGATTAATATATAATTCATGACGACGGAGGTGTCATAATGAGATATCGTTTACCTATTTTGTTAATGTTAAAAGATCAGAGTAAGGAACCGTTATTGGATATTTCTTACCAGGCAAAAATGCTGTCATTGGTAAAGAGGGGATTGTCAGGAACAAATCCTGAATTGTTTCATAAGATGTATGATGAAAATGTTCAAAAAAAGTTTGCTATGAGCGTATATTTTCCATATTCCAAAATAGAGAATAAAAAGATAATACTTAGTTCAGATGGGCCAAATGCAGTGTTATATTTTTCAACTGCGGACAATAAATTGGCATTAGAATTTTATAATGCATTTATTTGGCTAAATCATCAAGGAGTATTTTCTTTCGATAAAAATCTTAACTGCAAGATAGGAAAATTGTCTATCGTAAACGAGCCTGTGATTTTGACAGAAAAAGTTCTAATTAAAACAATGTCACCTTTAGTTGTTAGGGATGATAACGGAAGGTTTTTATCATGCATAACTGATGATGATGTTAATGATTATAATAGTGCTTTGAAACATATTACTTCCATGAAATTGTCAGGTAGTAATTTGTGTAATTTGGTTGATGGGCTAGTTATTTCACCAATTAGAACAAAGAAAACTGTTATTAAACCTTTCGACATATTTATTGAGGCAACAACTGGCATTTTTGAAATTAACGGCAATCCTACATTGATAGATAGGATGATTAAAGAAGGCATTGGTGAAAAATGCGGTAGCTTTGCTGGATTGTGCAAAGTAATGGAGAAGGTGTAATCAATGGGTGAAAAAATTAAATTTTCCAAGGGCAGTTGGTTGGAAAATGCAGGTATAGTCGGCATCATTCGGATACTAGGGATTGATACTGACGATGATAATGGGAAAAATGAATTAGTCATTGATTCTAGCGATTTGACAAATTTTTCAGAAAAATATTTTAAATATTTTGTTACAAAATATGGTAGGTGTACTAAATACCACGATATCATATCTTTTCGAGGTCAGATTGACGATTGGATTAGTGGTAATTTAGAAAAATTTGATGAAAAAGATAAGAAGAAACTTGAAAATCTCCTTAACAAAATAAAGCAATTCGTAGATTCTAAAAGTTATGAGAAAGTCAAAGAGTTGATAAACTCAAAGTTCGATGTTGAGAACGCTCTTAAAAAATGTAGGAACTATTATAGGGAATATAATAAATTATGTAAGGTAGAAGATAACGATAATAAAAAATCAACATCAATTTTAGAAATGATGTTAAAAGAGATAGGAAATATCATTGATTATTTTGATAGAGATGATAGTCATAAATATTTTCCTGCTAAAATTCTTTGTTATAAAATTATATCTATGGGATGGAACAATGTCGCATTTTTAAACAAAAATAGCAAAGAGAAAGATTTTATTAAAGAGTATAATGATTACTTTATCAATCCCGTGGTTGAATATTTTAATTCAAATCATGATAAAGATAAATATTTGTGTTCTACTTGCGGAAGAAGAATTAAGAAAGGAAAAAGATGCTCATATAGTTATAGCTTTATTAACGGGATGGGGTATGATGTAGAGAAGAAAAAAAGCAATTCTTGGAACTACGTTAATGATTTGTTGATTTGTCCAATATGTAATTTTATGTACTCCGCAATTCCTGCAGGCTTTAATTATAATTATTTTGATGGAAAAGGCATATTTATAAATTATACAAGAAATTTAAATGAGCTTGTAAAGAGAAATGATGCTATTTTAACTAAGATGATTTCAGATAGCGGTGAAGCTAATAGGAATGCCAAGTCACCTTATGCAGCATTTGTAAATTCTTTTAATTTCAAGAGTATCGAAAGTTCCAAGTATAATTTGGCTAATATTCAAGTAATTAATTTTGATAATTCAAAAGGATGTAAGTATATATTTACAACAGTTCCTAAATTAGCTTCTGCAGTGTTGTACGATTGCATAAATAAGAGTTTTGGGACTGATGATAATCTGATTTCGGTTTTGGAAAATGCTTGGATAAAAGACTATCGCGGCATTGATCGTTATAAAATACTTGACGATGTTGTTAAAAGAATTATTAACTCTGCGAATATGGATAGCCTCATATATACAATAGAATTGTTAAAGGCAACCGATTCAAATGATTTAAACTATAATGATTTTTGTATCTCTGCAATATTGAATATAAATTATTTATATTATAAAGAATTAAACAAAGAAGGAGGTCTGGGTTGTATGACTATTGATGAAAAAGATCTTAAAAAGTTTAGAAGGGAAGGAATTATTATTAGGGATGCATATCGAAGCAAGTATAATGAAAATAAGGCAAAGGGATTAGCATACAGACTTTTACAAAATTTGAAGGCTAATAACCAGCAAGAATTTCTCAATAATATTTTGAATTCATATTTATATTTAGACAGAATTATTCCTAGTGAGTTTATATCAAAACAAGGTCAAGATATTGAATTCAACCAGTTAGGATATGCTTTTGTTGCAGGCTTGATTTCAGATTCAAAAGATAATGTTGAAAAATAATTCATGGAGGAGTTAGTTATGAAAAATAGTGGACTTACAGTAACAATCGTTATGCAGGCAAATAGTGCTAATTACGGTGAAAGTATTGGAAATGTTTCTTCTTTAAAGAAGTTAACACGTCAAGGCGGAAATCAGTACACCTATATTTCTAGACAGGCATTAAGATATAATATAGTCGAACAATTTGGGGAAACGTTTGCCACTCTTGGTGCGGAGGGATCTGGAGATAAAAAAGTAATTCAGTTTTCCAAAGATGCAACCATTGATAAGTTTCCTGAAATAGATTTTTTTGGTTATATGAAGACGCAAAAAAATGCAAATGCTCTTACTCGTTCAGCTAAGGTTAGACTGTCGAATGCAATCAGTCAAGAACCATATTTTGGAGATATTGATTTCTTAACTAATAAGGGACTTGCCGACAGGATGAAGAATAATGGGGTGGATGTTAATAATAGTATTGCCCAGTCGGAAATCCATGAAGCATATTATGCTTATACAATGACAATTGATTTAGATCAAATAGGGGTTGATGATAACTATAACATAAATCTTAGTAATGCTGAGAAGAGTAGGAGAGTAAAAAAACTTCTTGATGTTGTTCAGTATCTTTATAGAGATATACGCGGAAGACGTGAAGATCTCAAACCGTTGTTTATTATTGGAGGAGTGTATGATTTAAAAAATCCTTTGTTTGAGAATGCTGTGAGAATAAAGAAAAACAAGGTTGTTGTTGAATCTATAAATTCCGTATTGGAAAATAAAGAAATCAGGGACAATACTTTTGTGGGAATGGTTCCTGGAATTTTTGAAAATGATAATGAGGTTAGAGAAAAACTGGACGCAACAAATATTAATAGCGTTATTGAAAGTTTACAGAAGAAAGTATCTGATTATTATGAAGGCAATTAGACTTGAAATTTATCAACAAACAGCTAATTATCGCATTCCAAACAGTTGTTTTTTTAGAGAAAGCTATCCATTACCGCCGTATTCAACAGTTATAGGTATGATTCATAATTTGTGTGGATATACGGAGTATCATCCTATGTATGTGAGTGTTCAGGGATCTTTTGCTTCAACTACAAGTGATCTTTTTACAAGATATGAATTTGGTAATAGTAAATTTGATGAAAAAAGGCATCAGTTTAACGTTGGTGGATATGGTGTTTGTCGAGGGATAGGAAATACTCAGTTATTAGTTGATGTCAACCTTTTAATTCATATAATTCCTCAGAATCAAGAAGAAATTGGTAAAATATATGAATCTTTGAGTAATCCAAAAGAGTACCCTTCTCTAGGAAGAAGAGAGGATTTGGCACTTTTTAAAGATGTAGAAATTGTTGAAGTTAGAAAAATGAGTGATGATGATGCTCTTCCGGAAAGAGTGGATTGTATGTCTGCTTATATTCCATTGGTATTGGACAACTCTATTATGGGAAGCGATGGCGAAATTAAACAATCTAAAATGGTTGCACTGAGATATAAAGATTTAGTTAAAGGAACAGAGTATAACATAAATAAAGATTATACACTTCATGAAATGCAACGTGGTAGATTTGAACGTATGTGGAATAAAGTTAAGGTGACATATGTTTCTGACTATAAAGTAAAATGGGGTAACGTTTTTATTGATGCTGATAATAATTGCCCGATTTTTCCAGCATAGTATTTAAATTTAGATATTGACAGATAGCGACACATTGTGTCGCTATTTTTGGAGGTGTTTCTATGGAATATTTAGCAAAATCAAGCGGTGAAACGATAGTAGATCATACAAAGGAATTATTGAAGAGACTTGCCATTTTAAAAAAGTTATACCCGAATGCCTTAAAAAACGATGGATGGAGATTGTTGGAAATTGCATGTAAATACCACGATCTCGGTAAGATGAACCGTAAATTTCAAAGTAAACTTTTAGAAGGAAAAAGCAAAATAGAAGGAGAAATACCTCATGCATTGCTAAGTATAAGTATGTTGCCATTTGATGAATTAGAAGAGGAATTTGATGATGAACAAATAAGAGCATTAACATATTCAATAGCATTGCATCATGCAAGAGATTTTTCTGAAATTACTGAATCGAATTATGATAATGAAATTGAGTTGGTTAGAAAGGAGGAGGATAAATTTCCTTTTTATTTATTAGGTTTGAAAAGGGATAGTGAATTTGAAAAAAAGGCCGTAGGAAGGTTTTATGAAAGAATTATTGTTCAAAATGAGTATTTCGATTTAGATGCCCGATTATCATCTTCAGATCCAGAGTATGATTACTTTGTTATTTTGAAAGGATTTTTGAATCGTATAGATTATGCGGCGTCAGGCGGCTATGATATTGAATCTCCTGGCCGAATAAATTTTGCCGATAGAATCAAAAAGTATCACAAGGATAAAAATGATGATTTTGAATGGAACGAATTGCAAAAATGGACTGTTGAACATAATGATGATAGCATCGTTTTTGTTGCTCAAACAGGCATGGGAAAAACAGAAGCTGCATTACGATGGGCAGGTAATAACAAAACTTTTTTTGTTCTGCCTCTTAGATCAGCGATTAATGCTATTTTTGATAGGGTTAGAACACAAGCATTTGGCAGTAAAGATGAATCTAATGAATACTTATCTATTCTATATTCGGATATGTCCAACAAGGTAATTGATAATTTTAGAGAAAAAAATAATGTTAATATAACTAACTACAAAGAATATGTGGAAAGATCAAGACAACTTTCACAACAACTTACAATAAGTACAATAGATCAAATATTTAGTTTTGTATATCATTATCAAGGGTTTGAATCAAAAGTAGCTACACTATCATACAGTAAAGTTATAGTTGATGAAATTCAAATGTACTCTCCAAATTTATTGGCATATATAATATATGGCTTAAAAATTATACAAAAATATGGTGGGAAATTTTGTATAATGACGGCAACTCTCGCTCCGTTTATAGTTGATCTTATGAAAGAAAAGGGACTTAAATATAAATTACCAGAAAAAGAAAAACCGTTCTTAGATAAAAAATTGAATCGTAGACATAAAGTTAAAATTTTCCATTATGAATTGGATATTGATAAGGTTATGGAGATTTACAGAAAATTTGATGGAAATATATTGATAGTGTGCAATACGGTTAATAAGGCAATGCAAGTGTATGATGCATTATTTGAGCATATAGGTAATGATGTTCATATGATTCATAGTAGGTTTATTGCACGAGATAGAAAAAAGAAAGAAATAGAAATACAAAAATTTTCAAATGATCATTTAAAGGGTATTTGGATAGGAACTCAAGTAATTGAAGCTTCGTTGGATATTGATTTTGACGTTTTATTTACTGAATTATCCGAATTAAACGGATTGTTTCAGAGAATGGGGAGATGCTACAGAAGAAGAAATTATGTTGGTGATGAATATAATGTATACGTATATGATGGTGGGGAAAAAAATCCTAGCGGGATACATGGTGGTGGCAGAACTGTAGTGCATTACGGGATGTATAAGCTTAGTAAGAATGCGATAAATAACATTGATGGATATTTAAGCGAAGAAGAAAAGATAGATTTAATAAACAATGTATATACTACAAAAAAGATTAAAGAATCTGATGTAGCCAACGACTATATAGAAGAGGTCAAAAATACGATATCGTATCTAGAATCAGGGGCTGATGATGCGATTGACAGAAGAAGTGTGATGAAAAAATTTAGAGACATTGATTCAATTCAGTGTATGCCATATTCTGTGTACGAAAGCAATCGGATGTCTATTAAAGATAAAATATCTTTTTTAAATGATTATTATAAAGGAAAGAATAAATCAAAAGATTACTTAGATAAGAAAATTGAATATTCAAATTATCTAGACCAACTTACCGTTGCAGTTCCAACATATATAGTATATGAAGTTGAAAACATTTATAAGGTGATTGAAGTCGGAAAAAGAAATATAATTATTCTTTCTAAGGGATTTAACTATAGCTTTGATAAGGGATTGTCATTATCTAAAAATATTGATGATGAAGATAGCAACGTTTGGTGACATTAGTAAAGAGGCAATATATTATGGAAATAACTGGTAACATGATAAATTATTACTATGTTTGTAACAGAAAACTTTGGCTATTTACACACAATTTAGGTTTTGAAAATGAATCATCAAGAGTTCAGATTGGAAAATTAATAGACGAAGATAGCTATTCTAAAAATGAAAAGCACGTTATGATTGATTATGTTGTCAACATTGATATGATAAAAGATTGGAACATATTACATGAAATAAAAAAGAGCAACTCTATCGAAGAAGCAGCGGAATGGCAATTGAAATATTATATCTATTATCTTAGAAAAAAGGGAATAGATATAAGAAAGGGAATAATAGATTACCCTTCGATTAAAAAAAGAATTGAGATTATATACACTGATGAAGATGAAAATAAAATTGAAGAATTATTGCAACGAATAAGGAATATTGTAAATTTGAAACACGCTCCAAAAATAATTGATGATAAAATATGTAGATCATGTGCATATTATGAATATTGCTATATTTAATTAATGGAGGTGATTCGATGCAAAGTTATTATTTGTTTTCTAGTGGCACATTATTTAGAAAAGACAATTCAATTAGAATTCAGCGTGATGATGGCGAATATAAAGATTTGAAAATTGAAGTTACTAGGGACATATATCTATTTGGAGAGATCACATTAAATAGTAAGTGCCTGAATTATTTATCCCAAAATAGAATACCGGTGCATCTTTTTAACTTTTACGGTTTTTATACGGGTTCTTTTTATCCTAGAGAAACAAATGTGTCTGGAACTTTGTTGGTCAACCAGGTTATGGCTTTTGAGGATAAATATACTAGGCTTAGATTAGCAAAGAAATTTGTGGAGGGTGCTTCATATAATATTTTAAGGAATTTGAAGTATTATTCGCGTAGGGGCAAGGATTTGGAGGAACAAATTAGTAGAATAACTATGTTGGAAAAGGATATTGCTAAATCCGATACTATAAAGGAACTTATGGGGTTAGAGGGAAATATACATCGTGAATACTATAGCGCTTGGCAGACTATATTTGATAATAAGGTGAATTTCTCTTCTAGAGTCAGAAGGCCTCCGGATAATATGGTTAATACTTTAATTTCTTTCTTGAATATGATGGTTTACAGTACGTGTCTGAGCGAAATATATGTTACTCAGCTCAATCCTACTGTTAGTTATTTGCATAGTCCTGACGAAAGGAGATTTTCTTTGTGTTTAGATATTTCTGAAGTTTTTAAACCATTGATAGTAGATAGACTGATATTTTCGTTGATAAATAAAAAACAGGTTTCAGAGAAAGATTTTGAAAAGGGATCTAATGGTTGTTATATGAAAAAGAGTGCACTCAAAAAGGTAACTAAAGCGTACGATGATTATCTTAATAAAACTTTACGGCATCGGAGCTTGGGAAGAAACGTATCATATAGGCATCTGATACGCTTAGAGTGCTATAAAGTTATTAAAGATTTGATGGATGATGTTGAATATTCTCCTTTTAAAATTTGGTGGTGATAAGTTGTATGTAATTTTAGTTTATGATATAAGCGTTGAAAATAATGGGTCCAGGCGTATGAGAAGAGTTTTTAAAATATGTAAAAAATATCTTACTCATATCCAGAACTCTGTTTTTGAGGGAGAACTAACAGTTGCAAAATTAAATAAATTAAAATCAGAATTGTCTAAATGGATAGATAAAGATTTAGATTCAATAATTATTTTTAAAAGCAGAAGTAACAAATGGTTGATCAAAGAGTTTTGGGGTATGGACACATCCGCAGATACTTCAAATTTCTTCTAATATATCTGTCTATGTGTAATAAATAAATTATTACGGTGTTTCGACAGATTCTATAATTACTGATACGAAAGCATCTACTGATGTTCGAGCATATTATATATCAAATAAGCTTCAAATTTTTATTGCATTGACAGAAATACGCTTAAGATATATAGTGGTGTTAGTATTTTCAAGCTATGGAGTTTTTATCTAACTGATGAGGAATGTAAAGTTAATAAACACCTCGTTATAATTGTTCACCAATTTATTGTTTTTATCTAACTGATGAGGAATGTAAAGATATAATAGTTGTACTTGTTTGACATAAGCACATAGCGTTTTTATCTAACTGATGAGGAATGTAAAGGTAGCATATGAAGCAACTGATGATTATGTAACATCAAGTTTTTATCTAACTGATGAGGAATGTAAAGTAGCGTCAGCCATGCCGGCACCCGCCAAGATACCCGTTTTTATCTAACTGATGAGGAATGTAAAGTGGTACGACGACGACGCGGACTATAACACGAACGCTAGTTTTTATCTAACTGATGAGGAATGTAAATGCTACATAGGTAGACGTAAACTGGAAAATGCCTACGTTTTTATCTAACTGATGAGGAAATTCTTACAATGGTGACGATAAAAAAATAAAACAACGGAATCATATAAATTTAAATCGTTTTTAGCCTCATCCCCCAAACGCCCCCTCAAATCCTTCCCGACTGACGAACCCATAGGATTCAAGCGTCGTCTTGTCGCTTGAAAGGGCTAAGATGGCCTGTTTCAACGCATCCGTCTCCTCTTTTTCAACGTTGATTGTTTTTGCCAAATGCAGTATGACAACGCAGCCCAGTGCGAACCTGTTCGTTGTCGTCTCTGTATCTTTCATGCGAAAAAGATATTTGGAATATGATTGGGGAGTTACGGGCCTTGTTTCGATTTTGATATCGATCAGGTTGCCGTTGTGACAGCAGCAGTTGCGGTAAAGCGCGATGCAGTCCATCCAACTGATGAGCTCGTTTGCGCTGCAGTCATATATGGATGCGATTTCTTTGCGGTTGCGCTTGCTCATGAGCTTGTAGATGTGGATCAGTTCGCCGAGCGAAATGTGTTGCGAAAGCTCGAGAAGAGACTGTTTTTCTGGCTTGTCGCTTTTTGAAAGGTGAGTGATGGTGTTGATGAGCTGTTTTTGTTCCTGCTCAATGATTTTTCTGTCGACGGCATCGTATTTCAGGTATTTGTTAGGACCGTCAGTCTGGCACCAGGAAAAAATGTCCTGGTAGCAAAGCGGACCGTATTTTTCGACAAGATGCGACGTAATTTTTGTGTTCAAGTCGATTTCAAGTTCTTGAATGATCGAGAAAACGGCCTGACGCAATTTTTTGTCAAGCCGGATTCGGTCATGGACGTCTTGAAACGTGCAGCCGAATCGGCAAAGCGGTGTGGCATAGCTGATGAAACGATATGTACCAAGATGATCGATGATTGTTTGCTGCTTTTTGGTTGGTCCAAAATCATTGATGTTGAGCTTTTTGATTAGATCTGATTGCACCACGGATGCGCGCTCCTTTGCATAAAAAAACCCTGCGCTCGGCCGCAGCCTTCGAAGCAGGGGGATTGAAACTTATTTTTCAACTACATGATAACACTTGAAGCGTGTTTTCGCAATTACGAAACTTATTAATTGCCAAATATGCTCATTCTTGTTACGATAGTGGTGAAGAAAGGGTTTACAAGAATGGAGTGACATATATGGGAAAATTGACGAGCAGGGTAGAGAAGCTGTACCGGATTTTCAGCAAAGCTGCCGGGCTGTTTGCCGGGCTGCGTGCTGTACTGTATTTTGTCGGAAGAAGAAAAAGAAAGTAGTTTTTGGAAGCGGTCAGGCAATCTGATCGCTTTTTTTGCAGGCAATGATCTGCCTTTCACCGTGCATACGGATCCTTAAAAGAAAACAAGGGTGGAAACTTCGCATTTTAAAAGTGATACCATGGAAAACATCAGAAAATGGGGATTTCAGCATTTCTTTGGATGATTCTCAAAAAAAGATTGCCAACGATTATTCAATCGGATACAGTTCTCCGGAACAACTGAAAAGAATCGCCGAACCGTTATCCAACCGTTCGGATATCTATTCTTTGGGAATGACGCTTTATGTTTTGGCAAATGATAAAAAATTTCCGGATCAGCGCGATGTGTTGCCAGAGATTGAAGAAATCAGTGTTGAACTGAATGCGATATTGAGGAAAGCGTGCAGCTATTATCCTGGCAATCGCTATCAGAGCGCAGCAGAACTCAGAAAAGAACTTTTGAAATTGATGATAACGAAATATTGTTGAAAGGTCGCAGCAGGCGGCCTTTTTTTATGACAAAAAAGCGCCGATTCTGGTCGGCGCCTGGTGCTGTATGAATTATTCTGCTGATTTTTGATCCTGTTCAAGATATTCGATCATTTCGTCAAATGATTCTTTGGCATCCGCATACCCGCTGTCGTACAAGTCCTTGAGTTTTTTGACGTTATGCTCAAGCCGACCGACCTTGACGGGTTCTTTTGGAGCAATGCAAAAGATTTGTTTTGATTCCTCCATTTTCTGCAATTCTTCTGCCTGCTTGTTGTAGGCTTCAGGCCTGCCGTTGACCTGTTTGACGAAATCGGGGTATTGATTGAAGTTCATTTCAATTGCTTTTTCCATTGCCTTGTTGCCAGGCTTTTTGCGGTATTCGCGGTTGCGGGTTCTGATTACGACGATTTTGTCGAAGCCCAATTCTTGTGCAAGATCGACCGGAACGGAGTCTGAGATTCCGCCGTCAAGACAAAGACCTTGAGATGTTTCATGGGGTTTCGAAATGATCGGCATTGAAGATGAGGCTTCAAGGGCATCCGTCAGCTCTTTTCCGACCGGCGGTTTGTGAAATTCGACGCGCTTGCCGTCTTTTAGTCTGGTGGCTACGATTACGAAGTCCGTATCGGACAGATTGTAGGCATTTTCATCGTAGTTGTGCCATGAAATTCCATGATCCGTAAACAGATAGTCAAGATTGATGATGCTTTTGCCTTTTAAAAGACGTTTGACAGAAATATAGTCGCGATCGTTGCGGTATTCGGTATTGATTTCAAATGTTCTTCCGTATTGTTTGGAAACATAGTTTGCTCCGGCAAGAGATCCCGCTGAAACGCCGATGACGCAGTTAAATTGAATGTCGCGATCCAAAAAATAGTCAAGGACGCCGGACGTATAGCATCCGCGCATGGCTCCGCCTTCTAAGACAAGTGCCGCATTATAATACATGGATTCTCATCCCTTCATAATAGTAACAAAATTAGTTTATACAAATTCAGTATAACATCATCAGGAAGATTTTTCTCGTTACAATTTAGCGATAAGCGACAAAGTGCAAAAAATGATCTACTGTGCTAAAATCGTATAAGTGAGTTTTAAATGAAAGGAAGGGTATGAGTGGGACTCGATAAAAAAGCCATGTTTGAAAAACTGCTTGAACAAATCAAGTGGCAAGACGACAGGGAAGTTTTTTCCGATGCGCTGATCGAAAAAGTCGAAGTGCATACGAAGTCGAAGCGTTGGGACTTTTATTTGGAAACAAACGACATCTTGCCGTTTCAAACATTTGCAAAACTTAATCAGCTTGTCGAGACGTCTTTTAAGCCGATTTGCAAGACGAGACTGCATTTTACGACGAGAAATCCTGTAATGAATGACGAAAAACTGGTTTCGTATTGGGCATATGCCGTTGAAACGAGCGGAAAAGCAAACGGGTTTACCCAAAATCTCTTGCGCAATTCTCCGGAACTTGATCACGGAGAGGTCAAACTGTTGGCTGAAAATACGGTCTTGCGCGATTTTTTGAAGCGCAACGTTTTGGAAAGAATTGAAGCGTCTTATCAGGATGCCGGTTTTCCAAGATTCACGATCAAACCCTATGTTGATGAAAAAGCGATTGAAGAAAAGCGGGAGGCCATGCAGCAAAAGCATGCCGAAAACGATGCGGAGCTGGCCAGAAAAGCTTATGAGCAGATCAAGATTTCGAATGAGCAAAAGGCCAGGCAGCCAAAAAACGTGAAGAAGCAAGAAGAACTTCCGCCTGTTGAAGGGCCGGTGATGGTCGGCAAGAAGATTTCGGAAGAAACCGAGATCAGACCGATGAAGACGATCGTAGAAGAAGAGCGCATTGTGGTCGTCCAAGGCTACGTTTTTGATTCCGAGGTGCGCGAACTGCGCTCCGGCAGAAAAATTCTGACGTTTAAGATTACCGATTATACTTCTTCGTTTGCCGTCAAAAAGTTTTCGAACAATGCTAAAGATGAAGCGATGTTTGATGCCGTCAAAGTCGGCCAATGGGTCAAAGTCAAAGGAAACGTCCAAGAAGACAGCTACATGAGAGATCTTGTCATCAATGCCTATGACATCAATGAGGTCAAGCATGAAGGACGAAAGGATACGGCTCCTGAAGATGAAAAGCGCGTTGAGCTTCATCTGCACTCCAACATGAGCATGATGGATGCGACGAATTCGATTTCGGACTTTGTCGCACAAGCTGCCAAGTGGGGACAAAAAGCGATTGCGATTACCGATCACAGCACGCTGCAGGCCTTTCCGGAAGCACATTCGGCAGGGCAAAAAAACGGTGTCAAGATTTTGTACGGCGTTGAGGCAAACGTTGTTGAAGACAGTCAGCCGATTGCGTACAACGAAGCGCATGAAGAATTGAAGCATGCGACTTACGTCGTGTTCGATACGGAAACGACGGGTCTGTCGGCTCAATACAACAAGGTCATCGAATTGGCCGCGGTCAAGATGAAAGACGGCGAAAAAATCGGAGAATTTGAAGAATTCATCGATCCGGGCCATCCGCTTTCGCAAACGACGATCAATCTGACGCACATTACGGATGCGATGGTTCGCGGTTCAAAAACGGAAGAAGAAGTTTTCAAACTCTTCCGTGAATTTTGCAAGGGATGCATCATCGTCGGACACAATGCCACGTTTGACGTCGACTTCATGAATACCGGCTATCTTCGCCATGGCATGCCTGAGATTAAAGAACCGTGGGTCGATACGCTGCCTTTGGCAAGAATTTTGTATTCGGACATGAAACGCTTTACGCTTGATACGTTGGCCAAGCGGCTCAAAGTTGATTTGGAACATCACCACCGGGCTATTTATGATGCCGAAGCGACCGGCTATATTTTTTACAAGATGCTTGCTGACGCGCGCGAACAGTTCGACATTTTGTATCATGACGATTTTAACAAGCACATGGTTCAGCCGGATACGTACAAACAGCAGCACCCGTTTCATGCGATCGTTTTGGCTAAAACGCAGGACGGGCTGAAAAATCTTTTCAAGCTGGCATCAGATTCGATGGTCAATCACTTTTACCGCGTTGCCAGGGTTCCTCGCTCAGTGCTTGAAAAATACCGTGAAGGACTTTTGGTCGGTTCCGGCTGTGCCGACGGCGAAGTTTTCACGGCCATGATGCAAAAAGGCTATGAAACGGCCAAAGCCAAGGCCAAAAATTATGATTATCTGGAGATTCAGCCAAAGGCGTTGTATGCACCGCTTTTGGAGCGAGAACTTGTCAAGGATGAAGAAGAGCTTGAAGACATCATCAAAAATATGGTGAAATTGGCTGAAGAACTCGACAAGCCGATCGTTGCAAGCGGAGACGTGCATTTCATGAACAAAGAAGATGCGATTTACCGCAAGATTCTGATTCATTCCCAAGGCGGCGCAAACCCGCTCAATCGCTTGAAAAATCTTCCTGATGCACACTTCAGAACGACGGATGAGATGCTTGACGAGTTTGCCTTTCTCGGACCTGAACTGGCTAAAAAGGTCGTTGTCGATGATCCGAACAAGGTCGCGGCAATGTGTGACGAAATCACGCCCGTCAAGGATAAGCTGTATACGCCGAAAATGCCGGGGGCAGAAGACGATATTCGCAATCTGACGATGAACAAGGCACATGAGCTTTATGGCGATCCGTTGCCTGAAATCGTTCAGGCCAGACTTGACAAAGAATTGAAGTCCGTTATCGGCAACGGCTTTTCCGTAATTTATCTGATTGCGCAAAAGCTCGTTTTCAAGTCCAACAAAGACGGATATCTGGTCGGTTCTCGTGGGTCCGTCGGTTCAAGCCTGGTGGCAACGATGACCGGAATCACCGAGGTCAATCCTCTTCCGCCGCATTATCGTTGTCCTGAGTGCAAATACTCTGAATTTTTCACGAAAGGCGAATACGGCAGCGGCTACGATCTCCCTGATAAAAAGTGCCCCAAGTGCCAAACGCAGCTCGTCAAGGACGGACAGGAAATCCCGTTTGAAACGTTCCTTGGATTCAAAGGCAACAAGGTCCCTGATATCGATTTGAACTTTTCCGGCGACTATCAGCCGGTTGCACACAACTACACGAAGGTTCTGTTCGGAGAAAACAACGTGTTCCGTGCCGGAACGATCGGTACCGTTGCCGACAAGACGGCGTACGGTTATGTCAAAGCGTACGAACGCGACAACGAACTGACGCTGAGGTCTGCCGAAGTCGATCGCCTGGCCAAGGGAGCAACGGGCGTCAAACGCACGACCGGACAGCACCCGGCCGGAATTCTGGTTGTTCCCGACTACATGGATATTTATGATTTCACGCCGATTCAGTATCCGGCAGACGACGTCAATGCGGCCTGGCGCACGACTCACTTCGATTTCCACTCGATTCACGACAATATTTTGAAGCTCGACTGTCTTGGTCACGATGATCCGACGATGATTCGCATGCTGCAGGATCTTTCGGGAATTGAACCAAAGACGATCCCGACTGATGACCCCGGTGTGATGGCGCTGTTTTCCGGAACGGAGATTTTGGGCGTCACGGAAGAACAGATTCAATCGAAAACGGGAACGCTCGGCATTCCGGAATTCGGAACGAGGTTCGTTCGCGGAATGCTTGAAGAAACGAAGCCAAAGACGTTTGCCGAACTGCTCAAGATTTCCGGTTTGTCTCACGGGACTGACGTTTGGCTCGGAAACGCCGAAGAACTGATTCAAAACAAGACGGTGACGATGCCTGAAGTTATCGGATGTCGTGACGATATCATGATGGATCTGATTCACATGGGCGTTGAAAGCGATCTGGCCTTCAAAATCATGGAACACGTGCGTAAGGGACGCGGCATTCCGGATGAGTGGCAAGAAGAGATGCACAAGGCAAACGTTCCCGAATGGTACATCGGCGCCTGCCTGAAAATCAAGTACATGTTCCCTAAGGCACATGCTGCTGCTTACGTTTTGATGGCGCTGCGCATTGCATATTTCAAAGTCTACTACCCGCTGATCTACTATTCTGCATATTTTTCCGTGCGTGCCGATGATTTTGATCTGGTCGCAATGGCCAACGGCAAGGAATCCGTCAAGGCTCGCATGAAAGAAATCAATGAAAAAGGCAATGATGCTTCAGCTAAGGAAAAGAACCTGCTGACCGTGCTTGAGCTTGCAAACGAAATGCTCGAACGCGGCTTTGAGTTCAAGATGGTCGACATCAAGCGTTCGGATGCTTCGGACTGGCTGATTGAAGGAAATACGCTCCTGGCGCCGTTTTCGGCAATTCCGGGTCTTGGATTGAACGTTGCCAAGCAAATCGTTGCGGCAAGAGAAGAGCGTGAGTTCATTTCAAAACAGGATCTGAAAGAGCGCGGAAAGGTTTCGCAATCATTGGTTGATTTCATGACGGAAAACCATGTTCTGGACGGATTGTCGGATGAAAATCAGCTGTCGCTTTTCGACATGCTTGGCTAAATGCACTGCATTTACATTCATTTTCATACGAAACTTGAAAATGTCGTCCCAGTATGCTACAATAACATTGTTTTTGATACTCGTTAGGGAGTGAGCAGAGATGCTCGCTCTTTTTATTGGAACGGGTTCTATTGGAAGAAAAGATGCGAGGAGGAAAATTTTGAGCAGCGTTGTTGAAACAGTGACGGAATTAGTCACTCCTATATTGGATGAACGTCACTTTGAATTAGTTGATGCGGAATTCGTGAAAGAAGGCAAAAGCTGGTATTTGCGAATTTATATCGATAAGCCCGGTGGAATCAATATTGAGGAGTGTGCGCTTGTCAGCGATTTGCTCGGCGAAAAGCTTGACGACTGCGACCCGGATCCGATTCCTCAGGCATACTTTTTGGAAGTTTCCTCACCTGGTGCTGAGCGTCCTTTGAAAAAAGAACGCGATTATGAGCGCGCGTTGAATTCTTATATTCATGTTTCGCTGTATCAGCCGTTGGAGGGCAATAAGGTTTATGAAGGCACAATGGTTGACTTGAAGCCGGATGAACTGACGCTGGAATACATGGACAAGACTCGTCAAAAGACGATTGTGATTCCGCGCAAGCAGATTGCACAGGCGCGTTTGGCAATCAAATTTTAATAATAAGGAGCACAGAAAAAAATGAGTAAGGAATTGCTTAATGCATTGGATGCACTTGAAACTGAAAAGGGCATCAAAAAAGAAGTCATCATCGATGCTTTGGAACAGGCACTTGTTTCCGCCTACAAGAAAAACTACGGTCAGGCACAAAACGTCAAAGTGACGTTTGATGCAAGACGTGGCGACATCAAGGTTTTTGCCGTTAAGGAAGTCGTCAATGAAGTTTTGGATTCATGCCTTGAAGTCAGCCTGTCTGATGCTCTTGAAATCAACAGAGCCTATGAAATCGGCGACACGATTGATTTTGAAGTTACTCCGCGTGATTTTGGCCGAATTGCGGCTCAAACTGCTAAGCAGGTCATCATGCAGCGCGTGCGTGAAGAAGAGCGTCAAATGATTTATAATCAATATAGCCGTTATGAAAATGAAATCATGACCGGTGAAGTTGAACGTCGCGACAGCCGTTACGTTTATGTCAACCTCGGCAACGTTGAAGCCGTTCTTTCGAAGCGCGATCAGGTGCCTGGTGAAGTTTACAATTCACATGATCGCATCAAAGTTTACGTGTACAAGGTTGTTGATCCAAACGAAAATCAAAATGCCGAACAAAATGAAGAAGAAGGCAAAAAGAAGCGTCGCAACCGAGGACCTCAAGTTTACGTAAGTCGTTCTCATCCTGATTTGTTGAAGCGCATGTTTGAAAATGAAGTTCCGGAAATTTTTGACGGAACCGTTGAAATCAAGTCGATTGCGCGTGAAGCAGGCGATCGTGCCAAAATTGCCGTTTGCTCCGATCAAGAAGGAATCGATCCGATCGGAACCTGCGTTGGCCCACGCGGAGAACGCGTCAAGGCAATCGTTGAAGAATTAAACGGAGAGAAGATGGACATCGTCGAATGGAGCGAAGATCCGTCCGAATATATCAAGGCTGCCTTGAAACCGGCCGAAATTCTTGAAGTTCGCTTCGACAGAGAAGACGATCATGCATGCACGGTCGTCGTCCCTGACACGCAATTATCGCTTGCAATCGGCAAGCGTGGCCAAAATGCCCGCCTTGCAGCTCATTTGACGGGCTACAAGATCGACATCAAGTCCGAATCAAACATGGAAGAACTTGATCGTCAGTCTGAAGAAGAACCTGAGGAAAATTTTGAATTGCCTGAAACAGAAGATGTTGAAACGGAAGATGCCATCAGCATTGAAGACATTGAGGCAGATAACGAATAAAGGAGGTTTTTTAAATGGCACAGCGTAAAATACCGATGCGAAAAGACATCGTTACCGGAGAAATGAAGCCAAAAAAAGAACTCGTTCGTGTTGTCAAGAATAAAGAAAATGAAGTTTCAATCGATCCGACCGGAAAGAAGGCCGGACGCGGAGCATATATTCATTTAGACGTCAAAACAGCCGAGAAAGCAAAAAAGGACCGCACCTTCGACAAGGCATTCGGGCTTAAAATCGACGATGCCTTTTACGATGAGCTGGTTGCTTACGTTGATCACCAAGCAGCCCGCGCGGAATTGTTCGGAAATGGAAAATAGACAAAAAGTTCTGCAATCATTGGGCCTTGCTCGTCGGGCAAAAAAACTGACGACGGGCATTGACCTTGTTATTGACCAAGTTCGACTTGGAAAGGCGTACCTTGTTTTTTGCGCAAATGATGCAGGACAAAGTACGAAAAAGAAAATTACTGATAAATGCAATAGTTACAACGTCACGTGCTCGCTCGAATTCACAAGGGATGAACTCAGTGCGGCAATAGGATCGAAACGCTCGATAATTGCAGTGACGGATGCAGGCTTTGCTAAGAAATTCAAGCAACTGCTGTCTCTTTGATTCGTGTATTTCTCGAATCAAGAGTCTTGACAGGCCTGATTTTACGAGAATGGAGCGATGTCGATGAGTAAAAAAAGAATTTATGAATTAGCAAAAGAACTCAATGTTTCCAGCAAGGAAGTCATTGCGGCAGCCAAAAAGAAGGGAATTGAAGTTGGCAATCACATGTCGACGATTGGAGAAAACGAAGAGCGGCAGGTAAGGGCTGCTTTTGCTCCAAAGAAAGCCCCTGTTGAGAAAAAGGCGGCTGCCTTTAAGGCTGAAAAACCGGCCAAAGAGCATAAAAGGGAAAGTGAAAAGGTCGGAAAGAAGCCTTCTGACAAGCGATCAACCGAAAAAAAGCAGGCTGTTCGCCCTGATCAAGGAAAGACCAACCGTGATCAAAAGTCAGTGAATAGAACCAACGAAAGGCATTCTGGTAACCACATGGATAAAAATAAAAACAACAACAATCGCAGGAGCAACCAAAGAGAAGGACAAAGCAACGATCGTTTCGGCGGAAACGACAACAAAAAGGGCAAGTTCAACAAGAAGAACAATCGCAAAAACAACAAGCGCAATAATCGCAATCAACGCGACAATAATAAGAAGAACGCCGTTCCGCAACGCAAGAACAAGCCGTTGCCGGAAACTTTGGTTTATACGGTCGGCATGAACGTTGCCGATATCGCAAAGAAGATCCACCGCGAACCGGCAGAAATCATCAAGAAGCTCTTTATGATGGGCGTGATGGTCAACCAAAACCAATCGCTTGACAAAGATACGATTGAAATTCTTGCAGCCGATTATGGCATCAAGGCTGAAGAAAAAGTTGAAGTTGACGTAGCCGACATCGACAAGTTCTTTGAAGAAGAAGCAAACAATACGAAACACTCCGCACCGCGTCCACCGGTCGTAACGATTATGGGACACGTTGATCACGGCAAAACGACGCTTCTTGACAAATTGCGTCATACGAACGTCACTGCCGGTGAAGCAGGCGGAATTACGCAGCATATCGGTGCTTATCAGGTAAGACACAATGACAAGATCATTACGTTCCTTGATACGCCGGGACATGCCGCCTTCACGAGCATGCGTGCTCGTGGTGCCGACATCACCGACATCACTGTCCTGGTCGTTGCCGCAGACGATGGCGTCATGCCGCAAACGATTGAAGCCATCAACCACTCGAAGGCTGCCGGGGTTCCGATCATCGTGGCCGTAAACAAGATTGACAAGCCTGGTGCAAACCCTAATCACGTGATGGAGCAATTGACCGAATACGGCTTGATTCCTGAAGATTGGGGCGGCGATACGATCTTTGTCGATATTTCTGCTAAATTCGGCAAGAATCTTGACGAATTGCTCGACATGATTTTACTTGAGTCAGAAATGCTTGAACTTAAGGCAAATCCTAAGCAGCACGGTGCAGGGTCCGTTATCGAAGCTCGCCTTGACAAGGGCAAGGGATCCGTTGCAACGCTTTTGGTTCAGCAGGGAACCCTTCACGTCGGTGATCCGATCGTTGTCGGAAATACTTTTGGTCGCGTTCGGACGATGACTGACGCCAGAGGTCATGCCATCAAGAAGGCTACCCCGGCAACGCCAGTCGAAATTACCGGTTTGAACGAAGTGCCGCAGTCAGGTGATCGTTTCGTGACGTTTGATGACGAAAAGACGGCGCGTGCAGCAGGTGAAGAGCGTGCCAAGCGCGCTCTGATGAAGGAACGCAGCCAAACGACGCACGTTACGCTCGACAACTTGTTCGATACGCTTAAAGAAGGCGATATGAAAGAAGTTGACGTGATCATCAAAGCCGACGTTCAAGGTTCCGTTGAAGCAATTGCACAAAGCTTCAAGAAGATTGACGTGGAAGGTGTTCGCGTCAACATCATCCACCAGGCCGTTGGTGCCATCAACGAATCAGACGTGACCTTGGCCGAAGCTTCCAATGCGATCATCATCGGATTCAATGTCCGTCCTACGCCTCAAGCCAAGGTGCAGGCAGATCAAGACAAGGTCGACATTCGTTTGCACAACGTCATCTACAAGGCAATCGATGAAGTTACGACTGCCATGAAAGGGATGCTTGAACCCGTCTTTGAAGAAAAAGTCACCGGCTACGTTGAAATCCGTCAGACCTACAAAGTTTCAAAACTTGGCACGATCGGCGGCGGCTATGTCACGGACGGCTACATTCAAAGAGATTCCGGCGTTCGAATTATTCGTGACGGAATCGTGATCTATGAAGGAAAGCTTGCATCTCTCAAGCGTTTCAAAGATGACGTCAAGCAGGTCAAATCCGGATTCGAATGCGGCTTGATGGTTGAAAAGTACAATGACATCAAAGAAGGCGATCAGCTCGAAGCCTTCATTATGGAAGAAGTTCCGCAAGACTAACGGGAGGAATTGCTATATATGGTACAACATTACCGTGTCGGACGTTTGTCACAAGAGATTCAGCGCGAAGTCAACGACATTTTGATGAAACGCGTCCGCGATCCGCGCGTTGAAGGCGTGACGATTACCGGCGTCGAAGTTACGGGCGATCTGCAGAATGCGACAATTTATTACAGCACGCTTTCAAATCTTGCTTCTGATGCCGAAAAGACCCAAAAAGGTCTCGATAAGGCAACAGGGTTGATCAGACGAGAACTTGGGCAGCGCTTGAGCATCTATGTCACGCCTGAACTCAAATTCGTTCGTGATGAATCCGTGCGCTACGGGGATCATATCGACGAACTTTTGAACAAGCTTCATCAGCAGGATCGTTAAGATGAAAATTGCGGGGATGGGAATTTTTCCCATCCCTGTTTTTGAGAGGTGAACACTTATGGATGGAATTTTACCCCTGAACAAGGATCGCGGCATGACCAGCAATGATGCCGTGTTTAAATGCAGACGCCTGTTTCGGACCAGAAAAGTCGGACACAGCGGGACGCTCGATCCAAACGTTGACGGCGTGCTGCCGATCTGCATCGGACATGCGACAAAAGTCGTCAGCTATCTGATGGAATCAGGCAAAGTTTATACCGGTGAGGTCACGCTTGGATTTTCAACGGAAACGGAAGATCTTGACGGGAAAATCGTTGAAGAGTATTTTTTGACGAAGCCTTTTTCAGATGAATTGATCAAAGAAAAGATGCAGCAGCTTTGCGGAGACATCATTCAGATTCCTCCGATGTATTCTGCCGTCAAGGTCAACGGCAGACGTTTGTACGATTACGCCAGAAAAGGCGAAGAAGTCGAACGTCCCAAGAGAAAGATTCACGTTGAAAGTTTTGAATTGATCGGAAGCTCTGCATTTGACAAAGAAAACGGCGTCCAAAAATTGCGTTTCAAAGTCGCCTGCGGAAAAGGAACCTATGTCAGAACGCTTGCCACGGATCTCGGCAAAAAACTTGGCGTTCCGGCCGTCATGAGCGATCTGACGCGACTTGAAAGCGGCAGTTTCAAGCTTGACGAAGCCTATACGCTGGCACAGCTTGAAGAACTCAAGCAAAACGGCAGGCTGGAAGAGGCCTTGCGTCCGGTCGACCATGCTTTGAAAATGCCTGAAAGAGAACTGACGAGTGCGCAGTGGAAAATCGTCAAAAACGGCGGCTTTTTGTTGCCTGAAAATTTCAGTGACTTAAGCGCAACGGATGGCCTTCAGGTTGCTTTGACGTATCAAAACAAGTGTCGCTGCGTCTATCGATATAATGAAGAAAAGAGACGCTATCAGGCAGAACAGATGATTGATCTGACATAGAGGTGCATGATGCAAGTTGTTAAATTGCAAGAACCGTATGACAATAATTTGATTCCGGACGGACCGATCGTTCTTTGCCTGGGCTTTTTTGACGGCGTTCATCGCGGACATCAGGCAGTAATCCGTGAAGGAAAGAGGCGCGCGGAAAAGCTTGGGGCAAAACTTGCGATCATGACGCTTGATCGTTATCCAGGAATCGTGTTCAATAACGAGGCAAACAAGGATTTTGCGTATCTGTCGAGCGAACGAAAAAAGCTTGAACTTTTCGAACGCTTCGGAGTCGACCTTTGTTACGTCGTTTCGTTTGATGAGAAGTTCTATACGCTCAGCCAGCAGGATTTTGTCGAAAAATACATCGTTTCGCTCCACACAGTCTGCGCGGTTGCAGGAAGCGACTATACGTACGGAAAAATGCCGTATGCAAACGGCGGCGACATGTCGCATCTGGAAGGCTATGCCAATGGACGCTTTGAGGTGGTCAAGGTTTCGCATATGCTTGATGACGGAGAAAAAATCAGTTCGACAAGAATCAGAAAAGCGCTCCGGAAAGGAAACGTCAAAATGGCAGCAGATCTTTTGGGCTATTCGTACGAAACAAGCGGTCAGGTAGTGCACGGCTTTGAGCGTGGGCGAAAGCTGGGTTTTCCGACGCTGAATCTTGAAACAAAAGAGCCGGTCATGATACCTTCCGAAGGCGTGTATGCGGTTTTCGTCAGATTTGAAGGCGAAGAAAAACGCTACATGGGGATGGCATCAATTGGTCGCAACGAAACGTTTGGCAATCACTTTGAAAAAACGATCGAAATCAACCTGCTCGATTTTTCGGACATGGTTTACGGAAAAAACGTTTTTGTCGAGTGGATCGAGCTTTTGCGCGGGATGAAGAAGTTCAGCGGCGCAAAGGATTTGATCGAACAGCTGAATCATGACAAGGAACGGACAAGAAAAATTCTGGAAAAGAGGAATTAGCATGGATATTATCACATCATCATCCAATCAGCGCGTCAAGGACTGGAAAAAACTTTCGCAAAAAAAGGCGCGAATCAAGCAGGGAAAGTATATGCTTGACGGATGGCATCTGGTCAAAGAAGCGATTCTTTTTGATCAGCCGATTTCGGAAATCCTGGTGACGCAAGATTTTAAGCACAGAAACGAGCTTGAAGTTCCAGACAACGTTGAGGTTATCGAAATTTCCGACAACGTGGCAAAGCATCTGAGCGAAACGCCGAGTCCGCAAGGTATCTTTGCCGTTGTGAATCTTCCTGAAAATGCAGAGGAGAAACCTAAAAAAGCAACCGGCGCGTGGCTGTTTCTGGACGGAGTGCAAGACCCCGGAAACATCGGAACGATGGTCAGGACTGCCGATGCCTGCGGCTTTTCCGGCGTAGTCTTTGGTGAAGGGTGTGCCGACATGTTTCAGCCGAAAGTCGTTCGGGCCATGCAGGGCAGCCAGTTTCATTTGAAGCTTTGTTCCGGAAACCTGATCGAATGGGCTAAAGAATTCAAGCAGCGCAAACTGCCGGTCTTTGGCAGCGAGCTGAACGATCAGGCCCGTTCCTATGATCAAGTCGGACGTCACAGCGACTTTGCGCTTGTCATGGGAAACGAAGGCAACGGAATGAGTGAGAAACTGTTGAAAGAAACTTCCCTTAACCTTTATATTCCGATCAAAGGACATGCAGAATCGCTCAACGTTGCAGTCGCAGCCGGCATACTGATGTTTGGACTGATGGAATAAAGCAAATGCTTTCAAGAACTTGGCTTCTTTTGATCGACTGATTGTAATTTTTATCCGAGCAGCGTAAAATCGGGGCATATAGATGAAACGTTTTTTTAGAGAAAAGGTGATTGGATGAAATTTCTCATTCAGATATCCGCAGCCATAGTCTTATTATTGATGCTGCCTTTTATCCATGATGATGACTAGGATAGGGATGATTAACGGTGATGAAAGTTTGCAGCAAGAAAATGCGCGTTCTTTTTGGCTTGGACGGAATCCATGAGGCAAATGGGGCAAAGACTTTCTAAGGCTCATAACGTTAAATATTTTTGAAATCGGTTGGATAATCGACATGGTCAAAACTGCGACTGATTCATATGCGGATTTTGCCGGGTTGCCGGTGGTCAAATAGAAGTTGATCAAATTTTCCTCGCCTGTTTAGGGCGGGGATTTTTTTGTGCGATGAAAATGAACATGCAAACTTTTCTTTGGCAATTTGTTATCGTTATTCTCAATGAGCGCAAAAAAGAATAAACTGAAAAAATCAGTCTCGACGCTGACGTCAAGTTTGATGCAAAGAGGGTATTTTCAATGGAAGAAGAACAAAATCCGTTTCAAAAAATGGAGGAAAAGCATAAAAGCTAGCAAAGAAGAAAAGTTGAAACTGCATGTGAATCGTAAAAGGAACTGATTCAAGAATTTTGTGAGAAAAAGCGTGAGCTGAATTATCAAAAAGGATTAACTGAAGCAAACTTGCAATTGAGAACATATCTAACTATTTTAAAAGATTGGTAATCAAATGATATTGAAAAGATTGATTATGTATTTTTTCCTATTTTATCCGTCATTACTTGGTTATGAAATTTGAAAAGCTAGGTGTTTCTGGTCTGCTTTTTGGGCGTTATCTTATGGACGTACCCCCCATTCTGATGCCATTTTGATATTTGATGGATCATTACCTATCTCTGAGTTAAGGAGACGAAAACTTCCTTCTGAATTTGTGCTATAATATAAGTGATTCATAGATCATTACCTATCTCCGAGTTAAGGAGACGAAAACCTTCATTTCTTTTTTCCTTCTTTCAACTTTATGTACTTGATTATTACCTATCTCCGAGTGAAGGAGACGAAAACTAAATTATCGTAAAGAGAGTTTATACACAGCCTTTCTTCAGCCTGTACTGACCGAGGCTTGTAAATACTCGAATATTTATTCACAGTCAGACAATAATTCCATAAGCCGCACCTTGCAAACATCGCAGAAACAATTTTGCTCAATGCTCACAGATTATGACATTGTTTTTCGCAATTATCTGGCAAACGAGCTGTTTTCCGACCTGATATCGCCTGAAGCAGCATCCACTAAAAAGATTATTGAACACATGATTATCAAAATGCAGTGGATTATGATTGAATACACGGCTATACGTCAAAGTCTTTTCTTGTGGTACAGTCACAATGCCAATAGTTCGTTGACATATGAAACCATCAGAGAGCATATTGTCATCATCTCACGCATGACAGGATATGATGATGACATACGCGAATATCTTGAAAACAGCTTTGCAAAGCTCATATGGGATTGGGGGCTACGCCGCACTCATTATGGTAATTAGAAAATAATTACAAAGGAGATTTTTACTATGAGAGAAACAATTTTAGGCAATAACATACGAAAGGTTCCTTCAGTTGCAGTTGGATGCATGCGCCTTTCTGAAAAATCAAAGGATGAGATGAATCATTTTATTCATTCTGCGCTGGAACAGGGTGCATATTTCTTTGATCACGCTGATATCTACGGTGGCGGTATGAGCGAGAGTGTATTCGGCGAAGCAATTGCAGACGATCCATCCCTAAAGCGTGAAGATATTTACCTGCAGTCAAAATGTGGCATCCGCCAAGGCTTCTATGATCTCTCAAAGGAGCATATTCTGAAATCTGTCGATGGTATTTTAAAAAGGCTTCATACAGATTATCTTGATCTTCTGCTGCTTCATCGTCCGGATGCACTCGTAGAACCGGAAGAAGTTGCCGCTGCATTTGATGTTCTTTTTGAAAGCGGAAAGGTTCGCCATTTTGGTGTTTCAAATCATAAGCCGATGCAGATTGAACTGCTACAGAAATATGTCCGCCAACCACTCATTGTCAATCAGGTTCAGTTCAGCATTCCTGTTTCCAATCTCGTTGCAAATGGTATGGAAGTCAATATGGAAACACCCGGTTCAATTGATCACGACGGAAGTCTGCTAGACTACTGCCGCCTCCACAACATTACTCTTCAAGCATGGTCTCCGTTTCAGATGCCGGCATGGAAAGGCTGTTTTCTCGGAAGCGACGAATACCCGGAACTGAATAAAAAACTTCATGTGATAGCCGAAAAATATAATGTCAGCGATACTACTATTGCGGCTGCATGGATTTTACGCCATCCGTCAAATATGCAGATTGTTACCGGAACTTCAAGCGAAAGCCGCCTGAAGGAAATTATCGCGGCATGCGATATTACCCTGACTCGCGAGGAATGGTATGAGCTGTACCTGGCTGCAGGTCACCTGCTTCCGTAGAAATTATCAGCATTATTTTTCAAAATGCTGATAATCCTTGGAATGCGTCCAATCGCCTCCCCACTCAAAACCATGCTCCGTAAACAGCTTATAGCATAAATCATCATGGTCAATCTTGTGCGAAAAATCCTTGCTCCGGTCAACATAATCTGCGGCATTTGCAGGCTCAATCGAAAGCTCCCCATCGACTGTTTTGACATAAGGATTGTATAGAGTGTTTATATCCACCGCCATTCCCATTCCATGCTTCGATATCTTTGTAGTGTGGGAGATAAATCTGAAATTGAAGGCCGATGAATTATTGTCGCTCATAGATGCCTCATCATCTGCATCATATTCATCAATGAGTCTGACTTTTTCTATTTGATATTCGGACTCATAGAGCTCCTTAAATATTTCAAGTACATCATCTGCGATATCTTTATTTACAACCAGCTCACCTTCATGTACCTAATTGTCAAAGCCTACGTGTAGTACATGTATATATCGCAGATGATCATTACCTATTTCCGAGTTAAGGAGACGAAAACATCGTAGGAAGTCATATCGATGTAATCCAGCGCTTCTAGACCATCCCCCAGGCATCTACACTGTAATGTTCCTTGACAAGACTTTTTTGACAATGTTTCTTAAATCATTCTCGTCTTTTACAATCAGTAATCTCATAATGTAATTGTTATAATACAGTCATTTTCGTGTGCTAGAGTCCTTTTTTCATTTTTTGAAATCACTATTTATTTTAATCTTTCTCCTATATGATACATACAACAGCAAAAACAAAACATCCAAGAGACGGAAGGAGAACATGTTATGAAAAAAATATTAGTAGTTTTATTCTCTCTCACATTAATATTTGCTTTTACAGGATGCGCTTCATCCAATAATAAAGCAGCAGAAGATACAGAAATTAAGACACAGGAAGTTGTAACATCAAATGCAGATGACAATGATGATAATATCAGTAACACAGAAAACGCAGTAGAGAATGCGAACGAAAAGGATTATGATTTCTCTTCTTATGAAAACGATATCCGTAATATAACAAAAAGTGTAAACGATGCAAAAACATCTACAAATGCATCTGAGAATCACGAACAATTCTACGCTTTGAAAAAAAAGGTAGACGCAGTCGATGACGAACTGGATAAGCTTGATGATGAATTTGAGTATGCTTACCAGATGAAAAAGATTAGCTTCGAGACATACAAAGCGAGAGAACGCGCGATTGAAAAACTGGAAGATGAACTGGAATTAGCAGAAGAAGCACTGGAAAATAAATACGGCATTGATGATTGATAATTGCCTATCTCCGAGTGAAAAACAAGTGATACAATGTAAAAAAATACGGGCTAATTCTGTTATTTAGAGCAAGTTCTTGTATAGTAGAGTTTTTCGTGCTACAACCAAGATGAAAAAATGAGACGCAGTCATTATGTTCGTCAATGCTAAACGCACCTGAATCCGACAGGTGCGTTTTCCATATATAAAAATATGACAGGTGTTTTCATCAGCGTGCGCAGAAGGCTGCGATCCTCATCGGTGCCGATTGCTCTGCATTTGTTGTGAATGCGAATGTGACAAGGGGAGAGGTGACACATATGAAGTACATTACTGTCATGATTATTATTCTGGTGCTGCTGCCGTTCATTGGCAGGTGCTCGCCATCGCCATGGCAACGTACATCATGTACAATTACCGTGACCGTTCGGACGGATTCGTCTTCGCCTTCTGGACCTTCATCGGCGGCGCCTATGAATACATCTGCAGCGTGTTCACGGAAATCGTCTTCGTCAAAATCTTTTGGGACTACCGCGGTCTGCCGTTCAACCTAGGTGGCAGAATCAACCTGCTGTACTGCTTCTTCTGGGGCATTGCGACGGTGGTTGACAAGATTAGTAATCAAATGATATTGAAAAGATTGACTATGTATTTTATAATACCAACGGGGGATTTTTTCCCTATTTTATCCGTCATTACCTGGTTATAAAATGGACAAGTCTTTGAAAAGTAGGGTGCTTCAGGCCCGCTTTTTGGGCATGATTTTATAGCCGTAAATCCCATGCTGGTGCTATTTTGATGTTTGACGGATCATTACCTATCTCCGAGTGAAGGAGACGAAAACATTCTCACGACGAGAATACTTCTCTGGCGTTCGCAACTGATCATTACCTATCTCCGAGTGAAGGAGACGAAAACCTTTTTTAAGATAAAAACCTAAAAATTGTTTGTATTTTTCGATCATTACCTATCTCCGAGTGAAGGAGACGAAAACCTAATGAGAAGCTTTTATCGTTAGCATAATCGAAACGATCATTACCTATCTCCGAGTGAAGGAGACGAAAACTTGTTCATTTACATTCATTGCGAACAATCCTTTCTAGATCATTACCTATCTCCGAGTGAAGGAGACGAAAACTGACAATTCCGACTAATAATAACAACAACGTTGCTAGGATCATTACCTATCTCCGAGTGAAGGAGACGAAAACTTGTTCATCATGTTGTTGTTCATCATGTTGTCGCCCTGGATCATTACCTATCTCCGAGTGAAGGAGACGAAAACCAATTTCCTGCGTGATTGTCTTTTGTGACGTTGATTGATCATTACCTATCTCCGAGTGAAGGAGACGAAAACCGTTTTGAGTTTCACAATAGAAATTTAAGCTTTGTCCGATCATTACCTATCTCCGAGTGAAGGAGACGAAAACAGTTGTCAATATTTCACCATTAATTGCTAAACGCTGATCATTACCTATCTCCGAGTGAAGGAGACGAAAACTTGCGCCATTCACCGTAAGTGTGAAGTCCAAAGTCCTGCGATCATTACCTATCTCCGAGTGAAGGAGACGAAAACACGAATTTTTCTGTAGTACATACTACGAAGGACTTCGGATCATTACCTATCTCCGAGTTAAGGAGACGAAAACTATTTTACGCGTTTAAGCGTTGCTTCGTTAGTGTCAAGATCATTACCTATCTCCGAGTTAAGGAGACGAAAACTCAACGATGTGTTTTCATATATCAAAAGTTGAATTTTTGATTATTACCTATCTCCGAGTTAAGGAGAAAACGCTTAATTATATGGAATAATTTTTATAACTTGAAACAATTATGGTGTTGTTTGTGATGTGTAAATAATGAGTATGGAACTAGCATCTGCAGTGTTTCTTAAACTGAATATCGTGCTATTTGATATCAAATAGTTTTAAAAATAATAAAGTAAGAGATATTATCGATAATGGTGATAAAGCTGAAAAATCCAAAGGATAATATATGTTCTTGCGATGAACATATGTAAAAGCAGAAATGAAAAAATGTTTGTGAGCTTAAGACATGAAAGATATCCGTTATCTGTAATTATGGGATGGAGTGGTACTCGTCATATGTTTAACGGCTTTTGGATTAAAAAATGAAGAATTTGGTAACCTCTTGCATATTCGCATCATTCCTCCTAGAATAATAGAAAAGGGTCGGGGTTAATCGGCCTTTTTCTGTACAAATAAAATAACTCTAGCGTGTTAAATTAATGCTATTTGGAGGTGGTGTACAGAAATTATGAAAAAGATAATTTTAAAATGTAAGCGATATAAAGAGATTGACGATTGCAAGGAATCCGTGTGTTTGCATGGATGGCTTATGGAAATTATCAGCGATAAATTTGCAGAAGAACTGCATCAAACAGGAACGAATCCACTTTCTCTTCAGACCATCCATGACGATGAGACCGTTTCGTTCATTTTTAATTTGCTCAATGAAAAGTCTTGCAGCGAAATCGAGCCGTTGATTATGGATGATGCTTTAGAAAGGATTAAACTAAGAACCGGTGAACAAAAAGAATTTCAGATTCTTGAAAAAAGAGTATATGAAATGAGCGAAAAAAAACTTTCGCAGATATTTTATGCAAATGATTGTAACAATGTTTTGAAATTGAAGATTGTGACACCTACCGCCTTCAAAACAAATGGCAAGTATTTATTTTTTCCGGATATCAGGATGATGTTCCAGAATATTATGAGAAAATATAACTGTATTTTTGAAAACACGGAAGATGTTGATCTTGAGTTGCTTGATGAAATATGCAACAAAGTTGAAATCGCTGCTTATAATGTACGGTCTCGCAGGTTCTACTTGCATAAAGCGTACGTAAACGGATTTCAGGGTTACTTGACCTTGGTTTGTCATGGAAGCCAGACTTTGACAAATTATGTTGCCGTTTTGCTAAAGTTTGCCGAGTATTCAGGAGTGGGAGTCAAGACAAGCATGGGGATGGGTGCAATCGAACTATTGGAAGGAGTAGATTCCGTTGGAAGAAAGAATGGTTAATCAGTTTTATGGTTCTCTTTTGCATGATATCGGCAAAGCTGTTCAGCGGGCAGAAAATGTCAGAAAGAAACATCAAATAGTTGGTGCTGATTTGTTGGAAAAATTTGATGCAAATCGTGAAATAACACGTTCTTTAAGATATCATCATATTAATTACATGAGTAGCAGTTTACCTAAAGATTCTCTTTCGTATATTACATATATTGCTGACAATATTGCGAGCGGAACGGATAGACGAAGCGAAAACGATGAAAACGGTCGGAAATGGAATTCAAAAACTCCGTTGCAGGATATTTTTAACCGTTTTGGAAATGAGCCATCAAAACGTTACATTGCACCGAGCGAATTAAGACCAAACGTTGTTGACAAAATTCTTCCGAGCAAAGTAATGCACGATTATACGCCAGGAGAATATAGCCGCGGCGTTTCATATTTTGAGGAAGGATTGTCTGCCATCGAGTTTACCGAAGAGTATGCGCCAAGCGTTTTGAATCTTGTTGAAGCTACGATGAGCTTTATGCCTTCTTCAACAAATATGTTGGAAGTAGCAGACATTTCATTGTATGACCATATGAAATTGACCGCTGCTTATGCTTGTTCAATTTTGCAATATGCTGAAGAAAAGGGAATTGCCGATTATGAGAAAACCTTTAAAAATGGTGCTAATTCATTCTATAAAAAACAGTCTTTTATGTTGATCGGTTTTAGGTTAGAGGGAGTTCAGGATTTTATTTACACGATTACGAGCAAGGGTGCGCACAAGCAGCTGCGCAGTCGTGCATTTTATGTTGAGATGATGTCGCAATGGTTTGTGGACAGCTTCTTGAAAAAGAGTGGTCTCACAAGAGCGAACGTTCTTTATTCCGACACTGAACATGGTTATATCATAGTCGGGAATACCAACGACAATCGCAATATCATTGTTGAAGCGCAAAAAGAATTCAATGAGTTTTTGCTTGAAAACTTTGGTGTTAAGCTGTATATGGCTGTTGGAACTGCTGGATTTTCCGCATCTCAAGTAATGATGGAAAACAGTTCTGATGAATATACAAACATTTTTCGCGAAATTGATTTTATTTTAGATAAAAATAGCAAAAATCGCTATCAAGCTTCGGAGATTTTAAAACTGAACAAAGCAGGCAAAAAAGACGGACGTGAATGTGCGGTTTGCCATAGCACCGGAAATATGGTCGATGGCCAAAATAAATGCGAGTTATGTGAGAAGCTGGAAAACTTTTCGACAAATATTCAAAAACAAGAATTCTTTGTCATTAATGACGATTCAAACGGATTGCCTGTTTCTAAGAATGCTTATTTAAGCACTGTTACGGAAGATGAGGTCAAAAAGGGCGAAGTTCAAGGAAGAATTTATGCAAAAAATCGATTGGATACCGGACATATGCAAGAAACGCATATCTGGGTAGGCGATTACAGCATGACCAACGATTACAACAGTTATGCCAAGCGTAAATGGACAAAGGATGAAAACGGCAATTCGATTGGCATTAAGCGTTTGGGCGCATTGATGATTGACGTTGATGATTTATATGCCGGTTTTCTTTCTGGATTTAAAATTCAAGGTGAGGGAAAGTACACGACCATGAGTCGCTACGCAACTTTGTCAAGAAGACTGCAGTCTTTCTTTAAGCTTTACCTTAATAATTTTGCTGAAGACAAAGAATTAAGCATCATATATTCTGAAGGCGATGATGTTTTTGCGATTGGCGCATGGGATGATATTTTGGATTTTGCTCAAGACGTTTATGACTATTTCAAGAAATGGACCGATGGAAAGATGACTTTTTCTGCAGGAGTTGCACTTGTCGAATCAAAAACACCAATCAACGTGATTGCACGCGAAACAAAGGCGCTTTTGGATAAGGCTAAGCTAAGCGGCAAAGACAGAATTACGCTTTTCAGCGAGGATAACGTATTTACGTTTAATGAATATATTCAAGATATTGTTTTTGACAAGCTATCAGTTATCAGAGAATTTTTTGAAAATGAACAAGATCATGGAAAAGCTTTCGCATATAAGCTATTGGATCTGATCAGAAATCGCAGCGAAAAAGATCGCATTTCATTTGCGCGAATCGCATATTATTTGGCAAGACTTGAAGAAACATCCCAAAATAAGGATGGGTTCGGAAAATTTAAGAGGTTGATGATTGATTGGTTCAATGACAATGATGAAATCAAGCGAGCAGAAATGGCTTTAATGCTTTATATATACGAAATCAGGGAGGATGGATATGATGAATGAAAAAGAAGAATCTCCTAAAGTAAAGTTCAATCAGAAAGATTATGTAAAAAGTGCCGAAGACGTGATCAAGTATTTAGAAAAAGAAGAATTTAGCGTAATTACAAATCCTAAAAGGGGTAGTAGGGATATTTTGACCACTTCTGCAATCAGAAATATTTTAGGCTCAACCAGCGAAATTTATGACATGGTCAGATCTCAAGGCCCGGAAGCTGTCAGAGACAAACTGGCTTATCTCAAAGTCAAGCTGATTTACCAAAGTGGTCGAAATGCTGCCGTCAAGCGATTTGTCAAAGTTTCGAAGCTAATCCAAGCGTTGGATCTGTTGGAAGAAAAATATTATCAGAAATCGGAAGAAAAGGATAAAATAATTTTGTTTTGTCGCTACATGGAAGCATTGGTTGCCTATTTTAAGTATTATGGCGGCAAAGATTAGGAGGACAGCAAAATGACAAAATTAAGCAAGATCAGATTCAGCGGAGTTATTGAACTTGAGAGCGGATTACATATTGGAGGCGGTGATGCATTTGCCGCTATTGGCGCAATTGATTCACCAATTGTCAAGGACTCGGTGACAAATTTGCCGATAATTCCAGGGTCGAGTTTAAAAGGCAAGATGAGAACGTTGCTTGCTCGTTCGTACAATGAAGAAGTTGCAAAGACTCCTAATGAAGACAATGAACGAATTACACGACTTTTTGGCGCAAGCTCAGGTTATGGCAAAGACGGGAAGTGTCCGCTTCAAGCACGACTTATTTTCAGAGACAGTATTTTGTCAAACGGCAAAGAACTGTTGGATAATGGCGCAAGTTCTTATACGGAAACAAAGTTTGAAAATACCATCAATCGCGTAACGGCGGTTGCAAACCCTCGTCAAATTGAGCGTGCAATCAGGACGAGTCAATTTAATTTTGAATTGATTTATGATGTTGTTGAAGAAACCGAAGTAAGAGAAGATTTGGAAACCATTCTTGACGGTTTCAAACTTTTGGAACTGGATTATCTTGGCGGTAACGGAAGTCGCGGATACGGAAAAATTAAATTTAACAACCTTAGTGCCGAAACAGTTTTTGGAGATTATGACGTTACTGAATTAAATGAGAAATTGGGGGCATGAATACATGGCCTTTAAAATTTATAAAATGAGCTTTCATCGTGCTCATTTTGGAAAAGGATATCTTAATTCGAGCGGCATGTTGTTTGATGCCAGTAGATTGTACAGTGCTCTATGCTTGGAAGCAATTAAAAATGACTGTTTGGATGAATTTATAAATCTTTCTTTCAAAGATGATTTTTATTTAAGCGATGCATTTCCGTATGTTGGCGAACCATATTTTCCAAAACCGATTTGTTATCCGTCTTTAAAGAAGTTTGATTTGAGAACTTTAAAAGAAGACAACGATACTAATAAGTTTTTGAATATGATAACAGCTGTTCCTTTGTCGATGATGTCTGATTTTATCAGCGGGAAAGCCGCTCCTCGCATGTTGGCAGAAGATGAGCAAAGTTTTTTCAAAAACAGCATTGTTGTCAGAAAAGGAGAAGATCCATACGAAGTCGGTGTGACTTCTTTCAATCAAGATGTCTACGTTCTCGCAACGCAAAGCAATCTGTTTGATGAATTGATGACAAGCATTCAGTATAGCGGTTTGGGCGGTAAAAGATCAAGCGGCTATGGAACGTTTGAATTGGAAATCGTCGATTTGCCTGAAGGATTGGAAGGGTTGCTGAATAATGGCGGAAATGAACAATTGCTTTTAGCGACGAGTTTGCCAGAGGATACGGAATTAGTTCATGCCATGACTGGTGCAAGGTACCAATTGGTCAAGAGCAGCGGTTTTGCATATAGCGAAACAGCCAGTCAACTATTAAGAAAGCAAGATTTGTATAAATTTAAAGCAGGCAGCGTTTTGGTTAATAAGTTCAAAGGCCAGATTGCTGACGTAAGACCATATGATTATCCGCATCCTGTTTATAATTTTTCAAAAGGCTTATTTTTAGATCTTAAAGGGGTGCGTGATAATGAAAAACTATCATACTGAATTTAAGTTCAATTTGTTTGTTTTAGGTCCCATGCATATAGGATCTGGAAAGAAATACACGAAAAAAGAATATATATACGAAAACGAAGAATATTATTTCCCTGATATGGGGGAACTTTACTTGAAAATTCGTAATAACGAAAAATTGAGCAAAGAATTTATCGAATTTATGTCTGAAAGAAATACAGGTTACAGGACAACGTCACTGAAGGAGTTTCTTTCCAAAAACAATATTACTGATCGTGATTTTGGCGGTTATTCAATTGCCGAATCGGGATATGAATTTGAAAAAAAACAGGGAAGCAGAAACTGGAATAATGCTAGAAACGATTCATTGCGCAATCTCAATGAAATCGTTGCTTTCGTCAAAGATGAGTTTGGAAATCCTTACATTCCGGGAAGTTCGTTGAAGGGCGCAATAAGGACGATACTCGTTAATGAAGAGTTTAAAACGGACGATGTTCCTTGGAAGGATGGTAACAATATTTTCAATGAAATCAGGGTTTCTGACAGTAAGCCGATAAGCGTTGACAATCTGACTCTGGTTCAAAAGTGGGATTATAATGCTAAAAAGAATTGCTCAAATTCGCTTCCGATTTGGAGAGAATCCTTGAAGCCGTTGACACGAGTTGAATTCACGATTACAACTTCAAGTGAACGTGCAAGGAAACTGATTGAAAATTTGAGTCATTACGCTAAAAGTTTCTATCAACGATATAAAAATAAATTTCTGAGTGCTTACCCCGACAGCATTATTCAGAAAAACATCGGTTGTCCGATTTATCTTGGTGCAGGAAGCGGACTATGGACAAAAGTTGATTATCACCATGTAAGGATTGATAAAATTCAAGAAAAGTCGTATAAAAAAATGAAGATGAAAGGTAATGGGGTTTTAAAGCTCACGCGATATAAGAAGGTTAAAATCAAAACGAAAGATGGCAAATATATTCCTTTAGCTAAGGATGTTTTCTATGAAATGGGAAAATGCGGTTTCAGCATAAAAGAAGTTGATGTTGGGTGAAAAATATAGTTTATGTTAAAACGCAGTATTTTGTTTCAACCAGCAATCAAGGCCTTAAATTTTCAAACGTTATTGACAAAAGCAAGCAGTATATGGCGTATGATGACGTCGATACTTTGATTTTTGACAATGTGAACGGATATCTTTCAAACAAATTGATTCAAAAGTGCGTTGAACATGGGATTTCGTTAATTTTTTGCGATGAAAAGCATTCTCCTTTATTGTTATTAGATAATCTCTACAATCAGAAAAGACGTTTCGAATTATTAAATGATCAATTGACGGTTGGAAACAAAGTCAAAAATAGATTGTGGTCAAAAATAGTTCTATCCAAAATTAATAATCAAGCACAATGTTTGGAAGAAACAGGCCACAGTAAAATCAACGTAAGCTTAATTAAATCAATAAAGAACAACATTACCGAGGGAGATAAGCATAATGTTGAAGCTTATGCGGCACGTGAGTATTTCCCGATGATGTTTGGAAAGAATTTCAAACGTGGCCGTTATGACGATATTGTCAATGCAAGTTTGAATTATGGTTATTCGATTTTGAGATCCTTAATCAGAAAAGAAATCGTGATACACGGACTTGAGCCATCATTTGGCATTCATCATGCTTCTGTTGAAAACCCCTTTAATCTTTCCGATGATTTGATTGAACCGTATCGTGCTTTTGTTGACGAACTTGTATATGAAAGTATTCTTCCAAAGAATCATGAGCAGCTTGATTCTGAGGATCGTGAAGATATTGTCAAGATTTTATTCGAAAAATGCGTTATCGATAATAAAGTTTATTGTTTAGGAGATGCAATTAAAGTCACGGTTAATTCGTACCTCAATTGCTTAAATAATAAAAGTTCCAGTAATCTTAAATTACCAACATTCATTGAAGGTGGTAAGTAATGATGATGCTTTTGAGTTTTGATCTTCCACGAGATACAAAGGAAGAGCGAAAACAGGCAAGTGAATATCGCAATCGCCTGGTTGAATTGGGCTTTTCGATGAAACAGTACAGTTTATACGAACGAGAGGTTCAATCTAACACAACCCGTAACAGGTTAATTGAGATATTGAAGAAGGAAATTCCTGATTCTGGGCTGATAACTTTGTACTTGCTTCCTGATGAAGTAAACAATAAACAAATTACGATTCTTGGAAAAGATGCGCCAAAAGTCACGGTCGGGGCACCTCACTTGATAGTTTTATGATGTTAAAAAATACAAATGGCTGGAAAAAAGTCCGGTTTTACTCTTGAATTAAACGAAATACCGAACGAAGGCGGGCGATTTTCGATTAAATTTGTTTTTTAAAAGGCGACGCTGCTCAAACGATTCAGCCAAAATTTCATCCAGATTTACGGACAACGTCGGCTTTTTGGAGCATTTGTCCGTAATCGCCATTTTTCGAGCAAGCCATTTACGGACAGCATGCTTATTTTTATCGACGTGTCCGTAAATGCCAGTGATTTTGCTAGATGAAGCGACTGATAAATCAGCGCACTAAGAATTTGCCGCCAAACTATTTTTGGTGATTTCCATCATGGAAGGCGATCGTCATGCATACGCAAAAAACCCGGATGATTTGCAATGGTTATAATGCCCTTTAAGTATACAGATGGAAAAGAAAATTCACTGTATGCTTGGAGGGCATTTTCATATGGGAAGAAAATCGAAATATTCTGCTGATTTTAAGCTGATGATCATTCATGAAGCAGAAACATTGGGAATCACTAGAACATCAAGGAAGTATTCCATATCAGACCATACCATCAGAACCTGGAAGCTCATCTATAAGTATCAGGGTATTCAGGGCCTGGAACCCACACATTCAAATAACACATATTCCAGAGAATACAAGGCATCACTGGTTGAAGAATATCAGAAGTCAGATGAGAAGCTTGAAGAGTTCGCCATCAGACACGGGCTGAGAGGCCGTACCCAGCTGAGTCAATGGATTATGGGGTATAATGAATCTATCTTAGAGGATCACAGATCCGGAAAGCGAGATTCAGGAATGAAGGGCAGAAAGACAA
>ERZ773170.155-NODE-155-length-79390-cov-4.205559_pt1 | contig 79390 bp, 70 predicted proteins | sample MGYA00581002_ERZ773170 | MGnify/ENA primary metagenome ERZ773170 (study PRJEB29015, sample SAMEA2737811) | human gut metagenome | biome: human gut; feature: human-associated habitat; material: faeces | place: China | collected 2012 ... | reverse complement strand
AGTCGTTTCAGCATGCTCGTGCGGTTTGAGAACGCAAGTTTACCAAAAAAACGGCAGATTTCAGGTGCGTCCGGCGTTAAATTTAGATCAGGGCCGGTAATCTTCCAGAATACCTCCCCCCAATACCAGTTCGTTTTGGTAGAAAACTACCGGTTGCCCTTTGGCCGGAGCCCAGGCCGCATCCGTCAATTCGACGTGCAGCCGTTCGTGCCCGTCGGGCCGGATCGAGGCGAATCCTTCCGGGTTGCGGCCGATGCCGCGGATTTTCACCCGTATGTCCGGCGAATCGAACAGCCGGTGCGGGTCGGGCAAACGGCTCTCCCGAACGATCAGCGTCCGGTGGAGCAATTCGGAGTCGTTGCCGACGATTACCCGGTTGCGCCGAACGTCGATCGCTACGACGGCAACGTTTGGGAGCGATGTCTCCAGTCCGCGTTTTTGCCCGATCGTGTAGTAAGCGTATCCCCCGTGGCATCCTACCACGTGTCCCTCTCTGTCCACGATCTCGCCCGGTTCGAGTTGCGGGAGTTTTTCGCTAAGGAGCTGTCGGTAGCTGCGACCTTCCAGAAAACAGACGCCCATGCTTTCCCGTTGCAGGCCGCCATTGCAGTAACGGGTTTTGACCTCGCTCTTGAAACGGTCGCCCATCGGAGTCAGGGCCATACTCAGGCAAGCTTGCGGCACCCCCCACAAATAGTAGGACTGGTCTTTCGCCGGATCGGCTGCCATGCGGACGAAGCGGGTGTTCCCTTCCCGATGGATGCGGAAATAGTGTCCGGTTGCGATATGGTCATATCCGCAAGCTGTTGCCGTCCTGAACAGGGACTCCCATTTGATCAGCGGATTGCAGCGAGTGCAGGGGGCCGGGGTTTCGCCCCGGCGGTAACCGTCGATAAAATAGTCGATGATTTCGCTCCGGAAACGCTCGCGTACGTCCGAGCAATGCCATGGGAGTCCCAGTTTCCGGGCGGTCTCCCGTGCCCGTTGCAATAATTCCGGATCCCCGGTGGTGTCGAGCGTGTCGAGATGCACGTCGTATCCCTCTTCCCGCAAAATAGCAGCAGCGGCGGTACTGTCTATACCGCCGCTGAATCCCAGAAGGACGCTTTTGCTTTTTGCCATTGTATCCTTTTGTCTTTTCCGTCCTCTTTATCGCTCTTTGGTCTCAATCGGTCGTTTCCCGTTCTAAGGTTTTTGCGGAAGGACCGTACCTGTACTGTCTCCGTATTGGTTCCAGTTCTTGAGCACTTCGAGCGCTTTGGCGAACACTTCGTCGTTTTCAGCGTTCATGATGACGAAATATTCGTTGAAACCCCACAGCTTCTGCGCCAGCAGGGCTTTGATTTGTGTTCCGATCTGGCGTGCCGAGCGGTCGAATCCCTCTTTGTCGAACGGAACTCCTTTTTGCTCTGCCATCTGGGTCAGCTCCGAAAGTACCTTCTCGTCTACCTTGAAATTGCGGCTGAACGCTTCGATGGTCGGATAGGTCTTACTGAGCCGATCGCGGTTTCGATCCATATAAGTCACGGCGAATTCGTTCAGCATGCCTTTCCGGATCAGGTTGCTCAGGTATTTGGAATATTCCGTCGTATCGTATTCGACGGTGATGTCGGGCGTGATTCCGCCGCCGCCGAAAACCGTACGTCCGCTGCGCAGCGTCCGGAACATTTCCGAAGAGTCGACCCGGGTCGTGTCGCCCGTTTTACCGAAGCGGTTGATGAAGTCCATCTCATACCCCTCGAGGTCCCCGTTTTTAAAGGGCCGTTGAATGACTCGGCCCGTAGGCGTATGGTAGCGTGCGACAGTCAGCCGGATCGCGGAACCGTCCACCAGCGGGAACTGGCGCTGTACGAGCCCTTTGCCGAAAGTTCGGCGTCCGAGAACCAATGCCCGGTCCCAGTCTTGCAATGCGCCTGCCACGATTTCGCTGCCCGATGCCGATGTCTCGTTCGTCAGCACGATCACTTTTCCCGTGGTAAACGGACCGTCTGCCGTGGCTCTCGCCTCTCCGGGCGGCACGCGCAGACCTTCGGTCGAAACGATCAGGCTCCCTGCGGGCAGGAAGAAGTTGCTCAGGTCGATCGCCTGGTCGAGCAGGCCGCCGCCGTTGCTGCGCAGGTCGAGGATCAGCGCATCGAGCGGGCCGAGTTTTTGGTAGGCTTCGAGGAACTCCTTGTAGGTGTTGTTCGCAAAGCGATTGACCCGGATATAGCCGGTCGAGGGATCGACTTTGTAAGCGGCGTCGATCGTGTTGATCGGAATGTTGTCGCGGATGATCGAAAATTCCAGCGGAGCCTTCTCCCCGTGCCGTACAACCTCCAGGTCGACGCGAGTGCCTTTCGGGCCGCGCAGGATTTTGGGCACGTCGAGCTGCTTCGTGCCGACGATATTCTTGCCGTCCGCCTTCACAATCCGGTCGTTCGGTAGCAGTCCGACTTTTTCGGACGGGCCGCCCGCGATGACATTCACCACGATAACGGTATCGCTCAGGACGTTGAATTCGATGCCGATACCGCTGAAACTGCCGTCGAACACCTCCTTGACGCCTTTCATCTCCTCGGCGGTCAGGTAGGTCGAGTGGGGGTCCAGTTGCAACAGCATTTCGCGGATCGCTTTTTCGACCAATGCGTCGTTGTGGACCGTATCTACGTATGTGCCGTTCAGGTAGCGGTAAAACTGGTTGAGCTTCTGCAATTGCAGCATCGGGTCATCCGGCGATGCCGTTTCCGCTGCCGGGACCGGCATCTGTGCCAGCGCCCCGAAGCAGACCGTTAAGCCCAGCACCAGGGCCAATGCCCCGCTTTTTATTTTTCTTGTCATTTCAACAGGTTTATCAATTCGGCTTGTGCGATGGATTGCTGCTCGCCGGAGCCCATGTTTTTTACCGTGACGGTACCGGCGGCCAACTCGTCGCTGCCGAGGATCGCCACGTAGGGTACGCCCCGGCGGTTCGCATACTCCATTTGCTTTTTCATCTTCGCATTTTCGGGGTAGATCTCGCAGGCGATATCCGCTTCACGCAGGCTTTTCGTCAGTTTGAGTGCGGCCCGTTCCTCTTCGCCGCCGAAATTCAACAGCAACACCTTGGTCGTGCCGCTCGCTTCGGGTGGGAAAAGGTCGAGCCCGGTCATCACGTCGTAAATGCGGTCCGCTCCGAACGAAATACCTACACCGGACATGTTCGGCATGCCGAAGATGCCCGTTAGGTCGTCGTACCTTCCGCCGCCGCAGATACTTCCGATCGCGAAATCTTTCGATTTCACCTCGAAGATCGCCCCGGTATAGTAATTCAATCCCCGTGCCAGCGACAGGTCGAGCTCGATTTCCAGCGAAGTGCCGAGCGCTTCGCTGTAGTCGAAGATCGTTTCCATCTCTTCGATTCCTTTGAGTCCGGTCTCGCTCGCGCCGATCACCCCGCGCAGCTGTTTCAGCTTGTCGCGGTTGCTGCCGCTCAGCGACAGGATCGGCTGCAGCGCCTGCACGGCCGCTTCCGAGATACCATTCTCGCGCAGCTGCGCATTGACCGCTTCGATCCCGATCTTTTCGAGTTTGTCGATTGCTATGGTGATATCCATCATCTTGTCGGCATGGCCGATCGTCTCGGCGATCCCGTAAAGAATTTTGCGGTTGTTCATCTTCAGCGTTACCGCGATTCCCAGTTTGGCAAAGACTTTTTCGACGATTTCGATCAATTCGACCTCGTTGATCAGGCTGCGGCTGCCGATCACATCGACGTCGCACTGGTAAAACTCCCGGTAGCGTCCTTTCTGCGGCCGGTCGGCGCGCCAAACCGGCTGAATCTGATAACGTTTGAACGGAAATGAAATTTCGTTCTGATGCTGCACCACATAGCGTGCGAAGGGTACGGTCAGGTCGTAGCGCAACCCTTTCTCGCAAATTTTGGTCGAAAGCGCGTTGCTATTCCCTTGGCCGGTCTCTTCGGACGGAATGCCACTGAGGAAGTCGCCAGAGTTGAGGATTTTGAACAGCAACTTGTCTCCTTCGTCGCCGTACTTGCCCAGCAGCGTGGAGAGGTTTTCCATCGCAGGGGTTTCGAGCGGCTGGAATCCGCAGGTGCGGAATACGCTTTTTATCGTGTCGAAAATGTAAGTGCGTTTGATCATCTCTTCGGGACCGAAGTCGCGTGTCCCTTTGGGAATGGAGGGTTTCTGTGCCATGTGTCGGTGGGATTATGCTAAAAGTTTGCGGTATTTGACCCTGTGCGGCGTGTCGTCGCCCAGGCGTTTGCGCTTGTTCTCTTCGTATTCGCTGTAACTGCCCTCGAAGAAAACGACCTGCGAGTCGCCTTCGAAAGCGAGGATGTGCGTCGCGATGCGGTCGAGGAACCAACGGTCGTGCGAGATGACTACCGCACAACCTGCGAAATTGTTCAAACCTTCTTCCAGCGCACGCAGCGTGTTCACGTCGATGTCGTTGGTCGGTTCGTCGAGCAGCAGTACGTTGCCCTCCTCCTTGAGTGCGAGGGCCAGGTGCAGGCGGTTGCGTTCCCCGCCCGACAGTACGCCGCACTTTTTCTCCTGGTCCGTACCGCTGAAGTTGAACCGCGATACGTAAGCGCGCGCATTGATGCTCCGGCCGCCGAGCTGGATCAGCTCGCTGTCCTGCGATATAACTTGGTAAACCGTCTTTTCGGGGTCGATCGACGAGTGTTGCTGGTCCACATAGGCCAGTTTTACCGTTTCTCCCACCTTGAACGATCCGCTGAGCGGCTTTTCAATTCCCATGATGAGTCGGAACAGGGTGGTTTTACCCACGCCGTTAGGGCCGATTACGCCGACGATACCGGCGGGCGGCAGCGAAAAGTTCAGGTGCTCATACAGCAATCGGTCGCCGTAGCCCATCGATACGTCCTGCGCCTCGATCACCATGTCGCCGAGACGGGGACCGTTGGGGATGAAGATTTCGAGTTTTTCTTCTTTCTGTTTGGTGTCTTCGTTGAGCATTTTGTCGTAAGCGGCCAGGCGCGCTTTGCTTTTCGCGTGGCGGGCCGACGGGGCCATGCGCACCCATTCCAGTTCGCGCTCGAGCGTTTTGCGGCGTTTGCTCTCCTGCTTCTCCTCCTGCGCCAGCCGGTTCGATTTCTGTTCGAGCCAGCCGCTGTAATTACCCTTCCACGGAATCCCTTCGCCACGGTCCAGTTCCAGAATCCAACCCGCCACGTTGTCGAGGAAATAGCGGTCGTGGGTGACGGCGATCACCGTTCCCTTGTATTGTTGCAGGTGTTGTTCGAGCCAGTCGATGCTTTCGGCGTCGAGGTGGTTGGTCGGTTCGTCGAGCAACAGCACGTCGGGCTCCTGCAACAGCAGACGGCACAGTGCCACCCGGCGCCGTTCGCCGCCAGAAAGGTGCTTTACCGGTTCGTCGGGATCCGGACAGCGCAGTGCGTCCATCGCCCGTTCGAGCGTGGCGTCGAGCTCCCAGCCGTTCTTGTGGTCGATCGCTTCGGTCAGTTCCCCTTGCCGTTCGATCAGCTTCGCCATCTGGTCGTCGTCCATCGGTTCCATGAACTTCGCATTCACTTCTTCGTACTCTTTAAGCAGTGCCACTACTTCGGCGCATCCCTCTTCGACCACTTCCCGGACGGTTTTTGTGTCGTCCAGTTGCGGTTCCTGTTCGAGATAGCCGACTGTGTAGCCGGGAGAGAAGACCACTTCGCCCTGGAAATTCTTTTCCAGACCGGCGATGATTTTCATTAACGTCGATTTTCCGGAGCCGTTCAGGCCGATGATGCCGATCTTGGCGCCGTAGAAAAATGAGAGGTAGATGTTGTTCAGTACTTTTTTCTGGTTGGTGAAGGTCTTGCTGACGCCTACCATTGAGAAGATTATCTTTTCGTCTGCCACAGGTTTGGTTTCGATTTTAAGGGTTTGTCCATTTACCCCGCCGTCCGCATCGCGGAAGCGGTGCGGACGGTAAGGGGTTTATTGATTGTATGGCGCGTTGATTCGGGAATGGGGCCGCAACGTTGCGCATGCGGGCTACGGCACTATTTCAACAGCGATTTCGGGTTCAGGTTGGCTGATTCGATATCTTTGAAATATTTGTAGGTACCCACTTTCAGTTCGTCGGTAGCGTCTTCGTCGCAGACGATGATGCCGGCCGGGTGCGTTTGCAGCGCGCTGATCGTCCACTGGTGGTTGTAGGCGCCTTCGACACCTTCGGCCAGTGCCCGCGCCTTGTTGTGTCCCATCGTGAGGATCATCACTTCGCGGGCGCTCATCACGGTACCCACGCCGACGGTCAGCGCGGTTTTCGGCACGAGGTTCACATCCCCGCCGAAGAAACGCGAGTTGGCGATAATCGTGTCTTTGGTCAGGGTTTTGACCCGGGTGCGGGATTTGAGCGATGAGAACGGCTCGTTGAACGCGAGGTGCCCGTCGGCTCCTATACCGCCCATGAACAGGTCGATACCGCCGGCCGCCTCGATGCGTTCCTCGTATGAGGCGCACTCTTCCGTCAGGTCGGGAGCGTTGCCGTTCAGGATATTGACGTTCTCAGGCTTGATGTCGATATGGCTGAAGAAGTTGTTCCACATGAACGAGTGGTAGCTTTCGGGGTGTTCCCGTGGAATGCCTACGTATTCGTCCATGTTGAAAGTGATGACATCGGCAAACGATACGGCGCCTTCCTGGCAGTAGCGGATCAGTGCCTTGTATGTCCCCAGCGGGGTGGATCCGGTCGGAAGTCCCAGCACGAACGGCCGGTTGCAGCACGCTTTGCGCTCACGGATCCGTTTTACGATATAGGCCGCGGCCCATTCCGATACGCCGTTGCTGTCCGGCTGAATGATAAGTCTCATGGATTAATCGATTTATGGTTTTCGGTATCTTTTATCTGTTAAAACCGGATACGAACGATTTTTCGATTACTACGAAGGGTTTTCGCAATCGCTCGCACCGCTCTTTTGTCTGTTTTGTATTCGGCTGGCTGTAATCGATCGGCCGTTGCATTTATTCATGGCAATGTTCAGCCCTGTATTTGTCCGGATCGTCAGAATAGCCTGACAAACACTTCGATGGCTTGATATTCGGCCATTCCGAGCTTGTCGTACAGCCTGGCGGTGTTCTGGTTCCGTTCCTCGGCCCGTTGCCAGAATTCGCGCTTGTCCTCGCCCGGGAACGGGACGATGTCCTTTTGCGAAAGGTGGCGGTAGATCGCATGGCGTTTTTGGATCACTTCGTCCGGGCTCAGCGGTACGGCCATGTCGACCATGTCGAGGTCCCACTCCTGCCATGCCCCGCGGTAGAGCCACAGGCGGCACTCCTTGACCCACTCCTCGTCCTGTACCACTTCCATGGCGGCCAGTACGGCTTCGATGCAGACGCGGTGCGTGCCGTGCGGATCAGAGAGGTCGCCGGCCGCATAAATCTGGTGCGGTTTGATTTCGCGCAGCAAGTCGACGACGATCTGGATGTCTTTGTCCGTGAGGAGGCCTTTCTTGACGCCCCCCGTTTCGTAAAACGGCAGGTTCAGGAAGTGTACGTGCGACGGATCGGTCAATCCCATTTGGCGGCAGGCGGCTTTCGCCTCGGCCCGGCGGATCGAACCTTTCAGGCGGCGCAATTCTATCGGTTCGGCTTCGCCTTTTTTCTTGTTGTTGATAATCTCCTGCACTTCGTTGTAACGGTCGACGAAACCGCATTCGCGGGCAGTATCGAGGGTCTGCAACACGATATCGTCCAGAACCGCGATGTTGCCCGAAGTCTGGTAAGCCACATGCACGTCGTGCCCCTGGGCAATCAGCCGGATGAACGTACCGCCCATCGAAATCACATCGTCGTCAGGGTGCGGACTGAAGATCAGCACCCGCTTGGGGTAGGGAGTCGCCCGTTCGGGACGGGTCGAATCGTCTGCGTTGGGTTTGCCGCCCGGCCAACCTGAAATCGTATGCTGCAGGTCATTGAATACCTGTATGTTGATCATGTCGTAGGTCTGGCCTGTCGCTTCGAGCAACTGACCGAGCCGGTTGTCGATGTAATCCTGGTAGGTCAGCTTCAGGATCGGTTTATCCACCTTCCGGCAAAGCCACAGCACCGCCGTGCGGATGAAACGCTCGGGCCACAGGCAGGTCCCGACCAGCCACGGCGTTTTGACGCGGGTCAGTTCCTGTGAGGCGCCTTCGTCTACGACTACTTCGATATTGGGGTGCTTTTGCAGGCAGGTCGCCGGCGTAACCGAATTTTCCTCACCTTCGACGATATCCTTAATTACGGTGGCTTTCTCCTCGCCCCAGGCCATCAGGATGATCCGTTTGGCTTTGAGGATCGTTCCGAGGCCCATCGTGATCGCTTTGCGCGGCACGTTGTCGATCCCGTAGAAGATCGATGAAACGGCCTGCCGGCTTTCGTTGCCGAGCGCTACCAGCCGCGTGCGGGTGTTGGTGTACGAACCGGGTTCGTTGAATCCGAGCTGGCCCTGTACGCCGGTGCCGAGAAACAGCAGGTCGAGTCCGCCGTACTCTTCGATCTTCGCTTCGTAATCACGGCAGAAGGCAGCCACCTTGTCCAGCGGGAGAGTACTGTCCGGGATATGAATGTTTTCAGGCAGGATGTCTACATGGTCGAGCAGGCTTTCATGGATCAGCCAGTTGCGGCTCTGCTGCTCTTTAGGCGAGATGGGGAAGAACTCGTCGAGGCTGAACACCACTACATTGCGAAAGCTCAGGTTCTCTTTCTTGTGTATTTCCACGAGCGCACGGAAAACACCGACCGGAGATTTTCCCGTAGTGATGCCCAAGATGCACAGTTCTCCGAACTTCTGTTTTTCGCGGATGCAATTCTCGATTTCGCGGGCTACATACATCGAACCGCTCGATTCGGATGTGAATATGTTGGTGTAGACTTTCTCGAATTTTCGGATGATGTCGGCGGGATCGGCGCCCGGTTTGAGGCCGCCCGGCTTGTTCAGTTTGTAATTTCTTGCTGCCATCTTTTATCGTGTTAGAAATAACCCTTAAAGGTAGGAATAAACTGCGGAAATGCAAAATTTCAGATGGCAACAATCCTGCCTGGTTACGGCGCCGCGACCCCTGTTTCCCTGTAAACGGCCTCACCGAGCAGATGCACGATCGCTTTATCCCGGTAGGGGGCAGCCTGTTCTGCCAGCCTGTATTTGGCGCAAAAATCGTCTGTCCCGCTGTAATCCCGCCGGATCAGGATCGGATAGGCGCTCCGTGCCGCTTCGGTCATGTAACGTACGGCGATCAGGTATTTTGAGGCTTCGGAGCATTCGATTCCTGCAAGCAGTTTTTTGTAGCGGACGGTGTCGCGGGCAAGCAGTGCGTCGTAGAGTTTGTGGATTTTCACACACTCTTTTTTGAATATGTCCTTTCGGGGCTGTGCTGCAACCGGCCCTGAAGCGGCGAGGAAAAAACTGCCGGCCAATGCGATCAGGTAGATCCGAAAGAGGCGGATGTGAGGTATAGGTGCCACGTTGTTCAAGGTTAATTGTATTACTACTACATTGATTATCAGTTATTTAAATGCAAATGTAGTGGAAAATCGCGAAATTCAAAATCTTCATTTAAATTTGAATAATACAATGCAGTATTGTATTTTTGTAAAAATACTCAGGCTTGCCAGTCATTCGGAATCCCGGTGACGGCCACTCCTGTCAAGATGAATGTGTGCTGTATGGTAATCGAAAAGTTACAAGGAACCTCGCCCCGTCTCTATACGCTGATCGCTCCTTTGGTCATGCGGCGCAGCGTACTTCGCCTGAACAACAATTATCCTTTCTGGACTTCCCGTTCACACACTTGGTTCGTTGCCGAGGAAGGGGAGTCCGTACTGGGATTCGTCCCGGTCGAAGTGAGGGACAACGGGGTCGTAAAGATCAACAATTATTATGTTTCGGGCGACGACAACAGATTACTTTCCCGGTTGATTCAGGAAATTGTGAATGATTATCGGGGGGATTACACGATCCAGTCCGTCACCCACACGCGTCATATCCCCGTTTTCCTTTCCGAAAAATTCCAGACCGTCAAAGAGTGGAAACTTTATGTCAAGATGCAATACGGTGAAAAACCGTGCGGGGAATCAGCAAATGGATAGCAGCTTGCCGAATGTATATGAACTGGCCCAACGGCGTCTGAAGTTCCTTTTCGAAGCGTTCGACAATATTTATGTCTCTTTTTCCGGCGGCAAGGATAGCAGCGTCCTGCTGAATTTATGCATCGATTACATCCGCAGGCACGGACTCGACCGGAAAATCGGCGTTTTCCATATGGATTATGAGATACAGTACCGCGATACGGTCGCCCACGTCGATCAGGTGCTGGCCTCGAATGCCGATATTCTCGAAGTATACCGCGTCTGCGTGCCGTTTAAAGTGCCGACCTGCACATCGATGTTCCAGCCCTATTGGCGGCCGTGGGAGGAGAGCAAACGGGAGTTGTGGGTGCGGGAAATGCCCGCCGGATCCTATACGGGCAAAGATTTTCCGTTTTTTTCGGCGAAGATGTGGGACTACGAATTCCAAAGCCGTTTTGCCCTGTGGCTGCATCGCCGCAAGCGGGCCGGGCGGACTTGTTGCCTGATCGGAATCCGCACCCAGGAGAGTTACAACCGTTGGCGGAGTATCTACAGCGACCGCAACAAGCATCGTTTCCGGGGGGAGAGGTGGATCCGGCAGTGTAAGGCGGATAATATTTGCAATGCCTATCCGATTTACGACTGGTTGACGACGGACGTTTGGACCGCGAACGGGAAGTTCGGCTGGGCGTATAACCGGCTGTACGATCTTTTTTACCAGGCCGGGGTGCCGCTCGAGAACCAGCGGGTCGCCAGTCCTTTTATCTCTCCGGCCATTCCGAGTCTCTCGTTGTACAGGGCCATCGATCCCGATACGTGGGGTAAAATGGTGAGCCGGGTGAACGGAGTCAATTTCGCGGCTCACTATGGTAAAAGCCCGGTCGCAGGGTGGCAATCCGTCAGTTTGCCGAAAGGACTGACGTGGGAGAAGTATATGAATTTCCTGCTCACCACATTGCCTGCAGAGACCCGGCGGAACTACCTGGAGAAACTCTCCGTGAGCATCCGTTTCTGGCGCGACAAGGGCGGCAGCCTCTCCGACCAAACCATCGCCAGGCTGCAAAAGGCGGGTATTCCGATCCGCATCGGTGAGAAAAGCGGGTACCGTACCGACAAAAAACCGGTCAGGATGGAGTATCTCGACGACATCGACGTTCCGGAGTTCAGCCAGCTGCCCACGTTTAAACGGATCTGCATTTGCATCCTGCGAAACGACCATGCCTGCAAGTATATGGGTTTCTCTCCCAACAAGAACGAAACGCTCCGCCGCAAGAAAATCATGGAAAAATATGAATCGTTGTTGCGATCCTAAACAGATGAAAGAGTTCTGCAGTCCTGTCTATAACATCCGGGCCGTTCCGGTGGAAAAGGTCGTGGCCAACAGCTACAATCCCAATATCGTCGCTCCGCCCGAAATGAAATTACTTGAACTTTCCATTTGGGAAGACGGCTACACGATGCCATGCGTTTGTTATTACGATGCCGAAGGGGACGTCTACGAACTGGTGGACGGCTACCATCGCTATCAGGTACTGAAAACCTCCCGTCGGATTTACGAACGGGAGAAGGGGTTGCTGCCGGTGTCGGTGATCGAGAAGGATATTTCCAACCGGATGGCGTCGACGATCCGGCACAACCGGGCGCGCGGGACGCATAACATCGAACTGATGAGTGAAATTATCGCCGAACTTTCCCGTGCGAATATGTCGGATCAGTGGATCATGCGCCATATCGGGATGGAACGGGATGAATTGTTGCGGCTCAAGCAGATTACCGGTCTGGCCGAACTGTTTGCGGACAAGGAGTTCAGCACCGGCGAAGCGCAGGACAGGGTATAGGCCGAAGTCGGAAGGCATACTAGTAAAAAAACAGCGCGACGATTCGTCGCGCTGCGGAGAAAAGATGATGCAGTAGTGTCGTGTTTTTCATTGTCTATGCCGAGGTCGATATTTCCGGTCGAACCTTAGAATTCGATCCGTTTGGCTTGGCGGATATGTTCGAGGTTGATCGGTGCGTATTGGTCTCCATTTTTTTCCGCTTTGCGCAGGAATGTCTCAGCCTGATCGTAATCCCCCTTCATCATGAAGCAGACGCCGATGTAGTTTTGGGCCGCAGGGTTGTCCCGCTGGGTTTCCAACTCCTTCAGGGCGGTTTCGTAATCGCCGGCCGTCATATGTTTCATCGCTTTATTGATCAGCGTGACCCCGATGTTTTCGGGACTGTCGGGATCGATCCAGGTCGTGCGGCCGTTCTCGTCGGTGACCGCCGTCGCGATGGAAGCCGTCCGGTCGATATCGTAATATACCTGGAGGTATCCGGCATTGCGCAGGGACGGGTAGAAACTCTCCAGCATGTAGGCGTAGGGCTTTCCTCCCGCGAGTTGTTTCAGCTTGGTTTTCCTCTCTTCCTGTTCGATCGTGTAGCTGTCGATGATATCGAGTACCTCCTGGCGGTATTCCATGTCCGATGCCGCGACCAGCCTGCGCAGGCCGTCCCAGTCTTCACGGCCGTTGTAAAGTTCGAACAGTTTGTCGTCTTGCGGCATGTCGAGGTTGTGCTGCAGGTAGTTTTTGAACGATTCGGCCCGTTTTTGTGCAAGGGCGGTGTTAAAGGCCAACGAACCTTCGGGAGAGGCGTAGCCTGCGATCACGATCTGTTTGAGCGATGCGTTCGGATCGTCGAGGATCAGCCTGAATGCTTTCCCTACGGCATTCAATAGCTCCTTGTTCCCGGGGATATTCATGTCGATCATGTGCGAACCGACCTTGAACTGAACGACCGAGGTGCCTTTGTCGCGTTCGTTGAACAGGATGTCGTAACGGTTCGGGTAATCTTCCACGGGGTGCAGGAACGGATTTTCGAGTGAGTACTTTTCAAGCTCGGTGAGCTGGTATTCCAGGGGTACCGTGCCGAAAGCCGGGTCGATCTCATAATAGAGCAGCTTGTCAGCGGCGAGGATCCGGTCGGCCCGTGTCTCTTCCGAGCAACAGCCGGTGACGGTCTGCCCGACGGCCAGTGAGACGGAACTCATCCAGTCGCGGTACGGAACGATCGCCCGGTAGCGGATCGTCGCGGGAAGTTCTTTTCGGGCGATGGCCGTACCTTTGTCCGCAGTCTCCCTGTTGCGGGTTTCGTACAGGCTGCGCCGTTTGCCGGTCACGACGGTTTCGTCGAGCGCCTGTCGGTTTGTCCCGTTATAGAGGACGGGAGATATCACGACTTTGTAGTTCGGTTTCAGCTTGTCGACCGTGACGTCGAACGAGACTTCCACATTCTGGTCTACTTTGCGTATTTTGGTGTTTTCCGGAGTCAGCTTTTCCGGCGCGGCAGCCCATAGCTGGGCCACTGAAAACAGCGACAGAATAGCGGTTAATGCTCTTTTCATCGGGCGTTCAGATTATATCAATTGATAACGAAGATCAGGTTAATGCCCACTTTGGTCGGGCCGAAATAGTTTTTGTTTCCGGATTCGAGCCGCTGGCCGCAGTCGTAACAGGGATACTTGTCGTAATTGAACCGTACGTATCCGACGCCTACGGTGGCTTCCAGGCTCCATTTGCGGGCGAGCATCCATTGGTAACCGTAACTCACGCCTCCGCCGACATAGGAGCCGTCGTAACGGTAATCCTTGCCGTCTTTGGCCAGCCCGAACGGGAGTTTGACTTTGGCGATGTTGTATTCTCCGCCGAGACCGTGTACGCCGAAGAAATGCCCGTTGAATCGTTCGCAGAGCCAATAACGGAATTCCGGCTGTATCAGCCAGTGTTTGAACATTTTGCCGCTCGATTTCTCGAACGGGTTGTAATTGCCGGATATGTCCAGGGTCGTCGCCCGGCCCAGTCCCAGTTCGATACCCAGGTTCGGTGTCGCCAGCGCATCGTAAACGACGTTGTTTTTCAGTACGACCCTTTGGGCTCCGGCCGAGAGTGCTATGGCGGCAAAAGCGAGCGAAAGGATAACTTTTTTCATCATGGAATATTATTCTTCTTTATGGACCGGCCGCTCTAGCGGCGGCGGCCGGTCACCTTGGTTTGCAAATGTTACGGTCCGCTCCGGGAAAATTACTCGGCGCGTAGCGTAATGATATCGGAAGTTTCTTTCATAATCCGGCGCAGGGTCCGCGTGGCCCGGCGGTCGCTGCTCTCTTCGATCTCGAACAACATCAGGTGGTCGAGGCGCGTTCCTGGAATCATGTACCATTGTCTCCAGCCGTGTGCGAGGCCGCTGCCGATCTCTTCCGCTTCTATTCGGCCCGTTTTGCCGTGCGTGGCGGGATCGTGATTGTCGTGCCTCAGGGCATAGGCGCTCACGACGAACAGCGCTTTGCCGTTGCCCAGGTTGGTCGCATGGTTCGCCCGTTTGAATTTCCTGCGCAGGAATTGCGTATTGACCAGGTAATATTCGTAGGTCAGCGACGTGAATTCCTCCATGTTGTCGTGGTATAGTTTCACCGTCCGGGCCGCTTCGTCCTGGTCGAGGTCCGCCGAGGTCACTTTGAAGCTGACCGTTTGCGTTCCCGGCCCGGCAGGCGTGTAGTAATAATAACCGTTTCCATCGTCGCTGAATCCGGTCATGTCCGACGGCGTCAGGTTCGGGGCGTGGAACAGTACCAGGGACTGGCGGGCGAATGCATCCTCCGACATGTAGAAGGTTACCAGCGCCTCTTGCCCGGCACCGTAACCCACGCAATTTTGCAGGTAGGTGGTGTGGTGCCTGTTGATGGCGACGAGCGTCAGTGCCGGTCCGACGTAGGCGGTTTTGAATATCGGGTGCGATATCGTCACTAGTTCTCCGCTGTGGTTCCTCGAATTCTGGAAGTAAACCGTTTGCGGTCCCGCCTGTGTGGCGGTATAGATATAGTCGATGCTGCCGTCCGCATTCGACTCGATCCGCAGGTTGTTCCGGCTGGCGTTGGTCGGTTCCAGGTTGCGGGCCGTAATCACGCACTCCAATGGAAAGTAGGCTGCCGGGATTTCATCCGGGATATTGAACGTAAGCGTTTTCGAGTCGCCTTTGTTGATTCCCGAAGGCATTCCTGCGGGTTCGAACGTGAATTTTTCGCAGGAGATAACCGTCACGATCCGCGAGAGCGCTCCGGCCGATATTCTGATTTCGGCCCGTTTGAAACCCTCGTCGACGACTTTCACGTCGGCATATACCTTGCCCGCAGTCCGGTCGATGGTGAGGTTGTCCAGGATGCCGTCGGGATCGGAAAGCACCTGCGGATTGCGCAGGTCGCCGTTCGTGATCACATTGCTTTTTTCGTACTTTACGTCCAGCTCGAGCCGCTGTGTCGCTACACCGGTTCCCGGGTTGGTCAGGATGTTGACGATTGGGTTTACCGTCAGGCGGTCCGATCCGTCCGAAATTTCCGGCGACTCCTTGATAATCTCCGCATAGAGGTCGTTGATCGGCGGCGAGTTTAGCGCATCTTCGACGCTTCCCGAGCCGATGTTTCCGGGCATGTAATCGATGATCCTGATCCTGAAGTGGGTGTTCCTTACGACCGGATAGAGGTTCAGCTCGCTGTCGATCAGCTGGATTTTGTAATATTTCTTGTATGCACCGCCGGCGTGCAGGATAACGACCGTCTGGTTGTTGTAGCTGTTGTCGCTTTCGAACATATATTTGGGCTCGGTGTCGAGTCCGGCAGGCTTGTCTGTGCACATCCCCGGATTACCCGGGAGGGTGGGATGGTCCGCCGACCATTCGAACGGATCGGTTGCATTCGGCCGGAAGGAGGCGACGGTGCCCCGGGTCGCATAATTGTAGAGGGCGAACCCTTCGATGGTGAATTGCTCGCGCTGTCCTTGGGCCATCAGATCCAGCAGGTTCTGGTCGATTTCCACGGTCACTTTGGCCTGGTTGCGCAGCAACTTTACCTGGGGCGGCGTATTGAAATTATCGATTTCCCTGCGGTCCCACAGTACCCAGCCGTCGGATTCGAATTCCGGAATGAGGGTTTGCTCATCTTTACCCAGCGAACCGCGTTCGTCGAACGTGCTCCAATCGTAATTGGCAATGAAATGGATAATCCGGGTGCTCCCCGAGATTTTGGCTTTAAAGGTTCCTGCCAGCATGTCAGTAGCGGTCGAACGGCCGAGGAACAGTCCGTTGGCGTCGAATTGCAGCAGGCTGATATCGCTGACCGTGTTTTCGCCGGACCGGGTACGGAGAACCGTGTAGTCGGGAACCGAATAGGCGAATTGAACCTCTCCGTCTCCGCTTCGGGATGCAGGTTCCGTTCCGGGATCGTATTTCTGGCACGCGGTCAGGATTGCGATCAGGGACAGCAACAGGATGTAACATATCTTTTTCATCATCGTATCTTATTAGTCGTATCTTTTCAAATGGCTATAAGGGGCGGTCTATGTCCCGCACGCAGCGCACTTCCGCATAGCTGGCGTTTTCTCCGTTCGTACCGCCGGACGGATTCAGGATGCGGAATGCCGAGTTGGACGCGGGGTCGGCGGTCCAGTAACGGTGCCGGTCGGTAATCTCCTTGATTTCGCTTTTGCTGACGTTCTGAAGAATGTCCAGCAGCAGCATTTCGGCATAGGTCGGCATGCGCCATCCGTTATAGGTCACGCCGTCCGTATCGGTCTCGGAGTAGTTTTTGCACCGGCTCACGGCGGCCCAGAAATCGACTTTGTCCGTCGAGGAGGAGACCCGCGAGGCGAACATGAAGTTCGGAGAGATCATCCACCGGTTTTCGGTCGAGGGATCGGTATAGCCGTTTTTATCCAGTACGGGGTAACCGATCTGGCAATATCCGTACTCCATCTCCTGCCTGCCGTCGTTGACGGGGTTGTAAGGGTGCGGTCCGGTGTAGAGTTGTCCGGTCAGTTCCTGGTAATAACCGCGTATGTGGGCATCACCCCAACTTCCCTTGGTCGGCACGTCCGGCATCGGAATCGTCCGCAGGTCAGCCTGTTTGATGTTGACCGTGTACATGTTGCGGTTTTTAGTTCCGTCCACATCCTGCGACGTGATGTGTCCGATCCAGATGGGCGGATATTGCGTTATCTTGACACTCTGCACGATATGGTCACCGTTTTCCACGTCAAAAGTGATGGTTCTCGGCACGAAATTGTCCGGAATGGTGCTGTTGATCGTGATCGATCCGTTGTGCACGAAAGGTTCACGGGTGACCGACACGCCGGCAGTCGAAGTTTCGACTCCTTCGACGAATACCTTCAGGTTCTGAATCTCCACGTTGTCCGATGAAGACTGAAACCCGGTCAGGTAGGTGCTGATGTTGTTCATTACGATCTCCTGTTCGTCGATGTAGAGGTACATGATGTTCTTGATCTATACGTCCACGTGGTTGGTCGTCCAGTCGACCACCTGGTAATTGACACTTTCCAATGTAACCGCTTCCGGTGCGCTCGATCCTCCGTCGCCGTTGATATGCGCAGTGATGTTGTAAATGTAGTTGCGCCGCAGTTTGTACAGGTGGGCCGGGTCATTCCCATCGGACGCGAGCCGGTAGTTTGCGGGAAGTTTGTAATAATGGTTTTCGGTACCCGCTCCTTTTCGGATCGGTACGTTCAGGTAAATGAATGTCTCGTCGGCTACTGCGCTGTTCCAGTCGTTTGCGTATGAATAGAAGATGATTTGATCCGCATCTCCCGAAACGGCATCCGTATTCGTATAGGACGCAGTCGTGGCAAGGGCGGGCGAATAGGCGTCGCCGCTTTCCAGCACCCGGCTGTCGTACGCGTAGTTGACCAGTTTCTTCGTTACCTGGCCTGTGGGCTGGTAGTCCGTACCGTAGCTGAGGTTTACCCGGATTTTGGCAACACCCCTTTTGAGCGATACATCGATGTTTTTGTTTGTGTTCGTACCGTCGTTCAGCACCGTTACCGCCGATTTTCCGTCCATCAGCAGCGCAGACTGTACCGCATCGGGATCCAACGCTTCGGCGATGACGGCCGCTTTCAATTCGGCGAGGCTTTTCGCACTGCCGGTGGCCGTCCCTCCGTTCGCTACGACATATACCGTATACCCGGCGTTCAGGGCAAAATCTTTCTGCATTTTCGTCAGTCCGTACCGGACGAGGCCGGCCGCCGGAGTAATACGCTGGTAGTGGACGCAAGCCTCTTCGCCTTCCTGGTAGATAAAGACGTCCAGTGTCGACACCTTATTTTCGTTCAGTTCGTCCGCACCGGTTTCCGACGCTTTGGTGAATTGCTCCACCGGCAACATGACCTGGAGCATCAGGCTGCCGTCGTCAGCGATCGAGTAACCCCGGTCCTTTTGGCACGACGGGGCGAGAAACAGGACAGCCAGCGCGAAGATCGGTAATATCGTATGCTTTCGTATCATGGCACTCATTATTGTATTTGTTTGATCAGAATTTCGGTTTCGGTTCCCGGATATTTCCGTCCGTCGTCGAAGGGGCCTTCCGCACCGTTTGGATTGATTGTCGCTTTTTGTCCGTCTACGGTGATATAGAACCGGCTTTGCCGGTCTGCGCCTGCGGAAAAGGTTTTAGTGGGCACGATCCGGATGTAGAACGGAGTGACCCTGGTAATGCCTTGTGAAACATAATCTCCTTCGGAGAGCAGTTTGAAATCGAGTCCGTTGGTGAGGCTGGCCGCCCAGACCGCTCCGGCAGGCGCCGTAAGGTTGAAGCTGAAAGTGGCTGGATCGGACGTGGATACCTCTCCGCGGTTGGCTCCGTTATCCGTTCCTGAAAACGTAAAAGCCCGGTCGTCGTAAGTAATTTCCGAAAGTTCCGTGTCCCATTTCAGAACCTCTATACGCAGATACAGTATCCCTTGGGGTTCCCCTACGACGGTCTTGATACGGTATACCTTGTTCCGTTCCAGGTCGTACAGTCCGGCCAGATTCTTCAGGTCTCCGCGATAGGTGACCGGAGCGCCGTTTACTTTCACATTTACCAGCAGGTACGGTGTCGAGGAGTCGTCCGGGGCGGCTCCCGACGGATCGATTGCCCCGGAAATATTCTGGTAGCTGTAGAACGACGTTTCGGTGTCGGACGGCGTGCGTGAAGCATAATAGGTATTGTCGGGCACCACTTCCAGCAAAGTCGCCGCCGAAGGCGTATGCGTTTCCGTCTGGCGGATATCGCCTGCGGGCATTGCGTTGCTCTGGTACTGGACGTTGCTTTTGGTCACCTGGTTGCAAAAGATTATAGAAACCAGCTCCACCGCATCGTCTGTCAGCTCTGCGGCTTTATAAACGTGCAAATCCAGCCGGCCTACCAGCCGTTCCATTTCTATCGACGCATTCACTGCCGTACCGGTCATCTCCACTACCTTTTTTCCTACCATGACGATATCGTTGCCCGCGAAAGTCGCGGAAGCGACTTGCAGTGCGTCGAGTACCGACCGGGGTGTCTGCTCGGTGATCGTTACCGGTTGTCCGGCTGCCGTAAAGCTTTGGCCTGCATAATTGGCGATCGCATAAACCGCCTTTTTGTCTTGCGTTACCCGGACCGATTTGGTGTAAAGGCTTGCCGACGATTCCGGCGTGAAGTCCGTGATCAGTTCGGAGAATTCCAGGTCGTCGTTGTCGTTGTTGAATATGTACACGGCCAGGCTGGTGAATCGGTCTTCACCGGTAATCGCCAGATCGCCGTTTCCGTTGCGGGTAATAAGGGCCAAGGCCAGGTTGGCATCCTGTCCCGGGGGGTCATCCCCGGCGATTTTGCTGCACGATAACACCAACAAGGGGATGCAAAACAGCAATATCGTTTTGAATATCTTATCCTTTTGCATGGATTCCTATTTTTGTGTCGGGTCGATATCTTCTTCTTCCCAAGGGGTAACATCTACCGAAGTGTTGTTGAATCTGAAGCGTATGGCAATTTTCACTTCGTCTTTATCGTCTACCGAGATGGAATGTTCGTTCATGAAATCCACCAGATTGACGGTCTTGTAACGGACGGTGCCGCCGCTGGATGACAGTGTCAGTTGCACGTCGTTGTCGTTGAGAAAACGATAGGCATTGATACGGGAGGTATAATCACCCGTTTCTGCATCGTGTACGAGCTGGGCCCGGTAAACGCTTTTAAGCGAACTGGAAGCTGTGCCGTCGAATCCCATCTGGGGGTGGAGGTTGGCAATGTCCACCTCAACGGGGGCATCGGCCTTGGTAGGGGCCGCCGCTCCCGTAATGTAAATGTGGAGGGGAATGTGGGCCTGCGTGAATTGCATCTCTTCATCCCGGAATTCGCTCTGTACGACCGTGATTTTTTTAAAGGCATAATAAATCCTGTCGTTTTCCTGTTCGATGACCGGATTCCCGGCGTAATAATCCCGGCAACCGAGCACGGCGTCGGAAAGCTTGCCCGAATCGTGTATTTCGGTACAGTCGGTCAGGTTCGTCCAGGCGATCAGGTAATACTCACCGTTGGGCAGGTTCAGGTTAATCCCCTTGTATCCCTGCAGGTCGCCGATACTTTTTGTCCGGGTCATCACGAGTTTCCCGTCGCTGTTGTAGACGAACAGGGTTACCTGGTCGGTTTTTTCCAGGAAACGGCATCGTCCCGGAATGTCGCCGTAATAGGTGAACGAGATACGGGTACGTTCGCAATCCAGTCCGGAGCCGTCATCGCGGATACATCCCGACAGTGCCAATGCCGACAATAGGATGGTAATGATATAGTTGAATCCTTTCATTTCGCTCAGTCAATTAGCTGTGTCTTTACAGTAAAAAGGGGGGGAGAGCGCCCCTCCCCCCTGTGATTAAAGGATTACTACAACTGTTGGAACTCCGGGTCGATGTTTTCTTCCACCCAATCTGCGATAGTAATGGTAAGGGTAATGTTGTAAGCGACCGGGTTCAGGTCGGTGTGCATGAACTGCGGTTTGATCTCGACGTTGACGTTGTAGATTTTACCCGCTTCAAAGGTGACGTTCTGGCCTCCTGTCGTGAAGTTCACGATATTCGCATATTTCGAAAGCGGCAGCAGTCTGGGGTTGTACGCTTCCTCGTCGTCGCTGGTGATCGTCGTTGCAGATACGTTACCCAGGTTGAGGTGCAGGTACGGAGTCTGTCCGGGGAAGAAGTTGAATGCGAAACACTTTTTAGCATCGGGATCGGCCGGGGTGTTGAACTCATCCAGGTCATACGGCGTGTATGCACTTGTATTCCATTGGTTGTAGCTGGCGAACGCCGCTTCGTTCGTTTCGCTCGCATCGGCGCCAAAAAGCCATTTTCCTTCGGTCGCCCGCTCGAAAGCGGTGGTATTGGTCATCAGCGATGCCGCCACGGCTGCGCCGTTATACTGTTTGTAGAAATTGTTGAGGTATACTCCCAGCAGTTCGCCGGTCAGGCCGGTCCATTCGACAAGGGCTGATTTCCCGTTCGAATTGTTGGTAACCGTCTCGCTTCCGTTTGCAACGAAAGACACCTGCTTTATTTGGAGACGGGCCATAACCGGTTTAATGGAGATATTTCCCGTGAAAGTATAGACGTTCTCGTCGTTTGCGTTTTCAACGCTTACGTCGAATGACGAGAGTGCGCCCGCCCCCGAGTAAAGCACTTTCGAGCCCTGCTGTTGGTTAAAGGTCGCCGCTACGGTCACTTTGTCGCCAACTGCACCGGTTACATAAGTTTCAGCACCTTTTTTGTAATTGCCGTAAACGGCGAGGTCCGTGGCTTCCGTCCCGACATTGGGAATCAGCAGACCTGCGGTGGTCAGTTTGTCCCAATCCGAGTCGGCCGTCAGGTTTTTGTCGACCTCCACTTTTTTCAGGATCGTACCTGCTGTGTTCGTAACAAAAATGGCGATGTTGTCTACGTCCGCGGTTGTGGAGAGCAAGCCTACCGGGTCGGAGGCTTTCGTTTGGACGTCTCCCATGGATATGACCACATGCTTTTCTCCGTTGGAGGGAGCGGGGCCCTGGTTCGCGTCTTTGGAACACGATGCCAGTATCCCTAAACTCAAACATGCTACAGATAAGTACTTGAATGTTTTCATAATAAAATAAATTAATTAAAGTTGAATACGTTTGTTTATATTCGGTTTTGAATCAAATAGTGGAAATAGGACCTTGCTCGTATTTCCGGCCATATTGTCCCTGTGTTTTTGTCCGGCTCTGCTTCCTGTTACACTTTCTAATACAAGCTTGGCCGGGGGATATATAGAAACGTTTATTCCTTTTTGTCAACTGATTATGCAACATCAGTAACATTGAAACTCTCATTTAGGGAAAAAAAACGCCGCACCTTCTCTATTTTCGGAAAATGAAAATTGCGGCGAGAAATTTGTCAGTAATCGAAGTGGTCGGCAGCTGTCATCAGCGTTCTGTTCGTATCATTTTTGCAATTCGGAAAGGATTGGAATTGCAAAAAAAATCCGATTGGCGGTACGCCGGAGCGAAAGCCTGTTTGAGCGGGCAACCTCCCGGTTTGAGACGATCGATTGTGAAATATTATTGGCATATTTGTCCGGAATGAATAGAAACACCCTTGTCGCAACAAGTATGAGTAAAGATTTAGCTTCGGCTCTTCCCGATCAGGAGGAGCTGGAATTAAACAGCCGGGAACGGCCTCTTGAAAGTGAGGTCGTGACTCCCGAATTGCTGGAAGCTCTCCGAGACGGAAGTCATGAGGCTTTTCAAACCGTCTATGTGCACTACCGGGGACCCATCGAAAATTTCCTGTACAGGCTGTTGCGGTCCCGTGAAGAGGCAGAGGAGATCGTACAGAATGTTTTTATGGTTCTCTGGGAAAGGCGGGCCGAACTCGATCCCGCTAAAAATATCAAAACCCTGCTTTACACGATTGCCCGCAATGCGGTCATTAATTTGTTCAAGCGTCAAAAAGTTTTTGAGCGGTATCAGCAGCAGCGTGATCCCGACGACAAAGAGCATTTGACGGCCGAGGATATCCTGATTGCTCAAGAGAGGGAGCTGCTGATCGAGCTGACTGTAAAAAACATGTCGTCGATGCGTCGGAAAATTTTTGAGATGAGCCGGCAGCAAAACCTTTCCCACGAAGAGATCGCCCAGCATCTTGAAATATCCAAACACAATGTAGCGAACCACCTGTCCCAGGCCCTGAAAAAGATCAGACACGTCCTGAAAGCGATCATCGTATTCATCCATTGATTCCGGTGTTGGACAAAAGAGAGTTTAGATTGTATTATTATTAGATGCCAGATTAGCCGGCCTATTTGTACGACTACGTTTATGAGCAATGATTCTCAAAAAATAATTCAGGAGATAATCGATCTGTATCTTGCCCAGGAGCATGTCGACGGGCAGTCGGCGGAACGGTTTCGGGCTTGGTTTGCCAATGACCTTCACCGGGAGGAGAAGGATGCGGCGTTGGCAAAGGCGTTTGACAGGACAGTACGTTTCGATCCCGATCCGGATGATAAAGTCCGTGCATCGTACCGGGAATTGATGGGTGTTGTCGCGCATCGCCGGGTGCGTGATCCGGAACCGCGAAAACGGAGGAGACCGTTGTACAGGAGAATGGGTTTTCGTATTGCTGCCGTCGTGATCCCTGCACTTGTCGTTGCGGCTTCAGCGTTGTATCTGCGGAACCTGCGGGTTCACGACCGCTTTGAACTGACCCGTTTGTCCGATGTGATAGAATCGGTGGGCAGCGGGGAACAAAAGCACCTTATGCTGCCCGATGGCTCCCAGGTGTGGTTGAACAGCAACAGCAGCGTGGGCTATTGCGAGAACTTTATGTCGCAACGCATAGTATACCTGGACGGAGGAGCGTATTTCATCGTGAATGCTTCCCGGGAGCGTCCTTTTACGGTTAAAGCGAGGAATTTGACGGCCGTGGCGACAGGAACTCAATTTGACGTGCAGGATTACCGGGATAGTACCACCAGCGGAATCGTACTGACCGAGGGTTTGCTCGATGTCTCCTGCGGGAAAAGAGTTTACCATCTGGATCCGCATATGCAAATCCGGATAGACAACAAGTCGGAGCATGCGGTACTGCGGGATGTCGTGGAGGATCAGCTGCCCCGTTGGATGTCACAGTTAAGGTTCGAGGAGATACCGCTCGAACATGCCCTGCACGTTATATCCAAATATTTCGGGGTGACGATCGATATGTCCGGGGAGGCGCTGCCCGACGGAAAATTTACGGCTGTTTTCGAACAGGATCCCTCTCTGGATAAAGTATTGTTTACATTACAGAATACCACTCCGCAATTCAATTATGAAATAGACGGAAATACGGTCCGGATTACAAAAAAATAAGTCCGTCCGCCAATCCAGCCTATGCTTATGCTCAGACACCAGCTTCTATGTATCCAGATCATTGCCGTTTTTTTTGTCTATTTGCTTTCTTTTGCGACTCTCTCAGCACAGGAAGTCCGAATCGTGCTTTCGGGTACCGAATTGCCGGCCCGCGACCTCTTCATCCAGATCGAGCGGCAGACCGTATACAGGTTTGCCTATAACAGTGCCGTATTCGATGCTTCGCAGGTGATCAATCTTCCCGCGGCGGAACTGTCCCTGCGGGAAATTCTCGACCGTGTCACGGAAATCTCCCGGGTTACCTGTCTCGTACATCAGGATATGGTTATCATCGGTCCGGGTAAAGAAGAGGTTCCGCCTCCGGTGATACCGCCGGGTATCGGTCGGCCACCAGCGGTTGAGGATCCGGAAACGGGAGACCGATATATAGCTACGGACATCCGTTCGTTAAGTGCCCTGTCCCGTCCCGACAGGTCGCTGCCTTTGGATAAATCCGAACCGGTACAAGTGATTCAAGTAGTCGTTGAGCCGGAATCCCGGGACAGCGTCGGAGACCTGATCGATGCCCGGCTGCCCGCTTCACACAGGATGCCGGTGGAATCTTACGTTGCATATAAAGGATTGCCTAAAGTCGCGGCCAAGACGAATCTGGTTCACTGGATTGCAACCGCTTCCCCAAATCTGAGCGTAGAGTTCGGATTGGGGCGTCGCACTTCGGTGGAAGTTTATGCGGCCAATAACCGGTGGAAAAGTTCGCAATCCCTCGAATGCAATAAAAAACTGGATCATTGGATGGTTCGTCCCGAGTTCCGGTATTGGTTGTGCGAACGGATGAACGGTCATTTTTTCGGTGCGAATGTCTCGTACTGGAATTACAATGTCAGCGGTTATAAAATCTTTTCATTGTTTGAGAAGGGGGCGCGCTATAGAGGGGATGCATTCGGGCTCGGGCTTACCTACGGATACCATATGGCCGTGTTGCCCCGCTGGGGGCTGGAGTTTTGTGCCGGGATCGGAGGTGCCGTATTGCAGTACGATAGGTTCGACTGCGACGGCAGCAACGAAGCGGCTGAACGTGCCACCCGGTTTTGTTTCGGGCCGGGCCGCGTCGGTATCAGCCTGGTGTTTGTGATTAAATGAGAGTGCCGTTAAAATAAGACGATGCAAAAAAAAATACTATTCCTGTTGTTGTGTGGTTTTACCTGTATGCCGTCGTTTGCCGGGAACGGATCCGGTATCCCGGTTCGTGTATCGGACCTGAATTTCCGTATTCAGAAAGATAGTGTCAAGATGTCGTTCCGGATACGGGCGGATCGGAGGGCGGTACGCAGCGGACAATATGTAGTGATCGTCCCCCGGCTGATGAAGGATAGTTTTACGTGGTCGTTCCCGGCGATTATCGTACAGGGACGATTGGCCGGGATTTCCCGGGCCAGGCACATAGCTTTGTCGAAACAGACGGTACCTCCGGCTCTGTTTTACTTGAGAAACAACGATGCGCAGCGGTATTCCGTTACGGTACCTTACCAGCGATGGATGGAAGGTGCCGAATTGAGCCTGGAGGCGGTCAAGATAACCCCGTGTTCGGAGGGTGATCCTTCTGGGCAGACGATTGCTGAAAACCTGATTATTCTGCCGGTTGAGGTCCGAACTGCCCCGGTTCCGGTCGCAAAAAGATCGGAACCCGAAGTCCGGGATACGGTGCCTGACGCTGCCGGTCTTTTTGCGGAAGAGCTCATGCGGGAGTATCCGTATATGGCCTTTTACAACCGGCAGGAGTTTACGGAAATGACCGATGGTCGTATCCTTTATGCGGACGACATGCAGCGTGCCGCGGCCATCTATTTTCCACAGGCTTATCAGATAATGCCGGATTATCGGGATAACGGCAGAGTCCTTTCGGAAGTAGCCGCTGCTTTAGCGAAGTTGCGGGAATCGCGTGATTTTATGCTGAAGTCGATTGTTGTGGCAGGTTTTGCTTCGCCTGACGGCGATTTTGCCGCAAACGACCGTATGGCATGGCGGCGCGCGGTGTCAATCAAACGTTACCTGATGACCGAATTCGGTATTCCTGCGGAAAAAATATACCTGTACAACGGTTCTGAAGACTGGCCTGGATTACGTATGCTGATCGAAAAATCCGAATTGGAAGGAAAGCAGGCACTGCTCGGGATTTTCAACCATACACCTGTTGCGGACACAGCCGGGCACAAGCTTTTGCTTCATGAAATAAAAGGTGTGGCAAACGGAGTTCCGTATCGGTACATTAGCGATCACTATTTTCCGCTGCTTCGTCGCGGTGGGATTCTCAAAATATTTTTCGAAGAGAAACAATAATTGCTGAGGAAGTAAATCTTAACCAGATACTTTCTTGGGTCGATTTTGCCTGTTTTTTGCTCGAAATTTACTGTTTGATGCTAGTGAAGGTGTTGATAATTAATATATTGTTATGTATATTTCATGGTTCATGATTAGGAAGGTTCAACCTTAGTGTTTCATTAAAAACTTTTTTAATCATGAAAAATGCCCAAACTTTTTGTAACAAGATGATCGGTTTGACCTCTTTGCCGAACCAGGAACGAATTACGGCGGTTTTTAACCGGTTAATCTGCGATTATTACTCGCACGAACGGAATGCGATACAACAACTGCGCACCATCCGCCAGACGCGAATCAGGTTTTCTTTGGCGGTAGGTAATTACGAAATTACTTCCAGACAGGCCGACTATGTGCTGAAATTGTTGAAAGCGGAAGAGGAACTGTTGTTGATGGTTATTCCCAAAGGGATGGACCGGAATGTCGCACCGGCCGGGAACGTCGCTGCGCATTGGACCGGTACGGTCAGCGAACTGACCGAATTGATTTACGGGTTGTATCTGGCCGGTTGCATCGATGGAGGGCAATGCGATATTAAAGAGTTTGTCCGGATTTTTGAACAGATGTTCCACATCAAACTTCCCCATATTTACAACCGGTTTATAGCGATCCGCAACCGTAAAAACGAGCGGGCTGTTTTTCTCAAAAAGCTGTATGATGCGCTGATCCGGAAAATGGATGAACTGGACCGCTAAGGGCCAATAACAAAGACAGGGCCGATGCCCTGTCTTTTTCATAATCTTGTATTGTTCAGCAATCGTAAACTCCCCGGCTAATTGAAGAAATACCGGATGCCGATCTGCAGTTGCCAGCAGTTGGTAGTGTCCAGTGCGCTTTCGAAGGTGTGGGTCGGGAGGTTTTGTTTCGCTTTGTCGTAGTACATCGAAACCGGGGAACGTTGTTGTCGTTGACGCCTTCATATTGAAGCAGCCTGCCTTCGTTGCAGGCGCTCGTGCTTTTTATTACTCTCCAGGAGCTGTTCAGCAGATTGTCCAGATTGAGAATGTCGACCATTGGCCTGGTCGGCGGCCGTAAATCCGTTCTTATCGATGAAAAGCAGCTCGTCTTTAGTGTTCGGAATGTAGATCAGGTCATTTTTCTGTCCGTCCTGATTCATATCTGCCGTATACGAGGACTCGCTGTTGAAATAGGGAGAAACTGAATCTTCGATTCGGCTTTTTAGATCGGTAAGCGCCATTGGTTAAATGCAGCGCTCCGTTATGCCACTTAATGCCCGGTGGCATAAAAAAGAAAGGCAAGGTCACTCCTTATTTCCCGGGACACAACTCCGATATCTTTTTTTCAGGCTTTCTGCACTCACGGGTTTGGGCAGACAGCCGTTGAACCCGCTGGAAAGAATCCTTCGCATGTCCTCAGGATAGGCGAATGCGGTCACTGCGACGATAGGTATGTCGGACGACAGCTCGCGGATGGCGGCCGTAGCCTCGTAACCGTCCATTTCCGGCATCTTGATATCCATCAGGATCATGCAGGGACGGTTGGCCCTGAATATTTCTACGGCTTCCCTTCCGTTCCATGCGTGCAGGAGCGTGTAATGTTTTTTCAGCATGACTTCGAAAAGTTTGTAGTTGGCCGGATCGTCCTCGGCGATCAGCAGGGTTGGTTGCCCGGTATCCGGACAGGGAGACTCCGGGGGGCTCTCAATGGCTTCGGCTGCCGAACCGGATGTGGTGACGCATCCGGCGGGCAGCCGGAACCAGAACGTCGATCCTTCTCCATTCACGGAAGTGACGCCGATCTCGCCGCCCAACCTTTCGATGATGCTCTTGCTGATGGCAAGACCCAATCCGGTGCCTTTTGCTTTTGCGTCGAGCTTGACGAACCGCCCGAATATGTTGTCTATTTTGTCGGAAGGGATGCCGCAACCGGTATCTTCCACGTAAAAATACCAACGGTCGTCCGGTTGTTTGCGGTAGCCGAAACGGATGTGCCCCTGCCGGGTAAATTTTGCCGCGTTGTTGATGAAGTTGTGCATCACCTGCAGCAGACGTCCCCGGTCGGTATGGATCGTGCAGCCCGGCATGCATTCCTTACAGGCCACTTCTATGGCCGGATCGGATATTTTCATGCGGGCCGTCTGTTCGAGTTCCCCCATGATTTCGCTCAGGTCATGGTCGGCAAAGGAGAATTCCAGCGTTCCGGCCTCGATCTTCGACAGGTCGAGGATGTCCCCGACAAGCTGCAACAGCAAAGCGTTACTGTTCTTAATGATGTTGAGATACTCTTTCTTCTCTTCTTCGTCTTGCGTATCGGCCAGCAGTTCGGAAAATCCGACAATGGCATTGAGCGGTGTGCGAATCTCGTGGCTCATATTTGCAAGGAACGCGCTTTTGAGCGTGTTGCTGCGCTCGGCCTCTTCTTTGGCTATGCGCAGGGATTCCTCCATTTGTTTCTGGGCGGTTATGACCCGGGCTGAACCGATCAATTGCCGGAGATCGCCGTTAATTTCATATTTGGGAATGCTGCTCTGGGTTTCCAGCCATTCGTATTCATGGTCGTTGTACCAGTGGATAGGGTAGACTTCGTGGAACTCGGATATGCGTCCTGCAATCAGATCGGCGAACTGTTCGATGGCATGTTCCCGGTAGTCGGGGTGGATACGGGAAAAGAACCGGTCGAATGTAAGCGCGTATTCTCCATTTGCGTCCGGTTCTGTGGCTTCTTCATGGTGGTAGTCGTTATAATCACATGAAAATACGCCTGTTTTTAAATCTCCGCTCCACGGAATTACATTGGCTATATCCAACACAGAGGAAAGTGTAACATTCTTGATATCCAATTCGTCCTTAGCTTTCAATAAAGCCAGTTCGGTTTCTTTCTGCTCGGTAATCCGTTGGGCAGAGCCGATCAGCGAAACAGGTTTCCCGTCCGCGCCTCTGCGGGCGACGCTGTATTGCACCTGCACCCATTCCCATTGCTGTTCGTTGAACCAGTGAACCATGTAGGTTTCGTTAAATTCGGTACGTTTGCCTTCTTTTAGCTCCGCGATCATCCGGATGGCTTCCTGTCGGTAATCGGGATGGACGCCTGCGAAATAGCGTTCCGTCGGAATCATGTAATGCCCATGTTTGTCGGGCCCCGGCGCATGATCGGGATGGTAGGCATCGTAATCGCAATAGAAAATATCCCTTTCTAAATCACAAACCCACGGAATCACTTTGGCCAGGCTCAAAGCCGAAGAGAGCGACATATTCTTGCGGGCCAGCTCGTCTTTGGTATGCAGTAACGACGACTGGGTTTCTTTCAGCTCGGAGATATCGAGGGCGCTGTTAAGGATCAATTTTTCATCCCCGAAAGAAAACAGTGTCCGGGTGACGACAAAGGTGTGCTCTTTCCCGTCGCGCAGGGTGTATTTTTCGACACCCTGATACTGTTTCTCTTTCCCCTGAAGCATATCGCGGTCGATCTGCTGCGCTTGAAACGCCTTGTTTTTCGGCATGAAAAGTTCTTCCGTTCCGTCGATCATCTCTTCGGCCGTACGGCCGAACTGTTCCGCTTTCTTGCTCCAATAGACGTACCGTTCGGTATCCATGCTTTTGACCGACACGGGAATAGCGAGGTTTTCCAATACTTCGGTAAAGAAATAGTGCAGGTGCTCGGATTCCATCAGCGCGACGGATTTTTCGTGTACCGTGCGGATGTCGGCCAGCACGTAGCCGGCTTCCAGCCAGGAAAGATAGACTTCGTAATAAAGTATCTTGCCGCTCCGGTATCCTTTGTGCCGGAAAACGAACCGACTGGGTTTTTGGGTACTTATGACGGCTTCGAGCTGATGATAGTTGGCACCGACGACCTGTTTTAGGCGTTCTTCCGTCATGGATTTTCCGATAAAAGCCTCGGGCCGATCCGACATCAATTCGGGTTTGGGATGTAGGATGTCCAGTATCGTATGATCTTTGTCATAAAGGACAAACATATCGGGAATAGCATCGAACACAGGACCGTGCAGGTCGGATATTTTTGGGGAATGACTGGCATTACTCATAGACTATATTATTTTTGTTGTTTCATCGGGAGCCTTACGGTGAACCGGGAGCCTTTCCCCGGTTGGGAGGATACGGCGATCCGGCCTCCCATGCCCTCTATAATGGTTTTGCAGACCGACAGCCCCAGTCCGGCACCCTGCTTGAAAGAGTCAATTTTATAAAATCGGTCGAATACCTTCTCTGTCATGTCCGACGGGATGCCGCACCCGGTATCCGTGACGAAAAGCCGAACTTCCTTTCCGTCGCCGGTAAGCGAATAACCGAGGTCTATATGGCCTTTTTCAGTGAATTTCAATGCGTTGCCGACCAAGTGTTCCATCACCTGCCGCAAGCGCAGGGCATCCGTGTCGATCCGGATGTCGTGGGGAGGTACCAACAGGTTGAATCTGACGCCTGCCGGTATTCTGTCCGCATATTTTCCATGAATGTCGGACAATATGTGTCCGAGCGGTTGGTTTGTGAAGCAAAACTCCATGGAGCCAGCTTCGAAGCGCGATAGGTCGAGGATATCCGAAACGAGGGTGAGCAGATAGTCGCAGTTCTTGCTGATCAGGGCGGCATACTCTTCAGCTTCCTCTTTGCTGATGTCTGCGTCGCCGCGGGCAAGCAAATTAGAGAACCCTACGACAGCGTTCAGCGGCGTGCGAATCTCATGGCTCATGTTCGCCAGAAAAGCCGATTTGAGACGGTCGCTCTGTTCGGCCTTGTCTTTGGCAATGGTCAACGCTTTTTCTATATCCTTATGGGCCTGCGTACTCATGCAAACACCTATTATGCGGTAAGGCATGTTTTTCAGTTGTCCGAGATAGGCCGATTGCCCTTCGAACCATTCGTAGGTATCGTCGCCGCGACGTAGGCGGAACGGGACGGAATGAGGATAGTACACCCCGCTGAGTTGCAAGGCAAAGGCGTGGGCCATGGCGGCCCGGTCGTCCGGATGGAGCCTTTCGGCGAAGGCTTCGAGGGTCATCGTACGGTCCTTTGTCGGAATCCCGGTATAGTCGAAATACCGTTGGTCGATGATCATCGTCTGCTGCTCGAAATCATAGAACCAAGGGAATATTTTGGATACGCTCAGGGCTATATTGATCATGGATTCGTTGGTCATCTCGTCCACGGTATTGCGGTACGCGAACACGAAATGCCCCCGTTCCAGACGGGATATTCGGCCGGCGGCAAAAAAGGATACTTTGCCGTCTTTTGTGCAAAGGAGGGCGTCTTGCGTTAAGGGGACTTGTGTGACAGCCGGGTCTTGGAAACGGGAAAGCAGGTCGGCGAGGATGTTGCTGCCACGAAAGTCGATGGAGCACACGTCCCCGAGTTTGCATCCGGCGACGCTATCCGCGAGGTGGAGGTCTTTGCGTGCCGTCGTATTGGTGCGGAAAATAATCCCTTCCGCATCGAAGAAAATCAAACCGGACAGCATGGCGTCGAGCAGACTGTCGGGGTAGCAGTCGGTACCTGGGTAACGGCATGATTCCTGCCGGTCGTCGTGATCGGGGATTTTTTCGTTCGGGCATTCGGAGGCACGCATATAGCAGATATTTGTCGTTCGATAATAAAAGGAGGGGCTCGGTGTATAGATTATTTTATTTATACAAAATTAAATTATAAACTATACTTATGGTGAAATCGGGCAACGATTGCCAAACAATAAGGAAAAACGATAAAAAATTATAGCGAAATAAATGCTTAGTTTTGCCATGAAATCAAGTATGTCGATGGACGAAGAACCACTAACGGATTTAACTGGACAAGAGGCGCCGGAAAAAGAGGAGTTCCATATTTGTACCGAGCTTTCCGATTTTCCCGTGTCGGATTGTCCCGCTTTTCTCAGGGAAGGAGTGGGAGGAGTTTGCATATCCGGACATATCACGATTCAGGTACTCGACAACAAATTCCGGATCGTGCCGAACACGGTTTTCACCTTGCTGCCCTGGCAGCTTGCGTTCATTAAGGAAGTCAGCGAAGATTTTCGCATGACCTTTTTCCGGATATCCCAGACGATGTTCATCGACACGTTGAGCGGACTGTGGAGGTTGCGTCCGGGATTCTTTTTCTACATGAGCCGGCATCTCGTATCCGGTTCCGACGAAGGCTATATCCGGCGATTCCTGAGTTACTGCGACCTGATGGAATATTGGAACAAACATTCGCCGGCGAATTGCCGCAGGGAGACGGTCATGCAATTTCTGCGGCTCTATTACTGGATTCTTTATGCGGCCTATATCAACGATCCCATGGCGGAAGTAACCCGGTATACCCATCAAGAGGAATTGGCCTTCAGGTTTATGCATTATATCATCGAAGAGCATTCGCCCGATAAGGATGTAGCGTACTACGCCCAAAAGCTGGGATTAACGCCCAAATCCCTGACGAATCTGATCCGGAGTATCAGTGGCCAGTCCGCCCGCGATTGGATCGTTTTTTACACGATCTTCGAAATAAAAACCTTGCTCAGGGATTCGTCTCTGGATATCAAGGCTATTGCCGCGCGTACGCATTTTCCCGACCATGCGACGCTGAGCCGCTACTTTCGCCGCTATACCGGCATGACCCCTACGAAGTACCGCGAGAGTTTCTTTTTCTGATTTTCATTTTCTTCTGCTTTTTGACCGGTTTTCCTTATTGTCTGACAATTTTAGCCATTATTGCTCTAATAATCAGTGTGTAACTTATATTTGCAAAAGGCTTTGCAGAGCGTTTTGTCCTTTCCGGAATAAAGCGTTTGCAGAATATGAATATTTAATAAATACACGCTATTATGAAAGCGAAAGAAAGCCTGTTTTTGCTGTTGTCCGGCATTACGGCACTTACGGTACTGATGACGGGGTGCGTCAAACAACCGGATTATTCTGGCCCCGACGACAACGGGCAGGGTGGCGGAAACGGATTCGATTACGCTACTGTGGCCGATGTCAAAATAAACGTCGATTACTCCATGAAGGGCAACAAAGCTGTTTTCGAAGTATTCGCAGAAAATCCCGTTATCGAAAAGGACGGCCTGTTGGTCCGGAAAGAAGGAGTCAAGTCGCTGCTTAAAGCCTACACCGACCGGGACAGCAGATACTCCGGAGTGGTCAACCTGCCCACGGCCACCGATAGAGTGTGGCTGTACAGCGAGTCCTACGGCCTGCCCACCTGTGTGGAAACGCAGGTAACCGCGTCGGGGATTTCGTTCAACCTCGATTCCTTCCTGGAGAATCTGGCTTCGCAGCGAAAGGACCGTACCGCGGCGGCCGCACAAGCTTCCCTGACACGCGGAGGATCGACCCCGGACAACATCCTGAATGTCCAGACGCCGCTGGGCGGTTATGATATCGACGGCAAGCCGGACTACCTCGAAAAAAACGCGGCCACGGTTCCCGACGGGTTGATGAACCGCGTGCAGAACGTGCTCCTTCCGGGAACGAACAACTCGCAGTATGCCCTTCCCGCCGAGAAGGTCAATATCGAGATAACGCAGGAGGCCTCCCTGAAGCTGGTGTTCCTCTCCGAACTTTCGCAGTGGGCCAACGCCATCGGCTACTATTACTACGAAACGGGGCATGCCCCTAAGACCTTGCAGGAATTCCTCGACCTGCCCAAGTACGTCGCGCTTCCCAACTGTTCGATGTACAACGGCAATTACGAGTATCCGGGTTATACACCTCCTTTGAAACCCGGCATGCAGGTGAGGCTGAAATATTTCGGCCAGGACGGCCAGCCTTCGGATAAATTCCCCGCAGGCATCACGGTCGGATGGTTCATCATGCCCAGCGGTTTCAAAATTTCCTGGGGACAGCTGATACTCCCCACCAATTTCGGCACATTCAAAAGCTCGAACAGCGATTTCAACAATTACCAGGAAAAGGTCTGCGTGAGCCTTTACGACAAAGCCAGCGGAAAGACGGTAATCGGTTTCGAGGATGGAGCCGACAGCGATTATAAAGATGTGCTGTTCTATCTGGATGCCGATCCTAAAGGCGGCATCGACGATTCGGACAAACCGGTAATCGACCCCGGCGAGGAGTACCCCGACATAACGGGCGATCCGATTGAAGGGACGCTGGCTTTCGAGGACCTGTGGCCCAGCCAGGGCGATTACGACATGAACGACGTGGTGGTGGGTTACAGCACGACCTTTACGACGGATAAAGACAACAAGCTGATCGCCATGAAAGATGTTTTTACTCCGCTACACAGCGGAGGCTCGCTCAAAAGTGCTTTCGGCTACCAGCTCGACATGCCGACAACGGCGGTTAAAAACGTGACGATCGACCATTTCTCTTCCTCGGCGCAGACGGTCGGCGGACTGGAATCGAACCAAAGTAAAGCCGTCATCATGCTGTTCGACGATATCCATCAGGCCGTGGCACAGGGCCCGATCACTGTAGAGACTGAATTGGACGGAAGTGTTTCGATGGATAAAACGACGAAAAAATCCTTGTATAATCCCTTTGTTTGCGTGAGCAGCGAAGGGTTCGTACCCGGGGCAGTCCGCAAAGAAGTCCACCTGACCAATTATGCCCCGACCTTGCTGGCCGACCCGTATCCTTTCGGGCGGAACGACGACAAGAGTTCCGTGGATAAACAGGGAAATCCGACGGGCCCGTATTACTATGTGACGGCCGATCTTCATCCGTTCGCCATCGACCTGCCGGTTCCCGATTACCATATCCCGGACGAAAGCGTCAAGATCGACGATTTTTACCCTGATTTCGCCGGATGGGTGACCAGTAAGGGCGAGAAAAACAAGGAATGGTACCTCAAACCCGCAAAATAGAAGCAGGGAGATAGATATGTACGAAATATTTAGGAGGTAGAAGCCATTGGTTGCATGATACCCGTGCCGGAGAATGATAATTCTCCGGCTTTTTTATGTTTCAGTTTCCTGTTTTCGTTTTAGGTGGGGCTGTAAGCCGAGCACAAGAAAAGCTCTCACGCACCGGAGTCCATGCTCGGATTGCGGGGTGTTCTCTCAAACCACGTATTTACGAGCGTGGGCCTCATGTGCTTATATGATTCAAGGCTTACCTGAGCCGATACAAAGTGTGAGCGACAATGCCCGCTTTTTTAGTTATTCTGCCGACGGATAAACTTGTAATCCTGATTCAGTTATCCGGTTTTACACATAACTGTGTTTTTTCACGTTAACGAAGGGGCATGTGCAGCGGTATTCGCTTGTTCCCGTGAGGGGCCAAGCAGGGTTCGACCTTGCCGCTGCGCTCCTTTTCCGATTATTCGGACTGCCGGTTAATAGTTCTCCTCGAGCCAGATTCCGAAGAATCGGTCGTAAATGCGGTAGACGCCCTGTTCGTGCGTAATAAAGTCCTTCTCGAGCAATCCTTTGAGGGCGGCCTGTACCGAGCTCGGCGACGGGAGACTGTTTTTTTTGACAAATCCCCCGGAGGTAACCGCGCGGGCTTCGCCTTCTTTATTGATGGCGATGAGCAGTTGTTTCTGCCTTTCCGGCAGGCGGAACAGGATTTCCTGAAAGGTGTAATTATTAGAGTCGAGAATATTCTGCAAGGCTGCGGGAATCATCTTTACCGTACACTGTCCCTTTTCGGGTGTTATACTATAAAGCGTGTTGAGCATTTTCTGCACATACCACGTAATGCCGTCGAATCGCTCGTAGATACTTTCTACCGTCCCCGGTTCGATTTGGCGGCCGCCTTTTTCGAAATGGGCCCGGGCAAAGGCTGCGTATTCGGCAAGGTCGATGCTTTCCAGATACATCATCGATACGCTTTGGTAGAATGGGCGCGATGCGCTGGTGAACATGCTCCCCATAACATGGCGCTGGCTGCCGGCAAAGATGAAACAGGCATTGCGGCAATGCTGGACATGGGTACGCAGCAATGCTTCCACGTTCTTTTCGGTATAGGACGCGACTTGCTGGAACTCGTCGATGGCGACGATGACCGGTTTGGCGGCACGTTCCAGGTATCGGAATATTTCGTCGAGCGTGGCTTCTGTGGAATGGATATCGCCCAACTGGAGGTTGAAGCTGGGATTGCCTACCGGATCGAAAGTGATGCCGCCCTGCAGGGATTTGACGCTGTTCCAGAATCCCTCGATCGCCTTTCTTCCGAAAGGTTTCAGACCGTCGACGATCACCCGGCTCAGGGAAAACACGAAATCACGTAGCGATTTGGTCGCATAGATATCTACAAAAAAGGTATAGTAGTTACCCTTTATTTCCGGATTGTGGAAACAGTGCTGGATCAGGCCGGTCTTTCCCATACGACGGGTGGAGATCAGGGCCAGGTTGTTTCCGTTGGTCACTTCCCGGATCAGGTTCCGGCTTTCCTGTTCGCGGTCGCAAAAGTATTCCGCGGACTCGTAGCTGCTGGTTATGAAGGGATTTTTAAGCGTTCTCATAGCTGGTTTATTGTTTTACGTGAAGATAATTATTATAAAGTAATAATCAAACGCGGTTTGCATTTCAATGATTTTATCGATACGTCCGTGTAGTGCTTTGCGAAGGCTGGCACGATCCGGCGCGTAACGCTCATACCACGAATCGTACTGCTTTATGACGTAACCGTGCAGACTGTAGTTTTAGCAATCGTAATTGAATCAACATTATGCACTACATATTATAAACACTTTACCTTTTTACCTTCCTTATTAGGTGTTGTCCTGATTGTGAAGTTTCCAATAGGAAATCTCGGCTTAATTCTACCTGTAATTGTTTAAATATCAAATGGGTGAATGTGAATAATTTGTGGGGTTTTTGTGAGGTTTATTTTCAGATAGTGTGATATAAAGCGAAAAAAAGCGCGATCTTGAAATCGCGCTTTCTAACTATAAGAGTGTCATTCTAAGTCATTTTAAGACCTATTTGCACATCAATACTCTTCTTCGTTGAAAAAGAAATCGTCTTTACTGGGGTAATCGGGCCAGATATCCTCGATGCTTTCGTATATGTCGCCTTCGTCCTCGATTTCTTCAAGGTTCTCGATTACTTCCAGCGGTGCGCCCGACCGCGTGGCATAATCGATCAACTCCTCTTTGGTAGCGGGCCACGGCGCATCTTCCAGTTTGGAAGCCAACTCTAAAGTCCAGTACATAGCAGTTATATTTTAGTTGTTTTTATGATCTATACATCAACTTTGGCAAAGCTATGCCTCGTTAGCCTGCAAAAATAGGAAAAAAATCATTTATCGTATACCCATAGGATTTCTTTTATGTTAAATTCCATGGATATTTTACGGGCCAGTACGTAAAAGTAGTCCGACAGGCGGTTTAAATAGCGTAAAACAAATTCATTGACAGGATATTGTTCGCTCAGGGAAATGGCCCTGCGTTCGCTGCGGCGGCATACGGTACGGGCGATATGGCAGAGGGCGGCGATCGGATGGCCGCCGGGGAGCGTGAATTTGTCTATTGTGGGCAGCGTGCTCTGAATGCCGTCGATCCACTGTTCGAGCAGTGCCACCTGTGTGCCGTCGAATGCGGGAAGGTATTTCTTGGCTTCCTCTTCGGTGGCCAGGTACGATGAGAGGCGCATCAGGTGATCCAGCACCTGCAGTAATTCGTCTCGGTAGCGGGTAAGCTGCGGATGGTTTTCCATGTTGTCCCGCAAATAGGCCGTATGGGCCATCAATTCGTCGACGGTGCCGTAAGCTTCGAGCCGGGGATGGTCTTTCGCTACGCGGGTGCCTCCTACCAGCGAGGTGGTTCCTTTGTCTCCGGTTCTGGTATAGATTTTCATATCCGAAAGTTTTTATGTGTCGTCATGCTGTTTACCCGGGCGGTAGCTTTATATCCGGTAGTGTTGCGGTTGCAGTTTCGGATCGGCAAAATACAGCATCATGACCCTCCGGTCCACGCTGACGCAGCGGTAATGTTGCCGGATCTGCTGTGCGACTTTCCATCTGCGCGACGAGCGGTGCGGTGCGAGCACTACCAGACAGCCCGACTGCGCCAAAATTTTGCGGGCCATAAAACCCAATGTTTCGGTCGTTGTGTTCGGCAGCAGGATGCAAAAAACGGGCCCGGGCGGCAGCGGTACATCCATGGCTCCGACCAGCACAAACCGCTCCATTTTGCAATGTGTGTAGAGGTTTTGCAGCAGGATCCCGTTTTTTCGTCCGATCCGGTGCCGGATCAGTGCGTTATACAGTGTCCGGTCGCGTCCGGTAATCCTGCTTTTCATGAACACGTTGCGCACGATCCCGTACATGAACGGCGAATGGATGCCGTGTCCCCGCCAGTGACGCACATGAATCACCGCCCCGATGCGGAAATACCCCCGGAACAATTGACGTTTGATGCGCGAAATTATTTTCATGCGGGTTAAGGTTTCAACTCTCCGGCCAGATGTCCGGTCGAATAGGCGATTTGAAGGTTATAACCGCCGGTGTCTGCATCGATATCGAGTACTTCGCCGGCGAAGTAAAGTCCTTTTACCAATTTTGATTGCATCGTGGACGGGTCGATCTCGTCGACGGAGACGCCACCCGCCGTGACGATCGCTTCGGTGAACGGAGCATAGTCCGCGATGCCGATCGTCCACTTTTTCAGTGCTCCGATCAGGGCTTTTTGCTGGATTGGAGTGAGCGCGGCCGCATACTCTTCGGGGTGGATGCCAGCCCGTTTGAGCCATTCGCCGATCAAAACCGACGGCACCAGTTTTGCCGCCAGCGAACGGGCTGCGGCTTTGGGGGGAAGAGCGGCCGTTTCGCGGACAAGGCGGCCGGTCAGCTGTTCTGGGCTGAGTGCAGGCTTCAGGTCGAGCGAAAACTCCACCCGTTCCCCGTCGATCAGGGCGTCGACGGCCCGGCGGCTCAGGCGCAGGACAACGGGACCGTTCACTCCTTTAGGGGTAAATTCCATTTCGCCGAACTCTTCGGCTACGGATCGTCCGTTGATAAGCAGCAGCACCGAAATGTTGCGTAGCGTGAGGTCCGCCATCGGCCTGGGGGTAGGGCGCCCGGTGATCAGCGGAGTCAGCGATGGGCGAATCGGTACGATCGTGTGCCCGAGACGGTGCGCCAGGCGGTAGCCGTCGCCGGTCGAACCGGTAGCGGGGTAGGAAGCTCCTCCTGTGGCCAGAATGACATTTTCGCAGGTAATGGTTTCGGATTGCCCCGGAGCGGTTTCGAGGATGATGCCTGTTACCTGCCCGGTCCGGGCGGTAATCTCCGTTACCCGGGCATGGGTTTCGATCGTGACGCCTTGTGTGCGACACCAGCCCACATGTGCATCGGCTATATCCCATGCCTTTCCGCTGGAGGGGAAGACCCTCCGTCCGCGTTCGACCGTCAACGGGACCCCGATATGCTCGAAAAAACGCATAGTCGCTTCGCTATCGAATCTATGGAGGGCCGATGCGAAAAAATCGGCGCCGCATCGCACTTTAGCCAGAAACTCCTCTTCGCTGCATAAGTTTGTGAGGTTGCAGCGTCCTTTTCCGGTAATGCGCACTTTGCGCTGGGGCTTTTCCATCCGCTCGCACAGCAGTACGTTTCCTCCGCGCGAGGCTGCTACCCCTGCGGCCATGATGCCGGCTGCGCCGCCGCCGATGACTACCGTTGCGAAATGTCTCATTCCGGAAATTTTCAGACAAAGGTAAAAAATCGGGCGCTTTTCCTTTCCGTTTCGGCGAAAAATATATACATTTGCGCTCCTTTCAACCGTTTTATTCACAGTGGCGTGAATAAATAACAGATAGTCCTGACCAGATGTTAAGCAGAAGATTACTCCGCATTAAGGCCGTGAAGGCGCTTTACGCACACTTCAAATCGGATTCCGATTCGTTGATTTCGTCCGAGAAAAACCTGATGTTTAGCATCGACAAGACTTACGAGTTGTACCATCAACTGCTTTGGCTGATCGTCGATGTCGCCACGGTGGCCGAGAATAAGATCGAACTGGGCCGCAAGAAACACCTGCCGACCGAACAGGAGCGTAATCCGAACACAAAATTCATCGATAACCGCGTGATAGCCGCATTGCGTAACAGCGAGCGGCTGACCGACTACCTCACGTCGCACAAACTGGGGTGGGTGCGGTATCCCGAACTGGTCAAACATCTCTATAAGGCGATGACGGCGAGTGATTATTACCGCGAGTATATGGCTTCCCCGTCGCGTTCGTTCAAAGAGGATCAGAAATTGATCGAAGATTTTTATACTTATACGGTCGACAACTGCGAGGAGTTGGAGAACGTTGTCGAAGAGCAGTCGATCTTTTGGGCCGACGATGTCGATTTCGCCAATATCATGGTATTGCGTACCCTGGCCAATATGAAAGTTTCGCAGGACGAAGTCCCGTTGCTGCCCGAGTACAAGAATGAAGACGACAAAGCATTCGTCAAAGAGCTGTTCCGGCATACGTTAGTCCATTACAAGGAGTATTTCGATTATATCGGCCGTTTTACGAAGAACTGGGATGTCGAGCGCATCGCATTTATGGATAACCTGATCATGGCGGCTACGATGTCTGAATTGATAAATTTCCCGTCGATTCCGGTCAAGGTGACACTCGATGAGTTCATCGAAATCGCCAAGTATTACAGCACGCCGGGCAGCAGTACGTTCATCAACGGCATTCTCGACAAGGTCGTCGAAGCGCTTCGCGAAGAGGCGTAGATTGCAAAAAGCGGCCGCGGTCTGTTGGATAAATAGAATTTCTTGCAAATAGGTCTGAATGAAGATGGACTTCAAGCGAATCGTCATTTTATCAGCCGTAGTGGCGGCTGTGGCAGCCTGCGGCCGTTCGTCCAAGGCGCCCGATACCACTGGGGCCGAAGCGTCGTTCGCGCCTTCGATGACTATTGCACTTTCCGATTCATTGTTGCATGCCAGACAAACCACCGATACGATCGATATGGGGCGTATCCGTGCCGGTGAGATCGTGAGGCGCGACCTGCTGATCCGCAATGCGGGTTCCAAGCCGTTTGTCATCCTGTCGGTCAGAACCAGCTGCGGCTGCACGACCGTCGATTTCGCCAAAGAGCCGGTTATGCCGGGCAAAGAGGTGCCGTTCTCTTTTGAGTTCGACAGTAAAGGCTTTAACGGTTATCAACTCAAGCACATTACCATCTCTACTTCGGCTGCAGCCCAGCCTTTTACGTTGGTTGCTGCAGGGGAAGTGATCCCGGCGCAATAACCCGGCAGGGACGTTTGTTCATTTGTGCCGCTTCGGTTGAAGTTTCTGGCAGGAGTGTTGCGGATATCGCGGAATGTCTTATATTTGCAAAACAATTAAATATCTTTTATTATGAATGTGATGACAATTATGCTGCAGGCAGCCGGCGGCGGAAGCGCGCAGTTCCTGATTATGATGGTGCTGATCTTCGGTGTGATGTATTTCCTGATGATTCGCCCCCAGCAGAAGAAACAGAAAGAGTTGGTGAAGTTCCGCAATGCTCTCGAAAAGGGGCAGAAGATCGTGACAGCCGGCGGTATTTACGGCACTGTGAAAGAGGTGAAAGAAGGATATGTGCTGGTCGAAGTTGACAGCAACGTAGCGATTCGTGTAGATAAGAATATGGTGATGCGCGATCCTTCCGATATAGCAACCCCGTCCAAATAGTCCGGTTGACGTTTTACGGAACTTTAAAAGCCTTCATGAAAAAATCCCCGGCTCGACTGAGCCGGGGATTTTTGTGTGGATAACTTCCGGATCGCTCCGGTCCCCGTTTTTGTTCCACCGATCCGTGCGCATACCGGTCGGATTGCGGCGACGATCGGAGGCATCCGGTTCTACTTCTGCTGGGGCCGGTAAGTCAGTCGCAGCGGCTCGAATGCCAGGCGGTTGATCAGGTTGGTGGCGTAGTCATAGACCATCACCATGCCGTCGTAGTTTACGCGCTCTTTGGTGTCGGTAGGTTTATGATAATCGACGTGGTGGGGCGTGCCGAACGAAAAGGCGGGGATGCCCTTGTCATAGAACGAGGAGTAATCGGTCGGACCTTTTTCACGGAACTCCCATACCAGTTCGAGGTTGTCGTTGTTGGGGAGCGAGGCGAACAGGGCAGGTGCTTCGTAAGCGGAGCCCAGCCCGCGGATGCCTAAGGTCTTTTCAGCCGGCATGCGGCCCATCATGTCGATGTTTACCATGGCTTTCACGTTGTCGAGCGGCTCGACCGGATTGGCTGCATAATAACGCGAGCCTTTCAGCCCGCGCTCTTCGGCGCCGAACAGGATGACGATCACGTCTTTTTTCAGGAAGTCGCGGCGATCGCTGATGTAACGGGCCAGTTCCAGGATGCCTGCGGTGCCCGAAGCGTTATCGTCCGCACCGTGGAAAATGGCGGGTTCGCCTTCATACTCTTCGATTCCCATATGGTCGTAATGCGCACCGAGAATTAGTACGTCGCCTTCCGGGTTGTTGGCCTTCGGCGCTTCAATCTTGGCAACCACATTGAAGGTGTGCTCCGTCGAAAGGTCGATGGCTACATTGGCTTCCATCTGTTTTTTTGTCAGCAGTTCCTTGGCGGCCTTGTCGGTCACTTTCGCCACGTAGAAACCGTCTTTGGTCGGCCAGCGGGCGGGGAGGTTGCTCAATGGCTGCCCGACGAGCAATATGCCTTTTGCCCCGTTTTGCAGCGCTGCCGTTTCACGGGAACGTTGCTCGCTGCCGTCGGCATAACTGCGCGGCGTCAGGTGCACCACGACGAATTTTCCTTTGACGTCTTTGCCCGCATAATCGCGCGGTTTGCCTTCGCCCATGTCGACCACTTCCCCGCTGAACGATCCGTTGGCGGAGGTGACCGACGGCAGGAAGTCGCGGCCCAGCGTCAAAGCACGTTTGCCCGCTTTGAGCGTATTGCCTTCGGCGGCCAGGTTGCGGTATGCCTGGTAAGAGAACTCCTGCAGGCCGTCTTTGGCCAGCAGTTTAAAGCCGGGCATCGCCTTGAGCTGTTCACGGATGTAGTTGGCGGCCAGTGTATCGCCGTGCGTATTGGGTTTGCGTCCTGCGAATTCATCGCTTGCAAGCGTGTAGACGTGGGCTTTGAGCCTCTCTTTGACGTCCTGTCCCTGAACGGCCCCCAATGCGAGCAGGAGAGTAGCCGGCAGGAGGATGATCTGTTTTTTCATGGATGGATTATGCTTCTTTTTCGTTTTCTTTGTTTTCTTCTTCGATCTTGAAATCGGTCATGCCGATGCCGATCAGCAGGTTGTACCAGGCCACTACTTTTTTGATGTCCGATACGTGTACCCTTTCGCGGTCGTACTCGGGCAATACGGCTGCAAAGAACTTTTTCAACTCTTCGGGCGATGCTTTCGGGCTGATGGCCTCTTTGCCTGCGGTGTGTTTGTAGATGTTTTCGAATACCTGCGCCAACGGCAGGTCGTCCGTTTCGGTGTAAATCGCGATCTCGCCCAATGCGCTCACTTTGGCGGAACCGGATGCATTACTGCGCTTACCGTCGGTGAGCGATTCGACGATCACGCCGTTTTTGCTCTGGGCTACGAACTTGAACAGTCCGCTTTGGCCCGATATGGCCAGAACCTCTTTTAAATTCATGGTTTTCGTTATGTTTGGATTGATAATTCGCACGTTTCCGCGAGGCGGAGGACAAATATATTCATTTTGCCGGACTTTTCACCGCCGGAACCCTTGAAAAATTAGGAGATTTCTAGGAATTTTTCTAAAATTGCAAATCTGTAACCCTATCATAAATATATGAAAGTACTGAAGTTTGGAGGGACGTCCGTAGGTTCTGCGGAAGGTCTGAGGCAGGTGAAGCTTGTGGTGGAATCCTGCCGTGAGGAGGTGATTGTCGTCGTGTCGGCGTTGGGAGGTATTACGGATCAGCTGTTGCTGACTTCCCGAATGGCGGCCGCAGGCGATATGCAGTACAAAAGCCAACTCGAACAGATCGTCATGCGTCACCGCCGGACGGTAGACGAAGTGGTCGATCCGGCGTGCCGTGCGGAGGTACTTGCAACGGTGAACACGTTGCTGGACGAACTTTCCAATATCTTCAAGGGAGTCTATCTGATCAAGGATCTCTCCCCCAAGACGAGCGATGCGATCGTGAGTTACGGGGAGCGTCTTTCGTCGGTGATCGTGCGGGGGGTACTCGGATGCGCCGAACTGTACGACGCCCGTGAATTTATCAAGACCCGGCCCTATTTCGGGAAACATATCGTCGAATTCGCACCGACCGAAAAGCTGATCCGCGAACGGTTCGCGGCGATGCCGAAGGTGGTCGTGGTACCGGGTTTCATTGCCGCCGATTATCAGTCGGACGACGTGACGAACCTCGGGCGCGGCGGTTCCGATTATACCGCTTCGGTGCTGGCCGCGACGCTCAAAGCCGATGCGCTCGAAATTTGGACCGATGTGGACGGTTTTATGACCGCCGACCCGAAGGTGATCAGCAATGCCTATGTGATCGAGCACCTGACGTTTGTCGAAGCGATGGAGCTGTGCAACTTCGGCGCGAAGGTGATTTATCCGCCGACTATCTTTCCAGCTTACCACAACAATATTCCGATCAGCATCCGCAATACGTTCAACCCGGATGCGCCGGGAACCTACGTCTCGAAGGAAAAGGCCGGAGACAGCCGTATGATCAAGGGTATTTCGTCGATCAACGATACCTGCCTGATTACCATCAGGGGGTTGGGTATGGTCGGTGTGATCGGCGTCAATTACCGCATCTTCAAAGCCCTGTCGAAATCGGGTATCAGCGTGTTCTTCGTTTCGCAGGCCGCTTCGGAAAACACAACCTCGATCGGTGTGCGCAACGGCGATGCCGCATTGGCCGTGGAAGTGCTTTCGGCCGAGTTCGCACAGGAAATTGCGATGGGCGAGATCAATAAAATCAAAACCGATCACGACCTGGCTACGGTAGCGATCGTCGGCGAGAATATGAAACACCGTCCGGGAGTTGCCGGAAAACTTTTCGATACGCTCGGCCGCAACGGTATCAATGTGATCGCCTGTGCACAGGGCGCTTCGGAGACGAACATTTCGTTCGTCGTGACACGGGAGAACCTGCGTAAGTCGCTCAACGTGATCCACGATTCGTTCTTCCTGTCGGAGTACCAGGTACTCAACATTTTTATAGCCGGTGTCGGATTGGTGGGTAGTAACCTGTTGGAGCAGATACGCCTGCAGCAGGAGAAACTGATGCAAGAGAATGCATTGAAGATCCGGATCGTCGGGATTACCAATTCGCGCCATTTCATCGCTTCGCGTGACGGGATCGACTTGAACAGTTACAAGGAGCAGCTGGCTGCGTCGGACCGCGTTTCGACCCCAGAAATTTTTCGCGATGAAATCCTGGCGATGAATATCTTCAATCCGGTCTTCGTTGACTGCACGGCCAGCCCGTCCGTAGCGAGCATTTATGAAGAGCTGCTTTCGCATAACGTGTCGGTTGTGGCGGCCAACAAGATCGCTGCGTCATCCGAATATGACCATTATCTGAAACTCAAGAATATCGCCCGGTCGCGCGGGGTTAAATTCCTGTTCGAGACCAACGTGGGAGCAGGCCTGCCGATTATCAATACGATCAGCGACCTGATCAACAGCGGCGACCGCATCCTGAAGATCGAGGCGGTGGTTTCGGGTACGTTGAACTTCATTTTCAACGAAATGAACGAAACCGTACCGATGAGCCGGGCTATTGAACTGGCCAAAGAAGCGGGGTATGCCGAGCCCGATCCTCGCATCGACCTGAGCGGCATGGATGTCGTGCGTAAGCTGGTTATCCTTTCGCGTGAAGCCGGTTACCGGGTCGAACAGGACGATGTGAAAAAGAATCTTTTCATTCCGCAAAAATATTTCGAGGGCAGCGTCGAGGATTTCTGGAGGCGTGTGCCCGAATTGGATGCCGAGTTCGAGGCCCGGCGTAAACGGCTTGCGGCCGAAGGGAAGCGGTGGCGTTTCGTGGCCTGTATGGATCACGGGGCGACCGAGGTGTCGCTGCGCGAAGTCGGCCCGGACAGTCCGTTCTATCACCTGGCGGGCAGCAACAACGTAATCTTGTTGACGACAGAGCGTTACAAGGAGTATCCGATGCAGATCAAAGGGTACGGTGCCGGTGCCGGTGTGACGGCGGCGGGAGTGTTCGCCGATATCATCAGCATCGCCAATATCCGGTAAAAACGCGGTTTCCTGTCGGCCTGGTCGTGTGTGGCCGTTCGTGTTTCGATCGAAGGCCTTGCGCAGTGCACTCGTTTCATGCGATACAATGCGCGGATTGAGACGAAATGAATAGGGGAGGAGAGCTTACGAAGCATCTTCTCCCTTTTTTGTCTTTTGCGTTCTCGTATGTTGTGCCTGCAATACGTCGAAACAGTAATCCGGGTAATTTTCCCTGTAATCGGGATACCGTCCGGTGGTGTTTTAAGCTGTAATATTGCATTGTGAAATAGGTTCAGTAACATTAAACGCATGTAACGATGTATATAGAGAAAATTGATTCCCCGAAAGATGTAAAACGACTCTCCGTCGGCCAACTGAACGGGCTGGCCGGCGAAATCCGCCAGGCCCTGCTGGCCAAACTGAGTGCGCACGGCGGCCATATCGGCCCGAACCTCGGCATGGTCGAGGCGGCGATTGCTCTGCATTATGTGTTCGATTCGCCTAAAGATAAGATGGTGTACGACGTTTCGCACCAGAGCTATGTACACAAAATGCTGACCGGGCGTAACGCTGCGTTCCTCGATCCAGCCCGATACGATGAGGTTTCGGGTTATACCAACCCGCTGGAGAGCGAACACGATTTCTTTACGGTCGGACATACGTCCACTTCCGTTAGCCTGGCCTGCGGTCTTGCCAAGGCCAGGGATTTGAAAGGGGATGCCGAAAACATCATCGCCGTGATCGGCGACGGCTCGTTGAGCGGCGGAGAGGCATATGAAGGTTTGAGCAATGCCGGTGAAATGGGAACGAACCTGATTGTCGTGGTCAATGACAACGAGATGTCCATTGCCGAGAATCACGGCGGTCTTTATCAGAACCTGAAAGCTCTGCGCGACAGCGACGGGAAGGCCGAATGTAATTTTTTCCGGGCATTGGGACTGGACTATCTCTATGTCCGGGACGGTAACGATGTCGCGGCGCTGATCGAGGTATTCAACCGGGTGAAAAACACACCCCGTCCGACGGTAGTGCATATCCATACTTTGAAAGGCAGGGGATACGCGCTTGCCGAAGCGGACCGGGAACGTTTCCACTGGGGCATACCGTTCGATCTGGCTACGGGCGCCCCGAAGTCCGAAGCCGGTGCGGCGGAGGATTATGGCGATTTGACGGGGCGTTTCCTGTTGGAACGGATGGCGAAGGATCCGATGCTCGTTGCCATTACGTCGGGAACCCCCGCCGTTATGGGGTTTACGCCCGAACGGAGAAAACAGGCCGGACGTCAGTTTGTCGACGTAGGCATTGCCGAAGAGCATGCCGTTGCACTGGCATCCGGGATCGCGGCCAACGGAGGACGTCCCGTTTACGGGGTTTACAGTACGTTTATCCAGCGCTGTTACGATCAGTTGTCCCAGGATTTGTGCATCAACGGGAATCCTGCCGTGATACCGGTTTTTATGGGGACGATAGCGGGCATGAACGATGTGACGCACCTCGGATTTTTCGATATTCCGCTCATCAGTAACATCCCGAACATGGTCTATCTGGCTCCTACCTGTAAAGAAGAGTATTTTGCAATGCTCGGGTGGGCGATTCGCCAGTGCGAATATCCTGTCGCCGTCCGGGTGCCGGGGGCGACCGTCGTGGAGAGCGGCCGGAACTTCGATACCGATTACAGCGAATTGAACCGGTACCGGCTGACGCGTCGCGGCGATACGGTCGCCGTTGTTGCACTGGGCTCTTTTTATGCGCTGGGGGAGGCCGTCACCGATAAATTGCGGGCCGATGCCGGGATTGATGCGACGCTGATCAATCCCCGTTACATAACCGGAGTGGATGAACAGATGCTGGATGCACTCAAAGCCGATCACCGGATAGTCGTCACCCTCGAAGACGGGGTGCTGGACGGAGGTTTCGGCGAGAAGATCGCCCGCTATTACGGGGATTCGGATATGCGCGTGCTGAATTACGGAGTCCGCAAGGAGTTTGCCGACCGTTATGCGGTAGGGGAACTGTTGGAAAAAAATAGGTTGACTGACGCACAGATCGTGGAGGATATCCGGTTTTTATTGCACTAACGGATCGCAGGATAGTCTCGCTACGGTAACGGAACACGCCTCCGGGACATTTCAGGATTTTCACCCTGGTCGGTCTCGGAGGCGTTTACAATATACGGAACGACCTTTGGCCGTTTGTTCCGGGATAAGTGGTGCGATGCCGGTTAAATCACTTCGACGCCCCGGTCCCGAAGCATCTCCAGGCCCCAGTCTTTGAGCTTGTATTTTTGGATTTTGCCGCTCGCGGTCATCGGGTAGCTGTCGACGAAAAAGATGTATTTCGGTATTTTGTAGCGCGCGATCTGGCCGCGGCAGAAAAGCTTGATCTCCTCTTCGGTCAGCGTCTGTCCCTCTTTGACCTTGATGAATGCCCCCACCTCTTCGCCGTATTTCGGACTCGGGATGCCTCCGACTTCGACGCTTTCGATTTGCGGCATGCGGAACAGGAAGTTCTCGATTTCACGCGGATAGATGTTCTCTCCGCCGCGGATAATCATATCTTTGAGCCGTCCCGTGATGCGGAAATAACCGTTTTCGTCCATTACGCCCAGGTCGCCCGAGTGCAGGAAGCCGTTTTCGTCGATGATCGCGGCGGTCGCTTCGGGGTTTTTGTAATAACCTTTCATGATGTTGTAACCCTTGCAGCACATCTCGCCCTGTACGCCGACCGGACACTCTTTGTTCGTCTCCGGGTCGAGCACTTTTACTTCGACGAACGGCAGCGAACGTCCTACCGTGGTAGCCCGGATTTCCGGAGAGTCGGTCACCCGCGTAGCGGTCATGCCGGGAGAACTCTCCGTCAGTCCGTATACGCTGATAATGTCCTTGCAGTACATCTTTTCCATTACCTGCTTCATCGTTTCGATCGGGCAGGGGGCTCCGGCCATGATGCCGGTACGTAGTGAGCTGAGATCGAACATGTCGAACATCGGATGGTTCAGCTCGGCGATGAACATTGTCGGGACGCCGTAGAGGGCCGTGCAGCGCTCTTTGTGCACGGATGCCAACACTTTGAGCGGGTCGAAGTCCTCGACCATCACCATTGTGGAGCCATGCGTAATCACGGCGCAGAGGGCCAGCACGCAGCCGAAGCAGTGGAAAAGCGGCACACAGGTCAGTACTTTGTCCCGGTTCGTGTAGTGCATGCAGTCGCCGATCGTGAGCCCGTTGTTCAGGATATTGTGGTGCGTCAGCATCACCCCTTTGGGGAATCCCGTCGTACCCGAAGTATATTGCATGTTGACCTCTTCGAACGGATTAACCTGTGCTTTTGCCGCGAGCAACGCCTCGTCCGATGCGTAGGAACCCATCGTGAGCAGTTCGGCGGTCGTGTACATGCCGCGTTGCTTCTCCTGTCCGATGTAGACGACGTTGCGCAGTTCGGGGAATTCATCCGAATGGAGTCGGCCGCGCTCCGACGAGCGCAGTTCGGGTACCACTTCGTACATGATCTGTACGTAGTCGCTGTCGCGGTAGCCGTTCACGAGGCACATCGTATGGATGTCGGCATCCTGCATGATGTATTTCAACTCGGCGGCTTTGTAGTTGGTGTTGACTGTCACCAGCACCGCGCCGATACGGGCCGAGGCGAACATAAATGTGAGCCAGTCGGGGACGTTCTTGGCCCAGACGCCGACTTTGCTTCCTTTGGTGACGCCGATTTCGAGCAGAGCCTTTGCAAGCGTGTCCACGCGCTCGTTGAACTGCCGGTAACTGAAACGCAGATTCCGGTCCGGATAGACCAGAAAATCGTGATCCGGCTGCTCCTGTGCCCATTTTTCGAGCAGGCCGCCGAGTGTGTCGTTAATCAATTCCATCTTTTTACGAAATCCAACGGGTTAGAACGGGGTGTAGGTCACGGCCAGCACTTTGGCCGTTTCCCCTTCGGCCAGCGTCGTGAGGTTATGCGGCACGATCGAATCGTAATAGATGCTGTCGCCTTTCTCCAGCGTATAGGTTTCCTGTCCGTAAAGCAGCTGTACCGATCCCTCCAGCACATAGAGAAACTCCTCTCCCTCGTGGTGCGACGGAAGGTCGCCGGTGGGGCAGTAACTGACGTTGATGAAGAACGGTTCCATATTGCGGTCGGTTTTGTTCTGGGCCAGCGCGGAGAAGCGCAGGTGACTGCCCAGGTTTTCGCTCTCCACCAGGTTGATCGACGGGGTTCGGTCGGTGCTGAGCTGTACGACCGGTTCATAGTGCTCCTCGCCGTCGAGGATCGTGCCCAGGCGGGTGCCGAGCGCACGGGAGATACGGACCATAATCGCCATGGTAGGCTGGATTTCACCGCTTTCGATCTTTTCGAGTTGCATCGGGTAGATGGAGGCGTTTGCGGCCAGTTCGGCTAGCGATAGCTGGTGTTCTTCGCGCAGTTGTTTGATCTTGTTTCCTATATTCGGGTTCATGGCTGTTGTTTTATGTTATTCAAAAATACCCGAATGCGGTGAGGGATTAAAATAACTTTTTGTGAAATTTACGAGCCCCAAGCAGACCCTTTCGGGAGCTCTTCCATTGGCTTTAAGTGAAGTCGACGCGGGAGGCTTGCGCGCTATTGCCAACGATGCGATATTTTTTCTACCTTTGGAACTTAAACTTGACCACAGCATGAAAATCGCAATTATCGGAGGCGGAAATATGGGCGGCGCAATTGCCAAAGGCATCGCGGCCGGAAGCCTCGTGCCGGCTTCGGACCTCACTGTTACGGCACATACGCAGCAGACACTCGATAAGATCAAAGGATATGATCCGGCTATCCGCACGACGCTCGACAACAGGGAAGCGGTGCAGGGGGCTGACCTGGTCGTGCTTGCCGTAAAACCGTGGCTGCTCGAAGAGGTGGTTAAGGAGATTCGTGGCGGGCTGGATTACAGGAAGCAGGCTGTTGCGTCCGTTATCGGCCGTTCGAGTTTTGAAGAACTGGGCAAACTGTTGGATAATGGTTCGGGCGTCATGCCGGTCATGTATCGTATTATTCCCAATACGGCCATTTCGCTCGGCGAAAGTGTAACCTTCATAGCGGAACAGGGTGCCCCGAAAGAACGACTCGATGAACTTGTCTCCATTTTCAGCGAATTGGGCCAGACGGTCGTCGTGAAGGAGCCGATGATGGGGCCCGGAACCTCGCTCGCTTCCTGCGGAATCGCTTTTGCGCTAAAATACCTCGATGCATCCATTCAGGGCGGAGTGGAACTCGGTTTTGCTCCCGAAGAGGCCCGGGCTGTCGTGATGCAGACGATGCGCGGGGCGTTGGAGATGATGAATCTGAACGGCACGATGCCGCAGACCGAGATCGACAAGGTGACCACTCCTGGCGGAATGACGCTCAGGGGATTGGCCGCGATGGAAGAGAGTGGTTTTACCGAAGCCGTCAAGGCGGGACTTTTCAACAGCAAATAAATCATGGCATACAGATTCAAACGGGTCGTCGTCAAAGTTGGGAGCAACGTCCTCGCGCGTCCGGACGGTTCGCTCGATGTTACGCGGATGTCGGCATTGGCCGACCAGGTAGCCGAACTGCACCGGGGGGGAGTAGAGGTGATTCTGGTTTCGTCGGGGGCGGTGGCATCCGGCCGCAGCGAGATGCAGTTGCATAACCACAGGAAAAAATTAGGACAGGTTTCCGCCCGGCAGCTTTTTTCTGCCGTGGGACAGGCCAAACTGATCAACCGCTATTACGAGTTGTTCCGCGATCATGGAATTGTCTGCGGACAGGTGCTGACCACCAAGGAAAGCCTTTCGACGCGCCGCCATTACCTCAATCAGCAGCACTGCATGACGGTGATGCTTGAGAACGGGGTTATCCCTATTCTCAATGAGAACGATACGATTTCCGTGACGGAACTGATGTTTACCGATAACGACGAACTCTCCGGTATGGTCGCGGCGATGATGGATGCCGAGGCGCTGATTATTCTGAGCAATATCGACGGTATTTATAACGGCAATCCGTCCGAATCCGGTACGGAGGTTATCCGTGAGATTTTACCGCAGCAGGATTTGTCGTGTTACATCCAGACGGGCAAATCCCAGTTCGGCCGCGGCGGGATGCTGACCAAGTGCCGGATTGCGACGAAAGTGGCGGATGAAGGGATTGAGGTAATCGTGGCCAATGGGAAGAGGGATAGTATTTTAATAGACGTTCTGTGTGAAAGCCGGGATGTCGTTTGCACCCGTTTTATTCCGTCGGACCGGACCATCTCTCCCGTTAAGAAATGGATCGCCCATTCGGAAGGATTCGCCAAGGGGGAATTGCATGTGAACGAGGGAGCGTATGAAGCGCTGTCGCGTCCCGAGGCGGTTAGCCTGCTGCCGATCGGGGTGCGTGAGGTGAAAGGCGAGTTCGAGAAAGACGATATCGTGAAAATCATTGCTCCCGACGGGCGTCAGATCGGTGTGGGACGTATCGCTTGCGATAGTAACCGCGCCCGGCAGGCGGCCGGAAAAAAAGGAATCAGGCCGTTTATTCATTATGATTATTTGTATCTGGATTGATTTGATTGACAGATGTAAATGGGATTCATCTGAAGCGTAAAGGCAGATATGGAACTGAACGAAACTTTTAATAAAGCGGTGGAGGCATCCCGGGCATTGAACCTGACCGATGTTTCCCGGATTGATGCCGTACTGCTGGCACTGGCTGATGCGGCCGAAGCGAAAATGGAGTTTATCCTGGAGGCCAACCGGCGCGATCTGGCCCTGATGGATGAGCAAAACCCGATGTACGATCGGTTGATGCTTACGCCGGAGCGTATCCGGGGCATTGCCGCCGATATTCGTAACGTGGCTTCGCTACCGTCTCCACTGGGGCATGTATTGGATGAAGTGGTTCGCCCCAATGGAATGAAGATCACAAAAATATCGGTTCCATTCGGAGTGATCGGCGTGATCTATGAAGCCCGTCCGAACGTCAGTTTTGATGTCGTGTCCCTGTGTCTGAAATCCGGAAATGCCTGTGTGCTGAAAGGCGGCCACGACGCCGGCTATTCGAATGAAGCGATCGTGAAGGTGATCCGGGAAGTGTTGCAGGCACACGGAATGGATGAGCATACGGTAACTTTGCTGCCTGCAGACCGTGCGGCCACCGCTGCACTGCTCGGTGCCGTCGGCTATATTGATCTGTTGATCCCGCGCGGCAGCAAAGGTCTGATCGACTATGTGCGGGATAACGCCCGTATTCCGGTGATTGAAACGGGTGCCGGTATTTGCCATACCTATTTCGATGCCGCAGGTGACCGGGCTAAATGTGCCGATATCGTGTTCAATGCCAAGACCCGGCGTGTTAGTGTGTGCAATGCGCTCGACTGCCTGATCGTGCACCGGGACCGGCTCGGCGACCTGCCTGCCGTTTGCGGACGGCTGGCGGCGAAAGAGGTGGTGATTTACGCCGATTCGGACGCGTATGCCGTGCTCGACGGCCGTTATCCGGCCCGTTTGCTGGAGCGTGCTACGGCGGAGAGTTTCGGTACCGAGTTCTTGTCCTATAAAATGTCCATCCGGACGGTCTCTTCACTTGACGAGGCGATCGCGCACATTACCCGTTATTCGTCGAAGCACAGCGAGGCGATCGTCAGCGAGAATCCTGCCGCTGTCCGCCTTTTCCAACAGAGTGTCGATGCGGCGTGTGTCTATGCGAATGTGTCTACCGCCTTTACCGATGGCGCCCAGTTCGGACTCGGTGCCGAAATCGGTATCAGTACGCAGAAACTTCATGCACGCGGTCCGATGGCGCTACGGGAATTGACGAGCTATAAGTATCTGATCAACGGTAACGGGCAAACGCGCGCTTAAAGCAAAGGTTGATTTGCTGTAAACGCGCGTTTATTGCATGTGCCGTTTTTTCCCCGCTTTTACTCTTCCGGGATCGTCATGCCGGGCAGTGCGTTTCGGAGCATTGTCCTGTCGATACGCGGTTTGGGGCAGTGGTAAGGAAGCAGTATTTTGGGCCGGATAACCCGGGCTGCCTCGATGAACATCGAATCGTTCATCGTATAGGGTACATCTTTCGGCAAAAAGGCGATGTCGATAGCCTCCAGCCCGGACATTTCAGGAATCAGTTCGGTATCTCCGGCAATGTAAATGCGGAGCGGGTCGATCTCCATTACATATCCGTTTCCTTCGCCCGGAATGTGGAACGGCTCGCCGGGGGCACGCATGTTGACGATGTTGTAGGCCGGGGTGGCCCGGATCGTAATTCCGTTCCATGTTGTCCGCTCCCCGTTGTGAAGGACGGTTACACCTTCCAGGGCGTGGGCTACCTTTTCCGTTGAAATGACTACTGTATCTTTTTTGCGTATTTCTGCAATTGCATCGGGATCGAAATGGTCGCTGTGGTGGTGCGTGACCAGAATTAGGTCGGCTTTGGGTTGTTCGCTGTAATCGGCCTCTTCGCTGTACGGATCGATATGGATCACCTGGCCGTTCCAATGCATAATGACCGATGAGTGGCCGAGAATTTCGATGTCCAGCGGGCCTGCTGCGGTATTGTATCTCTTCATAATGGTAATTTTACCGGTTAGTGTCAATTTCGTTTGGTCTTGTTCTGTAAATTTATAAAAATCCTCTAATTTTGCAGCCTGAATCCCGAAGGGATCGCCGCTGAAAACGGACATAATTGTGTTCCGTTCGGTTTTTAGTTCGCAAAAGTGGTGCCGGCTTTGTATCCGGGACGGAAAAACGTAAGGATAAATGCTTGTATGAAAGGATTGTGGACAATAGGGTTATTGATCGTGTCCAATGTATTTATGACTTTTGCCTGGTATGGCCAGTTGCGGCTTAAGGGACAGAAATGGTTCGACGAACTGCCGCTGGCCGGAATTGTCATCATGTGCTGGAGTATCGCGCTGTTGGAGTATTTTTTCCTGGTACCCGCGAACCGGATCGGATTTCATGGCAACGACGGCCCCTTTTCATTGATGCAGCTTAAGGTGATTCAGGAAGTTATTTCCCTGCTGGTCTTTACCGTTTTTACGCTGGTCTTTTTCAAAACAGAGGCACTGCGCTGGAATCATGCCGTGGCTTTTATACTGTTGGTGCTAGCGGTCTATTTTATCTTCAAGAAATAACAAAAAAATCCCGGACTATTGCAATTTCAGAAAATAGGAGTAAATTTGCATTGAATTTAAGTCTGTAATGAATACAAATTTGTATTATTTATAATAATGGATAAGAAACTGCATCAATATCTGTCCGGTTTCGGGGTGAAACCTTCCTTGCAGCGTCTTGCCATTATGGAATACCTGATGACGCACCGGACGCATCCGACTGCCGATGAAATTTTCAATGCGCTTTCCCCGTCGATGCCGACCCTGTCGAAAACAACCGTGTACAACACGTTGAAACTCTTTGCCGAACAGGGGGCCGTTCTGTCCCTCGACATCGACTCGAAAAACACCCATTTCGATGGGGATATCACGCCGCATGCCCATTTTTACTGTAAATCCTGCGGGGCAATTCACGACTTGTCGATGGTGGAGGGAGACCGGTTGATGCAGGCCGTCCCCGACGGGTTGCAGGTGACCGAGGTGCAGATCTATTATAAGGGGCTGTGCCGCAAATGCAGCCGGGGAGTGGATTAGGAACTGTTATTTGAAAAGATACCTTTAAACTTAAAGAAAAAGATCGTTATGAAAAAGAAATTCATTTGTACCGTTTGCGGTTACGTTCACGAAGGAGATGCAGCACCCGAATTTTGCCCGCAGTGCAAAGTCCCGGGTTCGAAATTCAAAGAGGTGGTCGAAGGCGAGGGGCTGACCTGGGCCGACGAACATGTGATCGGAGTGGCAAAAGGTGTGGATGCAGAGGTGCTTCAGGGCCTGAAGGATCATTTTATGGGCGAATGCACCGAGGTGGGCATGTATCTGGCGATGAGCCGCCAGGCTGACCGCGAAGGTTATCCCGAGATCGCAGAGGCGTTCAAGCGCTATGCCTGGGAAGAGGCCGAGCATGCCTCTAAGTTCGCAGAACTGCTGGGCGAAGTGGTTTGGGATACCAAAACCAATGTGAAAGCGCGTATGGAGGCGGAATGCGGCGCCTGCGAGGATAAGAAGCGTATCGCTACGCTGGCCAAGAAACTGAACCTCGATGCTATCCACGATACGGTACACGAGATGTGCAAGGACGAGGCTCGCCACGGCAAAGGTTTCGAAGGCCTGTACAACCGTTATTTTAAATAAACGCGTTGGGGACCGACAATAATAGAGGTAAGGTTTATTTAGGTTAAGTTAATGCACGGTTCGGTGCCGGGGAATTTCCCCGGCACCGATTTTTTGTACAGGTTCGGATGAATTCCAACGCGGTTAAAAACTCGATTGTGCTGTTGGCGGATACGTTCGTTGGCTTCTAGCCGAATCTGCGGGCGGTTAAATCAGTCCCATCTGTTGCAGCAGGATCGATGCATTCATGTTGCGGCTGACCCCGGGGCGGAGTTTGTAATCGTAGATGATCTTTTCACCGGCATGTTCGATTTCGAAGCAAATGTTGTGAAAATGCTGCGGGTCCTGTTTGGCCAGTTCACCCAATGCCAGGTCGTGCGTAGCGATCAGTCCGGCTACCGGCAGCGACCGGAGACGGGTGAGGAATTTCAGCGATCCGTTGAGCTTGTCCTGTGAATTGGTGCCTTTGAGCATTTCGTCGAGGATGATGAAGAGCCTGTCGGCGTGTTCGGCCGTAGCCACAAGTTGCTGCAACCGCAGCAGCTCGGCGTGGAAATAGGAGGTGCCTTTAGCCAGGTTGTCGGTCGTGCGCATGCTGGTAAAAAGCGACATCGTCCGGCAGGCGAACGTCCGGCTGCATACGACGTTACCCGACAGGGCCAGTACGAGATTGACCCCGACGGTGCGCAGGAAGGTGCTTTTGCCAGCCATGTTGGCTCCCGTAACGATATACAGGTCGTGCAGTTTCCGCACCTCGAAATCGTTGCTGACTTTGCCTTTGGTATTGAGCAGCGGATGGCCCATCTCTTCGGCTTGCAGTAATATGTCGTCGCTAAGAACCGGGGTGCAATAATCCGGATGGTTGAAGCGATAGGTTCCCATACTCACTAGTGCGTCGAAACGCTGTATCGTATCGAGCCAGGTGGACACGTTCTCGCGATAGTTTTCCCGCCAGCGGTCGAGCTGCAGGATGTGGTGCAGGTCTTTCAGGTAGATGCCGTTCAGGATAACGGCGACCAGCACGTTGTTGCGTTGATCGAAGCTGCTGAGGATGCGGTTCAGTGTTCGAAGCGCCTTTTCGGCCGGGCGTCCTTCGGTCAGGGTGTGCTGCAAGACCTGCAACTCTTGACAGGAAAAAGAAGTTGCGGTAATGCGTGCAACCAGATGGTTGTAGGTGCCTACGGCGTGCAGGAACCGGTCCGTCTGCCTGCTCAGCCGGTTGATTCGCTTGAGGAATAAGCCCAGTACGCCCAATTGTATGAACAGTGCGATTCCCGGAATTCCGTAAGGGATCAGCGACAAGATCGCAGCGATCCAGAGCGACACGCTGACGGCGTTTGCCAGGTAGAGGGTCTTCCGGGCATGGCGGTATTTGAAAAAGCGGGGTTCGTCTAGCCAGCGGCGTACGGCGGCATCGTCGTTTCCGGTAATCTCGTGCACCATTCCCGTCGTGCGGAAACGGAGCATCCACTCCGCCTGCGAGGCCAGTTCGGCTCCGGCCTGCTGCCGGTGTGTGATTCGCTGCGGGTCCTGGCAAGGGGCGAGCAGCCAACGGACTAAGCGTTGGGTTCCTTGCGGGGTAACGGTGCGGTTGAGCGCCTGAAACAGCGACTCTTCACCGAATAAGTCCAGGTCGAGAGAGTAAGGGTGTCCCGGATCGAGGAATTTCACGCCGGTATCGAGTTCGGCTGTTTTCCCGTTCAGGTAATCGGATTCGGTGTCGCAGCAGCGGATTAACGTTTTGAGTTCGATGATCCGCGCTGCTACCCGGTTATCCCATACCGTTAGCAGGATAAAGGCTGCCACCGTGCCGGCGCCGCACCAGATCCACGCAGTTGCACCGTAAGTGGCGACAAGCCGGTAAAGGCAGAATACGAGAGCTGCGAAACAGAGTAGTTTAAGGACGGTAATCCAGTTGCGGGTCCGGCTCGTTACCCGGAGCAAGGCTTGTTGCTGCTCCCGGAAGGTTTGGTAAAATTCCTGTGGGCTCATCGGTTAACGGTTACGGATGGCCCGGTTTAGGAAATCGTTCAACGGTTTGGTGGTTTTGAATGCCTGTACGGCCTCGGCCACGTACCGTTCGCTGCACAATTGTGCGTCGCTGACCGGCTGTTGTACGTAAAAGTGGTAGAGTTTCAGATAGTCGGCGGATGGGGAGTCTTTGGCAAAACCGGCCGGCACCCGTTTTAGCACCTTTTCTTCACGTGACAGATCGCCGAAAGCCTTTTTGAATGATTTGTCGTTCAGGATCGCTTCGAATTCTTCCCAATCGTCGTCGATCGCCTTGCGGACCGCTTTGAGTACGTCGGCAGACGGCATGTATACCCCGCACGAAATGAACGACCCGCCCGGTTCTACGTGCATGTAATAGCATGACAGGTCGCCGTGCGTGGTGCCGCTGGGGCTGAAGACAACCCCCATATTGGTTTTATAAGGCTCTTTGTTCACTGAAAAACGCGTGTCCCGTGCAATGCGGTAGATGCATTTGCGCAGGTCGGGGAAACCCAGCGAAGGGTCGAACTGACGGATACCGTCGAGCATTTGTCCGGCCGTATCCAGTACATTGGTTTTGGCCGCTTCGTAACGCGGTTTTTGACTGTGAAACCATTCGCGGTAGTTGTTCTCCCGCAATTCGGAAAGGAATTCGAGCGTGGATGGGTTTATCATTGCGAAGTCGGTTTGCGGTTCTTTGCTATTAAAAATTGGATTTTCCTTCCTGTCTGTGAAACGGGTGTCGGAACGGGCCGCTATTTACGGATGGTTTGGCGCCCGGACAGATTCATTTCAGAGGCATAGCGATCGTATCCGATTTCACGGATAGCCGGATACAGGCCGGGCGATCGGAACGGAAGACCAGAGCGAATATTTTGGCGATCGGATTGTTGAATTTTTTACAGGCTTCCAGCGGAATCAGCGTGCAATTCGCACAACTGCTATAATGGTGAGCCGTACAGCATTGCCGGATTTTGCACCAGTTCGCTTTGGCATTGTCCCGGCAACCGGGGCACTTCCCCTGACGGAATTTCCGGCAGGCGCCGCAGTATAGTCCGCACGCGGCGATGTCGGGCCGGAGTGAGGTGAAATCGGTAGGCATTGAATAGTAGTTGTGTGTGTTGGTTGGAAAGAATAAAGACAAAGATCGTAAATATTATCGGTTTGGCTCTATTCGGACAGTTATTTTTGCGGTTCTTTTTGCAGGCAACGGCGATATCCCGCTTTGTACGTTATTTCACCCGTTCGTACAGGTGCAGGTCAATAATCCGTCCTTCTTTGATCGCTGCGCGGCGCTGGACGCCTACTTTGCGAAAGCCGTTTTTTTCGAGCACCCGCATCGACGGTGCGTTGTATTCGAAGACCGATGCGAACAGGCGGATCAGTTCGGTTTCACGGAACGCATACTCGCAGATCGAGCCCACGGCATCCCCGGCTATACCCCGGTTCCAGTGAGGTTCGCCGATCCAGTAGCCGATTTCAGCGCTGAGCCGTTCCACGTCGCTTTGGCGCACCAGTCCGATCCCGCCGGCCGCTTCGCCGTCGATGACGATGGCAAATTCATAGCCGGGCGACTGCGGAACGATATTGCCGATAAAGAAACGTCCGTCCTCTTCGGTATAGGGATGGGGGAAACGGTCGCGGACGTTGCGCCAGATGTTTATGTTGTTCGCGTAGCGGGCTAACGAGGTGCAGTCCGTTGCACGCCATTCCCGCAGCAGGTAGCCGGGTCGTTGGATTTCCATAGGGCCTGAATTGAGTATGATCGCCGTAAAGATAACAGCGATCATATAAAAAATAAAGAGTATAATATCTTGTTTCTTAATGAAGTAGATTGAAGAGGCCTGATTTCTGTTGGGCTAAGGTCAAAAGAGGAAGTTTCAGCTTGCATAAAATGGTTTCGATATGGTGTATTTTATCATTCCTTTGGCGGAAAATAGGTATATCTCCACAATGTTTTCTCCATTTCTCCTTCGGTAACAGAATCCTTTTTCACATACAACTGATCTTTCCAGATTTCTTCCCATGTATGGTTACGCATGGTCTCCTCTGTAATAAAGAAAAGATACAGTTTATTATCCGGATTCTTCGGATGGCCTATACTGGGATGTTTGTGTGTTCCCCCTGTCCACACCTTACCATAGTTATATGCGTCAATTCTTTCATCTGTGGTATACATAGTAGGCACAGGCATTGGGTTTCCCCAAGCATCATAATCCTTATTATAATCAGATGATGCGCTGTGAAATAATTCTAAAGCCGGAGTTAGCGGCAGTGTATCCTCATCATTGCTGTATACATAGATTGGACGATCCGAGTAATTGTGGAGTTCGATAGAACCTCGTGGTGGATCATAGACCGGAATAATGCAGCCGTTCAAAGCAACCATGAACGCGATCGGAACAAATATTTTTTTCATTACCGAATTATTTAGAGCATAATAAAAGGCCATCCTGCCGGGCGCTTCAGATTGAACAGATTGATTTTGCCTTGTTAAAACGACTGAGGTTTTATATCGAATCATGTTGTGAATATCGCACAAAGAAAGCGAGTTCCCAAATATTTGCTGGATAAATGGAAATACGACCCGATTTATTTGGTGAAAGGCTATTTGTCCGGCAGAGGCGGCTGGAGGGGATGGCTGCCGGGATCGGTATATATCGAAATGTGCCGTGCATGCGAGATCACGTAGCCGGCGGGCAGTAGCTCGCGTTCGGGAGCGTTTCCCAGCAGCAACGGGGTGATGTGCGCTTTGCTTTTACCGAGAATCGGCAGCAGCAGCATGGCGGCGTTTAAAATCAGCGGACCGGTCATCGTGATCCGTTTTTGTCCGCTGCCGGGATGCGCCGAAACGGCGAAGAGATTCTGATCCGCCATCAGAGATATGGAATCCGGGAAGATCGATGCCGTATGTCCGTCGCTCCCCGCTCCGAGGATAATGGCATCGAAACGGGGAATTCCATGCCGGTGAGGCAGCTCTTCCCGCACCTCTTGCGCATAACGAACGGCTTCGGCAGCCGGCTCCTCTTCGCCCTGGATGCGGTGAATGTGCGCAGGCAGGATATTCAGCGGCCCGAACAACAGTTCGTGGGCGTGCCCGTAATTGCTTTCGGAGTCCTGGGGCGGTACGCATCGTTCGTCCACCCAGTAAAACCGGATGGTGTCCCAGTCGATCCGTCCGGAAAATCGCTCCGTCCACAACCGGAACATCTGCTGGGCGGTCTCTCCGCCGGAGAGGGCCAGGAAGAATGGTTCTTCTTTTTTGCGGCGAACTTGCATGGCGAATTGCTCGGAGAGCAATTCCAGCGCTTCGCGGGAGTCGCGAGATGAAAAGATATTGGTCATGGTCGTCGTCAGTTGGTTATTTCCCGCACTTGCAAGGGCCCGTAGGTATTTCCGGCCCGGGGGCTCCGGCTCCGTGGTACAGCAAATCGTAACGCTCTTCGGGCCCTTCGGTCAGTACCGGGTAGGTGTAAAGATTCTTGTCCGGTTTTTTCGCCCAGGCCTGCAGGATAGGATCGATAAATCCCCAACTCGCCTCGAGGGCATCCTGCCGGGCATAGAGCGTCGAATCTCCGAGCATCGCATCCATTAGCAGCCGCTCATAGGCGTCCGGCAGGTAGTTCGACGATAGCGACGAGTAGCGGAAATCCATGCCGACCTGCCTGACCGTAAAACCTGCGCCGGGCATCTTCAGCCCGAATTTAAGCGTAATGCCTTCGTCCGGCTGAATCCGGATCGTCAGTTTGTTGCAGGAACTGCCGGAGCATTGTCCTGCAAACATTTGCGTCGGGGTCGATTTGAAGTTGATCACGATCTCCGACTTCTTTTCGGCCATCCGTTTCCCTGTGTAAAAATAGAAAGGTACGCCGCCCCAACGCCAATTGTCGATAAAGAGTTTCATCGCCACATAGGTCTCGGTCGTCGAGTCGGCGGCAACACCTTTCTCTTCCCGGTAACCCGGTAGTGCCGTACCGCCGACCGTGCGGCCAGTGTATTGCGCCCGGATCACGTCGTTCCAGATTTCCGTGGGCGAGTAACGGTGGATGGCGCGGAACACTTTGACGATTTCGTCGCGGATCGGCTCCGGGTCGAACACTGCGGGATTTTCCATCGCCACGAAGGCCATCAGTTGCATCAGGTGGTTTTGGATCATATCGCGTAGCGCTCCGGCGCCCTCGTAGTATTTGCCCCGGTTTTCCACCCCGAGCGTTTCGGTCGCGCTAATCTCTACCGAATCGATGTAATTGCGGTTCCAGAGCGGCTCGAAGATGCCGTTGGCGAAACGCAGAACCAGGATATTCTGTACAGTCTCCTTGCCCAAATAATGGTCGATCCGGTAGATGTTCTCTTCCGGGAATATTTTGCGCAGTTTCTCGCCGAGCCGTTCGGCCGATTCGAGATTGGTCCCGAACGGTTTTTCGACGATGATCCTGCGCCATCCCTCGCGGGTACGGGGTTTGTTCAAGCCCTGTTTTTGCAAGCTGACGGGAACGCTCTCATACATCACCGGCGGAGTGGCCAGGTAGTAGATGATCCGGTCGTCGAGCCCGTTTTGCTGTTGTAGTTGTTCGATCCGCTCCTTGAGCTTGCCGTACTCCGCTTCGTTCGTGGAGTCGAAACTCAGGTAATGGACCAGCTGCAGGAAGCGTCCGACCTGTTCCGGATCGTAAGGCTTTGCTTCCGGGCTGTCGAGGATCGCTTTGCGCTGTTCTTCGCGGAACTCTTCGTCCGTGAAAGCCGTCCGCGAGGCTCCCAATACCCGGAACTTCTCCGGGAGCAGGTTGCGGACATAGAGTTCGAAAAGCGAGGGGAGCAACTTGCGTTTGGTCAGGTCCCCCGAAGCCCCGAATATGACCAGTAGTTGATTATCTGCTTTTTTCATCATGCCGTTTTTAAACGTTATAGCTGCCCGAGGTGGTGTCGCCGCCTTTGCCTGTCCAATCGTTGTGGAAGAACTGTCCCCGGGGGGCGTCCGTACGTTCGAACGTGTGCGCCCCGAAATAGTCGCGTTGCGCCTGGATCAGGTTTGCTGCCGAATCGCCGGTCCGTAGTCCGTCGAAATAGCTCAGTGCAGCGCTCATGCAGGGCAGCGGGATGCCGCTGAGCATGCCGTTTGCCACTACGCTGCGCCATGCGGTTGCCGATTCTGTGATCTTATTCCTGAAAAAATCATCGAACAACAAATTTTCCAATTCGGGATTCTGTCGGTAAGCTTCGGTGATTTTACTGAGGAATGCCGAGCGGATGATGCATCCTTCCCGCCAGATTTGGGCGATAGTGCCGTAATCGAGTTGCCAGCCGTATCGCAGCGATGCTTGGCGCAGCAGCGAAAACCCCTGTGCGTACGAGACCAGCTTGGCTGCATAAAGTGCGTCGCGAATCGCTTCGTTGCCCGTTTTGTGGATACCTACGGGAGACGGCGGAAACAGGGATGAAGCCTGTTCGCGCTGTGATTTGAGCGCCGAGAGCATTCGGGCGTAAACGGCTTCGGTAATCAGCGTCAGCGGGTCGTTTTCGTCCATTGCGGCGATGGCGCTCCATTTTCCGGTTCCTTTCTGCCCGGCTACGTCGAGGATGCGGTCGAGCAGGTAGCCGCCGTCTTTCTCCTTGAAATTGACGATCCGGGCCGTAATTTCGATCAGGAAACTGTTCAGTTCGCCACGGTTCCAGTCGTTGAACGTCCGGTGTATGGCCTCGCTGCTGAGCCTTTCCTGCCGTTTGAGCAATGAATAGGCTTCCGAGATAAGCTGCATGTCGCCATACTCGATGCCGTTGTGTACGGTTTTGACGAAATGTCCCGCTCCGCCCGGTCCGATCCATGCGCAGCACGGTGTGCCGTCGGGCAGTTTGGCCGCAATGGATTGTAGGATATCTTTGACCAGCGGCCATGCTTGCGGTGCACCGCCGGGCATGATCGACGGGCCGTTGAGTGCTCCCTCTTCGCCGCCGGAAATGCCGGTGCCGACAAAATATATCCCTTTATCAGCCAGCTCTTTTACGCGACGGTCCGTGTCGATGAACGATGAATTTCCTCCGTCGATGATGACATCGCCCCGGTTGAGGTGGGGGAGCAGTTGTCCGATCAGTTCGTCGACGGCCGATCCGGCTTTGACCATCATCATGATTTTACGCGGCCGTGCGACCGATTCGGCCAGTTCGGCGATCGAGCGGGTAGGAGTAAAGCGGCGCCAGGTGCCGTAATGTTCGATGAACCGCTCTACCACATGCTCTTCGCCGGGTGCCGTGCGGTTGTATACCGAGACCCTGAAGCCGTGGCGTTCCATGTTGCGGGCCAGGTTTTCGCCCATGACTGCCAGTCCGATGATTCCGATGTCTGATTTTTCCATATGCGAAACTTGATGTACTGGTTTGAATATCTTTCGTCAAGATAAAAAATATCCCGCAAGAGTGATGCCGGGGAGCGCCATATGGTACCTTTTTTATGAAATTCAAGTATGAATTTGCTGATATCGGAATTGGTTGGGCTGATTAAACCCGGAATGATTGTATGGTTGGGGCGCCTGCTGTTAGCTTCGGACCGCAAGCCCGACCGGGAATATAAAACAAAACCGGATGCGGGAGCATCCGGTTTGGCGTGACCGGTAACGATCGGTTTTGTATTCGGTTTTCTTCCCCGGATAGTTATTGCTCTTCGTTGAAGAGCAGCTGATAATAGTTCATGCCGGTCTCTTCGTCGTAACCTTTGCGGATGTACTGGTTGTTGCCGTGCACGTAAATGTGGAAGTTGCGGTCCAGTTTGATGACGCTCTTCATGAAACGGGATTGTTTTTTTACGGCCGTATTTGAAATTTCGAAATTATCCTCGATGCGGATATCGCGTTCCTGCTGGTAGTCCGAACAAAAGGAGTTGAAACTGTCGATCACTTCAGGCTGTGCCATCACTTCGTTGGCGAATTCCTGCATGTCGAAAGTCTCTTTCTCTTTGAAAAACTTGGCAGAGCGGTTCAGTAGGTCCGCCTGATCGGCTTTCGTTACATCGAATTGTTGCGGCAGTTGCTGTGTGACGAAACTTTTGCACATTGAGATCGCGTTTTCCGTGTGGTGGTAATTGTCCTGCCGTTGGCGGACGTGCAGGAAATCGTCGAGCCAGTAACGGGCCTCTGTCCCTTTATTCGTATTGTCCACGACGGCCACGACGTAACCGTTCTCCCGGTCGGTGTCGTAAATCAGGCATCCCTTGTCCAGTCGGTTGATGTTAATGCCCTGCTGGCTTTCGATTTCGAATCCGGCCGCCGATGCGGAAATCTTCAGGAAAGTATCTTTGTTTTCGGATTTGAACAATCCGACGGCGTCGACCGTTTCGCCGTGCAACGGGCAATCGGTGAAATAGACCACGTAGAATTCTCCCCCTTTGATTTTGGGGTGGTTGCTCTGTTCGTAGAGGTGCTTGGCGAGCTGGACGGATTGTTCATGCAGGGCCTGCGGATCGTCGAAAATGCGGGAGACGAAATTGTATGCTTCGTTCAATTCTAGTGACGATTCGTGGTAGAGGTTGTAGTACTCTTCGGATTTAAACGGCGAGAGAAAGTAGGTTGCCAGCAGGTTGCGGATACTTTCGTCCGGCATCAGTTCCGACGAGGATAGCAATATCGCATCGCCGTTGGCCTTGTTGCCGACGCTGTGGACTGCGATCCGTTCGATATATTGTTCCATAGGCATTGGGTGACGGGATGCAAAGATAGGTATAATTCGGAGAATGCGCGTGCACCGTCTGTTCACATAAAAAGATACGCTATTTATATTGGTCGGAGAGAACTTGATTTAGGCCGGTGTAATTCAGCTTTTGGTCGATTTTCATTACATTTGCGCTTTAACAGTTTATTTTTTATTGAGCTATGGCGAAATTCGACCTGTCGTTCTTTTACAATAAGCGCAACCTGTATATTCTGGGCTTTCTGCTCGCTTTCGTGGTTACTTTTATGGAGGTTTCCCGCGGTCGTCACCTCAATTTTCTTGCCTTTGCCGATTCGACGATCGATTTTTGGCGTGGGGTGAGTCCTTACACGCCGGAGTTCGTTTCCAGCCATATGCGCTTCTTCCTCTATACCCCGGTCTTTTCGGTGCTTTTCACGCCATTCGCCGTATTGCCCGCATGGCTCGGGCCGTTTGTCTGGAACCTGTTTAATTATACGATGTTTTTCGCGGCGGTATTCACTCTGCCCGCACGGTTTACCCACGACCAAAAGTGCCGTATTTTTCTCTATACGTTGCCGATTCTTGCCCAGAGCCTGCTGTCGTTCCAGTATAACATTCCGGTAGCCTACATTTTCCTTTTCTCTTATTCCCTGCTCGAACGGAATAAAGGGTTCTGGGCCGTGTTGCTGATCATGGTTTCAGGATTGACAAAGATTTATGGTATTTTTTCATTGGCTCTGTTGGTCTGCTACCCGCGGTTTTGGCGGAATGCGGGTTATGTCGTTTTGACCGGCGGCGTGTTGTTTTTACTCCCGGCGTTGAAGTTGCCGCTGTCCGGCTTGATACCTTATTACGGAGAGTGGTTGAATGCCCTGGCAGTCCATCAATCCGATCAGACCTATGAGTCGTTGTTCTATGCGCAACCGTTGGCCGAATGGCTGCTCCCCAATTTCCGAGTTTTGCAGATCGGTTCGCTTGCTGTACTGGCGCTGCTGTTTCTGGTTTCACGGCGTAAATGGGACACTGCGGCTTTCCGGGCCCAGGCTCTCGGCATCCTGATGGGATGGGTGGTACTGTTCAGTGATTCGTCCGAAAAACACACTTACATCATTGCATTGGCGGGCTTCATGCTGTGGTATTGGAGCCGTCCGGTTCGTACCCGTACGGATAAAGCGCTGTTTTGGGGTAACTTCGTATTGTTGGGTCTTGTACCGATCGACCTGATTTGTCCCGTCCCCGTGATGAGGTTCATCACCCAGACACTGTGGCTCCATGTGTGGTTCTTCTGTTTTACCTGGTCGCGCATGGTGTGGCTCACGTTTTTTTGTCCCGTCGCTGAGTCTCCGGATAGCTTTGCAGCCGGGGCCGAAACTGTTGATTCGTCGCGTCCGGCTCGATCCGGCGATACGCTCGATATCGTTTGTCCTTGTTACAATCCGAACGCTGATTTTATTTCTCATCTGGCCTGTTCGTTGGCGGAATTGCGTGGTTTTTATCCTGACAAACGGCTGCATTTGATCGTCGCCAATGACGGGTCGTCCCGCAATTTCGGCAAAGAAGAGCATGACCAACTGTTGCGGACGATTCCCGATGCGGAAATCGTAGACATTCCTCACGGCGGTAAAGGGGCGGCCATCCGGGCTGGGTTAGCCCGCTCCCAGGCGCCTTTCGCGATTTATACCGATATCGATATGCCTTACGCCAAGGAATCGATGCGGCAAGTGATCGACCGGGTCTTTGACGGTTGCGATGTGGTGATTGCCGTACGTAATGCGAGCTATCATTCCAAATTGCCGCCCATGCGCAAGTTGATGTCTCATGGCTCCAGGATGCTGAACCGGTTTTTCCTGAATACCCGTTATACCGATACCCAGGGAGGCCTGAAAGGGCTTTCCCCGGCAGCCCGGAATGTGATGCGGCGCACGCGCATCCCTGATTTCTTGTTCGATACAGAATTTATCATGCTTGCCGAACGCAGCAAAGGGTTGCGGATCGAGGAGGTCGAAACGACGTTGCGGGAGGGTGTTGTCATGTCGAAGATGTCCGGGGATGTATTGGTCCGGGAGCTGAAAAACTTTTTTCGTATAGCTTTTGGCGTATGACAGTAACACTCGGTTTCGATGTCGAAGAATTCGATTTTCCGCTCGAAAGAGGCCGTGAGATCGATCTGCAAACCCAACTGGCGGTTTCTTCCGCAGGGTTGGAAGCCTTGTTGCAGATGCTTGACAGGCTCAATCTGCGGGTAACTTTCTATACTACGGCGAATTTCGCCGCGCATCGTCCCGAAACGATCCGGCGCATGGTCGCAGCGGGTCATGAAATAGCTTCGCACGACTATTATCACGCCCAGTCTGCACAATCCGATCCTGGCGGGAGTAAGCATTATCTGGAAGCATTGACCGGAACCCGGATCGTGGGGTATCGCGCTCCGCGCCTTGCCACAGCTTCGTCCGCGGTGCTTGCTGCGGCTGGGTATCGATATAATTCATCGATCAATCCCACCTGGATTCCGGGGCGATATAACAATCTTCGCGTTTCCCGCACCGTCACGAGAGAGGCGGGACTGGTGATTTATCCCACATCGGTTTCTTATCCGTTCCGTATACCGCTTTTTTGGCTCTCACTGCATGTAATGCCGTTGCCGGTTTACAAGATGCTTTGCCGTAGTGCTTTACGGCATGACGGTCATTTGAACCTCTATTTTCATCCGTGGGAATTTTCCGACCGGTTGGGGGACCCAGCCTTCGGCATTCCCCGGTATCTTACACAATGTTCGGGAAGGCGTCTCCAGGGTAAACTTGAACAATTGTTAATCTGGCTCAAAAACCGGGGGTGTCGTTTTGTTACCACCCGCGAATATCTGGGAATTGATGATGAATAGACTGTGCGTCCTTGTCCGAAAGCTATATGGGCATTCATTCGTGCGTTTTGCCGCAGTGGGGGGAGTGGCAACGGCCGTCAATTACGGGACCTATGTGATCCTGATCCACAATTTTGACAATCTTTATCCGGCGATTGCGTATGTGCTGGCCTTTTGCGTCAGCATCTCCTGTAATTTTGTCCTGTCGAGTTATTTTACATTCGGGGTCAAACCGACCCGGGCCCGGGCGGTCAAATTCCTGACGGCGCATCTGATCAATCTTTTCAACGAGTTGGTGCTGCTCGAGATATGGCTTTGGGTAGGGGTGCCGAAGCTCTATGCCCCGCTGTGTGTCTTTGTGGTCGCTTTCCCGGTCAATTACTTTATGGTACGATTCGCTTTGCGCGGAAAGTCACACGCAGCTGCTAAAGAGGAAGAGTAGATCACAATTGAGAGAGTCGGTCTTGGGATCGTATGTCCTATTTATCCAATGCAGAAGATTTACTTACCGATGCAGAATTTGGAAAAGATGGAATTCAGTATGTCCTGCGACGTGATTTCACCGGTAATGGTGCCCAAATGGTGCAGAACTTCGCGGATGTCCTGAGCGAGCAGGTCTCCGGAAATGCCTCCTGCAAGTCCATTCTGAGCCCGGTGCGTGGCTCCGCGTGCGGCTTCTAATGCTTCGTGGTGCCGGGCGTTCGAAACAATCAGTTGTCCGGAACGGAGCGACTCATCGGCATGAACGGAATCGTACAGCAATGACGTTAGTGCTTGTAAGTTGCCTTTTTGCTTGGCTGAAATAGACAAAACAGGAATGGCGTTTTTTTGCTGTAAGGTTTTCTTTGATAACGCGATCTGTTCCTCAGTTGCTTTGTCGGATTTATTCAGGATGAGTGCGATTTGCTGCCCCTCCCCGACCGGTATAGATTGTAGTTGCGCTTCAATTTGCTCGGATGGATCGTTGGCGTCGACCATCAGCAGGATAATTGCAGCCTGTCGTACGCGCTGCAATGTTCGTTCGATGCCCATATGCTCCAACGGGTCGGCCGTATCCCGGATGCCCGCCGTATCGATAAACCGGAAAGTGACACCCTGGATGTTGATCGTCTCCTCGATCAGGTCTCGTGTAGTGCCTGCGATATCCGATACGAGTGCCCGTTCTTCATTGAGCAGGGCGTTGAGCAGCGTGGATTTGCCGACGTTCGGGCTGCCGACAATGGCGACGGGAACGCCGTTTTTCAGGATGTTGCCCAACCGGAAAGAGTCGCTCAGTGAGCTGATCCGGTGTTCTATTTCTGTGAGCATCGCCGATAAACGAGTCCGGTCAGCGAACTCCACGTCTTCTTCGCTGAAATCCAACTCGAGCTCCAGCAGGGAGGTCAATTCGAGTAATTGTTGGCGAAGGTCTGTAAACTCTTTCGAATAACCGCCGCGGATCTGGCGGGTGGCCAGCGTCAATGCGGCCCGACTGTCTGATGCGATGATATCGGCCACCGCCTCTGCCTGGGATAAATCCATCTTCCCGGCTAAAAAGGCTTTGAGTGTGAATTCCCCTCCCTGCGCCATGCGGGCTCCTTCCCGGATGCAAAGACGTAAAATCTCTCGTTGGATGAAGGTCGAACCGTGGCAGGAGATTTCGAGCATGTCCTCACCGGTATAGGAGCGGGGGGCGCGAAAGAGCGACACCAGAACGTCGTCGATGATCTCATCCGCTTCGTTGCGGATATGGCCGAAGTGGACGGTAAAACCTTTAGATCTGCTGAGAGGAGAGCCGGACACGCTGGTGAAAATCCGGTCGCCGATGGCGATGGCTGTCGGACCGCTCAGGCGGATCAGCGCAATCGCGCCTCCGGTGCCGGAGGCGACGGCGATGATAGTATCCCGCTTTCCGGTCATGGTCGGGTGATTTTTAATGTTTGGCCGATTTGAAGGCGGTTTGCACTTTTCAGCCCGTTCCATTTCATCAACTGAGCCGTCGTGACTCTGTGTTTCGCAGCAATTGCCCCAAGTGTATCGCCCTTGCGGACTTTGTACGAAGTGGTTTGCGCTACCGCAGGTACGGGTTGTTTGGATTCGCCCGCTGTGCTCAGGTGGTCGGTCAGGTAAATCGAGTCTTTGTCGTAAATCGCCTGCTCCTGTTCCAGAAAGCGTGAAATCTCCCGCTGGGGTAAAACCAGCGGATAGGTGCGTACTGCGGCCGGGATGATATCCTGCTTGTATTGCGGGTTCAGGGCTTGCAACAACTCCATCGGGATGCCGAGCGTTGCAGCTACCTGCTCGAGATGCAGGTTGTGCTTGATGGTAACGGTATCGGTCGCCAGTGGCAACGACGGGGTGTAGGGTTGGATATGATGGTCTTTGTAATAATGGTAGGCATAGGTCAGGCCGACGAAAGCCGGAATGTAATCCCGCGTGGCGGTCGGCAGGTAAGGGTAGATGTCCCAATAGGTAGTGGCATTGCTGCCGGCCCGTTTAAGCGCTTTGTTCACATTTCCCGGACCATAATTGTAAGAGGCGATGGCCAGGGTCCAATCCCCGTATATTTTGTACAGGTCTTTCAGGTAGGCGCAGGCGGCCCGGGTGGAGGCAACCGGATCGCGCCGTTGATCTATCATCGATGAAATTTCCAAACCGTACTGGCGGCCTGTATTGAGCATGAACTGCCAAAGGCCGACCGCTCCGGAAGGCGAGGTTGCGGTGGGTTGCAATGCCGATTCGATAACGGGAAGGAATTTGAGCTCGAGCGGTAGCCCGGCTTTCTCGAGCTCGCGCTCGACCAGCGGAAAGTAATACTGTGATTGTCCCAGCATCCGGCGTGTCAGTGCGCGGTGCGTGGTGACGTAAGCGACCAGATGTTTGCGGACGATCTGGTTGTACGGTAGGCGGATGGGGGATACGATACCCCGCAGCCGGGCCTGGTATTCTGCGTCTGTAAACGGAGTGACGGCTTCGATGTAGTTGGCCGTGTCGAGATTGATATAATCCTGCGTGAAATTTTCGAAAGCATCGTTCATGTTGGTTTCGCGCCACGAAGCGATGATCGAATCGTAAATGGTGCAATCGTGCCGGATGTTCAATCGCTCGTCGGCGGGAATTGAGTCCGACGGGGCTCCCGCTGAGAGAGGGCCCGGCAGCATCAGCAAGCCGGTCAGAGAGAGCATGGAGTATAACAGTCCTTTCATCTCCGGGAGATTTATGCGGTTAAAATGCGACTTTCAGGGACATGCCGACACCGTAGGTGCTACGGGTCATCGTGTAGTTTTGAAAAACGGTCGGTTCGAGCCGTACTGACAAATCGTCGCTGATGTCGTAATCTTTCAGGTGTGCGTCGACATGCGCGTCCACGATATTGAGCAGGTAGAGAGCTCCGGTAAGGATAATGCAGAGGTCGCGGTTGCGGCGGAAGTTATCCTTCATGTTTTTGAGGTAATCCGCCGAATAACGTCCTTCGAATTCGTCGGGTTCGCCGTTCACGACCTGGTTGTATGCTTTGCGGTACCGGTTGTAGCCGCGGGCGTTCCAGTCGATCACATAACCCATCGTAGCGAATGCACCTACGACGATCGGTACTTTCCAGTAACTCCTGTTGTAAAGTTGTCCGGCTCCGGGGCAGAGCGTCGATAGGGTGGTGGCCTTTTTGACGGAATTTTCGGGACCGTTGTAATTCAGCACACCGTCACAGAGGAAGTAGAGGTAAGAGGCGATCGCCCCGACGAAAAATACCGTTCGCCGGGTGTTGTACCGGATCATTTCGCACTGGACAGGGTCGAGCTGCTCCTGTGCGGCGTTTTGGCTGACCAGTGAGTTGTACTCTTTTTTGATCTCCTTGTATTTGCTGCTTTGCTGAAAACCCAGATAGGCCAAACCTCCGGTTACCCCGTAAAGGATCGGGATTTTCCACGCCTGTTTGTTGTAAAGTTGTGAGAACCCCGGTGCAATCAGCGAGATGGCGGTCATCCGCGAGAGCGGGATCGTGTCGCGGAACAGCGCACTGTAACGAACGGTAGAGGTGTCGTCCCTGCGTTTGTGTTTACCTGCTTTCGTGGAATCCGCCGCGACCGTTTCCGCCAATTCGCCTTTCAACGGCTTGAGGGAGGTGTCAGCAGGGGAAACGGCTGTTTGATGCAATTTTGAACTGTCGTCCGTCAGGATTTTTTCAACTGCCGTAGGCACGATTTCTTTGAGCACCCCGCCTTCTACTTTAAAGCGTTTCTGCGGGGTCAATCCCGGTTCCTGTGCCCCTCCTGCCGGGGATTGGGCGGTGGTGTCGTTTTTTTTCTTGTCGTTACTGCGGCTCTCTTTAGATGTCTTGCCCTTTTTCTTTTGCACCGTATCTGCGGGTACGACCATCGATTGAGCCGATCGTGACGCGGAGGATTGGGTTTGGGGGTGTTCCGCAGTAGTGGTCTGAGGCGTTTGCGCAGAAACGGCGACTGCTGCCAGCGCCGAGGCGAGGGCAACAGTCAGCGTGCGGAGGTATGGGCGCAAAGCTGGCATTATCGGATAGCTCGGTCGAATTTGCGGATAAATTCGCGGATGTCTTCGTCGGATTCAAAACCGATAACGATTTTGCCGCCGCCCTTATTGTTTTTTTTGATGCTGATCTCCTGTGTGAAAACCTTCTCGAGCTGCTCGACCAGTTTTACGTACTCTTCCGGGTACTCCTCTTCGATCTCTTCCTTGGTCGGTTTTGGAGTGTTCAGCATTTTGACCATCTCTTCGACCTGACGGACGGAGAGCCCTTTTTTTATTATCTTTTTAAGCAGGGCCACCTGCAATTCGGGTGATTCGACCGTGATCAATGCCCGGGCATGACCCATGGAAATCAGCTCTTCACGGATTGCAAGCTGAATCTCGACCGGAAGTTTAAGCAGGCGCATGTAATTGGCTACCGTCGAGCGCTTTTTGCCTATCCTTTCACCGAGCGAATCTTGTGTCAGGCTGCATTCGTCAACCAGTCTCTGCAGGCTTAGCGCCACCTCGATCGCATTGAGGTCCTGGCGTTGGATGTTTTCCACGATCGACATTTCGAGCACGTGCTGGTCGTCCGCTTCGCGGATATAGACCGGCACGGTCTCCAGACCTGCCAATTGGGAAGCTCTCCAGCGGCGTTCGCCGCTGATGATGGTGTATTTGCCGTCGTCCTCTTTCTTAACCGTCAGCGGTTGGATCACGCCCAGCGTACGGATCGACTCGGCCAGCTCGCCGAGGGCCTGTTCGTCGAAATGCGTGCGGGGTTGTTTCGGATTCGGGACGACCGAAGCGATCTCGACCTCTTCGAACGCATGGTTGCTTTTTTTTGCCGGAAGGTCTTTCCCTTCGATTTCGAATATGGCGCCCAACCCACGCCCCAAGCCTTTGTTTTTCGGGTTCATATCGCTTATGCCGTTTTTTTGTTTTTCTTGATGAACTCTTTAGCCAGGTTCAGGTAATTTACGCTGCCCGTCGAGGCGGCGTCGTACAACAGTGCCGGCTTGCCGTAGCTGGGTGCCTCGCTCAGGCGGGTGTTGCGCTGAATGATCGTGTCGAACGCCAGCGCGCCGAAATGCTCGCGTACTTCCGTGGCCACCTGGTTGGCCAGCCGAAGCCGGGAATCGTACATGGTCAGCAGGAATCCTTCTATTTCCAGTTCAGGATTGAGTTTCGACTTGGTCATTTTAATCGTATTGAGCAGCTTGCCGAGTCCTTCCAGTGCGAAATATTCGCATTGGACCGGAATCAGTACGCTGTCGGCGGCGACCAGGGCATTGAGTGTCACGAGGCCCAGCGACGGCGAACAATCGATCAGGATAAAATCGTAGCTGGGTTTGAGCGGTTCAAGAATGGCTTTCATCCGTTTCTGTCCGTCCTCGATTTCGAGCAACTCGGTTTCGGCGCCCACCAGGTTGATGCTGGAAGGCAGCACGTCGAGTTTTTTGATCTCGGGACACTGCTGTATGATGTCTGCCGCCGAGGCGTTCCCGGTGATGCAGTCGTATATGTTGACCTGATTGATATCCAGTCCCAGCCCCGAGGTCGCATTCGCCTGCGGATCGGCGTCGACCAGCAGGATTTTCTTGCCGATAACCGCCAGGCTGGCAGCTAGATTGATCGCGGTGGTGGTTTTGCCCACACCGCCTTTTTGGTTGGCCAGCGCCACTATCTTGCCCATACTTTTTCGGTTGAATAATCATGCAATATTAATCAAAATTCTCGAGATAACAGTTATGCTCGTACCAAACCGGCCGCAACCGTGTGTCCGAAGCCGCGGGAGCGTGTTGGTTTCTCGATTAAAATCCATATCTTTGGTGCAGTTTAATCAGATTGCAACGACCCCATGATTGATTTGAGAAAAAGAAACCTGTTGACGCTGCTCGACTTCTCTGCCGATGAAATTACCTACATGCTGGATTTGGCCGCGCGGCTCAAGGCCGACAAGTATCTCGGTAAGGAAAAGAAACTGCTGACAGGTAAGAATATCGTGCTGCTGTTCGAGAAGGATTCGACCCGTACCCGTTGCGCTTTCGAGGTGGCGGCCCATGATCAGGGCGCACAGGTGACCTACTTAGGTCCGACCGGTTCGCAGATGGGCAAAAAAGAGTCCGTCAAGGATACCGCCCGTGTGCTGGGACGAATGTATGACGGAATCGAGTATCGAGGTTACGGGCAACGGATTGTACGGCTGTTGGCCGAGTTTTCGGGCGTTCCGGTCTGGAACGGCCTCACCACGGAATTTCATCCGACGCAGGCGTTGGCTGATATGCTGACCATGCGTGAACACTGCCCCAAACCGTTATCCGAAGTCAAGTTTTGTTTCCTGGGTGACGCACATAACAATGTGGCGAACTCGTTGATGGTGATGGCTGCGAAGATGGGCATGGATTACCGTGCGATTTCGCCCCGGGCTTGCGCTCCGGATGCAGCGCTGGTCAACCAGTGCCGCCAGTTGTCGATGCAGAGCGGAGCGAAGATTCTGGTGACCGAAGATGTTGCGGAAGGCGTTGCCGGCTGCGATTTCGTTTATACCGACGTCTGGGTGTCGATGGGAGAACCTGACGAGGTGTGGGGTGAACGGATCAAATTGCTGCAACCCTATCAGGTCAACCGTGCGGTGATGAAGGCTACCGGGAATCCCGACTGCAAGTTCATGCATTGCCTGCCGGCATTCCATGATCTGGAAACGGTGGTGGGCAATGATATTTACGAGAGATTCGCGATCTCTGAGATGGAGGTGACCGATGAGGTATTCGAGGGCCCCCAGAGCATCGTCTTTGACGAGGCCGAAAACCGGATGCACACCATCAAAGCCGTGATGGCAGCTACGCTGGGCTATCAGAAGTAACTGCGTCTCTCTCAGCACAATATGCACAGGCCCGGTCGTTTCCGAACGATCGGGCTTTTTGTTTCTGTCTCCCGTTTTGGTCTGCCGGAGGCTCCCCTGTAATGGGTTCTGGCTGTGCGGGAAAATTTCCCATTCTCCGAAAGCGTTGCAATTACAGTTGAAAATCCGTTGCAAAACCCATATACTAAAAGGGTAATGCACTGGAAAAGGAGGGAGACTATGGGCGGAGGACATCTTTCCCGGCCGGACTTCGGGATGCCGCAGCCGGACCCGGACCACCCGCTGACCGAATTCTATCTGCTGCTGCAGCACGGGCTGGACAAGGCGGGGGTTTTCCACCTGCCTGCGCTCTATGCCAGCTTCCGGGCACCGGCCCGGCGCATCTATGCCGACGAGGCCGCCGGGTGCCTCACCCTCAGCGAAACGGCGGACGAGGGTGCTGTCCTGCTCTCTGCTCCCCGGAACCTCCAGCTGCTTTACAGCAGCCTGCATGTGGAGCCGGATGGCTCCCCCGCCGCTCTGCTGCTCACCGAGGAGTGTTCCCGCGCTGTCTGCGCGGTGCAGCTGCTGCCGCCCTTTGTCTGGGAGGACCCGCTGCCTCCCCTGCCGGATGTCCCGGCCGCTCTGACCCTGCAATTGACCCTGCAGGATGTGGAGGCCATCGACACCGATCCTGCCGCCCTTGCCCGCCGCCTGTGCCAGACCACCCGGCAGAAGCACTGGCTGGCCCACCCCAAAGCAGATCTGTATCTTGCGGAGAAAATTGCCCTTTTCCAAAGGCTTTATCGTTAATGCAATAATCCGTGCGCTTCACCCGTATATGGGGTGAAACGTCCCTTTGAAACAGTTGTTTCCACCAGCCCCGCCCGGGGCCGCAAAGGAGAGAAAGAGACTTATGGGACAGTTGACCAAAGACGAAGTTTTTGCGCTGGCTGTACAGCGATACAGCGACACCGTGTTCCGCGCCGCGATGCACAATTGCAGCTGCACCGCCGATGCGGAGGACGTGGTGCAGGATGTGTTTGAAAAGCTCCTGCGCTACGAAGGCCGCTTTGAGAGTGAGGAGCACCTCAAAGCCTGGCTGCTGCGGGTCGCCATCAATCGCTGCCGGGATATCACCCGGGCCGCGCGCCAGAAGGACACCGAACTGAACGAAAACATTCCTGCCCCGGAATCCGGAAATGACGGCAGTGTGCTCGATGCGGTGCGCACTCTGCCGGAAAACTACCGCAACGCCGTGTACCTCCATTATTACGAGGGCTACACCGCCGCCGAGGTAGGCCGGATGCTGGGTGCGCCCACCAACACGGTGCTCAGCTGGCTGCGGCGGGCACGCGCCCAGTTACATACGCTGCTGAAGGAGGAGATCGAAGATGAGGTGGTATGAATACAAGATGGAAGTGGACGATCTGCACGCTTCCGATGACCTGAAGGCAAAGCTGCTTGCCCTGCAGGCCAATGCCGCCGAAACCCCCGGTGCCAAGAGCATCGCCATGCCCGCGCCTTCCCCGACCCCCAAAAAACAGAAAAAGCCCCTCCGCTTCCCCGCCCGGCGCTTTGCCCAGCTGGCCGCCTGCGTGGCAGTCTGCGGGGTCTGCCTGTACGGTGCCGTGTATGCCTATGAATGGAAAGGGGTCACCCTGCTGGGCGGTGGCTCTTCCTCCAACTACTCTGCCGCCAAGGCATCCGCCCCGCAGGCCGCTGTTTACTCCATGGAGGACACTGAAAACGCCACCTACGGTGCTGCAGACAACGGCATCTCCTCCTTCAGCGCAGAGGACGGCTACCGGTCAGCAGAGACTGCCGCCGGCGGTTCCCTGCTGACCTCCGGCGAAGCGGAGAGCGATGCTTCCACCCGCACCGCCGACAGCGCCAAGATCATCTATACTGCCAACCTCACGCTGGAGACCCGGGATTACGATACCGCCCGTGCGGCACTGGATGCGGCCCTTTCTGACGCGGACGGCTATATGGAATCCAGCAGCGAGTACACCAACACCGACAGCACCCGGAGCGTCAGCCTGACTTTGCGGGTGCCTCAGGACAGCTACAAGAGCTTTCTGGCCGCCGCTGCCCAGTCCGGCAGCGTGACCTACCAGAACCAGCAGGCGGAGGATATCACCACCCGGTATATGGACACCGAGGCCCGGCTGGCCAGCCTGACCGCCCAGCGCACCCGCCTGCAGGAGCTGCAGGCCCAGGCCGACACCCTGGCCGACCTGCTGGAGATCGAGTCCAGCCTGAGCGATGTGCAGTACCAGATCGAGAGCTGGCAGAGCCAGCTGGACTGGTACAGCAATCAGGTCTCCTGCTGCACCGTCTATATCACCCTGAACGAGGTGGAGACCCTGACCCCCACCAGCACCAGCTTCGGCGCAAAGCTGCTGGCCGCCCTGCGCAATGGCTGGACCGGCTTCGTGTCCGGCGCACAGGCCGTGGTGGTGTTCCTTGTGGGCGCATGGCCCGCCATCCTCATTGGCGCGGCCTGCGGCGTGATCTACTACCGTGTCCGCCATCCCAGAAAGAAAAAGTAAAAAACTTTTCCAAAGCCCTTGACATCCACCCGCCTCTGTGGTATTATACTTGAGCAGTCAGCGAACAGCTGATGCAGACAAGTAAATATCGCGGGGTGGAGCAGTCTGGTAGCTCGTCGGGCTCATAACCCGAA
>ERZ773170.148-NODE-148-length-81745-cov-9.640299_pt1 | contig 81745 bp, 60 predicted proteins | sample MGYA00581002_ERZ773170 | MGnify/ENA primary metagenome ERZ773170 (study PRJEB29015, sample SAMEA2737811) | human gut metagenome | biome: human gut; feature: human-associated habitat; material: faeces | place: China | collected 2012 ... | reverse complement strand
GGGGCCGCAGGGCATGGGGATGATCCTGCGTCCCCGCGCGGGCGCCCCCGGTTATCCAACCTCTTCGATAGGAGCTTTTCCCATATGGCAGACATCGCATTCGAGAAGGACCTCTCCGTCGCCGAGACCGGCATAGAGGGCCTGATGGTCGTCGACCTCGCCGTCCACGGCGACTCGCGCGGCTGGTTCAAGGAGAACTGGCAGCGCGCCAAGATGTGCGCCCTGGGCATCCCGGACCTCCGCGTCGTCCAGAACAACGTCTCCTACAACGACAGCCGCGGCGTCACCCGCGGCATCCACGCCGAGCCCTGGGACAAGTTCATCTCCGTGGCCCGCGGCTCGGTCTTCGGCGCCTGGGTGGACCTGCGCGAGGGCAGCGCCACCTACGGGAAGGTCTACACGACCGTGCTCGACCCCTCGAAGGCCATCTACGTCCCGCGCGGCGTGGGCAACTCCTTCCAGGCCCTGGAGGACGGCACCGCCTACACCTACCTGGTGGACGCCCACTGGTCGCTGGAGCTGAAGAGGACCTACACCTTCGTGAACCTCGCCGACCCGGAGCTCGCCATCGAGTGGCCGATCCCGCTGGATGAGGCCACCGTCTCCGAGGCCGACCTCAACCACCCGATGCTCGCCGACGTCGTCCCCATGGCGCCCAAGAGGACGCTCGTCACCGGCTGCGACGGCCAGCTGGGGCATGCGGTCCGCGCGCTGGCCGAGGAGCGCGGCGTGGCGAAGGACTTCGACTTCTGCGACATCGACACCTTCGACATGTCCGACCCGGAGGCCTATTCGCAGTACGACTGGTCGCTCTACGGCACCGTGATCAACTGCGGCGCCTACACCGCGGTCGACAGGGCGGAGACCCCCGAGGGCCGCGTGACCGCCTGGAAGGCCAACGCGACCGGGCCGGCGCTGCTCGCACGCACCTGCGCCGGGCACGGCATCACCCTGGTCCACGTGTCCTCCGACTACGTCTTCGACGGCACGGCCGAGGTCCACACGGAGGACGAGCCGTTCTCCCCGCTGTCCGTCTACGGACAGACCAAGGCCGCCGGCGACATCGCCGTGGCCGGCTGCCCGCGCCACTACATCATGCGCAGCTCCTGGGTCATCGGCGAGGGGCACAACTTCGTCAAGACCATGAAGGGGCTGTCCGACCGCGTCGCCGACCCGGAGGACGGGCTCGCGCAGGTCACGGTCGTCGACGACCAGCTGGGCCGCCTGACCTTCACGCGCGACATGGCCGAGGCCATCTTCCACGTGCTGGGGACGCACGCCCCCTACGGCACCTATAACTGCACCGGCTCCGGTGCCGTGAGGAGCTGGGCCGACATCGCCCGCGCCGTCTTCGAGGCCGCCAACGGCAACGGCGACAAGGTCGTGCCGGTCAGCACCGCTGACTACTACGCAAATGCCGCCGGCCCCGTCGCCCCGCGCCCGGTCCACTCCGCGCTCGACCTGTCCAGGCTCGAGTCGGTCGGCTTCCACATGCCCGACTGGGAGGAAGAGCTGGGGGAGTACCTCAAGACGCTCGTGTAATGAATCGGTCCCCCAAGGCATCTTGAGAGCCGCTTTTCTTTTGGCATCTGGTGTGTTTGCGGTCGATTTATATGAATTGCGCCGTTTACTTGAGCTGAATCCAACAATTTCCGCTCAAGTCTGCATACTCGATGTGGTCGTAAGCGACCCCGAAATTTATGAGTTTGGTAAAGTGACTTGGGCCTTGAGGTCGTTGTGATCAAAATGAGAATCAAGAATAATCTATTTGATACAGCCTCATATCGCCGTCGGAAATCAGGCATGTGAATCCAGGGGTATCATCGGTGATGTCTAGTATGCCCTTCCATTCATTTGGGTCAAAGTAGCCAACATTTACAGTTTCATCTAGGATAAGTACATATCGTGAGCGTGTATCATTTATCGCCTCGGTGACCTCGTTGCTTTCAGAAGCCTTGCAAAGTGATGTTTTGAATAGCTCATATTCCTTATAAGGCGTAGAGTAAAACTGACGAGAGATTACGTTTATATCGTCAGAGGCATAGAGCCAGATGCTCCCGTCTGAGGGAATATTGATCACAGTCTCATTTCCAACGATTTGTTTTACTTTGTCAACAAATTTTCTTTCCTCAGGTGAGATAGACACTCCTGAAGTTAAGGAGTAGTTGACTTGTATTTGCTCGCAGAGATATCTGTAGTTATTTTTGCTGAATAAAAAAGTTATAGGATATGCGAAAACTATGAGGACGACTGCGGCTAGGATAAACACGGGTATTAATAAATCACCAAGTCTAATCCTGTCACGATTTAACAAAGATCGAATGATTAAGTTAAAGATTTTGCATAGACCGATTGCGGCAAGCGGCGCAGCCGTAATTGCGAGCACTCCATCTAGCCTGATTATCCCTGAGTACCAGAAGCCGCAGATAAGCTGACGAAGCGGATGGTTCAGGGTCATGCATGCGAACGCGATGGCGGCAATTAATACGTAAGATATAGATACCCATCGATATCTGGTGTTTGCGAATGCAACGACAAATCCAATGACCACTAACAGTCCAAGTATTGGTTGCGCATTGGTGGGTTTTCCAAGTTTAAAAAGAAGAATGTTTTTAATGGCTTCTAGTGGTGTTGCAGTCGGTTCTCTATATACGCTGACGATAGGCTGGATAAAAGGCAGGGAATACACTAATAGCCAGAGGCTTACAATTAGACCAAGCGTTAGGGCCGAGGCTAAAAAACGTAAATCGTTTCTGTCGGTATAACGCCCCGCAGTTTTCCAAGAAAATTGGACGATCAATGGGATGCAAATTACACCGGCAGAGAAAATTGCATTAGTCTGTGACCCCACAAGAGCAATGAATGATATTAACAAGAAGATTATCGTGCATGCTGAGGGAGACGGTGTTTTTACTTTCGGCTTTTCAATCGATGTTTTGCTTGAAAGGCAATCGTTTGTAATTAGCTGATAGAACGTAAAGAGGAACCCTGGTAACAGCGCGTTTGACAGTAAATTAGAGTCAAATTGTCCCACAATTAAAAAAGCCCAAGGAAAATAGGAAAATAGACTACAAGTAATTCCACCTGCATAAATTATGCTCTTATCGTTTTTAAAAACGGAAGAAAGGAACAACCATGTAGATAGGGGGTAAACAAATGCGCAGATTATGAAATTGATCGCATTGTGAGCGACGACGATATTCGTATTTGATAATCCGCCCGCAACGGCGGTAATGATATGCCATGCCGCGGGATAAAATATGCCTTGCCCTGTATTCATCAAATCGGGATATTCGGAGGCATGTAGAATTGAAAACCTGCCTGAATCGAGCATTGCTTTTGCGCAAGATAAATGGAAAGTTGTATCTGTCTGCACCGAATAAGATGTGGGTCCGTCTATATTTCGAAGAAATATAATGGCCGTCAGAACTGTTCCCGCAAGCACATAAACTAATAGCGTCAAACTATGACCTGTATTTACAGGCGTCTTTGTTTTTCTAAAAAGCATGAAAAACATGAGACTAATTAATATAGACAATAAATAAAAATGGAATGCAGACATGCTTATGGGATATATCGCTAAACCTAGAAGTATAGATAGCGCAACTGATGCAGTTGGCGAAAAGGCGATTGCTTGCAAGGAGTTTCCAAATAAAGCTCTACCGATGAAATACCCTGGGACTATCAATGTTAAAAGGCCGCAGAATAATGCAGTTATAAAAGATATCCACATGAGTACGGTTTATCCCTTCGGCGATGTAGAGAGAAATATAGTTAATGGGCTTCGCTAGTTAGTGATTTTATAAAGTGACATATCCCCTTTTTGCAAAACCAATTCAAAGCCTGGCGTTGCCTCAGTTATTGAGGTGATTCCCGTCCAGCCTGTCTCCTCAAAGGCCGGATACCATGCTTTCATGGTCTTGACGTTTTTTTCGAGTCTGAGAACATATTGAATATTCTTGCCAGAGACATTTATCCTTGTTGAATTTGAGTTGGTGTAATTGCTGAGATTCGAGCGGAGATCAATCGCCCAGTCGCTCGTGTTTGATTCCGTATAGTTCTCATCGTTGCAGAAGAGTAGATTTAGGTTGGCGACGCCTTTTGCAAAACAACTTCCGTCGTAGGGAATGTTTGCGATTATGGCGTTGGGGCCAGTGGCCGCGGCGACTTGGTTTAGGAATTCAATTTTTGAATCAGTCAGAATTGCCCCTTCGTCAGTACTCGTAAACCCCCGCATGCTTGTTGTCATAGCCGAATAAGGTGTAACGATTTCCGTAATACCTCGAACGACAAAAGAGGGTAGCGCAAATGCAATAAAGAGCACGATGACTGATGCGACGGTGGCGATCTTGCAGCCGTTTGCCATTTTTAAATGTTCGGCGATTGTTTGTAATGTCTTTAACAGTGATGTGAATCCGGAATACGCTATGGGGACTGAACAGAAGGCAAGCATTGCGGCGACTCTGTATGGGTCGGTATACCAAAAGCCTGTCAGTATATGCTTAATAATATTGTTACCAAAACCTGCGGAAACAATATAGAGAGTGACCGCCAATAAACAGGAAAATAGGGGCCAATATGGCTTCTCGTGCAGCAACCGTAAGGCTCCTGCTGCGCATAGAGCGGCTACAAAAACACTAGCTGGTTGAATGGGATATGCAAATAATATGCAGTCAACCATTGCTTGCCAAATGGTGCTTATGGGGCTCCAGTAGTATGAAACCACGCTCTGAAAAGCTGGCATTTTATATATAAGAAACCATAGCAACATAATTGAAGCTGCTGAAGCGAAGCCTATGATCAGTTTTGTATTTCGGTTTCCCATTCTGTCTGCAAGCCGTGTTCCTTCGGTGCGCTTCACGCAGATCGAAACGGTATACGGAATGAGGAAAACGGCACATACAAATATGCCATTCGGCTGAGTGACGCTTATTCCGCCGCAACACAGGATAAATCCAGCAACTTTGGCTGCTCTAGAATTGACCTGCTCGGTCGTTGCGTCGATAAACAAGGCGACTGCAGCCGGCACAAGACACACTGTGGCAAGGTTGGGAAATAAAGGCCAAACGGCGAGCAATACCCAAGGTGACGCAGGCAAAACTAGTGAGACAATTGCGCCGGCAGCATTTCGCGACTTGGACTCATGGGGGAATATTTGACTAATTAAGTAATTGGTCCCTAGCGGTAGTGAAATACCAATAAGAGTGAAGTTAACTATATTCGTGGCAATTCCTACACTAGTCGAAGCAAGTGCGCAGGTTAGAGCTATTGGGATATGCCAACCAAGGGGATAGAACCCGCCTGATTGAGTTAGATAAGGGCTAAGCGATTGGGAGCCGCCTATGCCATGCATAGATACGCTTAAAGTCGACCAATCCGTTGAGTTGAGAAGGCTGCGTATGTAGGCATAGTGACGAATGTTGTCTTCGGATTGCGTTAGATGGGACCAGTCTGCCAAGGAGTGTGAAAAGAACCAATAGGCAAAGACGAAGCCGGTTCCTATGCAAATTAATAGAGGTAAGAAATCCTGTCCATTAGGCTTGGCTATGGAAGGACTTGTCTTCCTAGTTTTTGAAATAACCAAGAAGAATAGAGAGATGCCAATTGAAAGTAAAACTGTGAAACTAAATATGCTAATCGCTGAGATGGCAATATGTAATTTCGAACACAAGATGCCGACTAACACATATGCAAAAATACTCGTTGGAGGCGCCGCTGCGGCAGTCGCTGCTGGGTTGTCAAAGCGGTTGTTCCAAATAATGCAGCCAGGAAGGTAGAGGACTGCAAGCGCAATGAGGAACGCTGTTAGAGGAAACAAAGGGATTCTCCTTTACGGGCTTCTCGGGCAATGAGATTTATCTAATTATACGAAGCGGATGATAGTATTAGACCCGTAGTATTCGTTACGTTAACGGTGGGCTATGTTGAAAAATCCTAAAGTTTCGATTTTGGTGCCGATATGCAATGTTGAGCGCTACTTGCGCGAGTGCCTTAATAGTCTGGTAAGTCAGACGCTTCGCGAAATTGAAATCATCTGCATTAATGACGGATCAACCGATTCATCCTTGTCGATTATTCGCGAATACGAGCGACGGGATGAGCGTATCGTTGTAATTGATAAGCCCAATAGTGGGTACGGCGATTCGATGAACAAAGGCATTGAACTTGCTCGTGGCGAGTATATCGGAATCGTTGAGTCCGACGACTTTGCCTCCCTCAATATGTTCGAAACGCTTTATAAAGAAGCGGCTAAAAATGATCTCGACATCGTCCGTTCAAATTACTATGCCCATCGTACGGGAGAGGACTCGTCGTGCGATTATCTGGTCGAAAATCTTGCTGCCTGCGGTTCGTACGACAAGGTCTTTCATCCAATCGATAATCCGCGCGTCTTTATGTGCCAGCCTGCAATTTGGACAAGCATTTATAAAAAATCGATGATCGATAAGGAAGAAGTGCGTTTCCTGCCTACGCCAGGGGCTTCGTTCCAGGATACGGCTTTCTATTTCAAGGCATTTTATGCAGCAGACAGAGTCAAGCTGCTTAAAGATGGATATCTCCATTACCGCATCGATAACGCCAACTCTTCTGTAAAGAATCAGAATAAACTCTTTTGCGTGTGTGATGAATACGCTGAGGTTTGGGATTACGCCAAACGAGACCACGATAAATTTCAGATTATTAAGTACTGGATTCCCCGCCAACAATACGAGGGCTATCTCTGGAATCTAAATCGTCTTGCTCCTGAGCTGCAACAACGTTTTTATCCAAGATATGTCGAGGAATTTAGTAAGATTAAAGCAGCGGGTTTAATTGATTCCGATCGATTCGACTCGCGCACCTTGGCTCGCTTAAATAGAATGACCAATGATTCTGAGGCTTATTTCTTGGAGCAATATGGGTCCACTGAGCCTAGGCGTTCCATCTTAGTTTGCTGCAACGCGCTTTCGGTTGCGGACGCAAAAACGTCCGTGCGTGCTTTACTCGATAAGTTATCAAATGATGACGAGGTATTTGTTGTCTCGCCTGATTCTGACTCCCTTGTATTTGAGCTTAAAAATGAACTTGAAGGAATGGGCAGACTTCGCAGCGACGCTGACGTTCTTCAGCATCGCCTTCTGGGTCATTGTGATGCGGACGCGTGCCGTGCTGAAAACATTTCTATTGTTGCCCTTGCTGCGAGAGACGCCAATTTTGATGATCTTGCTGCTACCGCTGATGGCGAAGATGTTTATTCGACTGATGGTAAGAACTATGCCCTTCGAGACATTGAGCTGCGGGTCGAGGATTCGTCTACGCTTGTGACGGCTGCACTGCGTGCAATATCGATACTGGATCTAAATCAAATTAAGCGACTCCCGGATAATTGGGCGTCTTTGCTTTGTTCCCCTTGTGCTCTCGAGGCTGGAGCTTTCGACATTGCCATTGATGATGCAAAAGAAATGGCATGCTGTTTGTTTGGCATGTCTGAGCCCTATGAAAAGGTACGGTTGCTTTACGGGCAGCTCCTCTCCGTGTGGTCTTCGGTCCGCAAGGGGTATTCGGCGCTCGATTGGGACCAGGCCTGCCGACTGCGTGAACAATATTACTCCATGGCAAGCGTTGATGCGCTGTTTACTCCTCATGCCCACTCGGATAATTTGCCGTTCTTGTCCGTAGTCGTTCCCGTATACAATGTTAGTAAATATCTTGAAGAGTGCCTGGATTCCGTGCTTCAACAGTCTTTTAAAGATTTCGAAGTGTTGCTTGTTAACGATGGCTCAACTGATGGCTCTTTGGACCTGCTGGAGGCAGCCGCGTCTCGTGACTCGCGTGTGCGTGTCCTGAGCCAATTTAATTGTGGCGCTGGCTCTGCCCGCAATAGAGCCATAGAGCTTGCTAGGGGCAAGCGCCTAATCTTCATTGATCCTGATGACAAATTTGCTACGGATCATGTGTTTTCTGATTTGATTGATGCTATGGACAGATCGGGGGTCCTCATCTGTGGCGGTTCTCTCTTTTTGCTTAAGCCGTCTGGGAAGATTAAATCGGAGTTTTCGTTCGATGAATCTTTCTATCACGTTTCCCGTGAACGAGAAGTGCCTCTCGAGCAGATTTGGACTGACTACGGCTGGATTCGATTCATGTATGATTCTTGCCTATTTGTCGATGGTACGGTTCGCTTTCCTCAGTTGAACTGGTACGAAGACCCTGTCTTTTTCTTGCGTGCGGTGGAGAAGGCTGGCTGCTATAAGGTCGTGCCGGTTGATGTGTACCACTATAGGGTGGGCTACAAAGAGACCGAATGGACCGTTGCTAGAGTCAGAGACATGCTTTGGGGCATGGGGCACAATCTTGCTATTGCTGATGGGCTGAAAATGCGCGAGCTATACGTGACGATTGTCAATCGCTTTAACCGCGACTACGCAGATGCCATTTCAAAACAGATTAAGGATCCGGGAGTTTATGAACAGCTCGTTGCCATTCAAGCTTCCATCAACCATGGGTTGATAAAGGAGTGCTCTGCATACGATGAGCCCTATTATTATCTGTTGCCTTTATATGGTGATCGAAAGAAGCGAGCGGTTGCTGTTGAGAGGCTCGCCCATAGAATTGCTGATTCCAAGGCGTATGTCTCTGTTCAACGTCTTATTTATAAGTTGACTGGACGAGGTTAATTAACTCTACTTCCGATTGCTAATTGGTGATGAGGTTGTTTTAGACATGAAGAATTTTGTTAAGAAACTTCTGCCCGTTTCTTTATCGCGCTTCGCATTGCTTTCGAAGGACGTTGAAGACATTAAGACAAATATGCTAAGGGCTTCTGAGGCGCGCGGCATTCACGATGAGCTGCATTGGGATGTAAGCGTTCAGCTTCTAAATGAAGTTAAAGCACTGAGGGACGATCTTAAATCCCATGACGAGAAGGCCATGCTTTTTGCCTGGGAAGGTTATCGCAAGGAAGGGGAGTCGCTAATCGAAGCCAAAAAGCGCTTCTTCACAACACTCCCTGCTGCCACGGGCAGCTTGAGACTGCTCCAGCTTGGATCGGCTAAGTTGCTGGCTGACTTTGACTCCCTGTGCAGGGATAATGACATCCCATATTTCGCTGCCTGTGGAACCCTGCTTGGAGCGGCGCGCCATAGTGGTTTTATTCCCTGGGATGACGACATTGATCTTGGAATGCTGCGTGAGGATATCGAGTGTTTGATAGGCCTGGTCCAATCTCGCGACCGATTCCGCGTCTCAGTTGCTTTTGATGGATTTGTCCAGTGCCGTCAGGTGAGATTCCAATACGCAGACGAATCTATCCCCGTATTCTTGGACATTTTTATTTTTGACTGGGCGTCAACCGACGATGTCGAGATCTATGACCAACAACTTCAAATTCGTGAGGCAATGGTCGAACGCATGCGCAATGACTCTTGTCTTTCGTCTTGGATCGATAAGTCGTGCGTTCCCGCCACTGATCCCAATATGGGCATCGTCGATTCGTTATTTTCGAATGCGATAAATGAGGAAAAGACAGATGGTTTTGTGTGTGATAGGAACGACGCAAGGGCAGTTATCTGGTCGATCGACAACACCGTTGGCGTTGACAATTTCCATTGGGTTTCGCCGCTAGACGAAATATTCCCTCTTATCGACCTCGAGTTTGAGGGAATGCAAATCAAGGCGCCCCGTAAGTACATGGAATTGCTAACGAAGCATTATGGCGATCCTTTTAACCTTCCAAATGATATCGCTTCCCATTTTAAGCATATTGATGTTGCTGATAACGCTACCGATAGTGCGCTTCGCCGGCTTCTTTATTAATAAATATATGTGCACCCATGTATTGATTACATATAAAACGCTTCGGCACGATCCTGTATGTCCTGGAACGGCCCATTTTGAGGCGGGTGCCCACTCGAGAGAAAGAAGAGTAAAACATGGCGATTTGTGCAATCATTATCGCTGGTGGAGTTGGATCGCGTATGGGGCAGAAGATCCCCAAACAGTTCATTAACGTTGGGGAGAAGCCTGTTATCGTTTACACGCTCGAGGCTTTTCAGAACCATCCGCTTGTGGATGCGATCGAGGTTGTGTGCCTGGATGGATGGGAGCAGGTTCTTCTTGCGTATGCGAGGCAATACAGGATTGATAAGTTAAAGTGGGTCGTTAAGGGCGGGGCGTCGGGCCAAGAGTCTATTCGTAACGGCGTGTACAACCTCGAGGGCAAGCTTTCTGAGGATGATATTTGTATTGTGCATGACGGTGTGCGACCCATGCTCGATCCTGAGGTCATTACTGATGTTATCCGCGTAGCGCAGAGTCACGGGAATGCTGTGACAAGTATGCCCTATAACGAGCAGATTTTCATCATTGATGAGAAGGACCCGGCCACTACCACACAATACATTCCGCGTGAAACGCTCCGTCGTGTTTCGACCCCGCAGGCATACCGTTTCGATCTTCTTGACTCCAAGTATCATGAGGCATTTGAGAAGGGCATGGGAATTGACGGGTCTAACTACACGAACACGATGATGGTTCAGCTAGGCGTGAGACTTAACTTTGCTGCTGGTTCTGACAGGAACATTAAGCTCACTACGCCTGAGAATCTTGAGTTCTTCCGTGCATGGGCTGCTGAGAAAGAAACTCATGATGAATAGATTAGCTTGCAACGAATATGTTGCCGATCTCGATGCTGTATGCAATCTCGCTCTACCGTGGAACGATCTTAGAGGGAGGACGATTGTTGTCTCCGGCGCGACCGGAATGATAGGAGCGTTTTTCATTGACGTTCTGATGCGAAAAAATGATACGACTGAATTAGGTTGCAATATTGTTGCGCTGGGCCGTAGTGCCGAAAAGGCTCGTTTAAGGCTCCCGTACTTTGAGTCACGCTACTTTTCGTTCGAGGAGACTTCTATTGCGTCTGCCGGCTATCGTCCTACTTGCCCAGCGGACTTTGTTCTACATCTAGCGAGTTCCACGCATCCCCGCCAATACTCGTCTGATCCAATAGGGACCATTCGCGCGAACGTCGACGGGCTTCAGAACTTACTAGAGTTCTCTGCCGATAGCGGCGCGAGACTGCTTTTCGCTTCGTCCGTTGAGATTTACGGTCAGAATCGCGGTGACGTCGAACGCTTCGATGAGGGCTATTGTGGAAACATTGACTGCAATACTTTGCGTGCCTGCTATAACGAATCCAAGCGTTTGGGCGAAGCTATGTGTCAGGCATATCGTTCTCAGAGGGGTGTTGAGGCCGTAATCGCGCGTATCGCTCGCGTCTATGGTCCTACACTTTTGAACGAGGATTCTAAAGCTCTGTCCCAATTTATTCGTCAATCTCTTGCTGGTGAAGACGTTGTGCTCAAAAGTGAAGGTACACAGAGGTTTTCTTATTTGCATGTTGCGGATGCCGTTTCCGGTTTATTGCATGTGATGTTGCTTGCCATCGATGGCGAAGCATACAATCTTGCCGACAAAGGGTCCGATATCGCATTGAGGGATCTTGCCAGGCTTGTTGCCGGCGTCGGCGGTGTCGATGTTGTCTTTGATCTGCCCGATGCTCAAGAGGCGGCGGGCTACTCGGTGGCTACTTTGGCTCTTATGAATGGCTCAAAAGCCCAGGGCCTGGGTTGGAAGGCTCGCTATACTATTGAGGATGGTTTGCGGTCGACGGTGGAACAGATGCGCAAGATGGGTTGGGTGACATCGAGCTAGTTGCCCTGGAAGACCGGTTTGTGACAAGTCTGTGACTCGAATCAAAATGCTGATACTTGCGCTGGGTTGTTTTAGTATCGTTTGCTTCCCGAAGGCCCAGGGCTTGCAATCCGCTCATTGGAGTCATTTAAGAAACAGGAAGAACGTATGATTTTTAAACTGGCAAATATAATCCTTCAGGTCGATAAACATGCGACCATGTACCCCGAGCTCTACTACCGCGTTCTTTCCGGCGACGTCTCGTATGACGATGGTATTAATTCACTTCACATTAATGGTAACGTTGATTTTTTGACGTATGTAAATGGACTATCTGCTGGCAAATGGCATCAGTACGCGTCTGTTGACAGTGTTGTTCTGCGTATGACTTTATTTGGCTGCGGCCGTGTTGTCGTACATGGGGTTAGGGCTAGTGAGCTGGATTCTATCGAGCTTAAATCGGCTTCTTTTGCATGTGGTCAAGCTGATCCGTGTGCGCTCGAGATTGATATTAATACGTACGGATACGATTTAATTGGATTTAATGTTGAGAGTGATGAAGGCTGTTCTGTTGACCTTTTGAACGCCTCTTATCTGACTGATGTTCCCGAGGACTCAATTAACCCGATCAATCTTGCTCTTTCTACCACCACATTTAAGAATGAACAGTACATTCTCCCTAATATCGAGCTCGTTAAATCTGGCATATCTAACGAGGACGGTCCAATTCACGACCACTTCCACATGTTTGTTGTCGACAATGGGCAAACCCTCGATTCTGCATCGCTTTCCGACGAGTTGGTCACTGTTCTCCCGAATTCCAACACGGGCGGCTCGGGAGGCTTTGCACGCGGGATGATGGCGGCTACTGAAACTCCTGATCAGTTCACCCATATCATTTTGATGGATGACGATGTCTCCATCATGCCCGAGAGTTTGATCCGCACGTTCAATCTTCTCTCCCTTGCTAAAGGTAAGTATAAGGATGCCTTTATTAACGGAGCTATGCTCTCAATGGAGGACCCTACTCGTCAGTTTGAGGATGTCTCGTATGTGGCGACTACCGGCGCTTATCGTCGCGTAAAAGAGGATCTGAATGTTGGCAAACTGTCTGATATCCTCGAAAACGAACGTACAAACGTCGAGGTTGACCAGGCTTACGGAGCCTGGTGGTATAGCTGCATTCCGGTGAAGGCTATCGAAAAGAACGGCCTTCCCATGCCTTTCTTTATCCGCTGTGACGATGTTGAGTTTGGCATACGCAATAAGCCTATCTACATGACCATGAATTGCATTTGCGTGTGGCATGCAAGCTTTGAGGGGCGTTTCCGCGCTTCGGTTGATTGCTACCAGTACTTCCGCAACTTCTTCGCCATGATTGCTCTCGATGATTGTGCTGATGAGAAGATGTTTGTCCTCCGTATTCAGCGAGGGGTACGTCAGAACTTGCGCGATATGGACTATCAGGCTGCCGAGTTTATTCTCGATGGCTTTGAGGATTATCTGCGTGGCCCTGAGTATCTCCAGAAGCTTGATGGCGCCGCGACGATGATCGGTAAGGGTAAGTTAAACGAAAAACTGATTCCTGTTTCCGAAATGGATCCAGAGCTTCTTCGCAAGGCTGGGGTTACGGAGCAAGTGCTCGCTAATGTTAATCTGGAATTCCATCCTTCGAAATTTATGAAGTACTGGAGATCAATTCCTTACGACAAACACTATCTTCCCGATGCGCTGTTGCGCGGAAAGCCCGGCTATGTGGTCAAGAACGGCAGCTGTACGCTTGAGGGCAACTCGACGCGTTGCAAGACGCTGGTGTTTCTTGATCCGACCCGCGAGAAGGGGTCGGTCCGCATGATGGATCGAGCGCGGTTCAAGAGTATTCGCCGCCGAGAGCACGAATTGATGGCGCGATATCGTAAAGAGGGCAAGAGCGTCAGGGTCGCATGGAAAGATGCCATGCCGTACATGACTTCGCGAGAGTTTTGGGAACAGTATTTAGGTCTTAAATAAGAAGAGGTCCGGATTAGGTCCGGACCTCTTCTTATTTTGAATAGGTTTTATAGGCTTGTAGCTCCCATTGCTTTCGTTCAACCTTCGCAACTGAGTCGAGGATAAGTCCCGTTGCCAGACTTAGTCCGCATAGGAACATAAACGAGACGGCGAGCATAGCGGTGGGGAAGCGAGGGACTAATCCGGTTTGGAAGTACTCTGCGACGATTGGTATACCGAGAGCGAGCCCAACGATGGAAAAGATGATCGCGATAAGACTGAAGAACTTGAGGGGACGATAATCCTTAAAGAGGGTCCCAATCATTGCTATGACTTTAATACCGTCGCTAACTGTGTTGAGCTTAGACTCGGAGCCTGCGGGCCTATCTCGATACTCTACCGGCACGTCTTGAATGCGCCAGCGGTGATCGACGGCGTGGATGGAGAGCTCGGTTTCGATCTGGAAGCCCTCACTCAAAACGGGGAAGGTCTTGACGAAGGGTTTGCTCATGGCTCTATAGCCGGTCATCACGTCGTCAAAGCTGTAGCCATAAATCCACTTGATCATGGCGCGAACAAGATTGTTTCCAAACCCGTGAAATGCTCGTTTATTCTCTTCAGCATAGGTGCCGTTTGACAGGCGATCGCCAACGGTCATATCCGCTTCGCCGTTAAGGATGGGCTCACAGAGTGGCTTGGCGGCCTCAGCGGGGTAGGTATCGTCGCCGTCGACCATTAAGTAGCACTCGGCGTCGATATCCCGGAACATTTGGCGGCACACGTTGCCTTTGCCCTGCCTGAGCTCGTGGCGCACCGTGGCCCCGTGCTGCTTGGCGACATGCGAAGTGTCGTCGGACGAGTTGTTGTCGTAAACATAGATAACTGCACCTGGCAGCTCTCGATGAAAATCGTCGACAACTTTGCCAATCGTCAACGCTTCGTTGTAACAGGGGATAATGACTGCGGTATTTGAATAGTCCATATAGGACCTCCTTTAATGACTCATCCGGTCGAAAGTATACCTATCGCCTGCCCCTTTGATTAGATATGGGTTAGTTCTCCAGATTTGTTGCTGTGGGTTATCGCCTGCGCTGGAGGGCTATACTTTCCACTGTTATGTTTTACGAGACAAGGAGATGGTCCGTGGCTGACAACGTAGAGAGTCAGAAAGCGGTGGCTAAACCGGCCTCTCACGCTAAGAACGATATCGAAAAAGACAAGTTTATCCTTAAGCAGCTTGTTACCAAGGACTTTAAAATTAAGTACCGCCGCAGCGTTTTAGGCGTTGCGTGGTCTGTCCTCAACCCGCTTCTTATGATGATTGTGATGTCCATTGTGTTTTCGACAATTTTCGGTCAGAGCCGCAATGGGTCCATCACGCCCGAGATGTATCCACTGTATCTAATTGTAGGCAACATTACCTTTTCCGTAATGTCCGAGTCGACGAACCAGGCGCTCATGTCCATCATTTTGGCGTCTTCTCTGCTCAAGAAGGTTAAGGTTCATCGGTGGGTTTTCCCGGTTCAGAAGGTGCTTTTCTCTTTGGTGAACTTCGCGTTTTCGCTGGTTGCCGTTGCGCTGGTCATGCTCTGGTTCCACGTGGTTCCCACCTGGCATTTAATTCTGTTGCCGGTTTGCTTGCTGTTGCTTATGTGCTTCTGTATGGGTCTTGGTTTGATGCTGTCGGCATTGGCGGTCTTTTTCCGCGATGTTATGCACCTGTGGACCGTCGTTATCACCGCCTGGATGTATCTGACGCCCATTTTCTGGACGACCGATTACATCAGCCAGATGGCACATTGGATTCAAGTGCTCGTGGTTGTCAATCCCATGTACAACTACCTTCAGTTTATGCGTGACATCTTCCTGTTTAATACCGTACCGTCTGCTTTCACGTTTGGCTTGTGCGTTGCTTGGGCCGTTGCTGCTCTTGTTATTGGCTACACCGTGTTCCACAAGACCGAGCACAAGTTCATTCTCTACATCTAAGGAGTGCTGTTCATGACTGAGTCTGCTATTGATTACAGCAAGCAGCCCCTTGCTGTTGAGGTTAAAGACGTCACCATGATCTTTAACATGGCGTCCGAGTCGCTTACGAACCTCAAGGAGTACTTTATTAAGCTCGCCAAGCATGAGCTGTTCTTTGAGGAATTCCGTGCGCTTAAGCACATTTCGTTTGATGTACATCGCGGCGAGGTCGTTGGCCTTGTTGGCACTAACGGTTCCGGCAAGTCTACGATGCTCAAGATCATTGCTGGCGTTTTGGAGCCCAGCGAAGGCGAGGTTAAGGTCCATGGCAACATCGCGCCGCTGATTGAGCTCGGTGCCGGCTTTGACCCGGAGCTCACCGCGCGTGAGAATATCTATCTGAACGGTGCGCTGCTTGGCTATACCAAGGAGTTTATTGACGCCAATTTTGATGGGATCATCGAGTTCGCTGAGCTCAAAGACTTCGTTGATATGCCTCTGAAGAACTTCTCTTCGGGCATGGTTGCGCGTATCGCCTTTGCCATCGCCACAATTACCGAGCCCGATATCCTTATCGTCGATGAGACGCTTTCTGTTGGCGATGTCTTTTTCCAGCAGAAGTGCGAGCGCCGCATTCAGCACTTTATTGAGAGCGGCGACGTCACGGTTCTGTTCGTTTCTCACTCCATGGAGCAGGTTGAGCGTATTTGCCAGCGTGCCGTATGGATTGAGAAAGGAGATCTACGCATGGATGGTCCCGTGGATGAGGTCTGCAAGGCGTACCATGACCAGTTCAAGTAGGTTATAATTTATTAGCCGTGTGAACTTGTACCCGCTTGGACGCGCGGCTTTATGCTCCATTAGCTCAGTTGGATAGAGCAGGGGACTTCTAATCCCAAGGTCGACGGTTCGAATCCGCCATGGAGCACCAGAGAGTTTTTGAAGACCCGGTAATAATGCCGGGTCTTTGCTTTTTGGGGCGTCTGGGCGTGCTATTGTTTAAAAACAGGCCGCAAGACATGGGGATGACTTGCGGCCCTATTTGTTCATTTGGACTGTGGCGCGCTTTCATCGTCACATAAAGATGCCCGGTGCAGCATTCGCGCTGCACCGGGCATTCTGTTTCCTTATGGTGGCTAGCTAATGCGCCTTTGTTTCTACGCCTCAGTCGGCTCCACGCCCAGCTCGTTGCGGACGAGCTCAAAGGCCGCGGCGATGGCCTTGTCCATGTCGTAGTACTTGTAGCCGCCCAGACGACCGGCAAAGATCACATCGCCCTCCTGCGCTGCCAGCTCCTCGTACTGCCTGTACAGGGCCTCGTTCTTGGCGTCGTTGATGGGGTAGTAGGGCTCGTCGCCGGGCTTCCAGTCGGCCGGGTACTCGCGCGTGATGACGGTCTTGTCCTGCGTGCCAAACTCAAAGTGCTTGTGCTCGATGATGCGGGTGTAGGGGATCTCGCGCTCGGTGTAGTTGACCACGGCCACGCCCTGGTGGTCTTGCTCGTCGAGCGTCTCGGTCTCGAAGCGCAGACTGCGGTACTCGAGCGTGCCCAGCTTAAAGTCGTAGAACGCGTCGATGGGGCCGCAGTAGATCGTCTTGGCGGCGATATCGGGCTCGGCGGCAATCAGCTCCTTGTACTCCACGCCGCAGCGGACCTCGACGCCCTCGAGCATGTTGGCGACCATCTTGGTGTAGCCGCCCATGGGGATGCCCTGGTAGCGGTCGTTGAAGTAGTTGTTGTCGTAGGTAAAGCGGCAGGGGAGGCGCTTGATGATGCTCGCGGGCAGGTCCTTGCAGTCGCGGCCCCACTGCTTCTCGGTGTAACCCTTCACGAGCGTCTCGAAGATGTCGCGGCCGACGAGCGACAGCGCCTGCTCCTCGAGGTTCTGCGGCTCGCCGATGTTCTCGGCGGCCACCTGCTCGGCGATCTTGGCCTTGGCGTCTGCCGGCGTAACGACGCCCGGCCACATCTTGGCGAAGGTGTTCATGTTGAAGGGCATGTTGTACATGTTGCCGTGGAAGTTGGCGACCGGCGAGTTGACGTAGTTGTTGAACTCGGCGAAGCGGTTGACGTAGTCCCAGACGTCCTTCATGGAGGTGTGGAAGATATGAGCGCCGTAGCGGTGGACCTGGATGCCCTCGACGTCCTCGGTATATATGTTGCCGGCGATGTGGTCGCGGCGATCGATGACCAGGACCGACTTGCCGGCGCGCTTGGCGGCATTGGCGAAGACGGCACCCGAAAGGCCGGCACCGACGACAAGGTAATCGTACTGGGACATGGATATGCTCCTTTGTATGTCAATTGGACTGTTACTTTAGTTTAGGGGCAAACGCTTCTGACTCATTTCCCCCAATGATTAGTGTAGCAGATACCCTTTCAGCAGCTCCAGCGCGTGAGCGTAGCCCTGTAGGCCCTCGCCGGTGATGGTGGCGAAGCAGGCCAGGCGCGCGTAGCTTATCTGGCGGAAGTCCTCGCGCGTCTCGACGGCGCTGATGTGGACCTCCACGGCTGGGATGGCGACGGCCTTGAGGGCGTCGAGAATGGCCACGCTCGTGTGCGTGTAGGCCGCCGGGTTGATGACGATGCCGTCGACCTTGCCGTATGCCTCCTGGATCTTGTCGACGATGCAGCCCTCGTGGTTGGACTGGAAGACCTCGACCTCGTCAAAGCCCTGCCCAGCGCCTGCCTCCTGGCAAATTTGGACCAAGCGGTCGTAGTTGTCGCTGCCGTAGATGCCCGGCTCGCGAATGCCGAGCATGTTCAGATTGGGGCCGTTGATGACGAGTGCTTTCATGGTTGCTTCCTTTGTGGTTGGGCGGGCGGAGAGGCGAAACGGAAAACCACCACAAAGGTGCCTGTCCCTTTGTGGTGGTTTTTGTTAAAGAGCGGGTGGGAGGGTGTCGAGGACAGCAGCCGCGGTGTTGGCGGCGCAGTCGCGTGAATCGATGATGTAGTCGGCCCAGGCGCGGTAGCGTGGCATGCGTTGTTCGGCCAGCTTATCGATGCCGTCGCGCGCGGTGATGGGGCGGCCCTTGTGGGCGAGCTCGTCGAGCTTGCGGTTGAGCATCACAATTTGGCTGTTTTGGTGCAGCAGCGGATAGTTCTCGTCACGAGTGACCACGCCGCCGCCGGTGGAAAGCACCAGGCCGCTGCGCTTGGAGATGTCGGCCAGCGCCGCCGTCTCCTGTTCGCGGAACGCCGCCTCGCCGCGCTCGACGATAAAGTCGGCGCAGGGCATGCCCAGGCGCTCCTCGAGGGCGCGATCCAGATCGATGTGCTCTCGCCCCGTGAGCAGGGCAATCTGCTCTCCCACACGGGTCTTGCCCGAGCCCGGCATGCCGATCAGCGCGATGTTCTGTTCGCGGCGTGACAGGCGCTCCGTTACGTCCAGAATGCGCTCGCGCGGAGTGACCTGGCCGGTGTAGCGCTCAACGGCTTGCGCCGCCTGGGCCACGAGCATGAGCAGACCGCCGATGCAGGGGATGTCGCGGCGCTCGGCCTCGAGCATGAGTCCCGTGCGAGCGGGGTTGTAGACAATGTCGATAACGCCCTCGAGCGCATTGAGCCCCTCGAGTGTGCAGGGGGCGTCGGGACAGTGGGGGAACATGCCGGCGGGCGTGCAGTTGACGAGCAGTGCGGCGTCGGACTGCTGCGCGATGTTGTCGTAGTTGACTTCGCTCGTGCGGCCGACCGGCACGACGATGGCGCCCAGGTCGCCGAGCACCATGCTGGCAGTGGTGCCGGCGCCACCGGTGGCACCGAGCACGAGGGCCTTCTTGCCGGCGACCTCAACGCCCAGCTCCTCGACTAGGCACTGAAAGCCGAAGTAGTCGGTGTTGTCGCCGCGCAGGCGGCCGTCGGGCAGGCGCGTGATGGTGTTGACGTTTCCCATACGCTCGGCGAGTGGACTCAGCTCGTCCAGGTATTCCATGACGGCGCGCTTGTAGGGGATGGTCACGTTGGTGCCCTCCCATTCGTCACCCGTCATAAAAGCCTGGAGGTCCTCGGGCTCGCGCTCAAATCGTACGTACTCGAGCCCCGCGAGCTCCTTGTAGATGGTCGGGGTGTAGCTGTGGCCCAGCACGCGGCCCAGCACGCCGTAGGGGCGGGTTGCGGCGACATCGGTCATCTAGAGCACCTCCGTGTAACTGCCAAAGAAGGTGAAGCTCTCGCACACGTCGTCGATGGAATCGAGCAGGTCATCGAGGGCCTTGCTGCCAAAGGGGCAGTCCAGGTCAAAGTAGAACATAAACTCAAAGTCGTGCCCGGGGATGGGGCGGCTCTCGAGCTTGATGAGGTTGATATTGAGCGCGTAGAAGCGCTCGAGTACGCGATAGAGTGCGCCCGGCTCGTTGGCCGTGGTAATCATGAGCGAGGTGCGGTTGGCGCCGGGGTAGACGCGTGGCTCGCGGCTGATGACGACAAAGCGCGTGTAGTTGTTGTCCGAGTCCTGGATGTTGGGCTCCAGTACCTCCAAGCCGTAGAGTGCGGCGCAGCTGCGCGATGCGATCGCGGCAACATCGGTGCGTTCGGAGCTGGCGACCATCTCGGCCGACATGGCCGTGTTGGGGTACTTGGTGGCGTGCAGGTCGTGCGCCTCGATAAAGCCGGCGCATTGGGCAATGGCCTGGCCGTGGCTGTAGACCTCGTGCACGTCCGCAAGCTTGGCGCCGGGCTTGACGAGCAAGTTGTGGTCGATTTTGAGGCGAAGCGAGCGCACGATGTGGAAGTCGAACTGGGCGAGCAGGTCGTAGACGGCGTTGACTGAGCCGGCGGTGGAGTTCTCGATGGGCAGCACGCCAAACTCGCAGAAGCCGTCGCGCACGGCGCGCATAACGCCCTCGAAGGTCTCGAAGAACGCAATGTCGGGCACGTCGAAGAGCTTGCACGCGGCTATCTGGCTATAGGCACCTTCCACACCCTGGCAGGCAACGGTGGCCGTTTGAGGGAAGGGCGTGTCGGAGGCTGCAGCCGTGGCATGGGCCTTTTGCGACACCGTGATGCCCTTGAGTTCGTTGATGTAGCGCTGCTGCTCGGCCTTGCTCATGCTCATGAGGAGACGGAACAGGGTGATGGTCTGCGCCTCGTAGCGCTCGGGCGCGCGGCTGGCGAGGTCGTTGAGCTTGGAGCGCTCACGGGCGGGGTCGAAGACGGCCTTGCCCATCTCGATTTTTGACTTGGCGACCTCGGTGGCAATGTCCATGCGCTCGACAAAGCTGTTGAGGAGCGTGGCGTCGATGCCATCGATGGCCTGGCGGATGTCAGCAAGGTCCATGGAGACCCCTTTCACGTGTCGGGGGATGTTGAGGGGTGGGTAGTTAGCGCTGGGCGGCGTCTTCGAGGAGGGCGTCCCAGATGGCAAGGGCGGCGGCTGCTTCGGCTACGGGGACGGCTCGGGGGACGATGCAGGGATCGTGGCGGCCGTGGACCGAGAGCTCGGCATTTTCCATAGCGTCCATGTCCACCGTCTGCTGCTCACGACCAATGGAGGGCGTCGGCTTTACGGCCATGCGCCACATGACGGGCGCGCCGGTCGAAATACCGCCCAGGATGCCGCCGGCGTTGTTGGACTCGACCTCGATCTCGCCGGTCTCGGCATCGATGCGATACGGATCATTGTTCTCGCTGCCGCGCATGGCGGCCACGGCAAAGCCCATGCCAAACTCCACGCCCTTTACGGCTGGAATGCCAAACGCGATTTGCGCGATGCGGTTCTCGATGCCGTCGAACATGGGGTCGCCGATGCCCGCGGGAAGTCCGTAGATGCCGCACTCCACGATGCCGCCGATGCTGTCAAGCTCGTCGCGCGCGGCTAGGATCTCCTCGCGCATGCGGCCGGCTGCGGCGGCGTCAATGCACGGCAGATCGTTCGTAAGGATCGCCTTGCGGTCGGCCTCGCGATAGACTATGTCGTCCATCGGCAGGTCGGAGATGCCGCCGATCTGCGCCACATGCGCCATCACTTTAATGCCGCGGGCCTCGAGTGCCTGCAGCGCAATGCCGCCGGCGATGCACAGGGGTGTCGTTAGGCGGCCGGAGAAGTGTCCGCCGCCGGCGACATCGTGCATGTTGTGATACTTCACGCGCGCAGGGAAGTCCGCATGTCCGGGACGGGGCTTGCGGCGCAGCTCGGAGTAATCCTTGGAGCGCGTGTTGGTGTTCTCGATAATCGCGGCGATGGGCGCGCCGGTGGTATGTCCATCGACAACACCGGCGATGATGTGCGCGGCGTCGGCCTCGCGGCGTTTGGTTGCGGTCTCGTCGCGACCGGGGGCGCGACGGTCGAGGAAGGCCTGCAGCTGCTCCTGGTCCACGGCGATGCCCGCCGGAATGCCATCGAGTGAGCAGCCGATGGCGGGGGAGTGCGACTGGCCGAAGATGCTTAAGTGCAAGACGTTGCCAAAGGTCGAGGACATGCTATTCCTCCTCGAGTGTGACCTTGCCGCCCAGCAGGCGGTAGTGGTCGAAGAAATCGGGATAGGACTTGTTGACGGCCTCGGCGCCGTGGATCACGACCTCGCCGGTGGCGCGGCTCGCGGCGATAGCGGCCATCATGGCGATGCGATGGTCGTTGTGCGAATCGACCTCGCCGCCGGTGAAGGCATCGACACCCTTGATGATGAGGTCATCGCCGGCAATGCGCACCTGCGCGCCCAGCGCGGTGAGCTCGCGGGTGGTGGTGACCAGACGGTCGGATTCCTTGATGCGCAGACGGGCGCAATCGCGAATAAAGGTGCGGCCCTGTGCCAGCGAGGCCACGGCCGAGATGACGGGCACCAGGTCCGGAATATCGTGGGCACTCATCTCAAAGCCGGCGAGCTTGTCGGACTGCACGGTGGCGGCGTTGGTGGAGCGCACGATGCGGGCGCCAAAGCGCGAAAGCGCGGCAAGCACGTTACGGTCGCCCTGTGCGGAGCTCAGTGACACGCCCTCGACGGTGATTGGGTCGGTGCCGATGGCACCGGCGCACAGCCAAAAGGCGGCGTTGGACCAGTCGCCCTCGACGGCTACGCTGCCGGGCGTGCGGTACGAGCCGCTGCTCACGCGGAAGTTCGTGACCTCGGGCTGGTCGTCCTTGGCCGGAATGCGCTCGACGTTGACCTCGACGCCAAAGGCCTTCATGGCCTGTATCGTCAGGTTGATGTAGGGGCGGCTCTCGATGAGGCCGGTTACCTGCACGCAGGAGGGCTGGGCCAGCAGCGGGGCTGCCAGCAGCAGGCCCGAGATGTACTGCGAGCTCACGTTGCCCGGAAGCACAAAGGTGCCCGGGCGCATGCGGCCGCTCGTCTTGAGCGGAAAACCGCCCAGACCCTGTAGGTCGCAGCCGGCGGCGATGATCTCGTCCGAGAGCGGGGAGAGCGGGCGGGCGCCCAGGCGGCCCTGGCCTACGAAGGTGGCATCCGCACCCAGCGCGCAGGCGACAGGCAGCATAAAGCGCAGCGTGGAGCCACTTTCACCGCAGTCAAGCGTGCCGCCGGCAAGGGCCTTGAGCAGGCCAAACTCAACACTCTTCATGGTGGGGTGGACCTGGAAGCCGTCCTCGACGGTCTCGATGCGAGCACCCAGTGCCGTAAGGCAGCGCACCGTGGCCTCGATGTCGGCGCAGGTGGTGTTGCAGGTGACGTGCGTCTCGCCGTTGGCAAGCGCGGCGCAGATGATGAGGCGATGCGCCATCGACTTGGACGCGATGGCGGGAACGGTGCCCTTAAGCGGGGACGGGGTGATGCGGGCTAGCATGCGGATGCGTCTCCCTTCTGGCCGAGGCCCTCGGCAATGAGTTCGTGGAAAGTGGAAAGTGGCGTGCGGTCGATGCTGCAGCGGCCAATGCCGTGCGGAATCACCAGGTCGATGGTGTCGCCCGCGCGCTTCTTGTCGTGGAGCGCCTCGGCAAAGACGGCATCGGCATCTAGGTCGCAGCGGGTCTTGAGGCCATGGCGGGCGCAGAGTTCCTCAATACGACCGGGCAGTGCGGCATCGCAAACGCCGTGCAGGGCCGCGGCGCGCGTGATGATGCCCATGCCGATCGACACACAGTTGCCGTGTCCGAGCTCAAAGTGCTCGCAGGCCTCGACGGCGTGTCCGGCGCTGTGTCCAAAGTTGAGGAGCTTGCGCTGGTTGGTTTCGCGCTCGTCGGCGACGACCACGGCGCGCTTGATGTCGATATTGCGGGCGATGATGAGCGCTACGCGGGCCACGTCGCGGTTGAGCAGCTCCAGCGTGAGCGGGGTCTTCTCCAGCTCGGCGAAGAGCTCCGGGTCGGCGATCACGGCGTGCTTGACGACCTCGCCGCAGCCGTCAGCGAACTGCTCGGGCGTGAGGGTCGCCAGGCATCCCACGTCGGCGATAACCACGCTTGGCTGCCAAAAGGCGCCGGCCAAGTTCTTGCCGGCAGCCAGGTCGATGGCGGTCTTGCCGCCCACCGACGAATCCACCATGGCGAGCAGGCTCGTCGGGATCTGCACAAACTTGCAGCCGCGCATGTAGGTGGCGGCCACAAAGCCCGCCACGTCGCCCACGACACCGCCGCCGAGTGCCACGATCACGTCGGAGCGCGAAAGCTCGTGCTCGGCCACAAACTCCAAAATGGCAACATAGGTTTCGGCGCGCTTATGGGCCTCGCCGGCTTCGAAGGTGCAGATGCTCACCTCGTAGCCTGACGCCTCCAGGCTCTGCTTAACGGGCATCTGATAGAGCGGGCCCACGTTGGTGTCCGTCACGATGACGGCGCGGGTGCCGCCGGCGGTGGTGCGGACGAGCGGACCTGCCTGCTCCAGCAAAAACGTGCCCACATGCACCTGGTAGGGGCGTGCGGTGTCGATATCGATAGTAATCGCCATAAGCTTCGGTCCTTTCGACCTGGCGTGATGGGTGGTCTAGTGGGAGGCCTCGTCGTCGAGCGCGCGCTTAATGCGGTCGCCCTCGGCAAGGAGATTCTCCAGATAGCGCTGGTCGCGGTCCTTAAGGGCGCGGCTGTAGGCGCCAAGCGATTCGATCAGATGGTCGATCTCGAAGGCGAGCGCATCGGCGTCGTCGATCATGAGCTCGGACCACATCTGAGGATTGAGGTGTGCCACGCGGGTGAGGTCGCGGTAGCTGCCGGCCGAAAAGCCGTGGTGGACCTGAGCGGTCGGGCTCTTAACATAGGCGTTGGAGACGACGTGCGCGAGCTGGCTCGTAAAGGCGATGACGCGGTCGTGCTCGGCGGCGCTCGTTACGCTGAACTTGCCAAAGCCCAGGGGACGTACCATCTCGCGCACCTGGCCCAAAAGCTCCAGCTTGAGTGCGTCGTCCACTGCGGGCGGTACAAGCACGAGCGGTGCGTCCTGGAACAGGTCGGCGCGGGAATGCGCGTAGCCCGAGAACTGCGTGCCCGCCATGGGGTGCGCGCCCACAAAGTAAAAACCGTGCTCGCGGGCAAGCTCAAAGGCGCGCTCGCACACGATGCCCTTGACGCCTACGGTGTCGATCACCACGGGGCCCATGATGGCCTCGGTGTCGGTGGCGTCGGCGAGTGCCTGGGCGTGCGCCTCGAGCCACTCGATGCAGGCCTCGGGGTAGCATGCCAGGACGATGATGTCGCATTCGCCGAGCGTCTCGTCGTTGAGCTCGCCGGCAACGGTGCCCATGCTGGCGGCCGTCATGACGCCGTCATCGGGGTCCCAGGCCAGCACACGGACGCCCGCCTGCGCATAGCCGCGGGCAAAACTGCCGCCGATGAGGCCCAGGCCCACGATGCCGGCGCACTTGGGGCCACCCTGGTTAACGCGTGCGTTTCTCACCGTGCCCATGGGCTACTCCTGAACGGTCTCTTGGCAGACGACCTCGCGGATGGCGCGGATGCGGCGCATGGTGTCGTCGAACTGGTCGGGGGTGAGGGCCTGAGCGCCGTCGGACCAAGCATGGCTCGGGTCGTCGTGGACCTCGATCTCCAGACCGTTGGCGCCGCAGGCGGTCGCCGCGAGCGCCATAGGCTCAACGTAGCGGGTGTAGCCGGTGGCGTGGCTGGGGTCGGCAACGACGGGCAGGTGCGACAGGTGGTGGAGCACCGGCACGGCGTTGAGGTCGAAGGTGTTGCGGGTGCGGGTCTCGAAGGTGCGGATACCGCGCTCACACAGGATGACGTTGTCGTTGCCCTCGCTCATGATGTACTCGGCAGCCATGAGCAGCTCGTCGACGGTGCCGGACATGCCGCGCTTGAGCAGAACCGGGGTCTGCGTCTTGCCGACCTCCTTGAGCAGGGGGAAATTCTGGGCGTTGCGGGCGCCGATCTGCATGACGTCAATCTTCTTGTCGAGGAAGACCTGCACGTCGCGCGGGTCCATGATCTCGGTGACGATCGGCATGTCGAGCTCGGCGGATGCCTCGCACAGCAGGTCCAGACCGGCGGGGCCCATGCCCTGGTAGGCGTACGGGGAAGTGCGGGGCTTGTAGGCGCCGCCGCGCAGCATCGTGGCGCCGGCTGCCTTCACGCGGCGGGCGATGCGGATGAGGTTCTCGCCCTCGACGGAGCACGGGCCGGCGATGACCTGGAACTGGTCGCCGCCGATCTTGACGCCGTGGCCGCAGTCGATGACGGAGTCCTCGGGGTGGAACTTGCGGTTGGCGCGCTTGAACGGCTCGGAGACGCGCTGCACGCGCTCGACGACGTCCATGGACTCGAGCAGGAATGGGTCGATCTTGGTCGTATCGCCCACCAGGCCGATGATCGTCTCGTTCTCGCCGCGCGAGACGTCGGTCTTCAGGCCCTTTTTCTCAATCCAGCTGACGATATGGCTGACGGCCTCGTCGCTGGCGCTCTGCTTTAAAATTGCAATCATGGTGTGCCTCTCACCTCGATGGATAACCCTTGCAAAAACGGCCCGCATCGCGAGCCGTGTATATATGGTGCATGAGAGTTTATACTATCTGATTCGCTTTTGCCTTCTAAAGTGAGCCGTTGCGCCGCGTCTTCCCCGGAATTGCAAAGCTTTTTCTTTTATTTTGATAGCCCGTGGTGCACTTGGGTATAATGCCAAACGTTGGCCCTATTAGCTCAGGGGATTAGAGCGTCTGCCTCCGGAGCAGAAGGCCGTTGGTTCGAATCCAACATGGGGCACCATCGAACGTGAGACCGTCCGAACCTCGCATGGTCCGGGCGGTTTTTCTTATACCGACGCGACGTGATGGGACGTGGTATGGCAGCAACGGATATCGAGCGCGGACTCTCGACCGCCGAGGTCGAGGAGCGCATCGCCGCCGGTAAGATCAACCGCAACATGGAGCTCAAGACCAAGTCGGTCAAAGAGCTCATCATCGAGAACCTCTGCACGCTGTTCAATTTGATCAACGTGATTTTGGCGTTCCTAGTCATTTTGACCGGTTCGTTTAAGAATCTGACGTTCCTGTTCGTAGTGTTCCTCAATACTGCTATTGGCGTCATCCAGTCCATGCGTTCCAAGAAGATGGTCGATAAGCTCACGCTGCTGACCTCCAAGAAGGCCATTGCGGTGCGCGACGGCGCCGAGGTGGAGCTCGACCTGGACCAGATCGTGCTCGACGATATCATCCGCCTGGGGCGCGGCGACCAGATTCCCGCTGACGCCGTGGTGGTTTCGGGCGAGGCGCTCGTGAACGAGAGCCTGCTGACGGGTGAGAGCGACCTCATTAAGAAACAGCCCGGTTCCGAGCTCATGAGCGGCAGCTTTATCGACTCGGGCTTGCTGCGCGCCCGCGTGATCCATGTCGGCGCCGACAACTACGTGGCCAAAATTAATAACGAGGCGAAGTACGTCAAAAAGGTCAATTCCGAGATCATGAACGCGCTTAACGCCATCGTGCGCTTTGCGAGCATCATCATGATCCCGCTCGGTTTGGCGTTGTTTGCCTCGAGTGTGAGCGAGCTGTGGGATGCCGCGGGAACCCCGGGCGATAGCGCGCTTTCGTGGTGCTTCTCCGAGCTGTTGGCTGGTCATGTGCCTTCGTCGGCGCTGCTGTCCACGGTGGGCGCCCTGCTGGGCATGATCCCGCAAGGCCTGGTGCTGCTGACCTCGTCGGTGCTCGCCATCGCCACGGTGCGCCTGGCCCGCCGCAAGGTGCTGGCGCAGCAGCTTTACTGCATCGAGACGCTCGCTCGCGTCGACGTGCTGTGCCTGGACAAGACGGGCACCATCACGTCGGGTCGCATGGAGGTCGAGGGTACCTATCCGCTACCGGTCGAGGGTATGGGTGTGGGGGAGAGCGACGCCGCCGTTCCCGTCGATACCACGGTGCTCGATTTTGCGCTGGCTAACGTGGCGCGTGCGACCTCGGCCGATGCCAACGAGACCTGCCAGGCGCTGCTCAACTATTACGCCGATCGCCCGGTCGAGGTGTCTGAGCCGCTGTCGGTCATTCCGTTCTCGTCCTCCAAAAAGTGGAGTGGTGCCTCGTTTGCGCAGGGCTCCTATGTGATGGGCGCTGCGCAGTTTGTGCTTTCGGAGCGTGCGTTTTCGCAGGTCGAGAACCGTGTCGCCGAGCTTGCCGATACCTGCCGCGTGCTCGTGGTGGCGCGCGTGGACGGCTTTACGCCCGATGGCGATATGGTGGGCGAGGCCGAGCCCGTGGGCTTTGTGACCATCCGCGACGAGATCCGTACCTCGGCGGCCGAGACCATCGGCTACTTTAACGAGCAGGGCGTGACCCTCAACGTGATCAGTGGCGACGACCCGCGTACGGTGTCGTCGATCGCGCGCGTGGTGGGCGTGCCGGGGGCGGACGCTTATGTGGACGCCACGACGCTCGATACGCCGGCCAAGCTCGATGCCGCAGTGGACCGCTACCATGTCTTTGGTCGTGTGACCCCGCAGCAGAAGCGCGAGCTCGTGCAGGCGCTCAAGCGCCGCGAGCACACCGTGGCCATGACGGGCGACGGCGTCAACGACGTGCTGGCGCTCAGGGAGGCCGACTGCTCCGTGGCCATGGCGGCCGGCTCCGATGCCGCGCGTAACGTGGCCGAGATCGTGCTCGTCGACAACGACTTTGCCTCGATGCCCGCCGTGGTGGCCGAGGGCCGTCGCTCCATCAACAACCTGCAGCGTTCGGCTTCGCTGTTCCTGACTAAGACGCTGTTCTCGATGGGCCTGGCGGCGCTGTGCATCGCGCTGCCGCCGTACCCTTTCGAGCCGATTCAGATGACGCTCATCAACTTCTTCTGCATCGGCGCGCCGGGCTTTGTGTTGGGCCTGGAGCCCAACAATGCTCGCGTGAAGGGTGCGTTTTTGACCAACGTGCTCAAGCGTGCGCTGCCGGCGTCGATTGCGGTCATTTTGGCTGCGGCGCTCGATATCTTTGTGGCGCGTGTGTTTGGCTTTAGCCAGCTCACGCTGTCTACGATGTGCCTGCTTACGTCGTGTGCGGCGAGCGTCAGCCTGATCTGGCGTATCTCGCAGCCCCTCACGCCCTTACGTGTGGCGCTCTTTGTGTTTGTAGTTGCCGGCATCCTGACGGGCGTTATCGGATTCCCGAAGCTGCTGTCTATTGCCAACCTGTCGATGGGCCAGATGGTTATCTTGGCTGTCATCGTGGTCTTTACCTGCTCGGTGTTCTTTAAGCTCGCCACGATGATGGATTCGCTCAAGCCGCGTCGTCGTCATGCCGCAACTGGTTTTGGCCGCGGTGTGCGCGTCCGCCTGGGTCGCGGTGGCGGTAAGGTGAGCTCGACGGGTTCGACGGCGGAGCGTTTTGCCAAGCGCGTCGCCGCCGACATGGCACAGCGCCGCGAAGCTCGCACCGTTCGCGAGGCCGAGGTCCGCGCACTCGAGGGCGTGGCCCAGGCCCAGCCCAAGAAAAAGAAGGGTAGCGGAGCCAAGCGCTCTCGCGTAACCAAGTCCGCCCAAGGCATCAAAGTCTCGATGCCGAGCAAAAAGAAGAAGTAACTACGCGCCCTGGCGATGTTGAATTGGTGCCTTGCTCCTGTGGGGCCGTGGCGATGTTATGCTCTAACCTCGATTGTTTGAATTGCTTCGAAAAGAGGATGCCGTGATCTGCCCGCATTGCCTTAAGACTATCGAGGACGGCGCCTCGTTCTGCCCCTACTGCAACGCCTATGTGGGTCCGGGCGATGGTCCGGAGCACACCGAGTTCGTGTTCTGTGAGGGCTGCGGTGCCCGTCTTTCTCCGCATGATCGCACGTGCCCCAAATGCGGACGCCCCGCTCCGGGTATCCTCTCCGAGGACGCGGCCGCATCCGACCTGGCAGCGGGCCGCACGGCGGGCTTTCCGCGCCTAACGCAAGAGCAGATCGATACCGAGGTGCCGCATGCGCCGGCCTCTGCCGCTGCGGTGCTTTCGGACGCCGCCGACCCCAATGAGACCTGCGTGCTGCCAGCTTTCGATAAGGATTTCGGTATCCCCAAGGTCGATATTCCCACGCCCGTTTCCCTGCATGACGATGCTCAAAAACCCAAGCGCAAGGTGCATCCCGACGAGGACGCCTATCACAAGCACAAGCGTCATATCCCCAAGCCGCTCATTATCATCGCGGTCCTTGCCGTCGTTTGTGGCGGTGCCTATTGGTTCGTGACGACCGATCCCATGGGTGTCATGCCTGGCTTCTACGACCAGTTTGGCCAAGCTGCGCAAACCACCTTCCCCACGCGCCAAAAAGGCGAGGCGACTGAAGACGATACCAAGCAGGACGATTCTGCCGAGGTGGTCCAGGAAGAAACCGTGCTCACCGATGATCAGCTCTATACCAGGCTCGACGGTCTGTATCAGACCATCGTGTCCTACGGTGACGAGGACCAGATCGGCGAGGTCATCGATTCTTTTAACAACGGCTATCTCCGATCGCCGCTGTCCACCCGTCAGGAGCTGTCGCAGAGTGCCTACGCCCTGCGCGACCAGATTAAAAAGACGCAAGATGAGCTCAATAACCTTAAGTATCAGGACGATACGGTCTATGCGGACGACATCGCCCACTTAAAGCAGCTTGCCGAGTGGATGTATGAGCGCGTCGACGTGATCTGCCAGAGTTGGGACATCTCGCTGGCCATTCCCGATGGCGAGTCGATGAGTTCTCACCAAAGCGAGATCCTGGCGCCCATCGCGCAGAGTGGCAACAGCGCGCTTAATCAGTACGACGCCAATGTGGGTTCCTGGAAGCCGCAGCAGCGTTCCTAAAATTAGTTCGCCATAGTCGGCATAACCTACGTGCGCAATTGATGTAAGCCTGTGCTTATTGCTACAATTCGTACAAATACGCTTTAAACGCACGAGGAAGGAACCACATGTTTGGTTTTAAGAAAGAGCTCTACACGCCCGAATATCAGCTTGCCGGCGACGAGTGCGCCGTAATCGAGACGTCGAAGGGTACCATCAAGGTCAAGTTTGACGGCGAGGGCGCTCCCATTCATGTCGCGAACTTCTGCGAGCTTTCCACGATGGGTTTCTATGATGGCCTTAAGTTCCATCGCTATGTTCCCGGTTTTGTCATCCAGGGCGGCGACCCCAATACCCGCGATATGTCCGGCGCGGACGTCGCTGCCGGTCTTGAGGGCCCCGACGGCATGCCCGGTACCGGTGGCCCCGGCTACTGCATCAAGGGCGAGTTTGCCACCAATCCGCGCAACAGCCATGTCGATGGCGCCCTTGCCATGGCACGCTCCATGGACCCCGATTCCGCGGGTTCGCAGTTCTACTTCTGCCTGGGCGCCCAGCATAACCTCGATTCCGGTTACACCGTCTTTGGTACCACGGTCGAGGGTCTCGATGTGATTTCGCAGCTGCGTGCCGGCGACGAGATCGTCCATGTCGAGATCGTTCACGAGTAAAGGGGACTTCCTTGAATAGCCAGCTGATCCAACAGGGCCGCGCCGCTTACCGCGCGGGTGATTTTTCCGCTGCAGCCCAGATGCTTGGGGCGGCAAAGACTCCCGATGAGATTATGGGCGAGGCCGATCACCTTCGTGGCAACGCCTTGATGCACCTGGGCATGTATGCCGAGGCCGCCGAGGCCTATGCCGCCGCCCTCAACGACGGCACCTACGGCAAGCGCGGCGCGCTGCTCACCAACCGCGGCAAGGCGCTCGCCGCCGTGGGCGACTACACGACGGCCGCCCAGGCGTTCTCTGCTGCTACGCAGGATGCTTCCTATGCCACGCCGTTTAAGGCCTATCTGGGCCTGGGTAACGCACTGTTCCAGTCGGGCGACTATGCCAACGCGGGTACTGCCTTCCGTCAGGCCGCCATCGACGGCGCCAATCCGGCTCCTGCCGCCGCACTCGGCGAGCTCGGTCGTTGCTTCATTAAGCTCGGCCGTCCGGCGGATGCCGTGGAGACCTACCGCACGGCTATCGACTTTGCCGGCCCCCGCGACGACACGCGTGCGCTCAACGCCGGCATGGGTCAGGCGCTTTCTGCCGCCGGCCGTCCCTCCGACGCACTCGACGCCTTTAAGGCCGCCACTGCCGATGGCATCTACCAGCTCACCTCCGAGCAGGCCGACGAGCTTGCCCGCGTGCACGATTCGCTTGCCGCGCTGTCTGCCCAGACGGCTATGGCCACGGCTCCGGCGCCCGCGATGGACGCTCCTGCCGTCGATCCGCTCGATCCTACGGGCGCGACCGGTCAGTTTATGCCCGATCCCTCGGACACCGGCTTCTTTACGCTGTCCGAGTCCGAGATGGTCCAGCAGGACCGTCAGGATCGTAAACAGGCCAAGGTTCGTCGCCGCCATCGCCACACGGGTCTCAAAGTCTTCATCGTGCTGCTTCTGCTCATTTTGATCGCCGCGGGCGGTCTGGGCTTTGCCTACACGCGCGGCTTTGGCTTCCCCTCGCAGGAGTCGGTTATCGCCGATCTGTTCCAAGCTGCCGGCGACGGTGACACCGCAAAGGCCGAGTCTTGCCTGGCCTCGAGCCTGTCCGAGGATGCCAAGTCGATGATCATCTCCTCGATTCCGCAGGGTGCCACCGTGTCCGTCGAGGGCATGGATCAGTCCATGACCGAGACGACCGCCAAGGTGAAGGCATCGCTGTCCAAGGGCGGTGAGCAGGAGTACACTGTCAAATTCGTGCGCTCCGACAACCATATCGGCTGGGCCGTTTCCTCGCTCGATATGGATTTCTCGGCTGCTGACAACCAGTAGTGACCTTATGGGATTTAGCTTTGCCCGGCGCTTCACCGCAAGTGAGGTGCCGGGCTTGCGCTAGTATGATGAGCTAGTAGTTTTCCAGCAATCATCCAACACATCAGGAGTTGCGTTGTTTTCTTTGATGGATATGTTCTTCGGTAGCTATGCGGGCGATCTTGCCATCGACCTCGGCACCGCCAATACGCTTGTCTCCGTGCGCGGCAAGGGCATCGTCATTCGCGAGCCCTCTGTTGTTGCCATCGACAAGAACGACGAGCGCATCCTGGCGGTCGGTATCGAGGCAAAGCGCATGCTCGGCCGTACGCCCGGCAACATCGTGGCCGTTCGTCCCCTGAAGGACGGCGTCATCGCCGACTTCGATGTTACCGAGGCCATGCTTCGCTACTTTATCGACAAGGCGTCCGAGAAGCGCTATCCGTGGACCCCGCGTCCGCGCGTTGTCGTCTGCGTTCCCTCCGGCGTCACGTCGGTCGAGAAGCGTGCTGTCTTTGAGGCCACGATCCAGGCTGGCGCTCGCCAGGCCTACCTGATCGAGGAGCCCATGGCTGCCGCTATCGGCGCCGATCTGCCCGTCGAGGAACCCACCGGCTCCATGGTCATCGACATCGGCGGCGGTACCACCGAGGTTGCCGTTATCGCTATGGGCGGCATCGTCGTCTCGCAGTCCATCCGTATTGCCGGTGACGAGTTCGACCAGGCCATCCTCACGCACGTTCGTGATGCCTACAACCTGGCCATCGGCGAGCGTACGGCAGAGGACATCAAGATCAAGGTCGGCTCCGCCGTGCCGCTCAAGGACGAGCTCGACGTCGAGGTCAACGGCCGCGACGTGATCACCGGTCTGCCCAAGACCGTGCGCATCGAGAGCGAGGAGATTCGTCGCGCGCTCAACAAGCCGCTCGACGAGATGGCCAAGGCCGTCAAGGACGCGCTCGACGCTACGCCTCCCGATCTTGCCTCGGACCTTATGTACTACGGCATTTTGCTGACCGGTGGCGGCGCGCTGCTGCGCGGTCTCGACGTGCGCCTGCGCGATGAGACCGGCGTTTCGGTCAACGTCAGCCCCACGGCGCTCGATAACGTCGTTAACGGCTGTGCCCGCGTGCTCGAGGCCAATGCGTTTGATGGCGGCTTCGTCCAGACCAATGCTTAATTTCCAAAAGGTGGATTCCATTTGGCACGATCTTCGGGTTTCTCCACAAATCTGAATACCAAGCGACAATCAACGGGTATGCGCCCGTTGATTGTTTTCAGCCTGATTTCGGTGTTGCTGCTCACGTTTTACATCCGCGAGGGCGAGGCCGGGCCGATTCATGCCGTGCGTTCGGGCGTGACGACGATTACCTCGCCGGTGCGCTTCGTCGGCTCGGCTGTGGCGGCTCCCTTCAATGCGATCGGCAACGTGTTCTCTAACCTTACGGCGTCGCAGGACACGCTTGACGAGCTTAAGAAGCAAAACGAGGAACTGACCTCTAAGGTTGCTGAGCTCTCCGAGGCTCAAAAGACCGCCGAGCGTCTGGAGGGGCTGGTCGGCCTGCAGTCGACCTATAACCTCAAATCGACCGCAGCTCGTATTGTCGGTGCCTCCGGCGATGCCTGGACTTCGACCGTAACCATCGACAAGGGTTCTGCCGATGGGCTTTCCATCAACATGCCCGTGACGAGTTCGGCCGGTGTTATCGGCCAGATCATCGAAGTCTCGGCCAAGACCTCTACCGTGCGCCTGATTGGCGACGAGAACTCCGGCGTATCCGCCATGGTGCAGGACACGCGCGCCCAGGGTATGCTACAGGGTCAGGCTGACGGCACGCTGCGTCTTGAGTACGTGAGCGTCGACTCCGACGTTAAAGTTGGCGACATCATCGTTACTTCTGGCATCGGTGGCGTGTTCCCCAAGGGCCTACCGCTCGGCACCGTCTCGTCGGTTGAGAAATCGGCAAACGACGTGTACTACACCATTGTGGTGCGCGCCCAGACGACGGCCGAGAACAACGAGGAAGTGCTGGTCATTACCTCGCTGACCGACGAACAGTCGGCCTCGGATGAGGACGTGAACACGGCCAACGGCACGCCGCAGGGAACGTCGCGCGATGCTGCGACCAAGACGAAGGACGAGAGCTCGGATGACAGTTCCGACACGTCCGAGACGACCGATTCCGGCTCGAGCGAATAGGGGGCATGTCCATGGATCTACACGAGCAGGGGATGAGCTCCCGCACGTTTGTAATCGCCGCCATCGTGTGCGTGCTGCTGCAGGCAGGCCTCGCACCGCAGATCTCCATTGCGGGCGGTCGCGTCAACTTTATGATTATTCTTGTGTGCCTGAGTGTGTTCTCGGGCGACCCGACCCGTGCCGTCGCGTGCGGTTTTTGCAGCGGCTTGTTTTATGACCTGTCCGCTGCCGTGCCGGTGGGCGTTATGTCGCTCCTGCTGACCGTTGGTTCTTTTGCCCTGGTGCACAGCGCCGTCGGTCAGACGGGTGGTACCCCGAGTGCGCGCGGCATCACGGTGGGCACCTTCGCGCTCGTCATTAATGTGATTTACAGCATCATCTTGCTGTTTATGGGTTTGGAGACGAGCTTTGTCGTGGCGATCTTCGGCCATGCGCTGCCGTCTTCGATCCTGACGGGTCTGGTTGCCATTCCGTTTTTGATGTCCGGCGTCGTGCCGCAGTCCGGCTATGGATTCTCCGCACGTGGCGGACGCCAGACGGGTATGCGCTTTAAGCCCAAGACCCGCAAGCTCAAATAGGGGAGGCCCGTAGATGTCTTCCCAGTTGACGGTTATTATCGCCGGTATCGTGCTGGTTGTGGCCATCGTGGTCGCGCTGGTCATCATGCGTCGTGGCGATTCCCGTTTTACCTACGATACGCAGCATGGAACGGCCCCGCGCGCCACCGAGGGCGAGGGCAATACCGCGGCGACCGCCTTTAAGGGCCGCTTTTCCATCCTCACCACGGGTGTGGGCGCGATGTTTGCGGCACTTGCCGTCAAGCTGTGGGGCATGCAGATGGTCTCGTCGGACTATTACGAGAAGCAGGCCAATAGCAATCAGACTCGCACCGTTACCACTCCCGCTGTGCGCGGCCGCATCCTCGACCGCAATGGCGTGGCGCTTGTCCAGAACCGTCCCTCACTTGCTGTCGTGGCCTACCGCGACCTTGCGGAGGATGAGATTCTGGTTCGCCATCTTGCCAACGTGCTTGGAATGCCTTACGTGGCGGTCCTTCGCAATATTCAGGACAATACAGAGGGCGCTCAGAGCCTGCATACCATCGCGACGGACGTCCGTCGTTCCACGGTTGCCTATATTCAGGAGCATGCCGGCGAGTTCCCGGGCGTCAAGATTGCCGAGCGTACCGAGCGCCAGTATCCATATGGCGAGACGGCATGCCATATCTTGGGCTATACCGGCACCATTACCTCCGAGCAGCTCGAGGCTCAGAATAAGAAAACCTCTGGCGATGATGATGCTTCTGCTGGCAAGATTACGTACCAGTCGGGCGATATCGTGGGCCAGGCGGGCGTTGAGAGCTACTACGAAAACCTGCTGCAGGGCATTCGTGGCGAGCAGACCGTTAAGGTCGATGCCTCGGGCAATGTGACCGGTCAGGCCGGCGCCGTGCCCGCGAAGGCCGGCTCCGACATTAAGCTCACGCTCGACCTTAAGATCCAACAGGCCTGTGAGACGGCGCTGGCGAGCGCCATCGAGCTTGCCAAGACCACTGGCTACAGCAATGCCGGCAACGGCGCTGTGGTGTGTCTCGATCCCAACAATGGCGAGATCCTGGGCATGGCGAGCGAGCCCAAGTTCGATCCGTCCGTCTTTATCGGCGGCGTCTCAAATGACGTGTGGACCGAGCTCAATGATGACAAGGGTTCGCACCCGCTGCTCAACCGCGCCATTAGCGGACAGTACATGTCGGCTTCGACCATCAAGCCGCTCTCGGCACTGGCCGGTCTTGAGTTTGGAACCTACACGTCGGGGCAGACGACCAACTGCACGGGCTATTGGACGGGTCTGGGCAAGTCGTGGGGCAAGTACTGCTGGCTGCATTCCGGCCACGGCACCATGACGCTGCAGTCGGGTATCGCCAACTCGTGCGACCCCGTCTTCTACGACATGGGCAAGGCGTTCTTTTATGACGAGAAACATTCCGAGGGCCTGCAGGAGGTCTTTCGTCGCTGGGGCCTAGGCAAGACCTGCGGTATCGATCTGCCGAGTGAGGGCGCGGGCCGTATTCCCGATGCCGAGTGGAAAGAGTCGTACTTCACCGACGCATCTGCCGAGGACCGCAAGTGGAATGCCGGCGATATGACCAACATTGCCATCGGCCAGGGCGACATCCTGGTGACGCCCCTGCAGATGGCGTGCGCCTATATGGGTCTTGCCAACGGCGGTAAACAGTACGTTCCTCACGTGTTTTTATCTGCCGTGTCGCGCGATGGCGACGGCGATGCCTATAAGTACAACGGCAAGGGCAAGAAGAAGCGCTTGGAGGCCAAGATCAACAGCGATTCGGATTTGGCTCTGGTTCGCAACGGCATGCACGACGTGATTTACACGGCATCGACGTCCCTGGCGGCGCACTTTGGCACCCTGACGCCGCAGGTATACGGCAAGTCGGGCACGGGCGAGAAAAGCGGCGAGGACGAATACGCGTGGTTCTGCGCCTATGCACCGGCCGATGACCCCAAGTATGTCATCGCTACTGTTCTGGAGCAGGGCGGCGGCGGCTCAGATACCGCGATGCATGTCGTGCGCGACGTGCTCGGCGTGATTTATGACGAGCCCGATACCTCTTCGGCCTCGGGCGATTCTTCGGTTCGATAGGAGGTTGCGATGGATTTTTCTCCGGCGGATCTGTTCCGTTCAACCAAGACCGGCTCTCGCAGCAGCCTGGACCGCGTCAACAAGCAACTTTCGGCCTCGCGCGGCACGTTTCGCCAAAAGGTGCATATCGGCGTGCTCGTGGCTACTGTGGCGCTCGTTGCCTACGGTGCCATCATCATCTGGTCGGCTTCGCAGTTTAAGGCCGATGCCTCGTTCTCACGCCATCTGCTGGGAATTGGCATCGGAGCGGTGCTGGCGGTGCTGGTCTGGCGTACCGATCTGCGCGGTATTTCCAATTTCTCGACGGCGTTGCTCGTCATCGACCTGATCGTGATCCTCTCGCCCAAGATTCCGGGTCTGTCCTATACGGGCGGTCTGGGCATGACGGGCTGGATCAAGATTCCCGGTATCGGCTTGACATTCCAGCCGGTTGAGCTTGCCAAGCTCATCACCATCTTCTTTATTGCTACGCTTGGCTCGCAGTATAACGGTCGCATCGATACCGTTCGCGACTATGTCAAGCTCTGCGGCATGCTGTCCATTCCGTTTTTGGCCGTCGTTGCTATGGGCGACCTGGGATCGGGCCTGGTCGTACTGGTTTCTGGCGCTATCGTCATCTGTATGAGCGGTGCACGTCGCGAATGGGTGCTGTCGACCCTGGCCCTGCTCGTGGGCCTGGTGGCCCTCGTCCTGGCGCTCGATTCGGTCTTTGATTCGTTGCTCGGCCACGATGTGCTCATCAAGCAGTATCAGATGAACCGTCTGACGGTCTTTATCGACCCCGATAATGCCGATTCGGACGATGCCTACAACCTGCAGCAGTCGTTGATCGCAGTCGGCTCGGGCGGTTTCTTTGGTAAGGGCCTGGGGCATGCGACGCAGTCGGCCGGCGGCTTCCTACCCGAGTTCCATACCGACTTCGTCTTCGCCTTTTTGTCCGAGACCTTTGGCTTCTGCGGCTCCTTTTTGCTGCTGTGCCTCTACGTGCTGCTGATCTTTTCGACGATTCGCGTCGCCTTTAAGTGTGAGTCGCTGTTCTTGCGCCTATCGTGCGTGGGCATCGTTGGCATGTGGGCGTTCCAGACCTTCGAAAACATCGGCATGTGCATCGGCATGATGCCGATTACCGGTATTCCGCTACCGTTTATTAGCTTCGGTTCGTCTTCGATGATGATTCAGCTGCTGACGGTGGGTATCGTACAATCCATATGGCGGCATCGTTCGGGCGCCGCGTAACCGCTGAAGGGGTTTGCCATGAAGATTCCCGTAGATAAGCTGACCCGCGCTTTTAAGATGGGCGCGTCCGTTAAGAAGGATTCCGATACGCCGGTGCGCGTCTCGGTCTATCTGGATTCGTCCGCCTCGCGCTTTCTGGCCGAGACGGTGCGTGACGCCTTTGTGCCGCAGACGACCTCGGGCATTGTGCGCGTCGAGCGTCTGGGGGAGGAGCGAATTGCTCCAAAGACCGATACCGATGTGGTGCTGGTGCTCTCGTGTGGTTCCGACCGCTTGGAGAGTGCCGTGCAGGAGCTCGTGATCGCCGGCGCGCCCGTGTGCGTGCTTGCCGAGTCTGCTGTGGAGGTGCCGTTTATCGAGGAGTCCACGCCCATGCTCGGCGTGGTAGCGGCAACCGATAAGACGTATCTGCTCGAGACGCTTGCCCGCTGGATTCTCGATCGCACCGACAAGGAAACAGCTTTTGCGGCGAATTTTGCCTTCATGCGCATCGCGGCGGCCAATCGTATCATCACCTCGTGCGCGCTCACTAATATGGCGACCGGTGCGCTGGTGTTTTTGCCGGGCGCCGATTATCCCGTTATGGCGCTGGCGCAGGTGGGCATGCTCTTTGAGCTCGCTGCCGTCTTTGGACGCGGCATTAAGCCTGAGCGCGGCTACGAGGTCGCGGGCGTGCTTGCCGGCGGTCTTGTGATCCGCGCGGTCACCCGCGCGCTCGTCAAGCAGACGCCGCATATTGGGTTTGCCGTCAAGGCGCTCACTGCTGCCGCGGGCACCTACGGCATGGGCCGTGCGCTCGTTTCGCTCTACGAGCGCGATGTCGACTACAGCCGTGCCAACGAGGTAGTCACTGCCACATTCTCCCGCGTTCGCGATTTGGTGGCCACGGTCGCGGGCGCTACCCGTCCTATGGCGTCCTACCAAGACGCATCCGATCTCGCTGCTTAGGGGTTTTCCGTTGCGCGTTGCATACCAAGACTGTTTTCATTTAATTGAGCCGCTGCTCGCCAAGGTCGAGAAACCGAGCCGCTATATCGATCACGAGTGGGGCACGCTTTCCAAGGCCGATGCCGATTACCGTTGTTGCCTGATCTATCCGGACGTATACGAGGTCGGTCTGCCCAACCAAGGTATCGCCATCCTCTACAACATTCTTAACCAGGCCGAGGGCATCTCCTGCGAGCGCGGCTATGTGCCGTGGCCCGATATGGGTGACGCCATGCGCGAGGCGGGCATTCCGCTGCTGTCGCTCGAGGGCGCAGCGCCGGTCGCTTCGTTTGATATCGTCGGCCTGCATGTGCCGCATGAGATGGCGGTGACGAACTTCCTCGAGGCTCTCGACCTCGCTGGCATTCCGCTGTTAGCGGCCGACCGCACTGAGGACGATCCCATTATCATCGCCGGCGGTCCCTCGGTGTACAACCCCGAACCGTACGCGGCTTTCTTCGATGCCATCCTCATCGGCGAGGGCGAAGAATCGCTGCTCGAGACCTGCCAGCTGCATCGCCGCCTGCGTGACGAAGGAGTCCCGCGCGCGCAGATTGTTGAGCAGCTTGCATCCATTGCCGGCAACTACGTGCCGTCGCTCTATGAGGTTCGTCACGACGAACCCTGCTCGCCGCATGGCTACACCGTGCCGTGTGAGGGTAAGGATGCGCCGACTGTGGTCTACAAGCGCGTCGTCGAGGATTTCGGCGCCACGAATCCGCTGTCGCAGTCGTGCGTACCCTATGCGCAGCTGGTCCACGACCGCCTGTCTATCGAGATCCTGCGCGGCTGCGCCCGCGGCTGTCGTTTTTGCCAGGCCGGCATGACGTATCGCCCGGTGCGCGAGCGCTCGGCCGATCAGATCGTCTCGTCGGTGATTCAGGGTCTGGAAAAGACCGGCTATGACGAGGTGTCGCTGACCTCGCTCTCCACGACCGACCACTCCTGCATTCGCGACGTGCTCGGCAGGCTCAACCGTCGCCTGGAGGATACGGGTATTCGCGTGTCTATTCCGTCGCAGCGCCTGGATTCGTTTGGCGTGGATATGGCCGAGTCGGTCGCCGGCGAAAAGAAGGGCGGCCTGACGTTCGCGCCCGAGGCCGGCAGTCAGCGCATGCGCGACATCATTAACAAGAACGTGACCGAGGAGGACCTGGACCGTGCGGCCAAGGCGGCCTTCGAGGCCGGCTGGAACCGCATGAAGCTCTACTTTATGATGGGCCTTCCCGGTGAGCGCGACGAGGACATCGTAGCCATCGCCAATCTGGCCGATCACGTGCTGGAGCTCGGTCGTTCCGTGGTGCCCAAGGCTCGTCGCGGCTCGATCTCGGTGTCCATCTCGGTTTCGGTCTTTATCCCCAAGGCCGCCACGCCGTTCCAGTGGTGCCCGCAGCTCGACTACGACGACGTCAAGCGTCGCCAGAAGCTGCTTATCACGAGCGTTCGCAACCGTGCCGTCCGCGTGCATTACCACGATGCCGAGACTTCGCTCATTGAGGCCGCGCTGTCCCGCGCCGGTCGTGACATGACGCCCGTCATCATCGATGCTTGGCGCGCGGGCTCTCGCTTTGACGCCTGGGTAGAGCATTTCTCGCTCGATAACTGGAAGGAGGCTGCTGCCAAAAACGGCATCGACCTCAATGAGCTTGTGCACCTGCCCTACGAGTTGGACTGGCGCCTGCCGTGGGAGCACGTGAGCCCCGGCTGCACGCGCGGCTTCCTCGAGCGCGAGTACCGTCGCTCGCTCGAGGGCGTCACGACTCCCGACTGCACCCGCACGTCGTGCACCGGCTGCGGGATCTGCCCCACGCTCCACGCCAAGAATGTATTGATGGGTGATCGCGCATGAGTGAGCGCCTGACCGACAACCCCACGCTCTTTAGGCTTCGTGTTCGCTATGGCAAGCGCGATCGCCTTAAGTACCTGGGCCATCTCGAAGTAATCCATACCATTGAGCGCATCGTGCGCCGTGCGGGACTTCCCTATGCCGTCACGCAGGGCTTCTCTCCGCACATGCGCGTGGGCTTCTCTTCGGCGCTACCGGTGGGTACGTCGTCGACCTGCGAGTGGTATGACCTGTTTATGACCGAGTTCGTGGCGCTCGACGAGGCGTTTGAGCGCCTGTCTGTGGCGTCTCCGGCCGATCTGGCGCCTATCGAGGCGGCGTACATCGACGTGCGCACGCCGGCGTTGACGGCGCAGCTCACGCGCCTGTCGTATCGCATCGACCTGCACTTGGATCCCGAGGCGCCCGTAAGCCCCGACGAGGTGCGTCGTGCGATCGACACGCTGCGCGCGGACCATGGCATCGACTACGCGCGCGGCAAAAAGAGCAAGCGCTTGGATTTGGATCACACGCTCGTGGGCTATGAGCTCACGGCGGGGGAGCGCCCGGACCATTTGGTGCTCATACTCGACACCCATGCCGATAACGAGGGCTCCATGCGTCCGGAAATTTTGCTTTCCGCTGCTGATGTTTTGTTGCAGGGCTTGACCCCGGGCGTGGATGCACCTATTGTTTCCACCGGTATGCAAGACCTCGTGACCATCTGCTCCTACGATGTCGAGCGTCAGAATCAAGCATGCGAGGACGACGAGGGCCGACTCGTCAGCCCCATACCTGTGCGAACTTGTGGATTTGCTCCACATACTCGTTGACGGGGGTATTTTCGCCTGCTACTATATTCGGCTGTTGCACTAACTGATGCATGAAGGGCAAGTAAACATGTACGCAATCGTTAACACGGGCGGCAAGCAGTACAAGGTCGCCACCGACGATGTCATCACCGTCGAGAAGATCGAGGGCAATGAGGGCGACAAGGTCACCCTTCCGGTTATCTTCCTCAACGATGGTAAGAAGATCGTCACCGATCCCGACAAGCTGGCCAAGGCCAAGGTTACCGCTCAGATCGTTGAGCAGTTCAAGGGCGAGAAGCAGCTGGTCTTCAAGTTCCACAAGCGTAAGCGCTATCGTCGTCTGAAGGGTCACCGTCAGCAGCTCACCAAGCTGAAGATCGTGAAGGTCCAGGCTACGTCCCGCGCCAAGAAGGCTGTCAAGGCAGAGGCCGAGGCTGTTGCCGAGGCTCCCGTCGCCGAGTAGATTACACTCGTAACGAAAGAGTAGGTATACACAATGGCACACAAAAAAGGACTCGGTTCCTCCCGTAATGGCCGTGACTCCCGCGGTCAGCGCCTTGGCACGAAGCGCTATGCCGGCCAGACGGTAACCACGGGCACGATTCTCGTCCGTCAGCACGGCACTCACATCCACCCGGGTGAGAACGTTGGCCGTGGCAAGGACGACACGCTGTTCGCGCTGGTCGACGGTACCGTTGAGTTCCACAAGGGTATCAAGCACAGGGTCAGCGTACGCCCGCTCGCGAACGCGTAATTCACCCTTCATAGAGCACATATGTGGGAGGCACTTGAGTTTTAGGATTCAAGGGTCTCCCTCTTTTTTGTAGGAGGCGATTCTGTTGTCACAGTTCACCGATATCAGCCGCATCAACGTGTGCGGCGGCGACGGCGGAGCCGGATGCATGTCGTTTAGGCGCGAGGCATTTGTCCCCAAGGGCGGCCCCGATGGCGGCGACGGCGGTCGTGGCGGCAATGTCGTCATCCAGGCCGATGCTCAGCTGTCTTCGCTGATCGATTACCGCTTTAAGCATCACTTCCGCGCCGAGCGCGGCACGCACGGGCAGGGTGCCCGTCGTAACGGTAAGAGCGGCGAGGACCTGATTCTCAAGGTCCCTATGGGTACCGTGGTGCGCGAGCTCGACCCCGAGACGCAGACCCCGATGTTCGAGATTGCCGATCTGGTGCACGACGGCGAGCGCGTTGTCGTGGCCCCTGGTGGCGCCGGCGGCTTGGGCAACACGCACTTTGTGACGTCGGTGCGCCGCGCGCCCGCGTTTGCTCAGCTGGGCGAACCGGCAGAGGAGCACTGGATTGAGCTCGAGATGAAGCTTATGGCCGATGCCGCGCTCGTGGGCTTTCCCTCGGTAGGTAAGTCATCGCTCATTGCGCGCATGAGTGCCGCCCGTCCCAAGATCGCCGACTATCCGTTTACAACGCTCGTGCCGAACCTCGGCATGGTGCGTGCCGGTGAGTATTCTTACGTCGTTGCCGACGTTCCTGGTTTGATCGAGGGCGCAAGCGAGGGCAAGGGCCTGGGCCATCAGTTCCTGCGCCACATTGAGCGCACGGCGCTCATCATGCATGTCGTTGACATGACGGGCGGGTTTGAGGATCGCGACCCGGTTGAGGATTACCGTATCATCAACCGTGAGCTCGAGCAGTATGGCGCCGAGCTTTCGGAGCGTCCGCAGATCGTCGTCGCCAACAAGTGCGATGCGCCGGGCACGGCCGACAAGATTGCCGACCTCAAGCGTGCGGCACTCGACGACGGCCATATGTTCTTTGCCGTGTCCGCCGTGACGGGTGCCGGTCTCAATACGCTGATGCTTGCCGTAGGCGAGCAGGTGGCTAAGCTTCGCGCCGAGCTGGCGGTCTCTGATGAGCCGGTCGATTTGCGCGACGAGGAGTGGGAGCGCCGCCGTCTGCAGCGCGAGAAGCGGTTCCGCATTGTCCAGGAAGAGCCCGGTGCCTTCCGCGTGGTCGGTCGTGCCATCGAGCGCATGGTCATCCAGACCGACTGGGAAAACGAGGAAGCCGTCATCTACCTGCAGCATAAGTTTGCGCGTATGGGTGTTGACGACGCGCTCGAGAAGGCCGGTTGCCGTGCGGGCGACGAGGTCCGCATTTGCCAGCGCGCCTTTGACTTTGAGGGCGCTGAGGACTTCTCGGAGTGCGAGGAGCTCGAGGACGCTGGCGAGGACGTTGCCGTTGAGGCCATTGACGTGGCCGATGCTGCGGATGAGGGCGTCGAGGCTATCGATGCGGCGGATGCCGCGGACGATGCCGAGACCTCGGAGGGCGAGTAAACCATGTCGCTGCGCGGTGGAATCGGTTTGCCCGAGCTTCCCATAAAAGAGGGCAAGGAGTTTCGGCTTGGCATTATGGGCGGCACATTCGACCCGATTCATTACGGGCACCTGGTGACTGCCGAGCAGGCGCGCGAGTCGCTCGACTTGGACGCTGTGCTCTTTATGCCGGCGGGCTCTCCCGCCTTTAAGCTTGACAAGCCGGTTACGCCTGCCGAGGACCGTTATGCCATGACGGTCCTCGCCACCGCCGCGAACCCGGCCTTTTTGGCGAGTCGGTTCGAGATTGACCGTCCGGGTGTAACCTATACGGCCGATACGCTTCATGCCCTTCGCGATTTTTACCCGCCGCAGGTAAAGCTCTACTTTATTACGGGCGCCGATGCGATTATCGATATTGTGACCTGGCATGATGCCGAACGAATCGCTGAGCTTGCTACCTTTATTGCGGCGACGCGACCGGGCTTTGATATCGATACGGCGCGTGCCCGAATCAAAGAGTCGGGGCTGCCGTTCGACGTGCGCTATATTCAGATTCCGGCGCTGGCGATCAGCTCGACGAACATTCGTAAGCGAGTTGCCCGCGGCATGAGCGTGCGCTATCTTACGAGCGAGTCCGTGCTCGGCTACATTCGCAAGCGCAGGCTATATGCCGATTTGGGCCAAGAAGATTTTGAGTGATGGGGGCTACGTTGTCGGTAGAGGATCAGTTTGAGGGCGATGAGCGCGCGCTGCTCAAGCGCATTCAAGAGCTGCTCGATGTTCGCATGAAAGATAAGCGCAAGCGCTATGTGCATTCGCTGGGTGTTGCCGAGACCGCACTTCATCTGGCCGAGGTCTACGGCGTTGACCGCTTTGATGCGGCTGCCGCCGGCTTAATTCACGACTGGGACAAGGTTCTTTCCGATGACGAGCTCGTGGCCCGCGCGCTTCACTATGGCATCAAGGTTGCCGGCTCTCCTTCCGCCGCGACGCCGCTTTTGCATGGCCCTGTTGCCGCCTATGAGCTTCCGCAGCTTTTTCCCGAGCTGTCACCGGCCGTTTTCCAGGCTGTCGACCGTCACACCGTGGGTGCCTGCGACATGACGCCGCTCGATATGGTGGTCTTTGTGGCAGATGCCATCGAGCCCAACCGTCACGGCGACTATGCCCATGCGCTGCGCAAGATGGTGGGGGAGTCGACGCTCGATGAGTTGTTCTTCTCCTGTTTTGCGCAGGGTCTGGTCTATGTGATCCAGTCCGGGCGCTATCTTTATCCCACGGCTATTACGATTTACAACCATTACGCCCAGCTGCGCTAGCTCGGGTGTGTCTAGAAAGAGGTATTCCATGGCCGACGAGACCATGACTGACGAGCAGATTCTTGAAGGTGTGGAGCACAAGAGTTTCGTTGCCACGTCCGACCGCACCGCCGCCTCGCTGTCCGCGAGCGGTGTCGCCGCCGAGGATGTCGCCCGCGCCGCCGCGCAGGCCGCCTACGACAAGAAGGGCGAGGACGTGCAGGTGCTCGACCTGACCGAGCTTTCCGACGTGTGCGACTACTTTGTGCTTGCCACCGGTACCAACAACCGCCAGGTTGATTCTATCGTCGACGAGATCGAGGAGAAGGTCGCCGAGGCTTGCGGCGAGCATCCGTTCTCCATCGAGGGCCGCGAGCAGAAGACCTGGATGCTCATGGACTACGGTTCGGTCGTCGTCCACGTCTTCACTCCCGAAGCCCGCGACTTCTACCGCCTAGAAAAGCTCTGGGGTGACGCCCCCCAGCTCCCCCTCAACCTCCTCTAGTAGCTCATTTGATACGGGGCTTTTTTAGCTACCCCTTACCGTTTGCCGGTCAGTTGCGGTTTTCCGCACCTGCCCGGCTTTCTTTTTGCCCAAAGGCGGTTAATCGTTGAAGCGGGATTGGCGGCCGAAGGATAGGGCGGTGTCGCCGAACTTGTCTCGGACGGCGTCGATCGCGACGGAGAGCTCGCGGCGGTCGCTTGATTGAGCTCCGCGGTCGTCGACTTCGCAGAACAGGTCGGTCTGGATGCCGCCCTGATGGTCAAAGTCGCTCATGCCGATGCCTGCTAAGCGAACATGCATGCCTTCCTGCCAGATGTTGTCGAGCAGTTCGAGCGCAACCGCCACAAAGATGTTCTCATCGTCGGTCGGATGAGGCAGCCGGCGCTGTGCCGAGCGACCGCTTCCATACGAATACTTAAGCTTGAGCGTTACCGTGCCGCCCGTCAGTCCCTGACGGCGTAGACGGCGTCCAACCGACTCACCCAGCAGCGCAATCGCCGCTTCGATGTCCCCACGCTCAGTTAAATCTTTTGCAAAGGTGCGCTCATTGCTTACCGACTTGACCTCACGCTCTTCATCGAGACTCGTGACTTCGGAGATTTCGAGTCCCAGCGCACGCTGGCGCATGCGTTCGCCGTTGACGCCAAAAATAGAGGCCAAGGTGGATTCCGGCGCGCGTGACAGCTCGCCGAGCGTGTAGATGCGCATACGGCGCAGTCGCTCCTCGGCCGAGCGCCCGATGCCGCTCATGGCAGATACCGGCAGCGCGGCCAAAAAGCGCTGCTCGGTTCCGGGGCGCACGATGGTCAGCCCAAACGGCTTATCCCGCTCGCTAGCGATCTTTGCGACCGTCTTGTTGCAGCCCACGCCAATGGAGCACGTCACTCCCAGCGCTGCCACACGGTCGCTTATACGCCGTGCAACCAGCAGTGGGTCCTCGGGCGCAAAGCGACCCGGTGTGATATCGATAAAGGCTTCGTCGATGGATACGCGCTCAACGCGCGGCGTCTCCTCGGCAAGAATCGCCATGACCTGTGCGCTGACCTCGCGGTAGCGATCGAAATGCCCGTGCGTCCAAATGGCCTGCGGACACAGGCGCCGTGCCTCGGCTGAGGGCATGGCGGAGTGCACGCCAAAGCGACGTGCCTCATACGAACACGTGGACACGACGCCACGCGAATCGGCGTCTCCGCCCACGATGAGCGGCTTTCCGCGCCATTCGGGATGATCGAGCATCTCCACGCTCGCAAAAAACGCATCGAGGTCCATGAGGCCCACCGCCGGACCCGTCCAGGGAGGCGGCGTGACGCCCATGGCATCCTCATAACCGTATGTATGTTCGCGTCTTTCCATGTCATGAGTATACCGCGCAGCTCATGTGGGGCGCGTGTATGTGCTTGCAAATCCCGAATTCTTGTCTAAGATATGGATTTGCCCTCGACTACACCGAAGAAGTTGGTCTCACGGACTTCACCTGCCCGCGTCGATGGCGTATTATATTCAACTGTTTGTTTGTAGTTGCAGCCTAAAGCTGCTTGGTTGGAGGAGTTTCCTTTGGCAGTCAAGATTCGCCTTGCTCGTCACGGCGCTAAGAAGCGTCCGTACTACCGTGTCGTCGTCGCCGATTCCCGCGCCCCGCGTGACGGTCGTATCATCGAGGAGGTTGGCCGCTACAACCCGATGACCGCCCCCAAGACCATCAACCTCGACCTCGAGAAGATTGCTGACTGGCAGTCCAAGGGCGCTCAGCTCACCGACGCCGTCGCCGCTCTGGTCAAGGCCGCCAACGAGGGCGAGAAGACCGAGACCGTCGTCAAGAAGTCCAAGAAGCAGCTCGCCAAAGAGGCCGAGGCCGCTAAGGCTGCCGCTGAGGCCGCTGAGGGCGCCGAGGAGTAAATCGTGCCTGAGGTTGACGCTGCACAGCTCGAGGGTGAGGCAATGCTCTCAGATCGCATCGCCGATCTCGTCGAATATCTCGTTGTTCAGATCGTCGACGACCCGGATTCCGTGAGCCTTGAGGTCATCGATGGTGACGACACCTCTACGATCGAGGTTTCTGTCGCCGAGGATGACGTCGCTAAGGTCATCGGCCGTCGTGGCCGTACCATCAAGGCCATTCGCACGCTCGCCCGTGCACTGGCCGCTCGCCTCGACACTGCAGTCGAGGTAGAGGTTCTGGGCTAGGACCTTGAGGTCCCAGTACAAAAACATCGCCCGTGTGGTCAAACCGCACGGAAGGAAGGGGGAGGTCCTCGCGCAGCCGCTGCGGGGGCTTCCTTCTGTATTGGAGCCGGGTATGCGCGTCGCCTTGACGCCGCCGGCACTCAAGCGCGACCGCTTTTGCACGGTCGTGTCCGTCACCGATACGGGCGATGGCGATCTGGTCTCGTTTGAGGGCATTGACGACTTGACGGCCGCCGAGGGCATCACGGGATGCTATGTGCTGGCAAATCGTGACGACTTTGAGCTCGATTCGCTCGACGCCGCCTATACCGACCTGATGGGTCGCGAGGTGGTCGATGAGCGCTTTGGCTCGCTCGGCACGATCGTCGAGATCGTGTCGACGCCCGCTAACGATGTTTGGGTTGTCGAGGGTGATCGGTACGGCGAGGTACTGATTCCCGTGATCGAGCAGGTTGTGCTCGATCTTCCCGACACAGGAACAATTTCCGTCCACGTTATGGACGGCCTGATCGATATGGACAAGTAGGGAGGACAACATGCTGATTGAGACCCTTTCGGTCTTTCCCGAGATGTTTGAGCCCGTCATGTCCACATCGATTTTGGGCCGCGCCCGCAAGGCCGGCCTTTTTGATTTTAAGGCGTATAACCTGCGCGACTGGACGCACGACCGCCATCGCACCGTCGATGACGAGCCGTATGGCGGCGGGCAGGGCATGCTCATGAAGGTCGAGCCTATCGCCGAGGCCATCGAGGCCATTAGCGCAGAGGGTCCCAAGCCCACTGTGGTGTTCTTTACCCCCTGTGGCGAGCCTTTTACGCAGCATGTGGCCGAGCGCCTGCTCAAAAGCGAGCGCCTGCTGTTTGTGTGCAGTCGCTACGAGGGCGTCGACGAGCGCGCATACGCGTATGCCGATGAGCGCCTGTCGATCGGCGATTACGTGCTCACGGGCGGCGAGCTTCCCGCTATGGTCGTTGCCGACGCCGTCGTGCGTCTGATTCCCGGCGCCCTTGGTGACGAGATGAGCAACGTCGATGAGTCATTCTCGACCGCCGAGGACGGTGGCCTGCTCGAGTACGCGCAGTACACCCGTCCCGCCGAGTTCAATGGCGAGGGTGTGCCTCCGGTGCTCGTGAGCGGCGATCATGCCAAGGTTGATGCCTGGCGCCGCAAGAATGCCATCGAGCGAACCTGCCGCTGGCGTCCCGACCTGATCGAGACGGCGCGCCTTACGCCCGGGGAGCGCGCATTCGCGCAAGAGATTCTGGACGCGTCGTATTCACAGAGCGAGGAGTGAGAATGGTTCCATCGCAGCATTCCGTGCTAAAGGGTGCCTTTGAGTGGATCGTGGTCGTCGCGATTGCACTGGTCGCCACCTTTTTGGTTCGCTCATTTGTGGTTGAACCCTTTGTGGTGCCTACCGGCTCCATGGAGTCCACGATCGAGATTGGCGATCAGATCCTGGCGCAAAAGGTGAGCCTCGAGCTCGGTCAGCCCGTTAAACAGGGCGATATTGTGGTATTCCACAACCCCGATGGCACCTCCGAGCACGATGTTCTCGTCAAGCGAGTTATTGCCACGGCCGGCCAGACGGTCGACCTTCAGGACGGCAAGGTCGTCGTCGACGGCCAGGCGCTCGATGAGGACTATACGACCGGCATGAGCTGGCCGCTTTCGGTCCAGGCCCCTGGCGCTCAGGTGAGCTATCCCTACACCGTTCCCGACGGGTGCGTGTGGGTGATGGGCGACAACCGCGAGAACTCTGCTGACTCCCGCTATTTTGGCCCGGTCGACCGCTCCGACTTGATCGCCGTGGCGCTTGTGCGCTACTGGCCGCTCAACCGTATCGGCGCTATCGACTAAAAACCGCTATAGTACAGTACCTAACCGTGTAATCGTTTCGACGAGGGGATATTAGAGGCATGAACGCTTCATCGCTTTCCTTCCAAGACATCATCCTGCGCCTCCAGCAGTACTGGGGCGAGCAGGGCTGCGTCATTATGCAGCCCTATGACTCCGAGGTCGGTGCCGGTACCTTCCATACCGCGACCACGCTGCGCTCGCTCGGTCCCGCCGAGTGGCGCACCTGCTATGCGCAGCCCTGCCGCCGTCCCGCCGACGGCCGCTACGGCGAGAACCCCAACCGCATGCAGCACTACTATCAGTTCCAGGTGCTCATCAAGCCCTCGCCGGTCAACGCCCAGGAGCTCTACCTGGGGTCTCTTGCCGCTATCGGTCTGGACCCCAACGACCATGACGTCCGTTTTGTCGAGGACGACTGGGAGAGCCCGACCCTGGGCGCCTGGGGCCTTGGCTGGGAGGTCTGGCTCAACGGCATGGAGGTCACGCAGTTTACGTACTTCCAGCAGGTGGGCGGCATCGAGGTCGATCCCGTGCCCGTCGAGATCACCTATGGCCTGGAGCGTATCGCCATGTACGCCCAGGGTGTCAACTCCGTCTACGACCTGGTGTGGAGCTATCTGCCCGACGGCACGCCCATGACCTATGGTGACGTGTTCCTCGAGAACGAGCGCGAGTTCAGTGCCTATAACTTTGAGGTCGCCAACGTCGAGATGATGCGTCAGAAGTTTGACGACTACGAGGCCGAGTGCCACTCCTGCCTGGAGCGCAAACTGCCGCTGCCGGCGTACGACTGCGTCATGAAGTGCAGCCATGCCTTCAACCTGCTCGATGCCCGTGGCGCCCTGTCCGCAGTCGAGCGTGCCAACTACATCCTGCGCGTCCGCGCCGTCGCCAAGGCGTGCTGCGAGGCCTACATGGCCGAGGTCGCCGGAGTCAACGAGAATGCCGATCAGGAAGGCGAGGTGGCGTAAGCCATGGCAGACGCTAAGGATTTCCTGTTTGAGATCGGTACGGAGGAGATGCCCTCCGCGCCGCTGAACAATGCCGTCAAGCAGCTCGGCACCATGATCGTCAAGGGTTTGGACGATGCCGGCCTGGCCCACGGCGAGGTCCGTGTGATCTCGAGCCCGCGTCGCCTGGCTGTGCTCGTTGCCGACGTCGCCACCGCGACCGATGAGGTTCACGAGGTCAAGCGTGGCCCCGCGGCCAACATTGCCTTCGACGCTGACGGTAACGCCACCAAGGCCGCCCAGGGCTTCGCTCGCAAGTGCGGTGTGGCTGCCGAGGATCTGGTCCGTCGCGAGGACACCGACGGCCGTGAGTACGTCTTTGCTGAGAAGAACATTCCCTCCGCACCGGCTACGCCGATTCTGACCGCTCTGTGCGAGAAGACCATCACCGGCCTGCAGTGGCCCAACTACCGCTCCCAGCGCTGGGGTCACGAGCACGCGACGTTCGTGCGTCCGGTCCGCTGGATTTGCTGCCTTCTGGGCGAGGATGTTGTGCCCGTGTCGTTTGCCGACGTGACGAGCGGCAACACCACGCGCGGTCATCGCGTACTTGGCCCTGGTGACCACGTGGTTGCCAGCCCCGCCGTCTACGAGCAGGTGCTCGAGGATGCCGGCGTGCTTTCTGCCGAGCGTCGTCGTGAGGCCATCCTCGCCGGTATCGCCGAGGTCGAGGCTGCCCGTCCCGGCTGCCATGTCGATACGCCCAAGAAGGTCTTCGAAGAGGTCATCAACCTCTGCGAGTGGCCGACGGTGCTCGTCGGTACCTTCGACGAGGAGTTCCTCAAGGTCCCGCACGAGATCATCTGCGAGTCCATGCTCACCAACCAGCGCTACTTCCCGATCTATGACGGCGAGGGCAAGCTGACGCGTGAGTTCGTGGTCGTCTCCAACAGCAAGCCCGAGAACGCCGAGCGCGTGATCGACGGCAACGAGCGCGTCGTGCGCGCCCGTCTGGACGACGCTAAGTTCTTCTACGAGGAGGACCTGAAGATCTCCCTCGACGAGTTCCGTGAGCGCCTGGCCAAGGTCGCCTTCCAGGAGAAGCTCGGTAGCGTGCTCGCCAAGTCCGAGCGTATTGAGCAGCTCGCGCTCGCTATTGCCCGCGAGGCCCATCTGGGCGCCCATCTGGCTGCCGATGCCGCTCGCGCCGCGCACCTGTGCAAGGCCGACCTGGTGTCCAACGCCGTCATCGAGTTCACGAGCCAGCAGGGCGTGATGGGCGGTTACTACGCCTGCGCGATGGGGGAGAACGACGAGGTCGCTCATGCCATTCGCGATCACTATCGTCCCCGCTTTGCCGGTGACGAGCTGCCCGAGGGCACCGCTGGCTGCATCGTGGCCTGCGCCGACAAGCTCGATACCATCGCCGGTATCTTTGCCATCGGCGAGCCCCCGACCGGCTCCTCCGACCCCTACGCGCTGCGTCGTGCCGCTATCGGCATCATCAACATCCTGCGCGACCGTCTGCCGATCGATCCCACGTCGCTGATCGACTTCGCCCTTGAGCTCTACAGTGAGCAGGGCATTGAGTTCGACGCCGCCGAGGTCGCCCAGCAGGTTCGCGACTTCTTCCATGGCCGCCTGGTGAGCATGGCCCGCGACGAGAAGATCCCGGCCGATACCGTTGCCGCCGTCTCCGCGGTGCACATCATTGCCCCGTCCGTCTTCTTCGCTCGCTGCGCCGCCCTCGACGAGGCCCGCAAGAACGACGCCGAGACCTTCGATAACCTGGCCACCGCCTATGCCCGCGCCGCGCATATCTCCAAGCCCGAGCTGGGTGCGGAGTACGACCGTAGCCTGATGGGCGAGGTCGAGCTTGCGCTCGCCGACGCCTCCGAGGCTGCTCAGACCGCCGTCGATGCCGCCCTTGCTGCCGAGGACTACCCGACCGCATTTGCCGCCCTCGCCGCCCTGCGCGCGCCCATCGACCGTTTCTTCGATGAGGTCATGGTCATGGACAAGGACGAGCTGCTTCGCGATAATCGCCTTAAGCTGCTCAACCGCTTCGAGGCCGTTTTCTCCGGCATTGCCAACATCGGTGAGCTTGCCCGCAAAAAGTAAGCCAGCCTGCGCATAAGCGCAAAAGGAGCCCCGCATGGATTGCCCGGTCACCGCTCGTCCCACCGTTATCGTTATCTCCGACTCGCTCGGCGATACCGCTTGTGAGGTGGTGCTTGCGGCGTCCGGGCAATTTGATGAAGGGGCTTTTCGCGTTTTGCGCCTGCCCAAGGTGACCTCCGTTGAGCAGGTCAAGTCATTTGTGGGGCCGCGCGTCGATGCCGACCATCGCGATGTCGCCGTGATCCATACCATTGTCGATCCGGCGCTTCGCGCCCGCGTGCTCGATTACCTGGGTATGCTGCATATCCGTTCGGTCGACCTGATCGGCCCGACGCTTGCCGTGCTGTCGTCGCTCATCGGTGTGCCGCCCAAGTGCGTTGCGGGCGTGATTCACAAGACCGATGACCGCTATTTCCATCGTATCGAGGCCATGGAGTATTTCGTTGAGCACGATGACGGGCGCGGTTGCGACGATCTGTCGGGTGCCGATATCGTGCTGCTGGGTGTGTCGCGTACATCCAAGACGCCGCTGTCGATGTATTTAGCCTATCAGGGCTACAAGGTCGCCAATGTCCCACTGGCGCATGGCATGGAGCCGCCGAAGTCGATTTACGAGGTTGACCCGATGCGGTTGTTTGGTCTGATCTCGACCGTCGATGTGATTTCCGAAATTCGCGATAGTCGCTTGGGCGATGACTACGCCCGTGCCGTTGCCGGCTCCTATGCCGAGCCCGAGAGTGTGCGCAGCGAGCTTGAGGAAGCCCGTGCCCTCATGAAGCGCCTAGGCTGCTTTGTGGTGCGTACCGATGGCAAGGCCATCGAGGAAAGCGCTGCCGAGATCATTAGCCACTTGGAGGAAATCCAAGATGCCCGTGCCCGCCGCGCCGCCCGCCGAGCCCAGCAAAGCTAGCTTATTGGGGTAGCTAAAAATGCCCGTCTCTAAAAGACTACCTAAAAATAATGCACGATATTGGTAAAGCGATTTAGCAATAAACTAGCATTTGACCTGCAAGCATCTTGCATTGGTATCTTCATAAGGTAACCAACTTTACCTACCGTTTACCGCCATATTTACCACGTTTACCAACCCCCGCGCCCTCTGCGCAAGCCCGCCCAAAACCCGCCGTATAGTACCCTCACGGCTCGCATTCTGCGGGTCGATTCGTTACCACGGTCGTGCGCGTAAGTGCATGGAAGGGGAAGTATCGTGAGCGATTGCAAGAGGGTTTACCGTTTTGGAACCGACGCCCAGGGCACCTGTGTCACTGAGGGCGACAAATCCATGAACTTCGTGCTTGGCGGCAAAGGCGCAAACCTTGCCGAGATGAGCCGCATCGGTCTGCCGGTTCCCGGTGGCTTTACCATTACCTGCCAGACTTGCGTCGAGTACTCCGGTGCCGGCAATGTGTGGCCCGAGGGCGCACTCGATGAGATCGTTGCCGCTGAGGCGGACCTCGAGGCCCGTTGCGGCAAGAAACTCGGCGATGCCTCCGATCCGCTGCTCGTGTCGGTTCGCTCGGGCGCTCCGTTCTCCATGCCCGGCATGATGGACACGGTCCTCAACCTGGGCCTCAACGACGATTCCGTCCGGGGCCTTATCGCCCAGACGCAAAACCCGCGTTTTGCCTGGGACAGCTACCGTCGCTTTATCCAGATGTTCTCCAACGTCGTCATGGGCGTCGACGCCGACCTATTCGAGAACGCCCTGACCCAGGCCCGCCTGGTCGCCGGCGTTCGTGTCGATTCCGAGCTTTCGGCCGAGGACGTGCAGGAGCTCGTCGAGACCTTTAAGGGCATCTTCTCCGAGAACGTCGAGGCGACCCTGTATCCCGAGCTCGAGGTCGCCGACGGTAAGCCCGTTTTCCCGCACGATCCGGAGCTCCAGCTGCGCCTTGCCATCCAGGCCGTCTTTGGCAGCTGGATGAACGAGCGCGCCTGCATCTACCGCAAGCAGCACGGCATTTCCGACGAGCTCGGCACCGCCGTCAACGTCCAGGCCATGGCCTTTGGCAACAAGGGCGAGACCTCTGCGACCGGCGTCGCCTTTACGCGCAACCCGGCCGACGGCACCAAGGAGTTCTATGGCGACTTTTTGGTGAATGCCCAGGGCGAGGACGTCGTCGCCGGCATCCGAAACACCGAGCCCATCGCCGACCTCAAGACCACCTCGGGCCTCGAGTCCGCAGGCGAGGAGCTCGAGCGCGTGTTCCTGACGCTCGAGGATCATTACCGCGATATGTGCGATATCGAGTTTACCATCGAGCAGGGCAAGCTCTGGATGCTCCAGACCCGCGTGGGCAAGCGCACCGCCACTGCCGCCCTGCGCATTGCTATCGAAATGGTCGAGGAGGGCCTCATCACCCGCGAGGAGGCTGTGAGCCGCATCGACCCCGCGCAGCTCGACCAGCTCCTGCACCCGCAGTTCGACGCCTCCAAGAAGTACGAGGCCCTGGCCAGCGGCCTTAACGCCAGCCCTGGTGCCGCCGTGGGCGAGGTCGTGTTCTCGAGTGATGACGCCGTCGCGCGCGCCAACGAGGGCCACAAGGTCATTCTGGTCCGCTGGGAGACCAACCCCGACGACCTGAAGGGCATGGTCGCCGCCGAGGGCATCCTGACCAGCCACGGTGGCAAGACGAGCCATGCCGCCGTTATCGCCCGCGGCATGGGTACGCCCTGCGTTTGCGGCGTTGAGCGCTTCCACATTGACGCGGCAGAGAAGGTCGTGCGCATCGAGGGCAGCGACCGCGTGCTGCGCGAGGGCGATGTCATCTCCATCGACGGCACCCAGGGTATCGTCGTCGACGGCGCGGTTGACCTGGTCTCTGCAGAGCTCACCGGCGACCTGGACACCATCCTGTCTTGGGCCGATGAGATCCGTTTGGACGAGACCGACGGTCACGCCAACCACGTGCGCGTCAACGCCGACAACCCCGAGGATGCCGAGCTCGCGCTCGAGTTTGGCGCCGAGGCCATCGGTCTATGCCGCACCGAGCACATGTTCCTGGGCGATCGCAAGAACATCATCCAGAGCTTTATCCTGTCTGACGATGAGGCCGTGAAGCAGCAGGCCCTGGCCGACTTGCTCAAGGTTCAGACCGAGGACTTCCTGGCGATGTTCAAGACCATGTCCGGTCGCGATGTGGTCGTCCGCCTGCTCGATCCGCCGCTTCATGAGTTCCTGGATAATCCTCGCGAGCTCGAGGTCGCCATCACCAAGAAGGAGGCCGCCGGCGCTCCCGAGGAGGAGCTCACTGCCCTGCGCGCCCGCCTGCGTCGCATCGACGGCATGGTCGAGTCCAACCCCATGCTGGGCTTGCGCGGCGTGCGCCTGTCCGTCGTCTTTGGCGATCTGCCGCTCATGCAGGTTCGCGCCGTCGCCACGGCCGCTGCCCGCCTTATCAAGGAGGGTGTCGACCCGCGCCCCGAGATCATGGTTCCGCTCGTTTCCATCACGGCCGAGCATGTCCAGACCCGCGAGGTCATTGAGCGCGTAATCGCCGAGGTTTCCGCCGAAGAGGGCGTCGGGCTCAGTATTCCCGTGGGCACGATGCTCGAGCTGCCGCGTGCCTGCATGGTCGCTGACGAGATCGCCCATCATGCCGACTTCTTCTGCTTTGGCACCAACGACCTCACCCAGACGACCTTTGGCTTCTCGCGCGATGACGCCGAGGCCAAGTTCATTCCGCTGTACATGCATAAAAAGATCCTGAAAGACAACCCCTTCGAGACCATCGACGCGGCGGTGCTGGAGCTCGTGCGCCTGGCCGTCGAGAAGGGCCGCGCCACCAATCCCGACATGCACTTTGGCGTGTGCGGCGAGCACGGCGGCGACCCCAAGTCCATCAAGGGCCTGTTTAACGTGGCCGACGTGGACTACGTGTCCTGCTCGCCCTATCGCGTGCCCCTCGCGCGCCTGGCTGCCGCTCAGGCCAAGCTCGAGGCCAAGCGCAACGCCTAGCCCCCTGCGTATCGACGCCTAGCGTAGCGCCCCTTCATGCCGCCCGTCTCATTCGTGAGACGGGCGGTTATCATGTGCGGGTTTTGTCTTTTTGTCTGCGTAAAAAATTGTTCTTGCAGCAGAAACCCGCGCGTGTATACTCGAATACGTTTGTTCAACTACGTGCCGGCCAAGGTGGTACGGCACCTCTAGAAGAGTAAGGAATTGCACATGGATTACATCCGCGCAATCGAGCGTCAGCAGATCCGCGAGGACATTCCTCAGGTTCGCGTCGCCGACAACGTCAAGGTTCACTACCGCATTAAGGAAGGCGACCGCGAGCGCATCCAGGTCTTCCAGGGCGACGTCATCCGCATGGCCGGCGCCGGTGCCCGCGAGACCTTCACCGTCCGCAAGATGTCCTTCGGTGTCGGTGTTGAGCGTACCTTCCCGCTTCACAGCCCCAAGATCGCCAAGCTCGAGGTCGTTCGTCATGGTCGCGTCCGTCGCGCCAAGCTGTACTACCTCCGCGACAAGGTGGGCAAGGCTGCTCGCATCCCCGAGAAGCGCTAAGAAGATCGCAGCGTCTGTCCACTCGTTTGGACACAAGGGTCACCTTCGGGTGGCCCTTCTTTTTATCTGATTTGCATGCAAGGAGGGCCTGGTATGGCCAACATGACGAGCTCGGTTTCGGCATCGCAGGTTGCCGGAGAGCTGGCGAGCGCTACGTTTGAGGAGATTCCCGCCCTCGTGGAGCATTATCGCGAGGACCCGCGCCAGCAGGTGATCAAGGCTTGCGAACGCGCCCTCAAACGCCATGCCAAAGAGGTTGCCGAGCGCGAGCGCGTCAATGGCATGTACGAGCTTATGCACGAGCTTGGCGGCGATGGGGTGATCGTTGGTGTCGACGAGGTGGGTCGCGGATCGGTTGCCGGTCCCTTGACGGTGTGCGCCGTGTGCCTTCCCATGAAGCCGCGCGTCTGGGGCATCAACGATTCCAAAAAGCTCACGCCGGCGCGCCGCGAGCTGCTCTCGGTGAAGATTGCCGAGGTGGCGACGGCGATCGGTTTTTGCCATATCGCGCCGAAGGATATCGATGAGATGGGCATGGCGCGTGCCATTCGTGCCGCCGTCGCGGGCGCCGTGGCCGATACGGGACTTGAACCCGACTGCGTCCTCATGGATGGTAACCCCTTGGGCGCCGTTCCCAACGAGCGCGACGTGGTGAAGGGCGATGCCAAAATCGCCTGTATCGCCGCGGCGTCCATCATGGCTAAGGTGACGCGTGACGAGATGATGGTCGAGTACGACGCCGAGTATCCCGAGTACCATCTGGCCGAGTCGAAGGGCTATGCAAGCCCCGAGCATATCGAGGCCATTCGCAAATATGGACTTTGTCCTCTGCACCGCGTGAGCTTTTGCGGAAACTTTCTGCAGACTGAGCGCCTTTTCTAGGTCAATTGTGGAGACAGGGACCTCTGGAGTTTTATAAACCTGCTGGTAGCGGGCCGTATGCAACACCATTGCTGCGTACGGCCCGTTTTTTGACGGCATTTGGTCAGCTTTTGGTTTGCTTCCGGTACTTACCCGCATGAAAGGTGCCCTCATCATCGGGGCAATGCAGTGTGCGGGAAAGGAGACCCCATGAGTGCCGCAAGCAAAAAGAGCAAGACGCAGCAACTCAAGGAGCGTTGGGAAAACGGCGAGCTCGACTGCGGGGCGATGACGCCCGAGTTTATCAAGGGACTCAGTCCCCGCGAACTGGGTATGCTGGGCGAGCTGATCACCATCGACTACTTTAACGAGCGCGGCTACACCTTGCTGGAGCAGGGCTATCGTTGCACCGAGGGTGAGGCCGATCTGGTGCTGCTCGATGAGCTCGACGATGTCGTGGTGATGGCCGAGGTCAAGACCAGACGCGTTGCACTGGATTGCAGCACGCGGGTCTTTCCCGAGGAGGCCGTGGACGCCCAAAAGCAACGCCGCTACCGCCGCATCGCAAGTTGCTATCTTATGGAGCATTATCCGCTCAAGGCGATTCGCTTCGATGCCGTGGGTGTCACCATCCGCGGTGGGCATATCGCCGAGATCGAGCATCACTACAACGCGTTCGATTGGCAGGTGTCGTGATGGCGTTCGAGACGTTTGCCGTTCACGCGGCCTGCATCCGTGGCGTCGAGGCGATTCACGTCACGGTCGAGGTCTCGCTTGCCGGTGGCGTTCCGGGCATTCAGATGCTCGGTATTCCGAGTATGGAGGTGATGGAGTCACGCGGTCGTATTCGCTGTGCGATGCGCTCCGCCGGGTTCGAGATCCCGCGCTCGGGCATTACGGTCAATCTGGCGCCCGGCGATATTCGCAAGACCGGTAGCGGCTTTGATCTACCCATTGCCATCGCGGTTCTAGCGGCCGACGGTCAGATTCCCCGCGACAACCTCGATCGTTGTCTTATCGCAGGTGAGCTTGGCTTGGACGGTACGGTGCTTCCTGTCAAGGGCGAGGTGGCGTTTCAGCTATTGGCGCGTGATATGGGGCTGTCCTTTATCGCTGGCAGGTCCGATCAGCATGTGCCGCTTGCGGGCGTGGATTGCGGCTTTCTCGATCATTTGTCTCAGCTTGCTCATGGAATGGGCGATGCCGCGCGGCACTACTTGGATTCTGAGGGCGTCGAGGCGACCTTTGAGCCCGAGCTCGACTATGCCGACGTGCTGGGGCAGGAGGTTGCCAAACGCGGCATGGCACTGGCGGCAGCGGGTGAGCTCGGTTTGCTTATGATCGGGTCCCCGGGATCGGGCAAGACGATGCTTGCGCGCCGTATGACCGGCATCCTGCCTGAGCTTTCCGTTGAGGATCAGCAGGAGGCACTGTGCATCCATTCGGTTTTGGGTGAGAACATTGATGGCTTGTTGGCGGGACACCGGCCCTTCCGCAGTCCCCACCACAGTATTTCGACCGCAGGCCTTATCGGTGGAGGACGCCCGGTGCATCCGGGTGAGATCAGCCTGGCTCATGGCGGCGTGCTCTTTTTGGACGAGCTTGCCGAGTTTCCTACGGGTGTGCTGCAGACGCTGCGTCAGCCCATCGAACGCGGCTACGTCAGGATCGTACGCGTCGACGGGGCCTTTACCTTCCCGTCGCGCTTTCAGCTGCTGGCTGCGAGTAACCCTTGCCCCTGCGGCTTCTTGGGTGATCGCGAGGTGCCGTGTCGCTGCTCGGCGGCGATGGTCGAGCGCTATCGGTCTAAACTGCGCGGTCCTTTGGCCGACCGTATCGACATGATGATCGATGTGACCCGTCCCGACCCCCAAGTGATTATCGAGGGTGCGGAGGGTATGTCGTCTGCCGAGTTACGTGACTACGTTGTGCGCGGTCGCGCTTTTCGCGCTTGGCGCGAATCCCGTATGGACGATGCGGATGCCGAGGCCGAGGATGACGAGACACGGTCCATTGACGGCGTCGTTTCGACCTTTGAGCTCGATGATGCGGCGGAGAAGTGTGTGCTCGGCCTGTCGAAGCGCACACATCTCACGGGTCGCGGCATTGTGCGACTGGTGCGTATCGCGCGTACAATCGCCGACGTCGCCGAGAGCGAGCAAGTGACGCAGGACCACGTGCTCGAGGCAGCGATGTACCAGGGAAGGAGGGACCAATGATGGCCGAGGGGACCTACGAGCTGCATCCAGGTGATGCGTTGTATCCCGAGACCGTTTTGGAGCTTTCTGATGTACCCCAGACGCTCTATGTGCGCGGCAACCCCGAGGTGCTTTCGACGCCCGCGCTCTCCATCATCGGCGCGCGCAAGGCCTCGCCGTATGGTCTTGCCGTGGCAGAGCTTGCGGCAAAGGTGGCGGTCGAGGCGGGAGTGACGGTAGTTTCGGGCGGCGCGGTCGGTTGTGACCAGGCCTCGGGTTGGGCTGCGGTCAACGCCGGCGGCAAACACGTCGTGGTGCTGGGGACGGGCGCCGACGTGGTCTACCCGCGTTCGAGCGCGGGGCTTATTATGCGCACGCTCGATACGGGTGGCGCGGTCGTGTCGATCTCTCCGTGGGGCATGGGTCCGCGCAAGTTTGCCTTTCCGCGCCGCAATCGCGTGATCGCGGCCCTGTCGCAAGCCCTCTTTGTTTCCGAGGCGGGTATGCCTTCCGGGACGTTTTCTACAGCCGAGGCTGCTATGGATTTGGGGCGTGAACTTCTTGTCGTGCCGGGGTCGATCCTATCGCCCGAGTCGCGTGGCACGAATTACCTCATTGCGAACGGTGCTTGCTGCATCATCGACGAGGAATCTATCGAGATGGCTATCTCACGCATCTACGGCACCCTGCGCTACTCGCGCCCCGATGCTCCCGGCATTGCCGACCTGGATCCAACACAGCAGACCGTGATGCATGCGCTCATCGCCTCTCCGCTCAAGGTCGACGACATCGCGGCGCTCGTCGCGCTCGATGCTGTCGGCGTACTCAAACTCTTGGGTTCGCTTGAACTCGAGGGCCTTATCGAGCGCATGATGGATGGAAGGTATGCGCCCTCCAAGTTTGCCCTTCACGCCCAGACGCCCTTCGGTCACAATGGAAAACGTGTCAATTAGAAAGGTGTTTGCAGATGCAGTTCGATCAGGTGACGGTTATCGGTGGCGGTCTGGCGGGTTCGGAATGCGCGATCCAGCTGGCAGACCGCGGTTTTGCCGTAAAGCTGTGCGAGATGCGCCCCCAGGTGAGCTCCCCGGCCCACCATACCGATCACCTGGCAGAGCTCGTCTGCTCCAATTCGTTTAAGTCGACCCGTCCGGATTCCGCGGCTGGTTTGCTGAAGGCCGAGCTTGAGCGCATGGGTTCGGTCCTGCTCGATTGCGCCCATCGCGCGGCTGTTCCCGCCGGTGGCGCCTTGGCGGTCGACCGCGTCAAGTTTTCCGAGCTTGTCGAGGACGAGGTTGCCGCCCGTCCCAATATCGAGATCGTTCACGGCGAGGTCACGCAGATTCCCGAAGGTCACGTGGTCATTGCCGCCGGCCCCTTGTGCTCGCCGGCGTTGAGCGAAGAGGTCGTGAAGCTCGTCGGTGGCGACGCCCTTGCGTTCTTCGATGCCGCGGCGCCGATCGTCGATGCCTCCACGCTCGATATGGACGTGCTGTTCTCGCAGTCGCGCTACGAGGAGCAGGGGAGCGGCGACTATCTTAACGCTCCGCTCAACAAGGAAGAGTACGAGGCCTTTATCGAGGCGCTTACCACGGCCGACCGCGTGGTGCTCAAGGACTTTGAGGGCGGCGATCTGTTCCAGGCCTGCCAGCCTGCCGAGGAAGTTGCGCGCACCGGCAAGGACGCCATTCGCTTTGGCGCCATGAAGCCCGTCGGCCTCACCGACCCGCGAACCGGTCGTCGTCCCTGGGCGGCGATTCAGCTGCGTGCCGAGAACAAGGAGAAGACCGCCTATAACCTGGTGGGCTTCCAGACCAACCTGACCTTTGGCGAGCAGAAGCGCGTCTTCCATATGGTGCCGGGTCTGGAGAACGCCGAGTTCTTCCGCTACGGTGTCATGCACCGCAATACCTTTGTCGATGCGCCGCACGTGCTCGATGGCACCTTTGCCGTGCCTGGTACCGGCGTGCGCCTGGCCGGTCAGATCACCGGCACCGAGGGGTACATGGAAGCCGTGGCGACAGGTCTGCTCGCGGCACTCAACACCTATGCCGAGGCTGTCGGGGCCGCTCCCGTCGAGCTGCCGCGCGTGGGTGCTTTGGGCGCGCTCGTGGGCTATGCTACCGATCCGGCCACGGTGGGCTATCAGCCTATGCATGTCAACTTTGGCCTGGTGCCGCCACTCGAGGATGGTAAGCGCCGCAGCAAGCGCGACCGCTACCAGGCCTATGCGGACCGTGCGCTCGAGGCCCTTGATGCCTATCTGGCCACTCGCCCCGATCTGTTTGGAGGCGACCGGTCATAGCCTTTGACCTGTACGACACCGTCGACTCGTTTATTGCCTATATCTCACGCGTCGAGGGACTTTCTCCCAACACGGTGACGGCCTATGGCTCGAGGCTGGAGCGCTTTGCTGCCTGGTGCGAGCGTGAGAATATAGATTCTTTCGCTGCCGACGTGCGCACCATTCGTCGCTATCTTGCCGAGCTTTCGCGTGAGCAGGTGACTCCCCGAACGCTTGCGGCACACCTGTCTGCCATTCGCTCGCTCTATCGGTGGATGGCTGCCGAGGGGGTCGTGGAGGGCGATGTGGTCTCGGCAATTTCCTCGCCCAAGCTCCCGCGCGATCTACCCGGTGTGCTGACGACCCATCAGGTGGAGGCGCTGCTCAAGACACCTGATACCTCAACACCCGCGGGACTGCGCGATGCGGCGATGCTCGAGCTGCTCTATGCCTCGGGCGCCCGTATCTCTGAGCTCGCAGCACTCAATGTGGAGTCCATTGCGTGGTCCGAACGCACGCTGCGCCTGTGGGGCAAGGGGAGCAAAGAACGTATCGTCCCTCTGTATCGTCGTGCGCTCGAGGCGACGCGTCTCTATATTGAGGAGGGGAGGCCGGAGTTGCTCGCTCAGGCAAAGCGTCGTGACCCCGCTACCGGGCCGCATCCGCTGCTTATATCGGCGCGCGGTAATCGCATGAGTGCCGCCATGCTCAGGCGGCGGTTTCATATGCTGGCGACGCTCGCCGGCATTCCGGCCGACATCGCCCCGCATGCGATGCGCCATACCTTTGCGACCGACTTGCTCGAGGGCGGCGCGGACCTGCGCTCGGTTCAAGAGCTGCTGGGTCATGCGAGCCTGTCCACGACGCAGATCTACACGCATCTCACGCCCGATCGGCTCAAACGTGCCGTGGCTCAAGCCCATCCCCGAGGCGAATAGTGGCTGGGACGTCCCGCGCCGCACTCAGGTGTGTGGTTTTGATTGCGGGTTGGCAGGAAGAAGCATTCCTGCTATCATTCATCGGGTTGCTTCACGGCAACATGTTTTTATCACGCACGCGCGGCTACTTCATACCGTGGTGCCCGGGCTTTGGTAGCACATGTCCGGGTTGGTTTTGGAGGATGACCCCGCGCGGAGGCAAACCACAGGAGGTTTAACATGGCTACCAAGATTAATATCCGCACCCTGCTCGAGGCCGGCTGCCACTTCGGTCACCAGACCCGTCGCTGGAACCCCAAGATGAAGCCGTTCATCTTCGGTGAGCGCAACGGCATCTACATCCTCGACCTCAAGCAGACCATCCTCGACGCCGATCAGGCCTACACCTTCGTCAAGAACGTCGCCAAGGGTGGCAACGTGCTGTTCGTCGGCACCAAGAAGCAGGCTCAGGAGGCCGTCAAGAACGCTGCTGAGCGCGCCAACATGCCCTACATCAACCAGCGTTGGCTCGGCGGCATGCTGACCAACTTCGTCACCATCCGCTCTCGCATCAACCGCATGGAGGAGCTCGAGGCCATGGTCGAGGACGGCCGCATGGCTGTTCTGCCCAAGAAGGAGCAGGCTGTTCTCGGTAAGGAGCTCACCAAGCTCCAGACCAACCTCGGTGGCGCCCGCGACATGAAGGGCCTGCCTCAGGCTCTCTTCGTCATCGACACCAAGCGCGAGGAGAACGCCATCAAGGAGGCCCAGCGCCTGAACATCCCCGTCGTCGCTCTGATCGACACCAACTCCGATCCCGACGAGGTCGAGTACGGCATCCCCTGCAACGATGACGCTATCTCCGCTGTCACCCTTATGTGCGAGCTCATGGCTGACGCCTGCCTCGCTGGCTCCGGCAAGGAGCAGGTCTCCGAGGCCGAGATGGCCGCTGAGCCCAAGGCCGAGTAAATCAGTCTTAGTTAATTCTTTTTCATCTCTTTGAAAGGAACCACAATGGCCCAGATTACCGCCGCTATGGTCAAGCAGCTCCGCGAGATGACCGACTCCCCGATGATGGAGTGCAAGAAGGCTCTCGTCGAGGCAGACGGCGACATGGACGCTGCTGTCGACGTTCTGCGTAAGAACGGCCTTGCCAAGGCTGCCAAGAAGGCTGGCCGTGAGACCAACGAGGGCGCTGTCGCCGCGTTCGTCTCCGAGGATGGCAAGACCGGCGCTCTGCTCGAGCTTTCCTGCGAGACCGACTTCGTTGGCTCCAACGCCAAGTTCACCGGCTTTGCTTCCAAGGTCGCCGAGGTTGTCGCTACCACCGAGCCTGCTAACGTCGACGCCCTGCTCGAGAAGCCGATGGGCGAGGAGACCGTTTCCTCCGAGCTCACCGAGATGATTCACATCATGGGCGAGAACATGAAGATTTCCCGTTTCGCCGCCCGCAAGGCCGAGAACGGCGCGCTCGCTTCTTACATCCACATGGGTGGTAAGATCGGCGTCCTCGTCGAGTTCGCCTTCGAGAAGGCCGAGACCGCTCAGGCTGAGTCCTTCAAGACCTTCGCTCACGACGTTGCCCTTCAGGTTGCCGCCGTCGCCCCGATCTGCGCCACCCGCGATCAGGTTCCGGCCGAGACCGTCGAGCACGAGAAGCAGATCTACATGGCTCAGGCTGCCGAGTCCGGCAAGCCCGAGGCTATCCAGGAGAAGATGGCTGTCGGCCGTCTGGAGAAGTTCTACAAGCAGTCCGTGCTCACCGAGCAGGAGTTCATCAAGGACAGCTCCCTCACCATCAAGAAGTACGCTGAGCAGGTCTCCAAGGAGCTCGGCGACACCATTACCGTCGTTGCCTTTGACCGTCTGGTCCGTGGCGAGTAAATAAGCTCTTGTAGCTGGTAATGAGCAGGCTGTGGGTTTTACTCACAGCCTGCTTTTTCATGGCTCTTCTTAGAGCCTTTGATAGAATGTTGAGAGTTCAATCTAAAGGAGGATCGCTTTGTCCGACATCCGATATAAACGCGTGCTTCTGAAGCTTTCTGGCGAAGCACTGATGGGCGACGGCCACTATGGCATCGACCCCAAGGTTACCGACCATCTTGCCAAACAGGTCAAGGAGCTGCTCGCCGTTGGCCATGAGGTCGGCGTCGTTGTCGGCGGCGGCAATATTTTCCGCGGCATGGCCGGCGCTGCCGGTGGCATGGAGCGTGCTCAGGCCGACTACATGGGCATGCTGGCAACCGTTATGAACGCGCTTGCCCTGCAGGATGCCTTCGAGCATAACGATGTTCCCTGCCGCGTGATGAGCGCTATCCAGATGAACGAGATCTGCGAGCCCTATATTCGTCGCCGCGCTATCAACCATCTGTCCAAGGGCAACGTCGTCATCTTCGCTGCCGGTTCGGGCAATCCGTACTTTACGACCGACACCGCCGCGGCTCTTCGTGCGTGCGAGATTGGCGCCGAGATTCTGATTAAAGCCACCAAGGTTGACGGCATCTACGACAAGGATCCCGTCAAGTGCGCCGATGCCGTCCGTTTTGACAAGATTACCTATCACGAGGTTCTCGTCCGCGGTCTGCAGGTTATGGATTCCACGGCTACGGCACTGTGTCAGGATAACCGTATGCCGATTTTGGTCCTCAACATCGATGGCGAGGACACCGTCAAGCGCGCGCTTTCGGGTGAGCCCGTCGGCACGCTCGTCTATCAGGAGGATTAAGCATGGCAGAGAACATCACCGCCCATATGGACAAGTCGCTCGAGTCCCTCAAGCATAACTTCTCCAAGGTTCGTACCGGCCGCGCCAACGCCAACATTCTGTCCGACATCACCGTTGATTATTACGGTGTCCCCACGCCGGTCACGCAGGTTGCCGCCGTCAAGACCCCCGAGGCTCACATGCTGCTCATCGAGCCGTGGGACAAGGCGCTCATCAACGCTATCGTCAAGGCCATCGGCGCTTCCGATCTGGGCATTACCCCCAACTCCGATGGCACCGTCGTTCGTCTGCCGTTCCCGGCCCCCACTGAGGAGCGCCGTCGCGAGCTCGTCAAGGAGTGCCGCGAGTACGCCGAGCAGGCCAAGGTGTCTATCCGTAACATCCGTCGCGACTTCAACAATAAGCTCGAGCGCGATGAGGAGCTCACCGAGGACGATGTCCGTCGCGAGCAGGCCAAGGTCCAGAAGCACACCGATGAGTATGTCGCCAAGGTGGAGGAGCTTCTGAAGGAAAAAGAAGCCGAGGTCATGGAGATCTAAGGTGCAATACGACGAGCATAAACTGGTCGAGTACTTTGCCGACGCCCCTGCGGGCGTCGGTTTTTCCGACCTTGACCTCAATAAGATTCCGCACCATATCTCGTGCATCATGGACGGCAACGGTCGTTGGGCTACGTCGCGCGGTCTTGCGCGCACCGAGGGTCATAAGGCAGGTATCGTCTCGCTGCGCGAGATCATTACCGCCTGCGTGCGCCTAGGCGTCGACGTGCTTTCTGCCTATGCGTTTTCTACCGAAAACTGGAACCGTCCGCAGCATGAGGTCAACGTTTTGATGCATCTGTTTGCCAAGACGTTTATCGACGAGCTGCCGCTTCTGAAGCGCGAGAACGTTCGCGTTGTCTTTTTGGGCGATATTTCCGCGCTGCCCAAGAAGACCCGCGATGTCTTTGAGCGCGGCCTTGCCGAATGCGCCGACCATACCGGTATGACGCTGGCGCTGGCCGTTAACTACGGTGCCCGTGCTGAGATCACCCGCGCTGTCCGCCAGATCGCACTTGATGCCGCCGCTGGAAAGATCGATCTTGCCGCTATCGACGATGATATGGTTGCTTCGCACCTGTACACCGCCGGTCTTCCCGATCCGGAGCTCGTGATTCGCACTTCTGGCGAGCTGCGCCTTTCGAACTATCTGCTGTGGCAGGTGGCTTATTCCGAATTCTACGTCACCGATACCTATTGGCCCGACTTTGATCGTTGGGGCCTTGTCGACGCCATTTTGGCCTATCAGGGCCGTGACCGTAGGTTTGGTGGACTGAGTAAGACCGAGGAGGCTTAATCGTGTCCGATCGTCCCAAGGCATCTGCTCCCAAGACGCCAGTTTCCGCGGCGCCTGCGCGCAAGGCTGCCGCTGCGGGAGCACCTGCAGCAAAGAGCGGCACCGGTTCGTGGCTGGCGGGCTTTATCACCCGTGCCGCCGCCGGTATCGTCTACGCCGTTGTCTTTATCCTGTGCCTGGTTTTGGGTATCGTGCCCACGGCCATCTTTGTTTCTGTCATGAGCGGTCTGTGCTGCTATGAGTTTTTCCGTATGACGAGGCTCGATGGCAAGATGGCTAACGAGCGCATGGGTATCGCTGCCGCCGTACTCTTTCCGCTGTCGGCGTTGGGCGATTCGATGTTGCTGAATGCCCTGCTTTTTGCCCTGATGCTCGCTGTGGGCATTTGGTATGTTTGGTCGCCGCGTACCCGCATCTCTGATGTGGCCGTGACGCTCATGGGTCCCATCTACACTGGCTTTATGCTGTCGGCTATCGTGCTGCTGCGCGATGCCGTGCCCGGTTTTGCCGGCGCCCTGCTTTCAGTGGGCGTTTGCGCGTCCCTTTGGGTCTCCGATTCGTTTGCCTACATCGTGGGCAGCCGTATCGGCAAGCACAAGATGGTTCCCAAGATCTCTCCCAAAAAGAGCTGGGAGGGGTTTGCCGGCGGCATCTTGGGCTCGGTTTTGATTTGGCTCATCCTGTGGGCGACGCACTTCTACAAGCTCAGCCTGCCCTATGCGCTGCTGTGCGGCGTGGTCGTGTCCATTCTGGGCGTTATCGGCGACCTTATCGAGTCGCGCATCAAGCGCGGTGTGGGCGTCAAAGATTCCGGCAACCTTATCCCGGGCCATGGCGGCATGCTCGACCGTAGCGATTCGCTTATCTTTGGCTGCATTACCGCGCAGCTGCTTTTGATGATCGGAGGCGTGCTGTAATGTCATTCCAGACGACGTATGGCCCCGATGGACGCCTTCGTGTTGCCATCCTGGGCTGTACAGGCTCTATCGGCACCCAGGCGCTCGATGTGTGCCGCCAGCATGCCGATCGCCTGCAGGTGACGGCGCTGTCCGTTAACTCCAGTACCTCCGAGCTCGTTGCCGCTGCCCGCGAGTTCTCGGTTCCGGCGGTTGCCGTGGCCGATGTCGCTCATGGCGATGACGCCGTGCTGCAGGAGTTGCCCGAGGGAACGAAGCTCGGCGTTGGCGCGCAGGCGGTTTGCGAGCTCGCACGTCGCGACGATGTCGACTGCGTGCTCGTCGCTATTGTGGGCGCCGCCGGTCTCGAGGCGAGCCATGCGGCCTTGATCTCGAATAAGCGCCTTGCCCTTGCCAACAAGGAGTCCCTCGTCGTCGGTGGCGACTTGCTTATGCCGTTGGCGCAACCGGGCCAGCTTATTCCGGTCGACTCTGAGCATTCCGCCATCTACCAGTGCTATCTGGGGGAGAACCCGCGCGAGGCTCATTGTATTTGGCTCACCTGCTCGGGCGGTCCGTTCTTTGGCCGCACGCGTGACGAGCTCGATCGCGTGACGCGTGCCGATGCCCTCGCACATCCCACGTGGGCCATGGGTGCCAAGATCACCATCGACTCCGCCACCCTCATGAACAAGGGCCTGGAGCGCATTGAGGCCATGCATCTGTTTAACTGCGACCTCGATTTCATTAACGTGGTCGTGCAGCGTCAGTCCAAGATTCACTCTATGGTCGAGTTCGCCGACGGCTCCGTGATGGCGCATCTCGGTGCATCCGACATGCGTATTCCCATCCAGTTCGCGTTCTCGTATCCCGAGCGTTGGGATACTCCGGCGCCTCGTATCGATTTCCGCGAGCTGGGGCAGCTCACGTTTGATGCTGCCGACATGGATACCTTCCGCTGTCTGGCACTGGCCGAGCGTGCCGGCAAGACGGGTGGCACCATGCCGTGCGTGCTCAATGCCGCCAACGAGGTCGCCGTCGATGCCTTCCTGCACGATGGCTGCAGCTTTACCGATATCGATCGCATTGTGGAATCCTGCATGGACGCCCACGATATGCAGGTGGTCGATTCGTTTGAGCAGCTTCGCGACATCGATGCGTGGGCGCGTGAAAAGGCTGCGCAGGTGCTCGCCGCAACCCGTTCCTAACCCATAAGGATTGCTTTTTCGTTTTATGGATACTGTTCTGAGCGTTCTCTCATCGGTCTTTTGGGGCCTGCTGATGCTTTCCGTCCTCGTGTTTTTGCACGAGGGCGGCCACTTTTTGGCGGCGCGCGCCTGCGGCGTCCGTGTGACCGAGTTCTTTTTGGGTCTGCCGTGCCGCTTTGACATCCATTACACGTCGCGTCGCATTGGAACCAAGTTTGGCGTGACCCCGCTGCTGCTGGGTGGCTACGCTGCCATCTGCGGTATGGATCCGACCGATGTTTCGTGCGCCGACCGCGTGCTCGCGGCTATCTATCGTCATGGTCGCGTGACCGTGGCCGACCTTGCTGTCGAGCTCGAGCTTTCCGAGGAGGATGTGCTCGAGGCATGCGCCCTGTTGCTTGGCTGGGGCTCCATCGCGCCCTGGTATGAGGAAGGGGAGAAGCCCTCGCCGAGCTACTATCCCACCAAATATCAGACGTTGCCGCGAGACAAGGCAGGCTATACCACCTTTGATGGTCGCCGTTTCGATCGCGAACATGCGACTGCCGAGGGCGATGTGTGGGAACTGCCGTGCGGCGAGGCCGAGTTCCTTGCGCAAGAGCGCTCGCACACCTATCTTGGCCAAGGCTTTCTCAAGCGCGCCTTTATGCTGCTCGCGGGCATTATCGTCAATATCTTGACGGGTTTTTTGCTCCTTATGAGCATCTATTCCATTGCGGGTGTCACCGTGCCGATGGATACCAATGTGATTGGCCAGGTTGACGAAGGCTCGATTGCCGCCAAGGCGGGTATCGAGGGCGGTGACGCGATCCTTTCGGTTGACGGAGTATCGTGCTCTACCTGGATGGATGTTTACGATGCCATCGGCAAGGCTGCCGGTAAGGACGATATCGCCATTGAGTACGAGCGTGACGGCAAGCAGCATTCGACCACGGTTGCGCTCAAAGAGGACGATCGCCTAGGTGTGTATGCCTCTACGCAGGTGGTCCGTTTAGACCCCATCACGTCGGCTCGCCTGTCGTTCTCCTATGTTGTGCAGACAGCGGAGGGCGTGATGCGCCTGCTCCAGCCGCAGCATACGATGGAGATTCTCGATCAGTCCTCTTCGATCGTGGGTATTAGCGTTATGTCCTCACAGGCTGCTGCTGCCGGCCCTGCCACGTTCCTTTCGTTTGCCGCCCTCATTTCATTCTCGCTTGGCTTTATGAACCTGCTGCCCATCCCGCCACTCGATGGCGGCAAGCTAGTCATCGAGATCATTCAGAAGATTGCGGGCCGCGAGCTTCCGCTCAAGGTCCAGACGATTGTGAGCTATGTGGGCATCGCGCTCTTTGCGCTGCTTTTTGTCTATATGCTTCGTTCCGACATCCTTCGATTTATTCTGTAGGGGAGTGTTTGGATTGTCTTTATCCCATCCTTTGCCTCGCGAGCTGACGCGCCCCGTGCATGTGGGCGGCGTGCAGATCGGTGGCGGCGCGCCGGTGGTGGTCCAATCTATGACCTGCACCGATACCGCTGATGCCCAGGCAACGCTTGCGCAAGTGTGCGCGTTGGCGCAGGCTGGCTGCGATATCGTGCGCGTGAGCGTGCCCTCCGAGGCCGCGCTTGAGGGCTTCCGCACCATCTGTGCCGAGTCTCCGGTGCCGATTGTCGCCGATATCCACTTTAACCATAAGCTTGCCATTGGCGCTGTCGAGGCTGGTGCCTCTAAGCTGCGCATCAACCCCGGCAATATCGGCGATTGGGCTAAGGTCGATGCCGTCATCGATGCCGCGGGTGCCGCGGGCTGCGCGATTCGCATTGGCGTGAACGCGGGCTCGCTTGAGCAAGATATTGCCGAGCGCGACGACCTCACGCAGCCCGAAAAGCTCGTGATGTCGAGCGAACGCTTTGTGCGGCACTTTGAGGACCGTGGGTTTACCAACATCGTGCTATCCGCCAAGGCCCATAGCGTACAGACGACACTTGATACCTATCGCGCCCTGTCGCGCGAGATACCGCATGTTCCGCTCCACCTGGGCGTGACGGAGGCGGGGACCAAGCTTCAGGGCACCATCAAGAGCTCTGTAGGCTTGGGTATCTTGCTTTCCGAAGGCATCGGTGACACCATGCGTGTGTCGCTCACGGCCGATCCGGTTGAGGAGCCGCCGGTCGCCTGGGGAATTCTACAGTCGCTGGGCCTGCGTCGCCGTGGTCCCGAGATTGTCTCGTGCCCCACGTGCGCCCGCTGCCAGGTTAACCTGATTCCCATCGCCGAGGAGGTCACCGAGCGGCTTAAGAACTATTCCGCGCCGCTTTCGATCGCCGTGATGGGATGTGCGGTCAACGGCCCCGGAGAGGCATCTGACGCCGACCTGGGTGTTGCCTGCGGACGTGGTCAGGGCCTGCTCTTTTCGCATGGCCAGATCATTGGTAAAGTAGCTGAGGACCAAATTGTCGACGCGCTTATGGCCGAGGTCGACAAACTTATTGAGGAGAAATAAATGACCCGAGCAATGTATATGTCTAAGCTCTATGCGCCGACGCTCAAAGAGGATCCGGCGGATGCCGAGCTAGCGAGCCACCGTCTGCTGCTCCGCGCTGGCATGATCCGCAAGGAGGCCGCCGGCCTGTATTCCTATCTGCCGCTCGCTTGGCGCTCGATCCGCAAGATCGAGAACATCGTGCGCGACGAGATGGATGCCGCCGGTGCTCAGGAGCTCATGATGCCCATCATGGTCGATGCCGAGCTGTGGCGTGAGTCCGGCCGTATCGATGCCTATGGCAAGGAGCTTGTGCGCTTTGATGACCGCCACGGCCGCGAGTTTGTGCTCGGACCCACGCACGAGGAGACCGTGACTGCCCTGGTGCGCAATGAGTTGCGTTCCTACAAGCAGCTGCCAGTGAACCTTTATCACATCCAGGATAAGTTCCGCGACGAGTTCCGTCCCCGTTTTGGCCTGATGCGCGGTCGCGAGTTCATCATGAAGGACGCCTACAGCTTCTCTGCTACGCAGGAGAGCCTGCAGGAGGAGTACGACAAGATGAAGCAGGCCTATGCCAACATTTGCGAGCGCTGCTACATCAAGGCTCTGCCCGTTGTCGCCGACTCCGGCGAGATCGGTGGCGATACCTCCGTCGAGTACATGGCTTTGGCCGACGCTGGCGAGGCTTCGCTCGTCTACTGCGACGATTGCGGCTTCGCTGCCGACGATGAGGCGGCAAGCACCAAGGTCGTTGTGACCGAGGGTCCTGGCGACGGTACGCTTACCAAGGTCGAGACTCCGGGCATGGGCACCATCGAGGCCGTTGCAAAGTTCTTCGGCTTCCCCGAGAACGGCACGCGCAAGTCTCTGGCACTCCTCGACGCGGAGGGCAAGCCCGTCGTGGCCATTGTTCCGGGCGACCACGAGCTCAACGATTGCAAGGCCGAGCATGTCTTTGGCAAGGCCTATCGCATGATGACTGATGAGGAGCTCCAGACCTACGGTCTGCATAAGGGCTTTATCGGACCGGTTAACCTGCCCGAGGGCATTCGCCTGGTGTGCGACGAGAGCCTGCGCGAGTCCAAGCAGTGGGCCTGCGGTGCCAACGAGGTCGATTATCACTTTACCGGTGCCTGCCCCGAGCGCGACTTTACCGTCGACGAGTGGGCCGACCTGGTAACCGTCGTTGCCGGCGATCCCTGCCCGCACTGCGGCAAGCCGCTCTCTGCTGCTCGCGGCATCGAGGTCTCGCAGGTCTTCCAGCTGGGTACCAAGTATTCCGAGGCCATGGGCGCCACCTTTATGGACGAGGACGGCAAGGAGAAGCCGCTTATCATGGGTTGCTACGGCGTTGGTGTGTCCCGCTCGCTTGCTGCCGTCGTGGAGCAGCACAACGACGAACACGGCATCGTCTGGCCGGTCTCCGTTGCCCCGTACGAGGTCGCGGTGATTCCGCTCGATCCCAAGAAGGAGGAGTGCGCTAACGTTTGCGACCAAATCGTCGAGGGCCTGTGCGCCGAGGGTATCGAGGTTGTCGTCGATGACCGTGACGAGCGTCCTGGCTTTAAGTTTGCCGATAACGACCTCATGGGCTTCCCGTATCAGGTCGTGCTTGGCAAGCGTGGCCTCAAGAATGGTACTGTGGAGCTCAAGGACCGTGCCACGGGCGAGCGTGAGGACGTGGCGATCGACGAGGTCGTCGCCAAGATTGCCGAGCTTGTTAAGGCGGCCCGCCGTTAATCGACGTTTCTGCTATTAGATGTAATTGCGGGGCTGCTCCGTATCTCTCTTAGGATGAGATGCGGAGCAGTCTATTTTGTTGGAATAAACTCGATGGGTAAAGAAAACCCCACAGCCCATATGAGCTGCGGGGTTTTCTTGTGCCTCCGATGCGAAATAAATCGCTCAGATATTACTGATAATCGACGACGTCGATCCAGTTCTTCAGGAACTCATCGTTCACGTTGCGCTTACGAGCGAGCTCGGAAGCGGCGACGATGCTCGTCCACTGACGCACGACCTGCATGGGCATGTCGGCGCGGTCGCAGTAGAGCTCCAGGTAGGCCTTAGCCTGATCCTTGCTGTTGAGGGCGAAGAGCAGGTAGGTGGTGGCAACGTCGGCAGCAGGGGAGCCCTGGGTGGCGTGTGCCCAGTCGCACACATAGAGCTGGCCGTCGTCGCCGACGATGACGTTGGAGGGGTTGAAGTCGCCGTGGCAGACCTTGAACTCCTTGGTCATGCCGTCCAGACGCTCCTGAAGGTTGTAGCGCGTGGTGGCATTGAGCTGATCAAGGCTGTCGATCATGCGGGCGAACTTGTCGCGCTGACGGTTGAGCAGCGGGGAGGTGTAGCCGTGGATCTCGATCTGGAGGTCGACGAACATCTCGAGGTACTCACCAAAGCGCTGGGGCTCGGCAGTCATCTTCTCGGCAAGGGTGGTGCCCGGAACCTTCTCGGTCACGAGCGCCCAGCCGTTGGCGTTCTCGAGCTGGGAAACCTCGAGAGCCTTGGGGCTGCGGATGCCGCACTCATTGATGCGGGCAAGATTCAAAGCCTCGTTGAACACGTCGGAGACAGGCTTGGTCTCGTTAAAGACCTTGACAATCTTGTCGCCCAGGTCGTAAACGACCTTGTTGCCACGGCGGACGAGCTCGGTCTTGGAATCGGGTAGCAGCATGGTTGCATCCTTTCAACGATGCGATAGAAGCGACGGCGGGGGTGTGTGAAGCACCCGTGCACCCCCGCCGTTAAAAACCGTGCTAAAACTAGCAGACGGCGTAGTCCTGAGGCTCGCGGCCGTAGTAGGCGTCCAGGTAGAGCTCCTTGATCTCGCTCATGAGCGGGTAGCGCGGGTTAGCGCCGGTGCACTGGTCGTTGAATGCCTGCTCGGTCATCTCGTCGAGGGTGTCGAGGAAGTACTGCTCGTCAACACCGTAGTCGGCGATGGTCTTCTTGACACCGATGAAGTCCTTGAGCTCCTCGAGCTTCGTGATGAAGTTCTCGAAGACCTCCTTGTCGTCCTTGCCCTCGATGCCGCAGTACTTGGCCATCTCGGCGTAGTTGTGCAGCGCGTTGGGGTAAGGATACTGGGAGAACGTGCCCATCTTGACGGGAGCCTCGGCGGCGTTGTAGCGCATAACGCGGGTCAGGATGACGGCGTTGGCGAGGCCGTGGGGCAGGTGATGGAAGGCGCCGAGCTTGTGAGCCATGGAGTGGTTGAGGCCCAGGAAGGCGTTGGCGAAGGCCATGCCGGCCATGCAGGAGGCGTTGTGCATCTCCTCGCGGGCGTGCGGGTCCTTGGCGCCGTTCGTGAAGCTGGAGGGCAGGTTCTCGAAGACGAGCTTAGCAGCGCGCTCGGAGAGGCCCTTGGTGTAGTCGGAAGCCATGATGGAGACGTAGGACTCGATGGCGTGGGTCATGACGTCGATGCCGGAGGCAGCGGTCAGGCCGCGCGGGGCGGTCATGCAGTTGTCGGCGTCGACGATAGCCATGTTGGGGAGCAGCGCGTAGTCGGCGAGCGGCCACTTGATGCCGGTCTCCTTGTCGGTGATAATGGCGAACGGCGTGCACTCGGAGCCGGTACCCGAAGAGGTCGGGACGGCGACGAAGTAGGCCTTCTTGCCCATCTCGGGGAAAGTGAAGATACGCTTGCGGATGTCCATGAAGTCCATGGCCATGTCCTCAAACTTGCACTCGGGGTGCTCGTACATCATCCACATGATCTTGCCGGCGTCCATAGCGGAGCCACCGCCGACGGCGATGATGACGTCCGGCTCAAAGAGAGCCATCTGCTTGGCGCCGCGACGTGCGCACTGCAGCGACGGATCGGGCTCGACGTCGTAGAAGCAGTCGTGGGCGATGCCCATCTCGTCGAGCTTGGCCTCGATGGCGCGGGTGTTGCCATTCTTGAAGAGGAACTGGTCGGTGACGATGAAGGCGCGCTTCTTGCCCATGACGGTACCGAGCTCGTCGAGGGCGACGGGCGTGGAACCCTTCTTGAAGTAGACCTTCTCGGGAGCGCGGAACCACAGCATGTTCTCACGGCGCTCGGCCACAGTCTTAACGTTGATCAAGTGCTTCACCCCAACGTTCTCGGAGACGGAGTTGCCGCCCCAGGAGCCGCAGCCCAGGGTCAGAGACGGCTTCATGCCAAAGTTGTACAGATCACCGATGCCGCCGTGCGAGGACGGGGTGTTGATGACGATACGGCAGGCCTTCATGACGTGCTCGAACAGACTGATCTTCTCGGCCTGGGCGGGGTGCACGTACAGAGAGGCGGTGTGGCCCGGGCCACCGGCGAGCACCAGGTGCTCGGCCTTGTCGACGGCCTCCTGGAAGTCCTTGGCGTGATACATGGCCAGGACCGGGGAGAGCTTCTCGTGGGAGAACTCTTCCTTGGCGGGGTCGGTGGAGGTGACCTCGGCGATCAGGATCTTGGTCTTGGCGGGAACCTCGATGCCGGCGAGCTCGGCGATCTTGGCGGCAGCCATGCCGGGAATGCGGTGATCGAGGGCGCCGTTCTTGAACATGGCGGCACGCAGGGCCTCCATCTCGGCACCCTGCTTGACGAAATAGCAGCCGCGCTTCTGGAACTCGGCCTTAACCTGGTCATAGATGGTGTCGATGACGGTCACGGACTGCTCGGAAGCGCAGATCATGCCGTTGTCGAAGGTCTTGGAGTGGATGATGGAGTTGACGGCGAGCAGCACGTCGGCGGTGTCGTCGATGACGACCGGGGTGTTACCGGCGCCAACGCCCAGGGCGGGCTTGCCCGAGGAGTAGGCGGCCTTGACCATGCCCGGGCCACCGGTGGCGAGGATGATGTCGACGTCGCGCATGACCATGTTGGTCAGCTCGATGGAGGGGACATCGACCCAGCCGATGATACCCTCGGGGGCGCCGGCCTTGACGGCGGCGTCAAGCACGAGCTTGGCGGCGGCGATGGTGCACTTGGCGGCAGCCGGGTGCGGGGAGATGATGATGGCGTTGCGGGTCTTCAGGCTGATCAGCGTCTTGAAGATCGCAGTGGAGGTGGGGTTGGTCGTCGGGATGACGGCGCCCACGATACCGATGGGCTCGGCGATCTTGGTGATGCCATAAGCCTCGTCGCGCTCCAGGACACCACAGGTCTTGGTGTTCTTGTAAGCGTTGTAGATGTACTCTGCGGCGTAGTGGTTCTTGATGACCTTGTCCTCAAGAACGCCGCGGCCGGTCTCCTCGATGGCCATCTTCGCCAACGGGATACGAGCCTTGTTGGCGGCCATGGCGGCCTCATAGAAGATCTTGTCGACCTGCTCCTGCGTGTACGTAGCAAAAAGCGCCTGGGCCTCTCGCATCTGAGCGAGCTTAGCCTCAAGCGCCTCTACGTTGTCCACAATTGCGGGAGTAGTGTTTTCCGGTGACTTTTTCACCATTTGTGTCTCCTTGCGATCGGAGATTTACCCTACGCCTTGCATGATAGCAAGAAATTATTCGGCGAACGGTCAGATTCCTCTAAAAGGCACACTAAAACGCTTCAATAAACTGAAGCGTTTTAACCATTTAACTAAAAGCTCAACGTCTTCTCCGGGCGAATTCCTAGTTTCCCCATGGCTATGGTGTGGAGTTTGTTCATTGTTTGTTCATTAGGTCTTAGGAAATTAATGCACATCGATCAATTCTGGCTGGTCGTGACACTAATTTTTGGTCGTTTCTATTTCATGGCAATAAACGCGTTCTCTTGTCAGACAAAACACTGGTATTAAACTAAAACCAATGTGCCAGACAGTACATTCAGTAAGAGTGAAATATATGCCTTTGCCTCTGGGTATTTTGTCGCCCTTTACCGGTTCATGTCAGTTGAGTAGAAAGGGCGGTTTGTGAGATTGCCACGTTGCAGGCGAGCTCTCGTTTGGCTCGTCTCTTTTTTGTTCGTGTTTAATACGATTCCTACGAGCGTATTTGCTGACGTAATAGTGAATAATGACCCTCAGCAAAACACGACTTCGGAGAATCTGTCTAATGAATCTGCTGATAGTGATTCTGGGTCAAGGGGGGGGCGGTCGAGGCTTCGTCTAACGACAATACGGTTTCAAGTGATGATCAAAAACCTGAATCTGATGTCTCGGATAAGCAGTCAAACGATGTGAATGTGAATGAAACATCTGATGAATCGAATTCTGATGCAGCAGAATCTGGTGTTTATCAAGTTAATGATCAATCAACATTTGAGGATGCGCTGAATAAAATCGCCTCCGATAATTTATCGGAGATCAGACTTGTCCTAAAAGGCGGCTCGTCTTTTGTGGTGCCGACCCAAGATTACGTTTCGACTTTCGGCGTTGCTAACAAGAAGATTACCGTGACGAGTGACGGTGATAATCGCGCAACCTTGCACTTCTCCAACCGTGCCATGCTTTCCGGATCTTGTACTTTTGACAACGTCGAAGTGGTTGGTTCAGGAAAATTCTATTGCAATGGTTTCGATACCGTTTTCACTCGTAACTGCGAGCTCAACCTCTTTGAAACACTTTATGGCGGTGGCTATAGGTCGACTGTCGATCACACACATGTGGTGATAGCCGCGTCTGGATATATCAATCCTGGTAGTGGCGCTGGCCTTCATGACGTCATCGGTGGTTCATATCAAGGGTCCGTCGAGCATGACACCTATCTTGAGATCAGCGGTAACCTTCGCATGGCTAGCGGTAATCACGTTAATCCCGGTTGCATGCGCGGCGATGGGTCGAGCGGCGATGGAAACGGCTTTCCTGCTGTTTATGTAGGTGGTAACGCCACGCTTGTTTACGACAATGCCAACTCCGAAGTTTCTCCTGCTATCGAAGGCACTTACGGTTGCGAGATGCGCGGCAACGTGACGCTTGATGTTCGCTCGGGTCGGGTAAATGAAATTTGCGGTCATTTTGGTGACCCTGCGCCTATTAAAGGCAACATTCATATTATTGCGGGCAGCAGTACTTATGAAAACACCGACAAAACGCTTCGTCTTAATAGCAATTGGCCAATAATTGGCGCAGGACAAATGATCCCAGATGGAGTTTATGAGGTCGATGGCGATGTCGTTATCGATGCTTACGAGAATGTTTGGGGCTGGGATAAAGGTGGATCGATACCCAATGATGTCCCTTTTATTGAAGGTTCGAAGAAAGCGAACGTTGGCGGATCTATTACCGTTAATGTCCACGGCTCCCATGTTGGCTCTATTTATGGAGCAGAGTGGAGTGCTGTAAACGGTGATATTGCCGTGAACGCTTCTGGTGTTGAGCTGAGGGATGAAGCGGGCGATTCTCATGGGTATGTTTTCTGCGAGAATGACCTGACCAATTCGTCGGATGAGGGATCGAGCGTAAAGGCTAGAGGAAAGCTATCTATCAGTCTGAATAGCGGCAGTGTTGGCTACGTTTCGTTGACTTCGAACAAGAATGTATCGATTTCTGACGGTTCCTTCATTAATATTGCTGGACGACCGGAAATAGCTACGGGCGTTACGGGTGTGTACTATGGGCTTCCCAAGGGGTCTTCTTCTCCCACAATCAATATTGCAGGGACTGTGGCTGAGATTCCTTATATTAAGTACGCATCTGCATTGAATGTTACTGATAACTCCGAAATTACGGCCGGTACGATTTCTTCTGTAAATAAGATCGCTATTACTGGTCAATCGAATACAAATGTAACGACCAAATTTGGTTGCAACAATGCTTCTAGCAATGAATTAATTGAAGACAATGGCCTTCGGGTAGATGAGGGCAGCGTTTTGACGACAGCTGGCTCTCAAGCCTACGTATATGGTTATGTCGATATCAATGGTACTTGGGAGCAACAATACAATACTGCGAAAAACTATAACGATATTTTCGTTAAGGGAACCACCTCTATTGGCAGTAAGGGCATTCTCATCGATCACGGTTCAAGTAATTTGAAAGGTGCCGTTATTAATAAGGGCACACTTGCCTTAATGGCACCCGCATTATTCCAAGGAAATTACCGTGGCGATGACGCTGAAATTAGACTGCCAGCTGTCACTAATAACTATGATGGCACGGATGATGGCGGCGACATACCCCTTATTGTAAAAGGGGAATCGTCAGGGAAGACTACTGTTAATACGGTGGATCCGAACAATTGGCAGAATTTGAAACTGCCGTCACTCGGAGATAACTACGTACTCTCCAAAGCTAGTGGTGATGCACCTAAGCAAAGCACTTTTATTCTTGGCAACGAGGATGCGGTTGGTGAGGGCTATTACCTTAAGCGCGTCAGGGATGCCGACAGTACTGATGATTTTCACATGTGGCAGGTCGCAGCAAAGTTATCGCTGACTTTTGATGATAATGGCGCATACGATCCTGCTTATCCTCAAAAGTTTTTGCAAGATAAGACTGCAGATAAGGACAGTTACACCTTCGCGCTGCCCAAGACCGCCCCGACCCGCAAGGGCTGGGCGTTCGACGGCTGGAACACCGAGAGGGACGGGTCGGGCGATCAGTTCACCGACAAGACCGAGGTCTCCAAGTCCACGACCGTCTACGCCCAGTGGAAGTGGGTGCCCCGCGACGTCACCGTGACCTTCGACGAGAACGGCGGCGAGACCAAGGCCGACCCCGCCTCCCAGACCAAGACCACCGAGCCGGGCAAGACCTCGTTCACCTTCGCGCTGCCCAAGACCGCCCCGACCCGCAAGGGCTGGGCGTTCGACGGC